>Ga0315338_1000410_pt1 | contig 104988 bp, 93 predicted proteins | sample ASW8metaG_FD_204518 | JGI IMG/M metagenome (GOLD analysis project Ga0315338, IMG submission 204518) | Ammonia-oxidizing marine archaeal communities from Monterey Bay, California, United States - ASW #8 | ecosystem: Environmental > Aquatic > Marine > Coastal | place: USA: California | collected...
TGCGCGCGCACGCGAAGCCGCCCAGGCGTCATCGAGCGTCCGACGCGGGCGGTGCGTCCAGCGGCCCGGCGCCACGGAGCTCTCGTAGCGTCATCGGCAGGACATCAGGTGGAACGTCGACCGAGAACGCTGAGTCGGGCGGTGCAACATTCGTATCGACCTGCGACAATGAGGCCGTCATGTCGGTGGCCGGCTCCGAGTCAAGGTCTCCGTGAGAGTCGGAGATCACGCGCACCTCTCGCGGCAGGCCACCCAGAAACTGATCGTAGTAGATCTCGTAACCGTCACGACGCCCGGCCGTCAGGCGATAGTCGCCGTCCACGCGCCGCAAGTAGGCTACGGCACCGCCGGTCAGTTCGACCACGATCCAGTCCCCGATCGTTCGCGCCGTCGTCGACCGTGGTTGCTCCACCAAACAACCAGTCAAGACCGAGCGTAGCGCAGCCGGGCTCAGTGACACCCCGACGAGGCCTTCCAACATGTCGGCGAAGCGCACATCCAGCAGCACCCGTTTCTCCCGGGTCAACCACAGTGTCGCCTCGCCTGGCCGCGCCACCAGGAAGAATACGGGCGCTCCGAACGGAGCGAGCCCCTCGAGACGCGCCGAACCGGGCGCCGACAGCCCGACCCGCACACGCACCCTCGTATTCAATCGGGCACCGCCTCCGTGCCCGCGAAGCCTGAGCAACGCGTCAAGGTGTTGCACCTGTCCGCATTCCGCGACTGCGGTCTCGAAGAGCGGCGTGAAATTTGGGAGTGGCGTGCCCGGCCCGTCCGGTAGTCGGGGTCGAGTCGTGGCACAGCCAGCCAGCAAGGCCGGCACGATGGCGAGCGAGACGACACGCAGGAGGGTCATCGGTCACCACGACGGGTGGTCGTGCGAAGCGCGCCGGACGTCAGCGGCGCACGCGCGCGCGGGCGTCGTCGAGCTTCCGCTCGATGCGGGACACGTCTACGCCATCACGGTCGCCAGCAAGGGCGCGTTCCCACACGGTGACCGCCTCGGCATACCGTTCCATCTTGAACAGCAGATCGGCCAGATGGTCTTGCACGACCGAGTTGCGCAGTAGCTGGTCGCCGGCTCGACGCAGTACCGGCTCGGCGAGGTCCAGCGCATTCTGCTTGTAGTACGCCCAGCCAAGGCTATCGAGGTAGGACCCGTTGTCCGGGTCGAGTTCGAGCGCGCGCCGAATGAGTTCGACCGATTCATCCAAGCGATCGCCTCGGTCCGCCATCATGTAGCCCAGGTAGTTCAACGTCTGCGCATCTTCCGGGTTTCGCTCCAGAACCCGACGAAAGGCCCCCTCGGCCTCCGTGAATCGCTGTCCGCGTTCGAAGACGGCTCCCAGCTGGAATACGACCTGTGTGTCGCCAGGGAACTGCATTTCCGCGTCCCTCAACACCCGCACAGCCTCGTCGATCCGGTCGTGTTCGCTGTACAAATTGGCGAGTGCCACATGCGCCACGGGCTGCTCTTGGTGCTTCCGGAGCGCGCCCTCGAGCACCGCCACGGCGTCGCCGACCGCTCCCCGAGCCGACAGGGCTCTCGCTTCCAGGCGCGACAACGCGAGATTGTCCGGGCGCTGTCGCTTCGCTTGGTCGACAACATCATCCGCCTCGTCGTAGCGCCCGGCCTCGATGTAGGCCTGCGCCAGCTGAGCCTGCACGCCCAGGTCCGACGGATTGAGATCGCGGGCAGAACTGAGGGCCTGGATAGCGGCGTCGTGGTCGCCCAGTTGTTCATGAGCGGCCGCCAGTCGCTGCAACAGGCTCGCCACCTGTCTCGGGTCGACGTTCGAGATGGCCGCCCGCTCCACAATCGGCCCAAGTACCTCTATCAACTCCTGATACCGGCTCTGTGCACCAAGAATACGTGTGAGCAGATACGGTCCGCGAAGCGCCTCGGGCTCGAGTTCGATGACCCGTCGAACCGCGGCCTCCGCCTCGGTTGGATGCCGGAGTTGAAGCTCCAGATCGGACAGCACATACCACCCGGCCGCATCATCCGGCCGGAACTCTACGAGATCACGCAGCACTTCGATAGCCCGCTCCGGCTGTCCGGCGTTCACCAACGCGGTGGCCAGTTGGCGCCGGTATCGTGCGCGCTGGGGCCCGACGAGGACCGCACGCTCGTACACGGCGGACGCCTCATCCCACTGGCCGAGGACTTCGTGCGCCTGCGCGAGCAACGCCAGAGCCTCGGCGAACTGGGGTTCGGCGTCGATGACTTCATTCAGAACCTCGATCGCCTTGTCAGCGTTCTCGGTCGTCAGATAGAGACGGCCCAGGGTGAGATATAGCGCTGGGTCAGACGACAACGGTTTCCGAGCACGTTCCAGATGTTCGATCGCGCGATCGAGGTCCGCCTCATCACCGCCCCCGCGGGCGCCGGCCCTGGCGGCGTACACAAGCCCCAGAATTCGATGCGCTTCGAGGTTGTCCGGTTCCCGCTCAAGGGCCGCGTTGGCCGCCTCGATGGCCAGTTCCGTATCGCTCCGCCTGGCATACAGACCGGCCAACTCCGCCCAGATATCGGATGCGGTCGGGTCGAGTTCGGCGGCGCGGGCATAGGAGGCCACCGCCGCGTCGATGTCTCCGGCGCCCTCTTGCGAACGCCCCACGATAAAGGCGTGGTACGCCGCGGCCCGGTCCTCGACGGACGGCTGGTCAGATTCGACCGATTGCGCGTGCACTGACGCTCCCAAGGCGAGAACGCCGACAAGAGAGAGAGAATAGAGCATAAACCGCATAAGGACAGATTGTTCCACAGGCGACGACCGGGGACAACCCGGCCCAGTCTGGTATAGTCTGGCCTGTTCGACTTGGAGGAGGACCCCATGGGCGTTGACGCCGAACTCCTAAGCATACTTGCCTGTCCCGAATGTAAGACCCCAGTCGCGCTGGTGCATGACGATACCGCGTTGAAGTGCGGCACCTGTCACCGGGTCTACCCGATCAAGGACGACATTCCCGTAATGCTCATCGATGAGGCCACGATCGAGGAGTAACCGGGAGCGACGGCTCGTGCTCTCCACTCCGGACTAGCGCCCTGCGGCCATGACTTTTCTGCCGGACGCCGACGACGGCAGTTCCAGACTAGAGATCGCGGCGTTGTACTCGCTGCTGGCGTTCGTGGCCGTGCTACCGGTCTCGATCGCCGCCTCACAGGTCCTGCTCACCATCACCCTTGGTTGCTGGATTGCACTGCTGGTAACGCAGCGGGAACGGCCAACGGCTCCGCCATTCTTCGGTGCGCTGCTCGGCTATGCGACGCTCACCATGGTCTCGGTCCTTTTCTCGCTGGACCGCGGCATCAGCATCGTCGACTCCAAAGAGGTTCTGCTCTTCCTCGTGGTCCCGGTCGTGTTCCGACTTGCACGGGGCCCGCGGGCTCAGACCGTGGCCAGCCTCATCGTAACCATCGGCGCCGCCACGGCCGTGTTTGGCGTCGTACAGTACGGCATCCTCGAGTACGACAACCTCGGCCAGCGCCCCAGCGGCTCGATGGGGCACTACATGACGTATTCCGGATTGCTCACGCTCGTAATCGCCCTCGCCGGCGCGCGGGCCCTTTTCGACAGACGCGAGCGGATATGGTCGCTGCTCGTAATGCCAGCACTGCTCGCTGCCCTGGCCGTCACCCTCACCCGCGGCTACATGATCGGTGCGGTAGCCGCGATCGGCGTCCTGTGCATACTGCGAGACTTCCGCCTGGTGGTGGTCGCGCCGATGGTGGCCGCCCTGTTCGTCGTCGTGGCGCCGCCACAGATCACGGCCCGCCTCTACTCGAGTTTCGACATGGCAGACCCGACCGTGCGTGACCGGTTCGCGATGGGCCGGTCCGGCATCCGGATCATCGGCGATCACCCATTGACCGGAGTCGGTCCGGACATGGTCAAAGAGGTGTATCCGGACTATCGAGACGCCGGCGCCGTGCAAGACGAAAATCCACATCTGCATAATGTTCCCCTACAGATCGCGGCCGAGCGTGGACTGCCGGCACTCGGGGCGTGGCTTGTGTTTCTCGCGATGGTGGTGCGCGACCTGTATCGGCGGTTGCGCAGTGAGGCCAATCCCGCGCTAGCCGCCGCAGGACTGGCCGCTGTCGTCGGCATGCTCACCGGCGGGTTGTTCGAGTACAACTTTGGTGATTCTGAATTTCTGATGCTATTCCTGGTACTGATGACCCTGCCGGCGGCAGCGGCCTATCACAGCACGGTAGACCCATCGGTCGGCAGTCACCCCGGGAAAAGCACTTAGGAACGTGTGCTTTGGGGGAGGGCTACACCTCGCGTCGTACGACGGGAGCGTGCATCTCGCTCCGCGAACCGGTCGACGAGCCGAGTTCTACTTACCTTGGCCCTCAGGACGCTTCGCGCGGGCTAACGGGCTGCGTGATCCCTGCACCGGGGGAAAAGCGAGCGCATAGCTAACCTCTGACCCGGCTTGTAAAACTCCGCGCCCGCCCACGGGCCCCGCCGGCGGCGGCACTGGCTCCCCGGCTCGTCTCCGACGGTTCGCGGACCGAAAGACATGCTCCCGCCGCCCGCTCCGGGGTCGTGGATCCGCCACCTCGCCTGACCGCATACCCCTGCCGCGCCACCGCCTGCTCCGGAGGGCGGAGCGAACGACAGTGGCACCGCCCGTTTCCTCCCGAAGGCTCAAGCGGCGTGTGACGGACTGGAAGGCGCGGGCGCGCGACAATGCGCGCCCCGCGGCCGCGGAGTGGAGCATTCGGGGTCCCCGCGGAGCGGCCGCGTGGGGTTCGGGGCGCAGCCCCGTCTGAACGAGGACGAAGCAACGCCGCCACGCGGACTCCTCGCCAGGAAAACCTAGTGGCGGAAGTGGCGACGGGCTGTAAACACCATCGCAATGCCGTGCTCGTTCGCAGCGTTGATGACTTCCTCGTCCCGAACCGATCCTCCCGGTTGAACCACCGCGCGGGCACCGGCCGCCGCGATCGCGTCCAGGCCGTCACGGAATGGAAAGAACGCGTCAGACGCAGCGGCCGTGCCGGTCAGGTCGGTGGTGGCTTTCATGGTCGCCACCTTGACCGCATCCACTCGACTCGTCTGTCCGGCTCCGATCGCGGCCAGCCGATCCGGTGTCGCGAACACGACGGCGTTCGACTTAACGTGCGCGCACACGCGCCAGGCCAGGCGGAGAGACGCCCACTCTTCTTCGGTCGGCTCGCGGCTGGTCACGACGCGAAAATCACCCTCAGCTGCGCGCCACTCCACCCCGCCCCATGGCTCCGTCGCCTCGACGACCCGGTCGTACTCCTGCACCAGAATCGCGCCGAGAACGGAGCGTACTTCTCGATTCATTCGCGGATCGGTCGCCCCAGCGTGGCAGTCTGCCAACACCAGCCTGAGGTTCTTCTTCGTGGCGAACACTGCCCGCGCTTCGTCGTCTGCGGCTGGAGCAACGACCGCCTCGATAAAGGTCGATGTCACCGCGATGGCCGTATCGCGGTCAACCGGTCGGTTCAGACCGACGATGCCGCCGAACGCCGACAATGGATCAACCTCGCGGGCCGCGACGTACGCGGCGTGCAGCGTCGCGGCGGTCGCGACCCCGCAGGGGTTCATGTGTTTCACGACCACGGCCGCCGGCTCTTCGAACTCGAGAATCAACCGGGCCGCGGCGTCGAGGTCGAGCAGATTGGTAAACGACAGCGCCTTCCCCTGGACCACGTCTGCGCCCCCGAACCCGAGGGTGCCGTCGGCGTAGAGCGCCGCTGTCTGATGCGGATTCTCGCCGTATCGAAGCAGCCGCTGACGCGAGGCCTGCAGCTTCAATGTGTCGGGCGCAATCTCCTCGGACGGCGCACCCCGCGAGAACGTGCCGTCAGTCACTGCGACCGCCGATAAGGCCCCAGCGATGGTGTCGTCGTAAGAACGAGTGTGAGCGAATGCTTTCGCCGCCAGGGACAAGCGAAACTCCTGAGTGGGTCCATCGGACCGGTCGAGCTGCGTCATCGCGCTACGGTAGTCAGCTGGATCCACGACCGGCAGCACGTGGCGGAAGTTCTTCGCGGCTGCCCGCACCAGCGTGGGCCCGCCGATGTCGATCTCTTCGATGAGCGCCTCCACGGTCGTGCCGGGATCGGCGGCGGCCCGCGCGAAGGGATAGAGGTTGACCACGACCACGTCGATCGGCACGATGCCTTGCGCCTCGATCGCCCGCAGATCATCCGGTCGGTCTCGTCGCGCCAAAATGCCGCCGTGCACAGCGGGGTGCAGCGTCTTCACCCGACCATCCATCATCTCGGGAAACCCGGTCACCGATGACACAGTGGTCACCGAGAGTCCGGCTTCGGCGAGCGCCCGAGCGGTGCCACCTGTCGACACGAGCTCGTAGCCGCGAGCCAACAGGCCACTGGCAAAGTCCACCAGATTCGATTTATCCGACACACTCAGCAGTGCTCGCATGCAACTCGCCCTCTCTCGTCGATCGCGCAGACTCTCACCGATCGCCCCGTCACCTCCCGATCGCACAGTCGTCAGGTCGACCTGGAGAAGGGCCCGGAGCGTCCCTCCTCACGTGCGCGTAATTCAGCCGGTCCCACAGGTTCACGAAGGTCCGAAACCGGTAGTGGAGCGTATTGAACCGGAAGCGCTCTCCGGCCCCTTGGATGGGCGAGCGGTCCAACCGCCCCACCAGTGCCTCCACGGTCGAACGCAGTGCGTACGGCGGACGCTTCCGCTGTCCGGCGAAGAACATCTTCTAGTCGATTTCCAGCTGTCCCAGATCCGATTTGAGCGCGCGTAGATCTTGTTCCACGTCGGCGAGCTCCGTCCGCATCTCGCTCGCCCCAGACCGGTGGGCCATCATCGGATCAGAAACCACATAAGCGGTAGCCACAGCTCGCGCGCGTACGGCACCGGCCGGTCGTCGATGAGCACCTCGCACGACTCTACCGGCCCCACCAACTCGAACAGCGTACGGAGACTCAAAGCCTGGCTCGGCAGGAACCGCGCTCGGTGCCGGAGAGACGGGCCGACCCCGGTGACCAGATATTCGGTGGACGCACGCGCCAGCTCCACCGCCCGCTCGTAGTTGACGCCGTCAAACGACGGGAACACGAGCGTCACGGAGAAAGGACCCTCAGCGCTGTCACCGTGCAGAATCTTCCGCACGTCCGGATCAAGCCGCGCGAGTTCCTCATCGCTCGGCTCCTCCGGCACGTCGAGGTACGGCCAGAACCGGTCTGACGGTCGATACTTCGACGCGCCGTCGTCGTCCTGTGAAGTCTCTCCGGGGGAGGCGGAAGGCTTGCTCATCGGTCGCAGGCGACGTGATGGTATCCTGAACCGCCGCGACGCGGCAAGATGCGTCGCCTGCCCCAAGGACGCAACGCCGTGTAGGCGGGGCCCAGCCGGAACACCGGTTCGCAGAGCGCAGCGCGGGAGCCCCGCACGGGAACCATGACGACGCCCCGTATTCTTCCGTCCATCGATCAACTTCGTCAGCGGCCCGGTATCTGTTCGCTGGAGACAGAGTACGGCGCGTCGGCCGTGCTCTCCGCACTCAGGACGGTGGCCGATGCCCTCCGACACGAACTCGGCGGCCCGGCGCCACCGGTCGAAAGCCGTGAGCAGGCCGCGTGTGTCATCGAGCAACGAGCCACGCAACGGCTTGGACACGCGTTCGCCGCCTCACTGATGCCAGTCATCAATGCGACGGGCGTCATCGTGCATACGAACCTTGGTCGCGCTCCACTGGCCGCTGCGGCCGCCCGACGTGTTGCCGAAGTCGGCGCCGGGTACGCCAACCTGGAATATGACCTGACCGGGGGTCAACGTGGCTCGCGGAGCGTGCATGCCGAACAGCTGCTCACCCGAGTCACCGGCGCGCCGGCGGCCGCTGTCGTCAACAACAACGCCGCCGCCGTGCTGCTGGTGCTGGCGGCGCTGGCGAGCGGCCGCGAGGCGATCGTGTCGCGTGGCGAGCTGGTGGAGATCGGCGGGGGCTTCCGTATTCCGGACGTGATGCGCCAATCAGGAGCTGACGTCCGTGAGGTCGGCACGACCAACAAGACACGGACCGCCGACTATGCCGCCGCCATCAGCGATCGCACGGCAGTAATTCTTCGGGTGCACCCATCAAACTTCCGCATCGAGGGATTCACTGAGCGGCCGCGGCTCGACGAACTCGTGGCATTGGGTCAACGTTTTGAGATACCGGTGGTCGAGGATCTGGGCAGCGGGAATCTCCTCACAGTCCCGGCGGAGACCGACATCGGAGAACCGGTGGTGGCCGCCAGTGTGGCGGCGGGCGTGTCGGTCTGCTGTTTTAGCGGCGACAAGCTGCTGGGAGGACCGCAGGCCGGCATCATCGTAGGCGATCAGCACCTCGTATCGCGCATCCGCAGCCACCCGCTGATGCGCGCGCTGCGTGTCGACAAGATGACCTACGCCGCGCTTGAAGCGACCCTGCTCGAATACGCACGCGGGCGAGCAGAGACCACGATACCCGTGGCTCGCATGCTTTACGCCACCACAGAGGCGCTCGAGCGACGAGCACACGCGCTCGCCGACCGGCTTGCCGGACATGCCCTGTTTACAGCTGATGTCGTCGAGGGCCTCTCAACGGTGGGGGGCGGCGGAGCGCCGGGGTCGGCCATCGCGACCCGTCTCACTCGTCTGACACCGAGCGCTCGTTCGGCGAGCTGGCTCGAGAGCCGCCTCCGTGAACTGCGGCCGCCGGTAATCGCGCGAATAGTCGACGACCGCGTGCTGCTAGACCTGCGGACCGTGTTGCCTGAACAGGACGAAAGACTCATCGAGTCGTTGCGCACGCTAGCGTGACGCCGGTTCGCAGGTTGCAAGTGTCGTGTCTCAGCCGCTAGCAGCAAGGCGGGCTGTGACCGACGAAGCAACGCCGCCAGACGGACGCCTCGTCGGAAAACCCTAGGGATCGGTTTCGTAGCGAGTTGTCTTGACCGGCCCCATGCCGGTGATCTGCACCGTGACCGCCTCGTCGCGTGCCTGATCGTAGTGAATACCGTGCGGCGGTTCGTAGATGAAGCTCCCCGCCGTCACCGGGCGCATCGTCTCCGGCTGATACGTCGAAGCCTCAGGACCGAGTGCCACCCACCAGGTACCCTCCAATACAGTGATGTAGCGACCCTGGTCGTGAGAATGTGGCTTGGTTCCGGTACCGGCCGCGAAGGTGATGCGGGTCACGTACATACTGGGTTCGCCGCTGACGCCTAGAACTCTCACCGAGCGGCTCCCCTCGACCGGAACCATGTCGCCCGGCGTCGCCACGATAAAGCCGTGCTCGTCAGGTGTCAGTGGCTGCGCCGCCGCCGACCCAGGGCCGACACCGGCAAGGACGAGCGCGCAGCAGACCCACCGAAGCAGTGCGAAGCGTGTCATCAGTCCTCCCTGTCAGGCGGTGCGACGATGGCGAACACCGTCACGCACCACATGGTGTCTCAGCGCGCTGGCAACCGCAAGGCGGGTCGCGACGCGCAGGGTGGCCGGTTACCCACCGGTTGGACGCCGTACCAGCAGCCTCACGCCGGATGTCCACTCCAAGGCGACCTGGTTGAAGGCGTCGCGACGTTCCAGATCCGCGACCAGCGAGGCTACCTTGTCGGGTGTCCGGCCGACCAATTCGGCTGAGGCAGGAGGTCGTCGACGACATACAGACCGCCCGGTCGTACGAGCGCGAGGACCTCATCCAGGTGAGTGAACTTGCCGGGCCACGCGTCGGTAAAGACAAGGTCGTATTGACCGGACGCCTCGCCGAGGTACTCGGCACCGTCCATCACGGTGAACGTCACCCGGCGGTCGTTACTCAGATAGCGTTTCGCCACCTCCACCACCTCCGGGTCGACGTCGACAGTCTCAAGCCTGGACGCATCGTCCATCCCAGAAAGCAGCCAGGCGGTTCCGAACCCCGTACCCGTGCCGAACTCAAGAAACCAGCCCTGGTTTACTGGCGGCGCGGGTGGCCAGCAAGGCGCCGGTCCGCAGCTCTGAAGCCATGTCAAAACCGAGGACTTTCGTCTCGCGCTGCAGCCAGCGGAGCGCCGGAGGGCGAAGGGCCGAAGTGTCGTCAATCAGATGCGCAGGGTCCCACTATGAAGGGCGCGCGATCGTCTTGCGATTCGGGCAGGTGGCGCAATTGAGTGGCTCGTCGTCGGGACCGACCGCGTCAGGACCACCGCACGAACCTCGCAGACAGCGTCCGCTGAACATGACACCGACCGCCATGATCATCATGATGATGCCCATGCCTCCAAGCGTCAGCAGAAAGGTCGCCATAGTCTATTCCATTGTACCGCCGTCCGGAGCCAACCGGTCGAAGGCCGGGGTGGCGCGGGCGGTGATGGCGTCACCATCGCGGGTCAGGAACAACGCCGCCCAGCCGCGTTCGACCGCCAGGTCGTACCCCTCGTCCGGACCGAGCACTTCGAGCGCGGTGGCCATGCCGTCAGCCATCAGACAGCTCTCGGCGATCACACTGACGGATGCCAGTCGATGGTCGACCGGGCGACCTGTGCGGGGGTCAATCGTGTGCGACACCAGGCGCTCCTCGACCTCTCGCACATTCCGATAGTCACCCGACGTCGCCAGGGCGAGATTGGACAACGGGACGACCCGCTGGATGCCACCACGGTCCGAGGGACGCTCGATCCCGATCCGCCAGGGCTGGTGCAAGTGGTTCAGCCCCGAAGCGACGATCTCGCCCCCAACCTCGACCATGAAGCGCGTCTCGCCTTCATCCCCGAGTGCCGCCGCCACCCGATCAACGCCATAGCCCTTGGCGACCGAAGAGAGATCCCACTCCAGCTGAGGGTCGGTCTTGCGGACGGTCGACGTCGGCTCGTCCAATTCGAGCTTCCGGAACCCGACCCGACTCCGCAGCCGCAGCAGTTGGTCGGCATCGGGTGGAAGCAGGTCTGGCTCCGTGGGGCCAAAACCCCACGCGTTGACCAGCGGCGCGACCGTAATGTCGATCGCCCCGTCGGTCAGCTGGGCCAATTCGAGGGCGGTGCGCACGACTTCGAACGTAGGGGACGACAACGGAAACGGTTCTGTCGACCGAGTCTGGTTGAACCGCGAGACTTCCGATGCCAACTGAAAGTGCGACATGGCCGACTCCACAGCGTCGAGCGCGGACTGGACACTGGCACGGGTCTGCTCCCGCCGCGCGTCGTCCCACGGCTCCGCCGTGACCACCCGGACCATGTACGTGGTCCCCATCGTGGAACCGTCAAACACCTCAACGAGCAGGCGGGACGGACGGACCGAATCCGTGGCCGACTGGGCGCAGCCGACCACGCTGGTCAGCAGCAGCACGGCCAGCACGGGTGGTGCCGAGACCGCACGATACGTCATGGCGGTCAAGCTGACTGACGACCTAACCGAAGTCGTCGTAGAGGATGTTCTCTGGCTCGACGCCGAGCGAATCGAGCATGTCCATGCAGGCCTTGAGCATCATGGGTGGCCCGCACAGGTAATACTCGATGTCTTCCGGCGCCGGGTGATCCTTGAGGTAGTTGTCCAGGACCACCTGATGTATGAACCCGGTATGCCCGGTCCAATCGTCTTCCGGGAGTGGCTCCGAGAGGGCGAGATACCACGAGAAGTTGTCGCTTTCCTTCGCGATGCTGTCGAAGTTATCGATATAGAAGGCTTCGCGCAAGCTGCGGGCGCCATACCAGTAGGACACCTTCCGGGATGTGCTGAGCCGCCGGAACTGGTCGAAGATGTGCGACCGCATCGGCGCCATGCCGGCACCGCCGCCGATGAACATCATCTCCGCCTGGGTCTCCTTCGCGAAGAACTCGCCGAAGGGCCCGGAGATGGTCACGTCGTCGCCCGGCTTCAAATTGAACAGATATGAGCTCATCTTCCCGGGCGGGGTGCCTTCGGGCGCGCGCGGAGGCGGTGAGGCCACCCGAACATTGAGCATGATGATGCCGCGCTCCTCCGGAAAGTTGGCCATGGAGTAGGCGCGCGTGACCGGCTCCTCCAACGTGGAGACATATCGCCACAAGTTGAATTTGTCCCAGTCCGCCCGATACTCCTCGTCGACGTGGAAGTCAGCGTAGTTGACGGTACTCGGGGGCGCCTCAATCTGGATGTACCCGCCGGCGCGGAACGGCACGGATTCACCGGCGGGCAACTCCAGAACTAATTCCTTGATGAAGGTGGCGACGTTGTCGTTCGACCGGACCTTGCAGCGCCACTGCTTGACGCTGAACACCTCGGGCGGCAACTCGATCGCCATGTCCTGCTTCACCTTCACCTGGCAGGACAAACGCACGCCATCGCGCGCCTCGCCGCGCGAGATGTGGCTCAACTCCGTTGGCAAGATCGCGCCCCCGCCATCCGTGACCGTGAGCGTGCAGACCCCGCAGCTGCCTTTGCCACCGCAGGCCGACGGGATGAAGATGCGATTGGCGGCCAGGGTACCGAGCAACGTACTGCCGGCGCTGGTGCACAGGGCCTTCTCCGGGTCGCCGTTCACCGTGATGGTCACGTCGCCGGTCGCCACCAATTGACGCCGAGCCATCATCAACAGCCCGACAAGGGCGAGGATGGTGAACGTGAACATGCCAACCCCGAGGGCCACCGTGGTCACAGCTGCACCCCCGCGAACGCCATGAAGCCTATGGCCATCAAGCCCACGATGATGAATGTCAAACCGAGCCCGCGCAGCCCCTCGGGCGGATTGCTGTAGCGCAGTCGCTCGCGAATACCGGCGAGCGCCACAATCGCCAGCGCCCATCCGAGGCCGGAGCCGAATCCGAAAACCGCGCTTTCGGCCAGGTTGTAGTTGCGCTCCATCATCCAGAGCGATGCCCCCAGGATGGCGCAGTTGACCGCAATCAACGGGAGGAAGATGCCGAGCGCCGCATACAACGCCGGGGCGAACCGGTCCAGTGTCATCTCGACGATCTGAGTCATGGCCGCGATCGTACCGATGAACGTCAGGAACCCGAGAAACGACAGGTCGTATGACGCCAGCGACGGCGACACCCAAGCCAGCGCGCCCGGTTTGAGCGCGTAGACGTAGACCAGATTGTTCATTGGCACCGTGACGGTGAGGACGAAGATCACGGCGGCGCCCAGGCCGATGGCGGTCGACACGCGCTTGGACACGGCGAGAAACGAACACATGCCCAGAAAGAAGGCGAGCGCAATGTTCTCGACGAAGATCGCTTTCACCGCCAGGTTCAGGTAGTACTCCATGTGAGCCCCTAGTCCCGTTCAACCTGGCCAGGTTTCCAGGTCCGAATGGCCCAGATGAAGAACCCGATGATGAAAAACGCGCTCGGCGGCAGCACCATCAGGGCGTTTGGTGTGTACCAGCCGCCCTCCTTGACAAGCGGCAGCAACTGCACGCTGAAGAGCGACCCGGATCCGAACAGTTCACGCAACGTGGCGGTCCCGGCCAGAATGACACCGTAGCCAAGCCCATTGCCGAATCCGTCGATGAGACTCATGCGAGGCGGATTCTGCATGGCATACGCTTCGGCCCGACCCATGATGATGCAGTTGGTGATGATGAGACCGACGAAGACGGAGAGCTGCTTGGAAATATCGAAGAGATACGCCTTCAGCATCTGATCGACGACGATCACAAGCGATGCGATGATCGTCAACTGCACGATGATGCGAATGTTGGTCGGAATCTGATTGCGCAGGAGGCTGACGAACAGGTTCGAAAACAACAGCACGAAGATGACGGCGGCGCTCATCACCAGGGCGGTGTCCATCTGCGTCGTCACCGCGAGCGCAGAGCAGACACCCAGTACCTGCAGCGCGATCGGATTGTTGTTGAAGAGCGGATCGAGCAGCGCCTCTCGTGTTTTCGACATCAGACCGATTCGCCTTCCTCTCGCAGCCGAGACAGATATGGGCCAAAACCGTCTGGTCCGAGCCAGAAACGAAGCAGGTTCGTGACGCCACGGCTGGTAATAGTGGCGCCCGACAGCCCGTCGATCGCGTAGGGCGTCTCAGCCACGGACCCGGCCGGTCCCTTGACCACCGCAATAGCGGGAGCCAGGTCGTCGTCGAACGCCAACCGGCCCCGCCAGAGTGCCTTCCAACGCGGGTTATCGACCTCACCGCCCAGACCCGGTGTCTCTTTGTGCTCGTAGAACGTCAGTCCGCGCACCGTGCGCAGGTCGCCCTCCAAGGCGATGAACCCATACAAGGTGCCCCACAACCCAAGCCCCTCGATAGGCACGGCCACCATCTCGAGCGCGCCAGACGGGTCGCGCACCTCGTAGACCCCGGCCTGGTTGGGTACCCTCATGACACGCGCTGGGTTGTCTGGCGTCACCCGGCTCCGAGCGGGGTCCACGGCAGCCACACGCTGGTCGTAGGTCGCGGCGTCAACCCCCTCCACCACGTCGCCGGTCGCCACATCTACGATCAACTGCGTGATCGGCGCGAACCGGTCCGCCACCTCCTCGGCACTGAGTGACTCGTCCTCATTGGCCAGCCCGGCCACCAGCAACACGTTCTTCTGCTTGAAGAGTGTGGCGTTCCGTTCCTGGCGGTCGGCGAGGACCACGGCGGCGGTCGACACGACGACGGCACACACCAGGCAGACGGCCGCCGCGAACCCCAGGTTGTAGCCGACGCTACCTTGCATAGCGGGCCCTCCTTCGTCGCACATTGGCTTGCACGACCAGGTAGTCGATCAACGGGGCGAACAGATTCATGAACAGGATCGCCAGCATCATCCCTTCGGGGTAGGCGGGGTTCACCACACGGATGAGCACCATCATGAACCCGATCAGGAATCCGTAGAAATAGTGCCCGGTCGGCGTCGACGGCCCGGACACCGGGTCGGTCGCCATGTAGACCGTACCAAACGCCCAGCCACCCAGCAGGAAGTGCCACAACGGCGTGACCTCGAAGTAGGGGTTCGTGGCAGACCCGATCGTGTTCAACAGCGCCGCCGTCGCCAGCGTACCCACCAGCACGCTGGTCATGATTCGCCATGACCCAACACCGGTGACGATCAGCACAACCGCGCCCGCCAGGCAGGCCAGAGCTGAGGTCTCGCCCATCGACCCCGGCATGAGCCCGATGAACGCCTGCCATGGGTCGATGCGGTCGATCACTCCGGCGAGCCCACTCTCGGTCGCTACGGCCAAGATGGTCGCGCCACTGACCCCGTCGGTCGACGTTTCGGCCGCGACCCAGATGGCGTCGCCCGACATCTGGGCCGGATAGGCGAAGAACATGAACGCGCGCGCGGTCAGCGCCGGATTCAGCACGTTCATGCCGGTGCCGCCGAAGATCTCCTTGCCCACAACCACCCCGAAGGTGACCCCCAGCGCCACCTGCCATAACGGGATGGTCGGTGGCAGCGTCAACGGTAGCAGCATGCCGGTGACGAGGAACCCCTCGTTGATCTCGTGGCCCCGCACCCCAGCGAACACGGCCTCCCATAGTCCGCCGACCAGGAACGTCACGACCAACACGGGCACAAAAAACAGCGACCCGTGTACCAGACACGCCCACAGGTCATCGGGCGCGAACGACAGACCCATCGATCGCATAGCGTCGGTCTGCCAGACGTCGAGCGGCGCGGCGCCGGCCGCGATGGCAAGGTTCGCCTGGTAGCCGGTGTTGTACAACGCCATGTAGATGCAACCGGCCAACGCGATGACCACGGTCATCATGAGGCGCTTCATGTCGAGCGCGTCGCGCACGTGCGGCGCCGCCTGGGTCACGTCGCCGGGGGTATACAAGAAGGTGTCCTGGGCCTCCCACAGTGGATACAGACGCTCCAGAGGCCCACCCTTCTCGAACAGGTGGGCCCGCTTGTCGAGCTGGGCTCGCAGAAACTTCATGTCAGCCCTCGACCTCGAGGGTGCTCAGCACGCCACGAAGCGACGCGCCGTAGTCGATCTTGCTCGGGCAGACGAAGGTGCAGAGCGCCAGGTCCTCTTCGTCGAGCTCAAGACAGCCAAGCTCTTCGGCACGCTCGACGTCCTGCATCACCAGCGCCCGCAGGAGCGGTGTCGGCAGGAGATCCATCGGCAATACCTTCTCGTAGAGTCCAATCGGCACGATGGCCCGGAGCGACCCGTTGGTCGTGGTGGAAAATCGGAAACGATGGCCTGGCCTGAGACTAGACAGAAACGTCCCGGACGTCGAGAATTTTCCAAAGCCGGCACCGAGCCAGCCGAAGAACTCCCGCTGACGTCCTTCCCGAATCACACACACCTGGCGGTGATAGCGGCCCAGGAAACCATCGACGTCACCCGATGCATTCCGCCCAGCCAGCAGAGAACCGGAGACCACTCGGGTCGCGTCATCAACGACGTCATCCGCCAGCAGGTCGGCCGTCGCCGCGCCGAGACGGGTGCGTACGAGGCGAGGATGCACCTGCGCCGGACCGGCCAGCGCCACGACCCGATCTACGGCCAGGTCACCGGACTCGAACAGTCGCCCCATGGCGACCACATCCTGGTAGCCGACGTGCCACACCAACTTTCCGCGGTCGACCGGATCCAGCAGATGGATGTGCAGCCCCGCGGTGCCGGCCGGGTGCACGCCGGCAAACTCCTCGTGACGGATCCGCTCGCCATCGCCGACCGGCACCGTGCTGTCTGGCGCCGTGCAGACGTAGACGGCACCGTCGGTCAGGCGGGCCAGGGCGGCGAGCCCGCGTTCGAACGGGCCGTGTGCGCCCCGGAGCACCACGTCGACGGCCGGCGTGAGCGGCTCGGTATCGATGGCGGTCACGAAGATCGAACGCGGTCTGCTGTCCGGGTCGGCCACGCGACTGAATGGGCGCGACCGAATGGCCACCCAGAGCCCCGACTCGACCAAGAGGGCACGGACGTCGTCGCCGCTGAGTCCACCGGGGTGCCGACCACTGAACGCACTGAACCTGACTGTGTCGCCACGTCCTTCGCGGTCGTCACGGCTGAGGTCGATGACCAGCGACTGGAACACCCGGCGGTCGCCGCGGTTGATCGCCGACACGCGTCCAGACCCCGGGGCCGTGAACCGCACCCCGGGGCGCTTCTTGTCCTCGAACACCAGTTGGCCCCGCCGGACGTCGTCGCCGACCGCGACATGCATGGTCGGCCGCAACCCGACGTAGTCTTCCCCCAGCAGCGCGACCCGGTGTGCCATCCTGGCCGTCTCGATCGACTGCTCGGGCTCACCTGCGGTCGGAAGCCGAAGCCCCTTGCGAATGGTGTGGAGGCCCATCTATTTAGTACGGGCGATGTGGGTTCGCCCACGAACTTGTGAAAAACTTCTCAAGCGTGATCAAAAAAATTGCCGCCGGCACTCGACGGCTCACCCTCGTGTCGATTCACCAGCGTCAGAGCCATCGTATAGGAGGCGCCGGCCGCAAGTCAATTTGAACAATCAAGTCCGTGGTGAATCCTCGTAACTCCTGCTCAAACAATCGCTTACACTTGACTTAGCGATCGCCGACACGATAGGCTGCAGACAGGCTTCGGCGACACGCTGGGTCAGGACTGCAGCCTTGCGAATCACCTTGAACGGCGACCCGTACGACCTCGCTGAGACGCTGACCATCTCACAATTGCTGGCCACGCTGGACATCGATCCCCGTGGGGTGGCCGTCGAGCACAATCTCAACATCGTGAAACGCGTCGGCTTCGACTCGACAGAGGTCCGATCGGGCGACCAGGTCGAAATCGTGAATCTCGTCGGCGGCGGCTAGTGACCTGTGACCGACGCGGTCCGGATCTTGTCGTGCCAGTCTCAACCAGCGGTTACACCATCAACGATGAACCATGAATAGCGATCCGCTCGTCATTGCCGGCAAGACCTTCTCGTCGCGGCTTATCGTCGGTACGGGGAAGTACGCCAATTATCAGGTCATGCAACAGGCGCATACCGCCTCGGGCGCCGACATGATCACCGTGGCCGTCCGTCGCGTCAACCTGACCGACCGTAGCTCTGAGTCGCTGCTCGACTACGTCGATCGGACGCAGTACGCATTGCTGCCGAACACCGCCGGCTGTTACACCGCTGACGACGCCATCCGTACCGCGCGGCTCGGTCGCGAGGTGGGTCTGTCGGAGTGGGTCAAGCTGGAGGTAATCGGCGACGAGCGAACGCTATTCCCAGACAATGCCGCGCTGCTCGAAGCCACGAGGGTGTTGGTGCAGGAGGGGTTCGTCGTCTTGCCCTACACCAGCGACGACCCGGTCATCTGTCGCCAGCTCGAAGACGCGGGCGCCGCCGCCGTCATGCCGCTCGGGGCACCGATTGGGTCCGGGCTCGGCATTCAGAACCGAAACAATATTCAGATCATCAAGGAATTCGCCGGGGTCCCGGTCATCGTGGACGCGGGCGTGGGCACGGCCTCTGACGCCGCCATTGCCATGGAACTTGGAGTCGACGGCGTGCTGATGAACACCGCCATCGCCGCCGCGCAGGATCCAGTGGCCATGGCCGAGGCGATGAAACTGGGCGTCGTGGCCGGCCGGCAAGCCTACCTGGCGGGCCGGATGCCGCGGAGGCGGTATGCGACCGCCAGCAGCCCGCCAGAAGGACTGGTCACCGATCGCTGAATCGGCACACGGGGCGCGCCGGGCGCCCAGGCCTTACCGATGGTTGACACCGACCGCACCCTGAGTGCCACTGACCTCAGCCGCCTCACGCGGGAGCGTGACGCCGCTGATCGGGAATACAACGACGCCCTCACCCGGCTCGACCACACCATCGGGGCGCTGCCTGAGGTGCCGCAAGCCCCCGAGCCAACCGACACCGCGCGACTGGACGCCGCGCTCCGGTTGCTGGCAGAGCCGCCGGGTCCTCCGGACGCCGGCGGTGGCGTGCGCGGCTGGGCTCAGCGTCTCATTTGGGCGGTCGTGGCGCCCTGGCTGGCGAAGCACGATGCGATCGGCCGAGCCCTGGCCGACCAGCTTGCATCCACGGCGGGGGCGCAGCGCCAGGTCACACGGTCGCTCGACACCACGCTGACACTGCTACGGGACGAACTCGAGGCGCTACGCACCTTCCAGTCCACTCTTGTGGTCTGGGCTCAGCAGATCACGCCCTATGTCGATACCAAGGACCGCGAAGTCACCGGACTGATCCGACGAGTGAACGAAAACCCGGTGCGGCTGCTCGAACGCACCATGGGCCTGATCCAGCAGAGACAAGTCGCCATGAAGCGGGAGCTGGAGCGGCTAGGCGGCGAGACGCCAGCCACCGCCGCTGATTCTTCAGTCACCACCCAGACCGACTCGCAGATGGACGCACCCGGCGACACGAGCCGAGCCACCCAGCCGGCGCTGACGTCCGGTCCAGGTTCGCTCGACGCCTTCAAGTACGTCGGCTTCGAGCAGGCGTTCCGCGGTAGCGAGGCCGACATCGCCACCCGGCTTGAAGGCTACTGCGACCGCTTCGCTGGCGCGTGTGACGTGCTGGACATCGGTTGTGGGCGAGGTGAGTTTCTTGGCATGCTCCGTGACCGCGGGGTGACCGCCCGGGGGCTGGACGCCAACCGGGAGATGGTCGCCATCTGTCGCGACCGGGACCTCGACGTCGCCGAAGGAGACGCCGTCAGCTATCTGGAGTCGCTGGCGGACGCCTCGCTTGGCGGCATCATCGCCACGCAGGTCGTCGAACACTTCACGTCAGACTATCTGCTGCGATTTCTGGATGTGGCCTATCACAAGCTGCGCGTCGACTCGACCATTATCCTCGAAACCCTCAACGTCGATTCGTGGTCCGCGTTCTTCGGGCCCTATCTGCGAGACATCACGCACGAACGCCCGATCCCGCCCGACACGCTCCGCTTCCTACTCGACGCCAGCGGGTTTCAACGCCTCGAGCTGCAATTCAGCTCACCCGCGGACGAAGGCGCCAAACTCAAACTCCTGGACCTGCCCGACACCGCTTCCGACGACGTCACCGCACTGGTCCAGACGTTCAACCTGAACGTCGACAAGATGAACACGCTCCTGTTCACGTTCCTGGACTACGCGGTCATAGGACAGAAGCTGTAGCGTCAGAATCCGTCGCAGGACGTGCATCCGTACACGCAGGCCACACGCGGTTGCGCCCGCGTCGTTTGGCCTCGTAGAGGTGGGCGTCCTCACTCCCATCGTAGTGGGCCACGCCGACGCTGACGGTCACCATCTCTCCATCCAGCAGGTCAGATTCTTCTACATGCGCCCGCAAGCTCTCAGAGATGACGCCGACCTATTTGGACGCAATGTTGCGAGCCAGCACGAGGGACTCCTCTCCGCCGGTGCGAAACACGGGGTCGACCTTGCGGATACGCCGTTTCAACATACCGACCACGCCGCTCAAGACCTTGTCTCCGCCCGCGTGCCCGTGCTCGTCGTTGATCTTCTTGAAGTCGTCGATATCGACCACGATGAGACTCCCCTCTCCCATTCCACGCTTCTGCTGTTCTATGGCGTGTGACAGTTGAGCACTCATGTGACGCCGGTTGAATGCCCCGGTCAGCGGATCGACCGGCGCCAGGGTCGTCAACCGCGCCTCTTGCTCGGCCAACAGGCTGACCACCAGGTCACCGAAATACCAGGTCAAACCGAACGTCATCGCGAATCGAGCCGCTGTCGCCGTCGTCATCCAGGCCAACGCGGCCAACGCCAACAGCGCGGCTCCGCTCCCGACCAGCCATCTGGCCTGGCGGCGATCGCTGACAACAAGCGTGACGATAACGACGGGATACGCCCAGAAGGCGACCATTGGCCCGATCGTGGCAATTCCCCACAAGACGACACCGAGAATAATGAAATACAACGCGCGATAGGGTAGAAGGAATCTACCCCCACGGTGAATCGATAGTCTATTCAGGAGTCCGAATGCGGTGACGACCAGAATGACCGCGCCCAGGCCGGTCCGTCCTTCGACGAAGCTGGCCACCGCGAACGGCAGCAGGAAGGGCACCGTCGCAAAGCCAAGAGCCACGTAGGCTCGGCGCCGGAACTCCGCCATCGGCTCCCCACCCGGCTGGGCCGTAGCCTCAGGGTCGCGTTGGCGAGACGATCGATTCATCGGATGTGCTACGCATTGTATCCGTATGGAGGTGGACGCCCGCCCCCACCCGGAAACCACCGGTCACCCTGCCAGTCTCGGAGGCCCCTGAAGAACGTCCAAGGGGGGTTTCTGACGAGGCGTCTGTCTGGCTAGGCGCGAGGAGGGAACAGCCAGGTGGGCTGTGACCCCGCTGAGCCGATGCCGCGACGCCCGCCCTCTACGGGCGCCTCGTCGAAAAACCAGGGTTCGATCTACGACGGCAACGACGGTCGGGGAGCACTGACGAGGAGGGTGCGAAGGGCGAGGAGGATGAGGCGGGGTTGGGCGAGGCAGAGACGCAGCATGACGCGGGCGGGCTCATCGCGGGTGAGCCGACCGAGGACGCCTTTGGCGCCGGGATTCAAGACGTCGAGCAGGAGGCCGTAGTCGTCCTCGTTGAAGCGGTCGAGCGACCGTCGCAGGAGACGGTGCCAGTCGAGTTCACGCTTCAGTCGATTCAGTGCGCCACTGGTACGGCCGTGCAGGATGGTATCTGCCACCCCGAGGGCACCGCGGAAGCCGGTGACGATACCCCCGATCGTGGTGACCTTGACGTGGGCGGCGGCGTCGCCAACGAGGTAGATGTCGGCGCCGCCCATGCGGCGTCGCGGCGGTACCCACTGGGTGTAGCAGGGGATACGCGCGGCCTGAAACTCCAACGGCTCCAGATGCTGCTGCTCGAGAAATCGGTCCAGGCAGCGCCGCGTTTCTGGGCCGTCTTCGCCGATGAGCCCGAGAACGCCTTTCTCGGCGGACTCGGGAATGAGCCAGTAGAAGTACGGCGTATCGTTAGGCTGGAACCAGACCCGAGTGGTGTCGGGCGTCAGGTCGGGCGGCAGCTTGACGATGGCCTGGATGAGCGGCACGGTGGTCAGCGGCGGCCAGCCGGCGGCGCGCGCCACTCGACTGAAGGTGCCGTCGGCGCCCACCACCGTCGTGGCCCTCAGCTCTTCTGTCGAACCGTCGCGCCCCACCTCGAGCGTGACGCCGTCGTCAGTGGCAGTGAGGCTGTGCACGCGGCGACCTGTGCGGAGATCGACGCCGGCGCTCTGAGCCAGCTCGGCCAGCTCCGGCACCAACACCGCGCGCTCAATGATGAGATCGGGCTCAGACAAGGTGACCGTCGCTTGGCGTCCGTCCGTCATTAGTTCGAACCGGCTGATGGTGTTGACCACGGAGCGATCGCCCACATTGCCCAGCAGGTCGCGCATTCGGCGCGTGACAATGAGCGTCCGCGGTTCGCGCGACCAGTCGTCGGCACCTTCGAGCAGCGTGACCGGTCGGCCGGCCCGGGCCAGCCGGTCAGCCGTAAACAGTCCCGTGGCGGAGCCGCCGACGATCATGACGGGCGCAGAGCCGTTGCCCCGGGTCATACCTTGAGAGACGCGGTCTCCTGCCGCTCATAGGGCGCCCGCTCGAGCCAGACAATCGCGCCTGCCCCAACCACCCCGACGACACCGGCGACCGGCAGCCCCGCCGATGGGCCGACCAGTGCGACCACCCAGGCCAGCATCCCGCCCAAGATTCCCGCGGCGTACATCAGGTTGACCGCCTGCTGGTGGCTGAGCCCCAAGGCAACCAGGCGATGGGCGGTGTGGTCCTTCCCGGGCGAGGAGAACGGCACCAATCCTCGCCGGACGCGGGACACGGTGACGAGCGTGGTATCGAAAATCGGCACCGCGAGGATGAGCACTGGAATCATCCAGCTGACGGTCGGCGCCAACTCAGGAAACCGCAGCTTGATCCCGAGGGTGCCGGCCACCAGGCCGAGCAGCATGGCACCGCCGTCACCCAGAAAGATGCGCGCCGGCTTGGCGTTGAAGCGGAGAAAGCCGAGTGACGCCCCTAGAATGGCCGCGGCCAGCGTCCCCACCAGCAGCTGGCCGCCAACGGCTGCGAACGAGGCGCAGAAGGCCGCCACGACCGCGGCGACGCCGGCGCACAAACCGTCCATGTGGTCGAGAATGCTGAAGGCGGCGATGATGCCCACAAACCAGACGAACGACAGCGCGAAATCGAGCCAGAGGCCAGGGAACCCGAGCACCGGGACCGCAGCGGTCAGATGAAAAATCTCGCTGTGCATGTCGGTGGCAATCAGGATCACCGCCGCGAACGGCATGGCCAACATCAGCTTCACCTGATGATGCAGTATGCCGCGATCGTCGAGGGTGCCCACTACGAGCGCCACGGTGGAGGCAACGAAGATGCCAAGCATTTGCGACCACTCGTCGTCCTCGACGAAGACCGCGATCGCGAACACGGTGGCCAGATAGACCGCCAGCCCACCCAGCAGCGGCATCGGTGTGCCGTGCACCTTGCGTGGCCCGGGCTGGTCGATGAGCCCGACCTTGAAGGCGAGGTCGCGGGCGGCCGGCGTGAAGGTCGACGAGGCAAGGAACGCGGCCGAAAAGGCCAGCAGATCAGACAAGATGATGCTTTTCATGATCCCACGCGACTCGAGCACCGCACTAGCGTGGCCCGTCACCTGTTGACACAGGCGCACTGGCTTCCGGCTCTCCGGGACTATCGAGGTCGACAAGTGGTAGTTTCGCGTCGGCAATTCGCGTAAACAGCGGCTGTGCGTCTTTGGTCGGGTCCGGATGCACGGCGGCGGCCGACACCGCGGGGATGTCCGGACCCACATCGTCGCGGAGGAAGTAGGCGTTGATGCCCCGAGGCTCGACGAGAATCAACCGATATCCTTTCGTGCGGCCGAGCCACTCGAACGCGGCCAGCGAGGCCCCGTAGTAATGCGGAGTGACCGTCTTGAAGCTCGCCCGGTCGAACGCTGCATCGTAGGGCACGGTTACGGTGCGCTCGGGGCCGAACGCGCCGTTGAATTCCAGAATGACCATGCGGGGCGAGCAGGCGTTGAGCGCACGCCAGACCCAAAAATCGTTGCCATCGATATCCAAACTCAGCAGGTCGATCTCCCCAGACATGTCGCTGTCGATCACGAGCTGATTAATGTTGTCGATGGTGATCCAAGCCCCCCTCGCACGAACGCCAAGCCGCCCGAAGCGGGCGACCAGTCGTTTGGCCCGTTCCGGACTACCGTCCACCATCAGACCGGTCCAGCCACAGTTCTCAGCGAGAAAGCCGCTGTTCCCCCCGTTGGTCCCAGCTCCGATCTCGACGAACCGGCGGTTGGTCTCACCCACCAGCTTGATCAACGCGAGCGTGATGCCGTCCTCCTCGTTCTGCGACCGCTCGTGAAACCGTTGTGACAGGACGTTCTGCGGGAACGGCAGCGCGGTCTGGTCGAGATACGCGTGCCGGACCAGCGACTGCACATTGCGCGCGACATGGCGGAGACGGCCATCCATTCCTCGTGTCTGACTACCGAGCTGCGTCTCCAGGCGGCTCAACCGCTCCGACAGTCCGCGGTCTACGAGGTGCGCGACCTTCTCGGCGGCGCTCTGATGCTCGCGGAGCAATTTGTCGATCCGTTCCTGCGCAGCGAGGATGTCGCGTCGAGACGCCAATCCCATCACGCGCAGCAGCTGCGCCCTCGCCGCGGTGTAGAGGGCAACGAGCCGGCCGGCCGAGCTGCCTGCACTCACGCGTCCACCCCGGCCCCCTCAGCGTGGTCCGCGAGGTCGGTGAGCCGCAGACGCACCGTGCGGAAGTCGGCCACACTCCCCCCATCCACCGATATCGTCATTCCGTAGTCCCCATCACCACCCCCTTGGCCGCCAGCAATTCCAGATACAACTCCTGCATGTCGGCGACAAGCCGCGTCGCCATGAAACGTTGCTGAACATCGGCCCGGGCCGCGGCTCGCATAAGCCCCGACCCTTCCTGGTCCGTCAGCACCTGACCGATCGCCGACGCCAGCGCCAGCGGGTCGTCGGTCGGCACCAGGGTGCCGGTGCGACCGTCGTCGATGAGGTCCGGCAGGCCGCCCACCCGGGTGGCCACCACGGCGCACCCAGCCGCCATCGCCTCGATGGCCGACACAGGCGTGCCTTCATTGCGAGACGATACCGCCAGCACGTCCAGGTCCGCGTAGATGGTGGCCAGGTCATGCCGCCACCCCGTGAAGAAGACACGGCCATGTAGGTCCGCCTGCCGAGCTCGCGCTTCGAGCTCGCCTCGTAGCACGCCGTCGCCCACGACGACGAACCGGGCGGTGGGCCACCCAGCGAGCAGACGGGCCGCAGCGTCCAGAAACAGCGCATGGTTCTTGATGGGAAACAGCCGCCCCACGATGCCGACCAGCGGGACATCCGACGCCACGCCGAGTTCCTGACGCAACGCGCCTCGCTGCGCGCTCACGTCGAACAGCGAAGCCAGGTCGAGCCCGAGCGGCACCACGCGAAATCGCTCGGCCGGCGCCACCCCAAACTGGATCAGATCGTCGCGCACGCGGTCGCTCACGGCGATAAGCTGATCCGACAAGCGGGCCAGACCACGCTCCATCAACTGGAGCACACGGGTCTTGGCCCGACTGTAGTAGCCGCTCAATACGTGCCCGTGGTACGTGTGCAGCACCACCGGCACCCCGGCTGCGCGTGCAGCCAGCCGGCCGAGAAAACCAGCCTTCGCGGTATGGGTGTGTACGACGTGAGGCCGGATACGACGCGCCAACGCGGTCAACTTGGCCAGCGCCACGATGTCGCGCGGCGTGAACGACGCCTGACCCCGGATTTCAGGGATGACCAGCGGCTCCACCCCGCGGGATCGGGCGTAATCGAGCAATGTCCCTTCGCCGGGATTCTCGGTACCGGTGACGAGCCAGGAACGGAATCGTTGATTCTCGTCCATCCCGGCGTTGAGCAGCGCGACGTGTCGCGCGGGTCCTCCGACGTTGAGACGAGCAATAACCCGCAAGACACGCACCGGACCGGAGGACGGCTCTTCGTCGCGCGGACTCATGACAGCGGCAGCGCCGTCATCATCTCACCTCGGCGATCGATGAACGTCCGGTGCCACAACTCGAGCATGAGCAGGCTCCACAGTCGGGCGTGATGCTGCGCCCGACCCTTCGCGTGATCGTCGAGATAGCGACGCACGGTCGCCGGCTCGAAGTAGCCCCGCTCGGTGGCCCGCTTCCCCAGTAGCACGTCGCGTGCGGTATCACGCAGGCTGCCTCGAAACCACTCGTCCAACGGTACGCCGAACCCTGCCTTGGGCCTATCCAGCACGGCGGACGGGAGCTGCGTGGCCATGACCTGCTTCAGCAGGTACTTCGACGTGCGACCGCGCAGCTTCATCGACACCGGCAACCTGGCCGCGAACTCCACTACATGATGGTCGAGCAGCGGCGAACGCACTTCGAGAGAGTGCGCCATCGACGCGATGTCCATCTTTACCAGGAGATCGTCCGGCAGGTACATCACGATGTCGGTGTGCACCAGCTTCTCTACGTCGCTCGTGGCGTCAGACTCGGCCCAGCGCTGCTCGAGAAGACGGAGCGAACTGTTGTCACCTTGGTCACCCGCGCCACCCATACCGCGCGATTGGCGTGCAAAATCCCGGGTGTAGAGCTCCTGCTTCTGCTCGTCGAGTGTCACGCTAAGCCAGCGGCCGTATCGCCGGACCGGGTCCGTGGCCAGAGCGCTGACAAACCGTCGAAGCCGTGTCGTGGTTGAACGGGCGGACCCGCTGACCAGCCAGCCGGCGCCCCGCGCCGCCAGCCGCCGGAGCGGGCGCGGTACCCGGTCGAGCTTCGCGGCGAGTATGGACGCGGCATATCGGTCGTACCCGAGAAACGACTCGTCGCCGCCGTCACCACTTAGTGCCACCGTGACCTGTCTACTCGCCATTTCGCTCAGACACCAGGCGGGCAGCGCGGACGAATCGGCGAACGGCTCGTTGTAGTGATAGACCAGCTGGGGCAGCAGCGTGGCAGCGTCCGGGCGGACGGTCAACTCGTGGTGTTCGGTGCCGAACTCGGTGGCCACCGACCGGGCGAACCGACGCTCGTCATAGGCCGGCTCGTCAAACCCGATAGAGAACGTCCGAATCGGGCCGTTCGTGGCGCGCCGCATCAGGGCCACCACGGCGCTCGAATCGAGCCCTCCACTCAGCAGGGCGCCCACCGACACGTCGGCCATGAGGCGACGCTCGACGGCCTGGCCGAGCAGGTAGTCGAGTTCCTCGATCAGCGTCGCTTCCGACTCCTCTCGCTTCGACTCGTATGAGATCGACCAGTAGCGGGTGATCTCAACCTGACCAGCCCGGGCAACCAGGTAGTGCGCCGGCGCCAGCTTCCGCATCTTGCGGAACGCGCTCCACGGCGACGGCACATACCCGTAGGTCAGATAGTGGTGAATCGCTTCGAGGTCCGGCTCGGCCGGCACCGTGTCGTCCTGCAGCAGCGCCTTCGGTTCGGACCCGAACACCAGACTGTGACCATCGTGCCAGTAGAACAGCGGTTTCTGCCCCAGCCGGTCCCGGGCCAGCAGCAACGATCGGGTCCGTGCGTCCCAGAGGGCGAAGGCGAACATCCCCTCGAGTCGCCGGACGCAGCCGGCGCCCTCGTCCTCATACAGATGGATGATGGTCTCGGTGTCGCTGTCCGATCGAAACCGATGACCTCGGGCCTCGAGCTCAACGCGGAGCTCACGAAAGTTATAGATCTCGCCGTTGAACACCAGGCGAATCGCGCCGTCTTCGTTCGCCATCGGCTGCGCGGCCCGATCGGACAGATCGATCACGGCCAGCCGTCGACTGCCCAGCCCGATGCCACCGTCAGTCCAGACCCCCTGGGCGTCCGGTCCTCGGTGCTCCAGCGCCGCCGTCATGCGGTGCACCAATCCAGGCTCTACCCTGGCGCCGAGACCGTCGACTAACTTGCCGGCGATGCCGCACATGTATCGTGGTCCATTCGTCGCGCCAGGCTGGCGTCGACCAGCGACGACATCAGTTCCAGACGTGCCGCCCAGCTGTTTTCGTGGGCAACCGCCACCCGCCGTTCAACCGCAGCCGAATCCGGGTGAGACAGTTCTGCGTCGACGGCCGACTCGAACGCGGCCGCGTCGGCAGCCACCCGAATCACCGGACCGTGGGTGCGGTTGAAGCGTTCGATCTCCGACAGCGGTGTCGCCACCACGCCGAGGCCCATGGCGAGATACTCGTTGAGCTTGGCCGGATAGACATGCCCAGTGTAGTCAGTCAGCCGATACGGGACGGTCGCCACGTCGAATCCCCGCAGATACCGTGGCACCTGGTCGGGTCCTCGTGTGCCGAGGGCATGCACGTTGGGCAGCCGGGTCAACGCCGACGCGTCCGTCTGCAACGGTCCGACGAGCACCAGACTCCAGTCGGGGCGCCGCACCGCCAGGGCCGCCAGGAGCTGTTGGTCTACCCACTGATGGAGTCCGCCGAGATAGCCAACCACCGGACGCGGGATGGCCGCGAGGTCCGCCGGCAGCGGCTCGTCCACCAGGCGCGCACGCTCGAAGCGCGCAACGTCGACACCGGAGGGCACCAGATGGGCGTGCGTGTTCAAGGCCGCGGCGCGCTCGAGCAGTGGCTGCGACGTCGTAAACACCAGGTCTGCTTCGGCGAAGCACTGCGACTCCGTGTCGCTCAGACGCGCCGCCGACGGCGAGCTGGCCGACAAATGATCCACGCAGTGAAAGATGGAAAGCGCGGGGTTCAAGGACCGGGCGATGGATCGGCTCAGCGGCGTGGGCAAGAAATTCCAGACGATTGGACGGGCCGAGCCCCAGTCGGCCATGCGACGCAGGATGGCGCGTCGTAAGATTCGGCGGTTGAGCGCCTGCGCGGCCTTCGAGTATGGCAATGGCACCACGACGGGTGAATAGACCCTGACGTTCACCGGGCGCCGATTCCCGGCCCGGGCATGAGGGCCACGGCCCGGCGGCCCAACCGTTGTCAGCCTCCTCCACAGGCGTGGCAGGTCGCGCAGGCCGGGGACTCGGACGCCGGTTGACTCGACGAAAAGGACTCGATTCCCGTTGTCGGCAAGCGACGACATGATCTGCTGGTGGCCCTGCCACAAGAAGTCCCAATCGATCGACGAGAGACACACGATGTTGCGGTCACGCAGCATCGTCGTCAGGACCTCCCACCCTGTCCCTAGCCCGCACTATTCATGAACCCACGCCTGCAACGACGAATCTTCGGCAACTCGAGCCTGCGCCGTTTCGCTTCGCGCGTTCATGAATAATGCGGGCTAGCCGGCGTGGAGTCCGAGATACAGCTCCTGTGTGCGCCGCACCATCCGACCGGCTGAAAATCGCTCGCGCGCAACCACACTGGCCTGGGAGGCGATCCGATCCGCCAGCGTCCGATCGGCCAACAACTCCAGCATGGCGTTTGCCAACGCCTCGGGGTCGCGTGGGGGCACCACGCGCGCGGTCACCCCGTCGTCAACCACTTCGGGGATACCGCCGACCCCGGTCGTCACCACGGGACGACCGAGCGCCATCGCCTCGACGAGTGTGATCGGTAGCCCTTCCGAGAGGGAGGGCACCACGACCAGGTCGCTGGCTCGCATCAGTTCGAGCGCGTCCGGGATCTCGCCGGGAAACGTCACCCGTGCGCTCACTCCGAGACGGTCGGACAACGCCTGCATGGCGGCTCGGCTCTCTCCCTCGCCAGCCAGCACGAACCTGGCGTCTGGATGAGCCGCCAGCACCGCCGGCACGGCGCGAATCAGAAACTCGTGCCCCTTGATCGGGAAAAAATTGGCAACGACCGAGATACGAGGACAGCCCTCTCCCCACCGACCGACGGAGCCGGCACGGCCCGCATATCGGGCCATGCGGTCGTCATCGTCCACATCCACGCCGTTCTCGATCACGCACAGACGCGTATGCGGCACCCGAACTCCGGGACGGGTCAGCAGGTCGTCCGCCACGTACTGCGATGGTGCGATGACACGGTCGCAGCCGCGATAGATAGCCCGAAACACGCGCGACAGGCCCTGGCGTCTCGCGCGTTTCACCCCGGAGACGCCGACCGGCAGGAAATAGGCACCCGCGACGCTACTCACTACGCGACGGATACCGGCGAGCCGGGCGGCCAGCCCGCCAAGCACATCGGCCGTCCAGAGATGGGTGTGCACGAGATCGCACCGCGACTCCCGCATGAGCGCGGCGAGCCTGGTGATGGTGCGCGGTCGGCGCAAGTCAACGAGATCCAGGTGCCAGACTTGGGCGGCGTGGCGACGGTAGGTCTCGGCCATCGAGCCGCGCCCGTGGCAGGCTACGACGATCTCGAACCGTTCCGGGTCGAGCCCTTGCAGGAGCGTCGCAAAGACCTGTTCGGCGCCGCCGGCCCCGGAAGCCGCGATGACGCTGAAAAGTCGGATGCGCTCCACAAGTTCGAACTGTGCCGTGTGTCCGGTCCAGCTCCTGCTACGCCTTCAGGGCCGCGGCCACGGACGACACCAAGCCGCCGACATCGAGCTGGTGGTGCGCCAGCACCTCGTCGTTCGTGCCGCACACTGGTAGTTCGCGAACACCGATGGCGGTCACTGGGACCGCAAGCCCGAGCTGGGCAATCCGGCTCGCAAGCATCTGGCCCTGACCGCCGTCGACGTAGTGGTTGTCGAGCGTGAAGACCCGTTGCGCATCGCCCACCGCCCCCCGGAGCCAGGCGGCATCGACCCGATTCAACCATGGAAGGTCAATGACTCGTGCGTGCATACCGTGCTCGGCCTGGAGGCGCTCGGCCGCGTGATACGCGTTGCTCAACAGCCAGGGCCCGGCGCCGATGAGTGCAATATCTCGGCCAGGCCGAACCACGGTGCCGACACCGAGCTCGAGCGTGTAGTCGGGCGGCAGCGCAAACGGCACGGGCCAGCCGAGCGACACCAGCCGGATGTAGCTGCTCTGGGCCGTCTGCTCCAGACAGAACGACAGCGCGGCCGCCGATTCGACCTCGGTGCAAGGTTCGATGAGGATCAGGTTCGGGATGGCAGCCAAGGCGGAGATGTCGCGGACCGCCTGGTGCGAATGTCCCGGTCCACCAGGAAGCAAGCCGGCCAGCGACCCTACGTAAATGACCTTCGTCCCCTCGCTCGCGTTGTTGTAGATCTGCTCGTTCGGCCGAGCCGAGAGAAAACAGGCAAACGAGTGGACGACCGGCACCAGGCCCTGGCGCGCCATGGCCCCAGCCTGCGACACCATGTCTTGCTCGGCGATCCCGCATTCGACGAACCGATCGGGGAACCGGTCCCGAAACTCGAGCAGACCGCAATCTTTGACCAGATCGGCGTCGAGCGCGACGATAGCAGGGTTGCGGCGAGCGTGCTCGACGAGTGTGCGGCCATACGCGTTCACGAGACGCTCGACCTCCAGCACCGGTTTGCGCGGCGGTCGGCGGGCGGTCTCGAGCACCAGATCACCCAGACCGGCCTCGCGCAGGCGGTCGCGAGCTGCCGCGGTCAACTCGGCCGCCCCCGTGGCGTACGCCTCTTCGTTGGGCGCACCACTATGGAACAGATACAACGAGTCGGCGGCGAGGGCCGCCGGCCCTTCCATGAAAGAGATCCCCTTTCCCTTGACCGTGTCGGCAATAAGCACCTGCGGCAGGCCGGGAGTGGCGTCCAAGTCGGCGAGGGCCGTGTCGAGCGCCGCGAAGTCATGACCGTCACAGCGGGCGACCCGCCAGCCAAAGCTGGCGAACTTCGCCTCAAGATCGCCGAGAGGACCCACGTCTTCCACCCAGGTGTCGGACTGAATCTTGTTGTGGTCGACGATCACGGTGATCTCGTCGAGTCCCAGTTCGACCGCGGATCCGAGCGACTCCCAGATCTGACCTTCCTGCAGTTCGCCGTCGCCGGTGAGCACAAAGATTCGCCGACGCTGGCCCCGGAGCCGATTGGCCGTGGCGATCCCCTTCGCCTTCGAGATGCCCATGCCCAGCGACCCGGTATTCGCCTGGATGAAAGGCGTCTCGACGTGAGGATGCCCGGCCAGCCCGTCCACCCGGCGCAGCGCGTGCAATAGCTCGAAGTCGAGTAGTCCCAGGCCGGCCAACACGGCGTACAGCGCCGGCGCGTCGTGTCCCTTGGATGACAAAAAGAGGTCGCACCGGTCCTCGCCCTGATCCAATCCCTGCATCTTCTGCAAGAAGAGCCAGGTCATGATGTCGGTCGCACTGAGGCAGGTGCCTGGATGGCCTGACCAGGCGCGCGCTATCGTGTAGAGCACGTTGATACGCGTGTAGGCGGCGAACACCGCGGCACGCCGTAGTGCGTCCAGATCACTCTCGAGCAGCCTCTCGAATGCCGCCCGTGGTACGTAGAACAGCTCGTCTGATTCGACCTGTTCGAGCTGCGATTCACCCATCTCGATTCATCCTCCAAACGCCGCTCGGCTCACGGGCGGCAGCGTCCATTCCCCACCAGCGACCAGCTCTTGGGCAAGCCGCCAATCCCATTCTTCATTGATGTCAAACCCTTCCCGCTCGTCCGTCTTGAACGGCACGAGGGTGTGACCGGCGATGGTACGCCCCTCGAGCGCCACCCGACTCCAGGCAATCTCAAGGCTCGCATTCTGCACCCAGACCTCCGGCAGCGACGGCATCTGGCTGCTGTGCCATGGCTGCTCCGCCGGACCGAACGGAAGCAACGGGAGCAACCGGTCGCCCCGAATCACCCACATCTTGCCGGGATGCTGACGCACCCGCTCCACCGCCCGAAGCGAATCAACGCCATCCGCACCCCGAAACACGGACCAAGCCCGACGGATCGTGTCGGCGGTCCGGAACGGACTGGTGGGTCTGAGAATGGCGAAACAGTCAAAGGCGCGGTCCGCCGCCCGCAACGCACCCAGCCCATGCTCGACCCACTCGATATCGGGAGACCGCCCGCCGGCCATCGCCGCAGGTCTGAGGAACGGCACGTCGGCGCCGTAGTGCCGCCCGATCTCCGCCGTGGCCTCGTCGTTTGTCGACACCACGACCGCGCCGAATACCCCGGAGTCGAGGGCGCTCGCGATCGTGTATGCGATAAGCGGATGACCACCTAGCACCCGGACGTTCTTGCCGGGCACTCGGGTCGACCCGCTGCGTGCCGGAATGAACGCGACGCAGGACGGTTCCGAGGTCGTAGACGGCATGACGCTACTGTCCTGTCTTTTGCCACGGGCGGCTCGTGCCCTAGACGGCCCCGGGGTCAGCATGGATGTAGATGGTCTTCCAGTCCGAGTAGACGTCGAGCGCTTCGGTCCCAGCCTCACGCCATCCCGTGCCCGACTGACGAAGCCCCCCGAACGGCATGTGCGGCTCGCTGCCGTAGGTGCCTCCGTTGATGGACGCGACACCGGACTTGATGCGACTGAGGAACGTCATCGCCCGGTCGACGTTGGCGGTGTGGATGGCGGCGGTGAGTCCGAACGGCGAAGCGTTTGCCAGAGCGATCGCTTCTTCGAAGTCGGCCACCCGATACATGCAGGCGATCGGTCCGAACAGCTCGGCTTGAGAGATTTCGGCATCGCCGGGGGCACCCTCGAGCAGCGTTGGGGTCATGTAGAACCCGTCACGGTGGGCGTCGTCCACCATCCGGTCGCCGCCGGTCAGCACGGTAGCGCCGGCAGCGCGGGCCCGGTCGACGGCCGACACCATGTTGTCGAGCTGCCTCAAGTTGATGACCGGACCGAGGTCATCCTCGTCGGCCGGCCCGAGTGTCAGGTCCCGGGTGTACTCCAGCAACTGCGCCTTGAAGCGGTCGTAGACCGAGTCGAACACAATGAGTCGGCTGCCAGAGGCACATCGTTGCCCAGCGTTGCTGAACGCGGACAGGCCGGCAATCGTGACGGCTCGGTCGAGATTTGCGTCGTCGCAGACGATGAGCGGGTTCTTCCCCCCAAGTTCCATGCAGACCTTGGCCAGACGCGCCCCGGCGTTGGCCTGAATCTGCCGACCGACACCGCACGACCCGGTGAAACTGATCAGGTCGACGTCGGGATGCTCCACGAGCGGCGCTCCCGCTTCCGGTCCATAGCCCTGAACGACGTTGAACACACCGGGCGGAAGACCGACCTCGTCGAACACTTTCGCCGCGGCCCACGCGGTAGCGGGCGTATCTTCGGACGCTTTCATCACCGCGGCGTTCCCGCACAGCAGTGCGGGATAGGCCTTCCAGGCGACGTTAGCGATCGGGGTGTTGGCCGCAATGATCAGACCAGCGACCCCGAGCGGCTGCCTGACGACCAGCGACGTCCGGTGGGGCACCGCGCTCGTCGTCGTCTTGCCATAGAAACGGCGTCCTTCACCCGCGACGAACAGCCCCATCTCGACCGCGGCACCCGTCTCTCCACGAGCGTCCTGCCGAGACTTTCCGGTTTCAAGTGACACGATCTCCGCGAACTGGTCGCTCCGCTCACGCATCAGTAACGCCGCCTCGCGGAGCAGATCACCCCGTGCGACGGGGGTCATGCCGGCCCAGTCCGGCTGTGCGCGGCGCGCGGCCTCAACGGCGTCCTCGACATCGGCCCGGGTGGAGCGCGCGACGGTGCACAATTCGCGGCCGGTGGCCGGATTCAGATTCGGCAGCGCCTGCCCTTCCTTCGCGTCCTGCTCTCGACCGTCGATCCAGTTCGGCACGTGCGGCGGTATCAACGACGTTGCCTGCATCTCGATGGGGTCCTCTCGACGTGTTGTGGCGGAGCCGTGGCTGTGCAGCGACCGCGACCGCCGTCCGTGCCTGTGTTGACGTGTTCGGCGCTGGCCTGTGCGGCGATGCGCCACTACCAGGCGGTAAAACCACCGTCGACCCGCAGCTCGGTGCCCGTGACGTAGGCCGAGGCGTCGGACGCGAGAAACCGAAGTGGTCCGGTCAGGTCTGCGGCCTCGGCCATTCGGCCGAGCGGCACCCGGTCGTTGAACTTTCGCTGGAACTCAGGGTCCTGGGCACCCAGCACACCGCCGGGAGACAGCGCGTTGACGCGGACCCCGTACGGTCCCCACGCTGTCGCCAGATACCGGGTCAAATTGACCACAGCTGCCTTCGAGGCGCCATAGGCCGGCGGCTTCAAGAACGGCGGGTCCAGGTTCATGTGGTCGTACAGGCGAAGGTCCGGCGACACGCTGGCGTAGAGCGAGCCGATGTTGATGATCGAACCACGTCGCGCTTTGACCATCTCGCCCCCAAACACTTGGGAGACCTGAAACGTCCCGAGGGTATTGACTTCGAGAATCGCACGGCTGACGTCCATCGGGACGTCTTCCATCCGATAGAATGCCGCGCGATCAGTGGAGGCCGGCTGGTCGATGCCGGCATTATTGACGAGCACCGAAGCCACCCCCATCGTCCCGGCGCAGGCGGCCTGGGCCACCACAAGCGAGTCCCGGTCCATCACGTCGGCGTGGTGCAGACGGAGTCGTGGGGCGCCTGTCGAATGCGTCACCTGAGAGTACCGATCCAGCAGCAACTGCAGGCCGGAGCTCACCGCCGCCCGCTCAAGGTCGAGGGCGAACACCCGCGCGCCGGCATCCAGGAGCGCGCCAACCCAGATCGGCCCCAGCATGCCGGACGCGCCGGTCACGACGGCGACCGTATCATCGAGTTGAAACTGATTTTCCATGAGACGGAGCTTGTCCGGACCGCCAGCGGGCATGGGCGGGCCCGTGGACGAGACCGGCCACGGATGCTAGTGCCCTAGCCTTCGCGCGCGAGCTCAAGCTGTTCGAGCGACAGCGCGTCGTCGGTCGTCAACGCGACCTTGGTGACCGACCCGAGCACGCGGTCGATTTCAACCGGGGCGAGCCCGTCGCCGGGGGACTTCACGGCAATGTCATCCGAGGACAGCGTGTGTCCGGCCTGCAGGTCGCGGGCCGCGACCAGCTTCTTCCCCATCTTCAGCACCGGCCCCTCCTCGCTCGGAAAGACAACCTTCTTTCCGTCGCCCAGGCTCAGACGCGCCCGCTCGAGGTCGCGAGTCATCTTGCGCATGCCGACCGGCTCGAGCGAGAAGACGTTATCGGTCCCCTTCATCGCCCGGTTCAGGGTGAAGTGCTTTTCGATGACGCGCGCGCCCAGCACGTAGGAAACGACCGGTATGGCGATACCGTTATCGTGCCCGGAGTAACCGACGACGATATCTGGGAATCGTTGGCGAAAAGTCTCGATCGCCCGTAGGTTGAGTTCATCGAACTCCACCGGATAGCCGCACGTGCACTGCATGATGCAGAGCTGTGTATTGATCGCCATGACCGTGTCGTAGGCGCATTCGACGTCTTCCATCGTCCCGCCGCCCGTGCTCACGACCACCGGTTTCCCAAACGCCGCGACGTGCCGTAGTAGCGGCAGGTTCCGCAGGTCGGCCGACGCGATCTTGTACGCGGGCATGCCCAGCGCTTCGAGAAAGTCGGCGCTGCGTATGTCGAACGCGGTGGCAAAAAAATCCAGGCCCAGCTCGGCGGCATACCCCTTCAGCTCAGCATACTCCTCGCGGCCGAATTCGAGGGCCTCGCGGTGCTCACCGTAGGTCGCGCCAAAACTGTTCTCGTTCTCGTACGGCTTGTCGAAGGCCGCCTTGGTAAAGAGGGTCCGGTTGTCCCGCTTTTGCAACTTCACTGCGCTGACGCCGCACGATTGCGCCTGCCGGAACATCTCCTTGGCCGTCTCGAGCTTGCCCTGATGGTTGTGCCCAACCTCCGCAATCACATAGGTAGGGTTCTTGTCGTTCACGACGTGCTGCCCCAGCTTCAATTCGCGTGACATCGTCCGATTCTCCTCGTCGAGGTAGGTGAAGAACTATGGATAGCTAGCCGCGTATGCGGGACACCAGGGCATCCCAGCCCAGCGCGCCGGACGCTGTCGCCCGCGCGTTGTCGGCGATGGACTGCAGCGGGTCCGGCTCCGTCGGCAGCGTCTTGCACCGGTGGATATCGATCACATTGTGCATGTGCTCGAACGCGCCGGGCGAGTAGGCATCGAAGTTTGTGAGCACGACCGACCCGCAGGCCATCGCGGCGTTCACGGTGGTGTTGTTGGCCCGCACCCCCTTGTCGAAGAAGGCGGCGAAGAATGTCGTGTCGATCAGATAGTTGTAGACCGCCGTATCAGACATGTACCCAAGAAAATAGATGTGCTCACCGTAGATGTCCTGCAACTCATCGAAGACCACCGTGAATCGCTCGTCGAACGCGGTTCCCTCGTGCAGCGCAGTGGAGAGATACACGGAATACGGCTGGCCGGTCCGCTCCAACAGCGTGTGCACCGTCTGGTGTAGCTCGGACCGCACCTTGTGCGCCATACCGAACGCGAATACCGAGAGCCCGTCGGGCCGGAAGCGCTGCGGCTCGAGCAAGGTCGACGGACACCAGGAGTCCTGCACGTCCGGCCGCTGCGCCCGCAACTGGGCGACGAGTTCCGCGTTGCCGCAATACACGGCGGTAGCTCGCGAGAGGAGCGACCGCTCTACCGGGGTGTCGGTCCAGGCGTGCAGAAACAGGCTGAACGCCCCACGCCAGGATACAGTCTCGAGCAGGGCAGCGAGCGCGACGCTGTCGGCATCGGTAAACTCTGACTGCTTGAGCGACAGCACCGGATGTGCCATCGAAACGGCCCGCCGATCGAACACGCTGAGCATCGGCACCTGCAGGTGGCGGGCGAGCAACAGATTGAACTTCGCCACTCCGCAGGTGAGCGGGTTGAGGTGGTACCCGAGCACGCCGTCCGCGCGACCGGGCCCGACGGCCGTCTGGTCGCTCACGCCGTCGGCTCCGATTTCTCGTAGACCAGCACCCGTCCCTTGCCCATCCAATCGATAGTCGACTCGAGGTCCAGCCGTCGGCGGAACCCCTCGAGCACGAACATCACCCGCAGAAAATCCTTGTTCAGCAGGGTGATGTGCGACGGGTCCACCTCGAACTGGGTGGTCACATCCAGCAGCCCGGCCGGGTCCGGGTGAAACCGAGTCGTCACATAGACGTAGCGTGAGCTGACCCGGCACAAATTGCGCACCGTGTCCCGTACTTGTAGCACGGTCAAGTGCTCCATCACCTCCCGGCAGATGACGAGGTCGTAGGAGTCGTCGCCGAACAGATCCTGGTCGGCCGTGGTGCCGATCGCGATCCGCTCCTTCACCTCGGGCGGCGCCAGCTCCTTGCAACTGGGGCTGAAATCGACGCCGTCAGCCACGATGCCCTGTTCCTGCAACAGGAACAACAGAACGCCGGGACCACAACCGACGTCCAGCACGCGCGTCGGCTGAAACACCTCCTTGATCACTTCCGGGTGGCGGCCCTCGATTTTGCGCCGCGCCGCGATCGTGTAGTCGTTGTTGCCCTCACGCCAATCGCTCACGAAGTACTCGGCATCGTAGTGGCCGGACTCAACGGGGCGCTGATCGGCCACCAGTTGCTCGAAGGCGCTGACTTCTCCTTCACCGTCCGGAGACGGCGGGCGATACTTGCCCAGTAGTGCCGTAGACGAGTCGAGTACGGTGTCCAGCAGGACGATCTCGGTACCCTGTTCCGCGCAAATTCGCTCCTGTTCGGGTGGCAGCCGCCCGGCCCAGTCCTGGCCCTTGATGTAGTGAGTAGGACGCAGCTCGCGCAACACCGTTTCAGTGTCGGCGTGGCTGACGTGGGTGTAGTCAATGTCGGCGAGCGCATCGATGACCTCAGCGCGCCGCGGAGCATCGAGCAGGGGCGGATGTTTGGCCGACACGTAGCTGTCGGGCGCCAGGTTGCACAGCAGCGTCGCGCCGACCGCCTTGGCGGCACGAAAGTAAGCGATGTGACCGTGATGGAGCGGATCAAACGCGCCGTCGACCATCGCCACGCGGCCACGGTACTCCTTCAATCGTTCAGTTGTCAGAATCATCGCGGTGCGGGTCTCGGTCGAATAGGAGCGTCAGCGATTCCGGGTGGCTTGCCTGTTGAACAACGTCATGACGAAGACGTCGCAGCCACGGCGGACTCCGACGGAGACGTCGATTCCTGGCCGTCCGGGTCCAGCGTGTCGAATAGCATCTCTACCATCGCAACCTCGCGCACGTCCAGGGTCACGAGTGGCGTATCGAGTCGACGCGACAACCGTCGGGAGACGTCGAGATGGGTGGCCACGAGCTCTTCTTCATTTGAAAAGAGACCGATCGACGGAACGCCATAGAACGGCCCCAGATACGCCAGCCCGCCGTAGGTGCCGACGAACGCGTGCGCGTTGGCGATCACCGCACTCTGGACCTCCAGGTTCTGGGTCGGGGTCATCAGGTGGTCGATCTTGTGCACGCCCATGCCGATCCCGGGATCAAAGTCCTCATGGTCGTCCAAACTGAGACCGGGATTCAGTAACACGACGGGCGTGCGCCGCGCCAATGTCCGGATAAACCGGCCCACCAGCGCCCGGTTCTCGGGCGTGTCTGGAAACGAGGGCCGAAAATAAAACCGGACCGCCACGTAGTCCTTGGGCAACGTGGTGCGGATCGATGCGACGTCGATCGCCGGCATCTTTCGATAGACCGCATGTTTTCTCAACAGGCTGATAGCGCCCTTCTCATACCAGTAGTATCGCAGCAGGCGATACATGATGGAGGGGTGCAACACGGTGACGTCTTTGACCCCCTGCCGTTCCTTCACCAACTCGACGATGTGGTCGTCGAAGTCACTGACCTCCATCTGTTTCTGGTTACCGCCATCCTGCCAGCGACCCTCGTTGCGGCGCCTGAACTGTTTGACCGACATGAGGTCAAACACGTCGACGTAGTGCTCCGCCAGATCCCGATACCAGCAATGGGCGCCGCCACGAGACACCACGATCAATCGATCCCGCCCGAACTCGAACTCCTTGACGGCCCAGTTGAGAAACGGAATCCAGTAGAGGACCTCGAATCCCACCTCCGACAACCAGGGACCGACGATGATCGGCGTGCGGCTCCTCTCCACCCGGCGCAGCTCCCGACGCATCAACCCCACTTCGCGCCCGGCTGGCACCTCGTCGATTTCCTGCCGAACGAGCCACGGGATGACACGACTCTGCATCAGCGGCAGTGACCGCACGGCTCGCAACAAGAACCGTCCCGGAGGCGCAATCGCCTTGCCGGCTGCCTTACGAGCCTTCTGTCTGGTGCGTTGCACGAGTTTCCGTCTCCTCCCGCTATCGCCAAACGCCTTGTGCCATCGGGACCCGAGTTGGTCGACACCGGACCGCCGCGTGAACCCGCGATAGTACCCTCGCACGCGGAGATAGATCGGCTTCAAAAACGTGGCGTGCTCGAACAGGTCCAGTCGAAGCTGCTTCAGTTCCTGCCGAAAGTGCAGCAGACCGGCCAACCGGAGATAGCGCCCCCCGAGCCAAAACCCGGTCCATCGACCGATGCCGGGCGACCGCTCGACACGTACCCCGAGGGTCCAGGCGAGCGCAACGGCATGACTGATCCACCACGGGACGAATGCATAGAAGGGGCGGCCGTTGGGGAAGAAGGCCCGCCGCTGCCGTTGCAAACTGAAGAACGGCCCGTACCAGCGACGAAACCAGAGAATGTCCGGAACCTGCCGAAACTGTCCCTCCAACGCCAACTCCATCAAGAGCAGGCGGTCCGGCACCAGCACGTGCCGAAACACACCCGCCCGGCGTATGGCGTCGGCACGCCCAAGTCCGTAGATCATGTTCCCGGCCGACATGTGCCGCATCGTCCGCTTGAACCTGGCGCGCAGGTCGTCGAGCCCGTCGGTGGCGAACTCCCAGGGATGCTTGTCGTTGATCAACCCGTCGGGCCCGATCCGCCGGTTTCGCGGATACGCCAGCACGGCCTCCGGATGCGCGTCGAGCTCCGCCATCAGCGTGGCCAGCCATCGTGGATGCCAGATGTCGTGGTCGCTGGCCCAGGCGAAATACTCGGCGTCTGGGGTGTCCTCCAGCGCAAGATCGAACGCACGGCGCCAGTTGTCGATCATGCCCAGCCGGCTCGGATTCCGGGTGTACACGATTCTGGCATCGCTCGCGGCGTAGCGTTGGACGACCTCTCCGGTCGCATCCGTGGACTGGTCGTCGACACACACCAAATGAAAATCCCGATACGACTGAATGAGCAACGACTCGAGCGTCTCCGGTAGATCGTCGGCATGGTTGTACAGCGGGGCGCCGATCACGACCCGCGGTCCGCTCATCGGGAGGGTTCCGAATCGGACACACGACGCCATCCAACCATATGCTTGTACCCACTGTCCTCTTCATCTGGATCCTCATGCAGCATCTTGGTGTAGCTGACCGGCAGCACGTCGACCTGGTGCGGCCAGTAATACTGCCCGATGATCGAGCGCACGTTGCTCAGTTCCTGGTTGTGATGGGACCGGTCCCGGTTGAGGCTGTAGAGATAGGGACATTCGAGCTCGAACGCGCGACGCACGTAGCCCTCGACCTGCTGGGTCGTCATCTCCTGGAACGACACCATGTTGATCATGAGGTCGACTTGGTCGGGTCGCGCTGCGGCGTGAAGGGTGTCGGGGAGGAAAATGAAGTCCAGGTCTCGCCAATCCGCGAACGTCTCCTGCGGCGGGACCTCCCCGTAAAATCGCACCCTGGCGTCAGGGAATGCGGCCATCAAATAGGTCGCTGAAAACAGAAACAACTCGGGGAAGTCGGTGATGACGTAGGTCACGTTCGGGCACAGTTTCTTGAACTGATAGGGGAACCCGCCCCACCCGGCGCCGATCTCCCAGACGAGCTTCCGCTCGGTGGCGTGGCGCATCTCGTTGAGCACCGCCCCCACGTGCAGAGCGATCAACACCTCGTAAAACTTCAACGTGTCGATATTGACCAACTCGCCCTCGATCTCGAACCCGAAGCCCCCGAGGAGCCGTGCTTCGGGCACCCAGAGACCGGCATCGGTACCATCCAAAGCGCGAAGCGCCTGCAGCTTTTCCGTGAATCGCCGGCGGTGGTTGTTCAGACTCTGCCGATAGTGATTGGTGTGCAGCCCGGTGAGATTGTGGGTGTGGTGACGGAGCTTTTCGATGATCAACGGGGACGCGTCCAGCATGTACTCGAACTTGGCCAGCTCGCCGGACCAGTAGTTGCTCGGCGCGTGGCCGGTCAACCGCCGGTTTTGGCCCAGCGCCATCAGACCCAGCACCTGTCGTCGGACCCGTTCGTAGGCCTGGTAGGCGGCCGTCGTCCGCCGAACGGCCAGCTGGGCGTCCCATTCGTCGGTCGCCGCACGGGCAGCAGCCAACACCTCTTCGGGTGCGGACAGGTCGCTCACAGAACCGCACCGCCGGCGCCCGACCGCTTGCGGGTCTTTCTCGCGACCTTCTCTAGACGCTGGCGCCATTTCCGGACAAGCTTGCGCCGGGTTTTGTAGTAATGCCAGGCCCCCATCGAATAGTGATGCCACCGTTGCCGCAACCGCTTACGATCTCCTGCCAGCAGCAGGACCGCCAGCGTCCACAGCCCGGCGCGCAGAGGCCACAGATGCGGCGGCAAGGTGACCGCGGCCCGCGGTCTGGTGTCCGCCAACGCCTCCAGCGCCGCGACCAGACGCGGTGTCGCCGCGACGTCCAGCCCGTGAGGCCGGACAAACGTCTTCGTGAACATTTGGGCCGATGGGGCCAGCCCGTCGTCGAGGGTCGCCGAGAGCTGTCGGGTGTGCTCGTCGAGGCTGGTAGCGTGCTGGAGATGGCCGCCGTTCTCTGGGAGCAGGTATCTGAAATGGAGGGTGCCGGTCTGGGTATCGTCGAACGATGAGTCGACGATGGTGAACACCGGCCGGTCTTGAATACCAGCCTCGATCATCGCCGAGGTGTTGATACCGACAATGCCGGCTCCATAGTGCAACGTGTCGTAGTAGTCGGTTCGGTCGTCGTTGTCGACCGGGTTCGCGCCGCCTCGCGGGTAGACGACCACATTGGGGTAGTCCGATAGATCCACCGACGCCCAGTGCGCACAGTTGTACGGGTGGGGTCGAATCAAGATCCCCAAGTCTTTCAGCGACCCGGGTCCGCTCCGCACCGCCTCGATCCAGCGCTTGACGAACCGCACCTCCGGTGCCGGGGCCGAGATCGAGGCGGTGGAACCGGTGAAGACGACAAAGGGACGCTCCGCGCTCACCCCTACCCGTTGGCAGAACTCCTCGCGTGATCGACTCGGTGTCCGGTCGAACCACCGGTCGAAGCACTGCGCGCCAGTGACCACGACGCGCTCGGCCATGGCGCCGTGGAACTCGAGCGCTTCGCGCTGCTGGTCGTGGTTCCACAGCGCCACCAGATCGGGCTGTATCCGCATCAACCCCTTGGTGGTCAGATGGTCCCAGGAAGCGACACACAACGCGCTCCGCACGCGCACCCGCCGGGCCGACTTGATGAGGTCCACCTGGGGACACTGGTCGGTCACCAGCGGCGACACGACGAGCACGTCAGGGGCGGCCCGCTCCAGATACGTTTCCAGGGTCTTGCTGCTGGGCACCGCGCGCTCGCACGCCTGCAGGAACCGTATGATGCACCCCGTACGCGTAGCGGTCGTCGTCGTCAACCGGCCCAAAAACCGCGTCAGCGGCGGCAGGACGGTGCGCATCCGGTCGCGCAGATAGGGTGAATGCTCGAACCGCGGGTGCAGATACCGGGCGTAGTCGATGGTGCCCCGCACGCCGCGCGCCACCTGGTTCCAGATGTCAGGGCGCCGAGGAACCGCGTCGAGCACCTCGACGTCGCCGTCGATGCTCGCCAGCGCCGACAGCCCTTCCGGCTGCTTGTGTGGCTGGTCGAACGCCACCGCCACCTGATGCCCTTGCTGACTCAGCGCTTCGAGGACCGAGTCGAAGTACCGCAGATAACCCGGGTACTGCAGGACAAACAGCACCTTCATCGCACTGACTCCGCCGGCACCGGCTCACCGGGACACCCCCTCTCGTCGACCACCACGAGCGGGAGATCTGCCTGCGAAATCCTACCGATGGCATCATTGTTCAACGCGTTGGCGGGCGGCTGAAACAACTCCGCGACCTCGCCGGTGGGTAGATCGCATGTCACATCGTCGCGCAGGAAAAACGCGTTGATCCGCTCGGTCGCGACCAGACGGTACCCCTTGCGACGGCCCAGTCTGACCATCGCCTCGAGCGAGGCCCCGCGATACGCGCGCGTCGCGGCGTCAGGCAACGAGAACTCTGGGTCGTATGGCACCGAGATTGAGCGCTCTGGTCCGAAGAGGTAGTTGTATTCGATGACGACGACCCGGGGTTGCGCCACGTGGAGCGCTTCCCACAAGAAGAAATCAACGCCGTCAACGTCGAGACTCAGTAGGTCGATGGAGCCGGTCAGACCCTGCTCCTCGAACAGGGAATTGATTCCCTCACGCGTGACGCGCTGTCGAACCGCCGTGACGTCGAATCTGCCGTACCGCAGGGCCACCTTCTTGACGCACGCGTTACGTCCGTCGACCATCAGACCGCTCCAGCCACACTCGCTGAGCAGAAACCCAGAATTGCCACCGTTGACGCCGCAACCGATCTCGGCGAAGCGTCGATCAGTCACGCCGATGCGCTTGAATAGCTCGAGGATCAGGCCGTCCTCTTCGTTCTGAGACAGCAGGCCAAACCGGTGCGATCGCAACTCAGCGGTCGGAGACAGGTCGACACCGTCGAGAAACTGACGACGCGCCAGGGCCGGTAAAATTCGTTGTCCGTAGGACACCTGTTCCAGCAGGCTCTCGACACGCGCGAGACGCTCGATGATTTCGTCCGTCCGGTCCGGCTTTCTTGGCGCCGGGTCCACCTGGGGAGGTGCGGATCGTCGCTTCCAGAGGCGCATCAGGCTTGCCCCATCGCGGCGCCCGCGGCGCGTCTCGGAGACGTGATGTCATCGGGCGACACTGGCCCGACTTCGACGGTGTCTGGCTGCACGACCAGACTCAGTAGATCGAGCGCCTGCACGTCGAGCGCCACGAACGATCCGCGCTTCAGCTTCGCCGCCACGCGATTCATCAAGTCCAAGTGATGCGGCGCCACGTGCTCCGGACTCGAATAGAAGGCCAGGGACCGCACACCGTAGAACGGCGGAACATAGGACAATCCGCCGTAGTTCCCGATATACGCGCTGGCTCCGCTGATCACCTTCGTCTGCACCTGGAGGTTGTTCCTCGGCTCCAGGAGGTGGTCGATGCTATGCACACGCCGAGACACGTCCGGCCGCAGATCCGAGTGATCGTCGACACGAAAACCAGGGTTGAGCAGCACGACATCGGTGCTCTCGGTGATCCGGGTCAGCAGCCGGCGCACGAAATCGCGGTTCGCTTCTGTCTCGGGAAAAGCGGAGTTGTAATAGAACCGGACGGCCACATACCGATCCGGCAGCTTGGCGGCGACGTCGGACCGGTCGATCGGCGGCAACCGCTCGAACGACGCGAACGACTCGACCAGATTGATCGACGCGCGACTCTTCCAATACGGATAGAACAATCGATACATGTACATCGGGTGGAAGATCTCGGCGTCACGGCGCTCGACCGCGAGCTTGACGAGCTTGACCACTTCGCGGTCGAACTCCGTCAGCACTCGCTGCTTCATCTGCCCCTCGGCTATCCGCTCTTTGTTCCGCTGTTTGAGCTGCTCCGGGGTGAAGAAATCGAAAACATCGATATAGCGCGCCCCAAGCCCCTCATACCAAGGAGCCACGCCGCCCCGAGACACGATAATGAGACGTTCGGGGTCAAAGTGGCGATAGGTCTTGACCCAGTTGAGGAATGGCAGCCAGTACAGGATTTCGAATCCCACCTCGCTCAGCCACGGACCGACAATCAGCGGGCGGTCACCTTTGTGCAGCTTGTCGATGATGCGCGGAATCGCGACCATTTCTTCGGTCGGCTCATCGGGACTCATCCGCGGCAGGACCCTCGGCACCACGTATTTCTTGACGAAGCTCTTGGCCGGCCGCCACCTGAGGCACACATCGAGTACGGAGAAAATGGGCTTCACGACCGTCCCGCCCAGCGTCAAGGGTCGCAGCTGGCGCTGCCGCTTGCGCGAGGTTCGGGCGAACTCCCGAACCACCTTGAGGCCGATGGCCACTGGATACAGCAACCACCTCAGCGGGTACAGCCACGCCGGCGTACCGGAGGGAGACGGCCGTGGGAGACGCCCCAGTTCCTCGATGCCATCCACGATGAGCGGTGTCGCTGGCACGTCGAGGCCCTTCGGTCGTACGAACGCCTCGATGAACCCTCTGAGCTTCGCTTGTCCTTCTGACGGCTGATCGAGGGCACGGCCGAGTTGCGCGACATGTTCGTCGAAGTCACGCGCGTTGTGTACCAGCCCGCCGCCAGCCTCGAGCAAGTGCTTGAAATGCAGGGTCCCGTCCTGCGTGCCGGCATGCTCCTCGGTCTGGATCGTAAAGACCGGCCGCCCGACTATCCCCGCCTCGATCTGCGCGCTGGTGTTGACCCCGACAGCCATCTCGCTGTGAAACAGCGAGTCGTAGAAGTCGTTCTTGGACCCAACATCGATAGGGTTGTCGCCGCCGGCCGGCCAGACCGAGACATGGTCGAACTCCGCGAAGTCGTACTTCTGCCACGGCTGCAGGTTCTGCGGATGCGGCCGCACGAGGATGGACGTGTTCCGCACCCGCTCACCATCGACGCCACGGGCCGCCCCCAGCGCGCACACCCAGCGTTCCACGAACGCGGCCTCATTCGGCGCAATGAAGCCAGACGAACAGAGATACACCACAAACGACCGATCGGCCGGCAACCCGACCTTCGCGCAGAACTCCTCACGGGTCGTGCTCGGGGTCCGGTCGAACCACTGGTCGTAGACCGGCGCCCCCGTGGCAACGACGTGCTCCGGCGGGAGGCCGTGCATGTCCACCGCTTCCTGTCGCTGGGACTCGTTCCACACATACACCCGATCGGGCTTGATTCGAATGCGGCCCTTGTTGGTCAGATTGTCCCAGCTGTGCACGCACAGCCCGGTCCGAATCCCGAGGGCGCGGGCGCTCTTGAGATAGTCGGCCTGGTCGGATCCAAGGTCGACGAGCGGCGTCACCAGCACGACATCGGGTTCTTGGGACGCGATGAGTGCATCGACCCACCGGTCGGTCGGAATCGCCTGTTCGACCCACAGCAGGAGAGTCGAGAGAAGGCGCCGGCCGGGGCGGCTGTTCACGAGCGGCAATTTACTGATGCCGACGAGCGACCGCGGCAGCCGCAACTTGGCCCGCTCTCGCAGCTTGTCGGCATCCCGATACTCGGGATCAAGATACCGCAGGAAGTCGGCCCACAAGCGAACACCGCGAGCGAGCCCGAGCCAGAAGCGGTACGGGGTTTTCTTCCAGGCCAGCTCGGTGTGCGTAATGGTCGCGTAGTCGTCGGTCAGGTCCCACAGCAGACGTCCGTCGCCCAGCTTGTCCTGCATGACGAAGGCAAGATGAATGCGGTGCCCCCGTTTGGCGAGCTCCCGCACGGTGGACGCGAAGTTTCGGAGCGCCCCGGGATGCCGCATCGAGAAGAGAATCTTCATTGCAGGGTGCGGTCGACCCATTCACCGAGGCGGGCGGAGTCGAAATCTGCCGTTTTCGTCACCTCGAAAGACGGACCCTGGATGGCGCGGGCCACGGCGTGTGACACGGCGACGTGGTGCGGAAACAACCCGGCCGGCTCCCCGAAGACGAGGGACGTCGGGACGTTGCAAAACGGCGCCATCAGCGAGGCGCCTCCGAACGTGCCCACGAACGCGCACGCGCCGGCGATCAGCTTAGCCTGTTCCCGGGACTGGTCTTCCGTCGGGCCGAGCGCGACCACCCGGATCCGATCGCTGGTCCGGATCGAGGGCGCCACGCCAGGGAAGCTGCCCGCGTCGACCACGACGACGGCGACACGCCGGCTCAACTCGCTCAGCACGTCGTTCACCACGCGCCGGTGCCGGCGACTGTCGGGAAAACAGGTATTGAACCAGAAACTCGCCGCGACATACGGTTCACCCGGCACGCTATCCATGGACTGGGCGGCCGACGGCGAGTCGAACGGTTGGTATCGCGCGTGCTTGGCCAGCCAGTCGCTGGGGACAGCGCCGCTCCAGATCTTCGAGCAGACACGAAAGAGCACGGACGGGTGGATTACCTCGGCGTCGACGGTCCCGAGCCGCCGCGCCGTCGCATCGAGCAGTTCCTGGTCGAGGTCGGATATGACGCGCTGTTTGGCCGTGCCCCCGTCCCGAATCCGTTTCAGGTTGCGCGTCTGATAGGTCTCGAACGGCAGTAGATCGCACACATCGACATACTCGGAGACCAGCCCCGCATACCATGCATCGACGCGACCGCGGGAAACGGCCACGACCGGCGCCGTCCGTGGACCGAACGTGGCTCGCATCCAGGCCACGAACGGCCGCCAATACAACAACTCCAACGCGACGTCCGACACGAACGGACCGAGAATGATCGGACGGTCACTCGCCCAAGCCTGCGCCACCTGGCCCTCCGCCAGCGAGGCAACTTTCGGCCCATCGAGACTCTTCGTGGCCCGCGCGATCAACGTCGCGGGCGACGGCGGGTCAGCCTGAGCCGACGAGGCGGCTTCTGATACGTGGCTGGCCGCTCCCGCCGCCTCGGCCACCTTCCGAATCCGCTTCATCCGATAGACGAAGTGCTCGTAGATCGCTACCGCCGTGTCCCCACCGCCCTGATACAACGTTACGCCGTCATGCACGATGAGGGCGCGTGAGATGGAAGACGGCAAACCGTCGGTCGTCTTTGTCAGAATCAAGTTGGACCCGCGCTCGAACTGCTCACTCACGCGCGTCGCTACGCGCACTCCGGCAGGGTCCGCTCCGGGGTTGGGCAGCCCGTCGAAGACACGCAAATCCTGCGGCACGGTCAAGGACATCGCCAGCGAGATATACCGCAGGTCACCCTTCTGCACGCTGACGAGACTGTCCTGTCGCCGGGCCGAGAGCCCGGTCATCTCCAAGACCTCGTCACAACAGGCCTGTGCGACATCCGGCTCTGCCCCATGAATACTGGCGGCCAGTTGCACATACTCGCCTAGGGTGAGAAACGGATTCGCGCCGAGCCTGCCGCTGAAGACCAGACCGACCCGCCCGGTGACCCGAATGGACCCGTGGTCAGGCCGCGACATCTGCGTGACCAGCCTGGCGATCGTGGTCTTGCCGGATGCGGGTAGCCCGAGCACCACCACGTTCTCGCCCGCCTGCACCGTCACCGAGAAGTCGCGCAGCGCGAATCGTTCGTGGGCACGGAGTCGGTCGTGCCGAGGCGCCCCGACCAGGATGTCCCGAATCGCATACTTGCGCCGCTGCTGGAACTCGCCGCACCAAATCTTGGACAGATCGTCGCACTCGAGCAGCGCCGTCCCGGTGTGCGCACACACTAGGGCAGGCTCTCCACCGCAAGCGGCAACGCGCGGCGCAAGAAACGCAGTCCCAGCCAGAACAGCGCGCCGAACGCCACGGCGCAGAACAGAAACGTCAGTTCGTCGCCGGTCGTGCCTCGCACGAGCCACTGACGGGGGACGTTGATCAGATACGTCAGCGGATTCCAGCGGTTCACGACGGCCAGTACCCCCTCCTCGGGAGAGACGTAGAGAATCGGCGCGGTCCAGAGCAAGAAAGGCGACAGCAGCGGCAGTCCGAAACGAAAATCGAGGTACACAAACGTCAGGGGTACGAAGACGGTACCGATGGCCAGCCCGCCAATGACGATGATCGGAAACGCCAGCAACGTCAGCCACACGGTCGACGGTGGCGCGGTCCTGGCCAGAACGGAGGCCAGGACGAAAATCGCGACGTAGAACGAGGCGTTGAACAGCACCAGTCCGGCCCCGGCCGCCACCACCGATTCGGGGCGAAGCGGCGCCTCCTTGAAGGTGCGCCGAAGCCGGCGGGCGAGCCACTGCGGCGAAATGACCGAGTCCCAGAACACCTGCCACATCAGGAATCCACCCGTCGCGAACAGCGCGTACTCGGCTGCCTCCATGTCGCCCCCGAAGCTGAAGGCATTGCCGACCAAGATCAACGGCAACACACCCGCCACCGGACGAGCCACCGCCCAGATGTATCCCAGATAGGCCTGCCGGTAGCGAAACCGAAAGTCACGCAGCACCAGCAGACGTCCTTGCTGCAGGAGCTGGCGTAGGCTCTGCCCCCGACCGACGCGGCGGTAGGTCCCACCCCTCACGACCGCGCCTCGGCCGGCGCCGTTTCGGCGAGCGTGTCGAGTACCCACCGGGCGAGCCGAATGTTGGCCCGTCCGTCCGTGAACGTGCAGCACCGCCGCACCAGCTCGCGACGTCCCTCGGCATCAATCACCGGGTCGGCCAAATAGCGCCCCACCGCGCCCACGAGGTCGTCCGCGCTGGTGGCCACATGTGCCGCCCCGGTCTCCACCACCGGCTGATAGTGCTCGAACTGGTAATACCGGCCGATGGACAGCGGCAACGGCAGCGCGGGCGTGTCATCAAAACCGATGTTCACGACCGGGGTGTCGAAGATTGCCGCCTCCACGGTTGTGGTCGACGCGAAGTTCACGACGACATCGCTGTGCGCCATCGTGGCCGCCAGTCGGCGCCGGCCGGCCGCTACCAGCGTGAACGAGTCGAGCTCCGGGGCCCCACGGCTTCGCTGGAGCTGCTCGAACGGCTTCTCAACGAAGACATGTCGACCGTCATGAAACCTGACGTAGAGGTCCGCGTGATCCCTCGGATGCACGCGGACGAGGAGCTGGGCCTCGGCGTCTAGCGCACCGTCATCGATCGCTCGCGCGAGGATCTCGACGATGTGATCGGTGGTCGGGTAGACCAGGGCAGGGGCGGTGGCCAAAGTCACCAGCGGGCGAGCCGGATCGGCGCCGACCGACGCGCAGAGCTCAGCCCGGGTCGGAATCGGCTCACCACTGAAGTAGGCGTCGAAGGGCAGCGCCCCGGTCACCATGACGCGGTCCGCGGCGAAACCGTGGAAGCGAACCGCCTCCTCCCGCATGGTCTCGTTCCAGACGGCCAAGTGGTCGACCGGCAACACCGTGTGATATTTCGACGATAGATTGTCCCACCCGAGGTCGACACCCATCTGCGACACGCCGAAACGTTTGGCCGCGTAGATGAGCGGCATTTCGATTGGCAGAAAACCGGCGGTCGCGGTCACGAGCAGATCGGGACGATGGGTCTCGAACAGCGTCCGATACGCGGACACGTCGGCGATCCGCTGCGCCACCTGAAACCAAGCGCGTCTGGACACCGGCAATCGACACACCGCCGCCTTGAGCGCGATGAGCGCGCGACGTCCCCGCCACGTTTCCATCAACCGCGCGCGGTCGCGCTGAATCCGGACCGCCCGCAAGCCGGAATCGAGAAGAAACCGCTCGCTCAGAATCGAATCGACCACGCGGGCTCCCAGACCGAGTGGCGCCGCGAACACCGGGACGCAGCGCACATCCTGTCGCTCGAGCTCGGAGACCAGGTGCGGGTCGGCGGCAAACGGAGACAACACGACGACCTGGGGTCGCGGTCTCGCATCGAGCAACGTTCGTAAGAACGGTCCGCGTGCGAGGTCGGCCACGTGGTGACCGGCCGGCACGGAGAGAAACACCGTGCGGCGCGACCCCGTTGGCGCGCCCGTGGTGTCGGCGCTGCGAGGCGGACGGTGATCCGCGGCGTGAGCTCGGACGGGTGAGACCATACCTGGCACCGAGTTCGGCGCCGGGCTCAGTGACGCGCGCTGCGCCGCGGTCGGCGCCCCGCTCATGCGCCCGAACCCTCCCGCGACTCGACCATCAGGTCGCACACCTCGCGCACCGCGCCCAACCCGCCAGACCGCTGAGTTACGTAGTGGGCTGCGTCCAGCGCCGCCGGATACGCATCAGCCACGCAGATCGACACCGCCACATGACGCAGACAGTCCACGTCGTTGATGTCGTTGCCGACGTAGGCCACGCGGGCAGCCTCGGGGCCCCGATCAATGAGGATCTGGCGCAACGTGGCCCACTTGGCATCCCCCAGCCCCTGGACGCACTCGATACCCAGCTTCGCCGCCCGGGCGGAGACCACGGGATTGGTCTCGGTGGACAGAACCAGCGACCCGACGCCGAGGCGGCGCAACGCCTGGAGTCCGAGCCCGTCGGCTCGCGAGCAAAACACCGCCTCCTTGCCGTCTTGGTCGACCAGCACCCGGTTGTCCGTAAACACCCCGTCGAAGTCGAACACCACAAGCGTAACCTGCCGGAGATGTTCAGCCATGAGTGGCGTGGTCGGCATCATCGAGACCCTAGACAGTTTCTTGATACAACTCCGCCCTCTCAGTCCCGACAGAGACAAACGAATCCGTCGGACTGTATGGGCGTCTCTATGGTCATGAGCCCGCGCTCCGGCGCCCATGGGCCCTCAACCGAACCTTCGGTCACCGGTCGTCGATCCGGATCCGCCTGACGACGAACCGGGCTTCACCCCCGCCGGATCCACTGCTCGCCTGATGCCACAGCGCACGCTACCCCGTACCGGTAACGACTTCCCGGCGCATGCGGCGCGCTTTCGTGGAGATGCTCGTGAGCAAGCGAAAAAGTGAAGTAAAACGCGGGGCTGAACAACCGCAAGTTGTTCGAAGTGTACAACATGCGGGGATCTCAATCAACAGACGGGGCCGGCGCTGGTAATGCCTCGTCGATCTTATAACCTAACGTAACTTGGGGACTTCGGTGCCGTGCTCACTCGATGTCAATGAGCGGGAGCTTGGCCTGGGCGACGTAGGAATAGACGTCGTCCTGCTTCTGCTTCATCCACACATCGTAGCGTCTGAGAAGCCGGAACGCAGCCTCAGGGGTAGAGGCTGGAATAGAGGGTCCCACGTCGTTTCGGAGAAAATAGGCGTTGACGCCGGTCGGTTCCGTGGTCACGAGCCGATATCCCTTTTTCTCGCCGAGCCGGGCCAGTGCCGCCAGCGATGCACCGTAGTAACAAAAGCGATGATTACGCCGGTTGAACTTCGGATCGTAGGGGATGGTCACGGCGCGGTCTCCCCCGAACGTGGAGTTGTACTCAATCACCACGATCCGCGGGGAACAGGCCGTCACCGCTTCCCAAACCCAATAGTCGTTGCCATCGAGGTCAATACTGAGAAAATCGACCTCACCCGCAAGACCTGCATCGGTGATCAGCTCGTTCACGTTTTCTCGGGTGATCCAAGCCGCCACCGCGGTTACGCCGGGAAACCGGCGACGCACCTGGGTCATGTGTCCAGGGTCGCCGTCAACCATGAGCCCGGTCCATCCGAGCTCCGATGCCAGGCACGCCGAATTGCCGCCGCTCAGCCCTGACCCGATCTCGACGAACCGCTGATTCGTCGCGCCGATCTCGTCAAGCAGGGCGAGTGTGATGCCGTCCTCCTCGTTCTGGGACAACAAGCGGTAGCGTTGAGCCATGAGCCGTTGCGGGTACGGCAAGACCGTGTGGTCGAGACGCAACGTCCGCATGACCGCGTGGAGGTCGGGCTCCAGGTGCACGACCCTCTTGAAGACCTTACTGACGATGGCACCCATGGCCGCCTGCTCCGTCTCGAGACGGGTGAGACGTTCGCTGATGTCGGTCAGCATCTTCCGTTGCAGCCGGACTTCGTCGAGCAACTCCTTCTCGATGCGCACTGCCCTGGCGGCGAGGTCTTCGGTCGTCACGACGTCGATGTCCTGTCCCTTTCCCACCCCTCGGTCGCCGTCGGTCTGGCCTCCTCGACCAGCGCGCGCACCTCGTCGAGACGTCGCGCGCCCAGGGTCGCGGCGCCCCGAAACGCTCCCGTGACCAGCGAGACGTCGGCCAGCAGCGTGCGCATGATCAACACGGCCGCGGCGTCCTGCACGCTCGATCCCTCGAGGGTAGCCGTCGTGCGTCCGATCCGTTCCAGCAGCACATCGATTGGGGGCTCAGGGGCGCCATCAGACTCCGGCACCATGCTACCCGCGTCGCCTCCCGACGTCCCGACGGGCCGTAGCAGGCCGGCAACATGGCGCAGTCGACGGTCAATGTCGGCCAGTCGCCGCACAAGTTGCTCGGACGTGATGTTCCCCATAGCACCCACTCCGCCGAACGACCTCGGCTGGCGGCCGTGAGGTGTCATGATACTCTCGCCGGTGACGCTCTCAGATGGAATTGTCGCGCGAGAGCAGTGACCGGATTATCGTAGACTCTGGCTGCAGGTTCCCTTTTTCCATGCTTGCAGGAATCCTCGGGCGGTTTCGTGTCGCGAGCGCCATCCATCTGCGCGCCGCCACTGCCCGTGCCGACAAATTCAAGGCCCGCACGGCCGCCCTCAAACAGCAACTCCACGCCGCGCGGGACGAGGCGGCCCAGTGGAAACAGCAGGCTGCCGCGGCGATGCGTGAAGCCGAGCGGTGGAAGGGCAAGCACGCAGGTCATCTCGACGAGTTGGCCACCCTGCGGGACAAGTTCCAGCGCCTGCACCGGGCAGAACAGATCATCGCGCTGACCCGCGGACACCTGCTGACGATGGAAACCAAGCTCGACGTGCTCGAGGGCGCAATCACCGTGCTGGATCGACGCACGAGGGATCACCTCGAGCATGGGACCACGGAACCGTCCATCGAACCACTGGTCACCGCCAAACCATCGTGAGCGCGCCTCCGTTCCTAAGCCTGGTGCTCACCGGGCGCAACGACGACTACGGGGGCAACTTCGTCAGCCGGTTCTCCCGGGTGCTCACATTCAACCTCGAGCTCCTAGCCGACCTGAAGCTGTCGGCGGAGGTGATCCTTGTCGAGTGGTGCCCCACCCCTGGACGCCCGCTGCTGGCCGAGCGCCTCCAGAAATCCCTCCCACCACGATTCCGGGGGTGCGTGACCACCTACGTGGTCGACGGCCGGTATCAGGCAGCCCTGAGTTTGAACCCCAGGCTCGAGTATCTCGAGTTCGTGGCCAAGAACATTGGGGTACGCCGCGCCACGGGGCAATACGTACTCACGACGAACACCGATCTGATACTGAGCGCGGCGATGGGCCGAGCGCTGGCATCAGGGACCCTGGAACCCCATTGTGTCTACCGTGCCAACCGCATCGACCTCAAACTGGGGATCGACGACAGTACGCTGCACCACGCGTTGCTCGACAATCCAGACAACCACATGCCGAGGTCGCGGATCACGCCCCCGCTGTATGCCGGCGCGGCCGGCGACTTCACCCTGCTCGACCGGAACACGTTTCACCGACTACGCGGATTCAACGAGCTATATCGAATGGTTCGGATCGGCATCGACCACAATTTCCTCGTGAAGGCGCAATCCAGCGGCGTGCCGATCGCAGACATCGGACCGCCGATTTACCACGTTGCCCATCTGGCGAGCTACCAAACCTCGAAGCACACGGCCAGCCGCCAGGAAGCAGAGAGTCGCTGGGGCCGAACCTGGCACAATCACGAGGTCATCTACGACAACCGTGAGGATTGGGGCCTGCGTGACGCGCCAGCCAGACAGATCGAAGATGGGATCCAGAGGCTCGACTTCGACTGGCGGGCGGTCCCCCCGCTGGTGGACCTGCATCGGATCGTGCTGTCAGGAATGACGACGCCGGCGGGCTAGGTTTTCTGACGAGGCGCCCGCCTGGCGGTGTTGCTTCGTCGGTCACAGCCCACCTGGCTGCTCCCTCCTCGCGCCTGGCCAGACAGACGCCTCGTCAGAAAACCCCTTCGGAAGTTGTTCAGCAGCCTGCTACGTTTTCGGGCGGGGCATCCCGCTGCGCTCCGAAAACCGCGCCGCGTCGCTCTTCAGCGCCCTGTCGACGGCCCGTCCTGCTGAAGTTCGTACTCCGACTCCGGCACCAGTTCATCGAGTGGATCACCACGAAGAAACGCGACAGCGTTCTGAGCCGCGCCCTGTTCCATGCGCAGGCGACAGTCTGCCGCCATCGATCCCATGTGGGGGGTCATGAGACAGGTCTCAACGCCGACAAGCTCGCCGTCGTACGGTTCGTGACTGAACGTGTCGACGGCGGCGCCCCCGAGTCGTCCAGCCCGCAAGGCTGTCGCCAGTGCAGCCTCGTCAACGACCCCACCCCGGCAGGTATTGATCAACAGCGCATCGCGGCGCATCACCGCCAGCTCACCGGCACCGACGAGATGGCGGGTCCCACGCGTCAGTGGCACATGCAAAGTGACGATGTCCGACTCGCGAAGCAACGTGTCAAACTCGACCCACTCGACATTGGCACCCCGACGATTCAGCTCATCCACCGGCGCCCGCGTCAGGTCATTGCCCAGAATCCGACCGCCAAACGCGGACAGGAGCTTGATCACGCGACCACCGATACGCCCGACCCCAACCACCCCGACCGTGACCCGGGCCAGGCGCCGGCCCTGCAGCCGTCGCCAGACGCCGTGCCGAATCGCCTGGTTGGCCAGATGTACGCCGCGCAGGAGCGACAAGGCCATCCCAATCGTGAGTTCCGCCACCGCGTCGGCCGGCGCTTCCGGTGTGTAGGCGACCGCAATCGCCCGCCGGCGAGCGGCAGCGAGATCGACGCTATCGAGGCCAACTCCCACTCGGGAAATCAACCGCAAACTGTCGGCGGCGTCGATGGCCCGGTCGGTAATCGGTTCGGTGCCAGCAATGAGCACGTCGTAGCCGGGAATCAACGACACCAGTTCCTCCGCCTTCAACCTCCGGCCGAGCGGATTGAGATCAAAGGACACGCCGGCCGCGTCCAGCAGGTTCAGCGAAGACCGATCGACTTCGCCGAACGGCACCGCCGTGATCAACGCTCGTGGCATGGAGGGTGAGCCTGCGTCTGGCCCCTATTGATGCTGCCGTGGGTGTGGTCCGGTCCGCAAAGCAACGGGGAGCGGCACTTCGTGGGCCGTATCTCTGAACGGGACTACAGCCAGCGGTGCTAGTGCCCTCTGTTCTAGACGGAGATGGGAGCACGCGCGGACCGGTGCCGTTCAAGGTCCGCATCGACCATCATCGTGATGAGAGTCTTGAAGTCGACGTTCGGTTGCCAGCCCAACTCCGCTCGCGCCCTCGATGAGTCGCCGATCAGATGGTCGACCTCGGCCGGGCGCAGAAAACGGGGGTCGGTCCGGACGTACTCCTGCCATTCCAATCCGACATGGCTGAACGCCGTCTGCACCAAGTCCTGAACCGAATGACTGACGCCGGTCGCAATGACAAAATCGCCGGGCGTCTCCTGTTGCAACATCGACCACATCGCACGCACGTAGTCTCCGGCGAATCCCCAGTCGCGGTGCGCGTCGAGGTTACCCAGGGACAGATGCTGAGCGAGACCGAGCTTGATGCGGGCCACCCCATCCGTGACCTTGCGGGTCACGAATTCAAGACCCCGCCGAGGAGATTCGTGATTAAAGAGGATGCCGGACGCCGCAAAGAGATCGTAGCTCTCGCGGTAGTTCACGGTGATGTAGTGCGCGAACACCTTCGAGACGCCATACGGACTGCGCGGATAGAACGGGGTGTCCTCGGTTTGCGGTGTCTCTCGCACCTTTCCGTACATCTCACTGGATGACGCTTGGTACAACCGGATCGATGTGTCGATCCGACGGATGGCCTCGAGCACCCGAGTCACCCCTTGGGCGTTGAACTCGCCGGTCAGCAGCGGCTGATCCCAGGACGCCGGCACGAACGACATGGCGGCCAGGTTGTAGAACTCGTGCGGACGCACTTCATCGACGACTTTCATCAACGAGAGCTGATCAAGCAGATCGGCCGGTCTGAGTTCGATACGTCCGAGGAGATGCTCGATGCGCCCGATGTTCGGCGTGCTCAGGCGGCGGGTGACCCCAACAACCTCATACCCCTTTTCGAGCAGCAATTCGGCAAGATACGACCCGTCTTGCCCGGTAATTCCGGTAATGATCGCGCGTTTGGACATCGTCGGTGGAAGAATAACTCAGTCGTTTGGGAAAATCAGCTAAGGGCGCACGCGCCTACAACCGGCGAATGTGGTCCCCCGAGAGCCCGCGTAGCGCGTTGCAGGTATCCACCAAACAGACGGACCGCTCCGCAATTGCGGCATAGTCGAACTCGGGGTGTCCGGTCGTGATGACGCCACAATCGAACCCCTGTTCGAGGGCGACCTCGCACGGAAGGGCCTCGAATTCGAGGCCGGCATGGTTCACCCGCGGCACATGCGGGTCACTGTATGACACCACAGCCCCACCGCGCTGCAACAGATGGGCGATGTCGATCGCGGGCGACTCGCGGACGTCGCCGACGCTGGGCTTGTACGCCACCCCGAACAGATGCACCCGGGCATCGAGCAGCGGTTTGCGCTGCTCGCTCAACGCCGCGACCACGAGTTCCACGACAAACCCGGGCATGCTCGAGTTGATGTGACCGGCCAAGTCGATGAAACGGCTCTCGAAGCCGTTCTGCCGGGCTTTCCAGCTCAGGTAATACGGATCAATCGGAATGCAGTGCCCCCCCAGCCCAGGCCCGGGGTAGAACGGCATGAATCCGAACGGCTTGGTGCTGGCAGCGTCAATCACCTCCCAGACGTCGACATCGAGCCGATGGCTCATCAGAGCTAATTCGTTGACTAGCCCGATATTCACCGCGCGGAATGTGTTCTCCAGCAGCTTCACCATCTCGGCTACGCGCGGCGACGACACCGGCACGACGGTGCTGACCACCTGCTCGTACAACGCCTGCGCCACGGCGGTCGAGTCGGCAGTGATGCCACCCACGATCTTGGGGATGTTGGCGGTGGTCCACCGGGTGTTGCCCGGATCCACGCGCTCGGGCGAAAACGCGAGAAAGAAATCATCGCCGCCCCGTAGTCCGGTCTTTTCGAGCAGCGGGCGCACAATTTCATCGACGGTGCCGGGATAGGTGGTCGATTCGAGAATGACGAGCTGTCCGGCATGGAGGTGGGCGGCGATCGCCTCCACCGCGGACACGACATGCGACAGGTCAGGATCCTTTGTTTTCCTGAGGGGGGTCGGCACACAGATGTTGACGCTGTCGAGACCCTCCAAGCGGGCGACGTCGCTAGTCGCCGTGAGTCGCCCGGACGCCGTCATCGCTTCGAGGTCGTCCCGCGACACATCGGCGTCGCATGGGTCTCCGGAGGCAATCCGGCGAACCTTCGCGTCGTCGAGATCGATCCCGATGGTCTCGAACCCGACCTTGGCGAACTCGACAGCCAGTGGAAGACCGACATACCCAAGTCCGATCACGCCGACGCGCGCCTTCCGCGCACGCAAGCGTCCGATGAAATCCTCGCGAAGTCTTGGCATCACTCCAACCGTGGTGCGAACGGCTCGCACTCAAGCCGCTCAATATAGCATGCGGCCATGGTAGGGTTCGGTCGCTGCAAACCGCATGGAAGAAGTCGATCTGGTGATTGTGGGCGGCGGTGTCGTCGGGCTGGCGTGCGCGCGAGAAACGGCCCGCCCCGGTCGCACAGTCTGCCTGCTGGAGCGTCATCCTCGCTTGGGCACTGAAACCAGCACGCACAACAGCGGCGTGGTGCATGCGGGCGTCTACTATCCGCATGACTCGCTGAAGGCGCGTCTGTGTGTGGAAGGTCGCGACGCCCTGTACCGATTCTGTGAGACCCATGACGTGCCACACCGTCGGTGCGGCAAGCTGATCGTCGCGGGATCCGAAGACGACGACGCACGGTTACAGGATCTGCTAGCGCATGGCCTGGCCAACGCGGTCGACGATCTGGAACTCGTCGATCGGAATTTTGTCCGCCAGATGGAACCGCACGTCGCCGCGCACGCCGCGATATGGTCGCCGTCGACCGGCATCGTGGAAACGGAAGGCCTGGTGCGCGCGCTGCACCGGGACGCCGGCGCGCGCGACGCGATCACGCTGCTCGCGATGCCACTCATTGATGCTCATGTCCATGGCGATACCGGCGGGGGCGGCGAGTGGCTGGACCTACGGACGCCGGCGGAAACGATCCGGGCACGCGCGGTCGTCAACGCGGCCGGCCTGTACGCCGACGACGTGTCGTCCGCTCTGGGAGGCCGAGTCTTCACGATTTATCCGTGTCGCGGCGAGTATGCCGAACTGGGCGGCACCAGTCGCGGGCTCGTCACGCGACCGGTGTACCCGCTGCCGGCCCGGGCCGGCGAACACCTTGGCGTCCACCTGACACCCACGACCTGGGGCAGCGTCATGGTGGGACCCACGACCCGGTACCAGCAGGACAAGCGCGACCACGAACAGAACCGGCTCCCCGCAGCGGCGTTCGTCGAACCGACCCGCCAACTCCTCCCGGCGGTCCGGCCCGGCGATGTGCGTCTAGGCGGCACCGGCATTCGTCCCAAACTTAGTCCAGAAGCCACCGCGTTCTCTGACTTCCTGATCGAACGTGATGCCGCACAGCCGCGGCTGGTCCACGCCGCGGGCATCGACTCGCCCGGGCTGACGGCCTGTCTCGCGATCGCCCGAATGGTATCGACGCTCGTCGATGAAATCCTGAACTAGGTTTTCCGACGAGGCGCCCGTCAGAAAACCCCCTCGGACCATTTCAGCAACGTGGTCGGGTTCAGTCGCGGCAGCCTAGACGAGTAGTGAGGTAGCGACGCACCGCGTCTTCCCATGTCGGCAGACGGGCGCCTGCGGCCACCATTTTGGCGTTGGACAAGGCGCAGAACTTGGGGCGGGTGGCGCGCATTTCGACGTCATCGGTGGTGATCGGTGACAACAGCGACTCGCACCCAAGCTGGATCGCCGCGACGCGCACCACGTCGAACCAGGTGGCCAGACCGCCGTTGACACAATGATACAGACCGGAGGGCGCGGGTCTGGACACGATCGTCTTGGTTGCCGCAGCCACGTCAGGCACGTAACTCGGTGAGACGGTCCGATCCGTAAACCCTCGCACCGGACGCCCATCCAACATCGCATCGACGATCTTGTCCAACGTACTGCCGAGTCGCCGCCCCCCGGGGCGTGGTGTCTCGGCCCCGCCTCCGAACAAGCTCTCAACCCGAAGAATGTAGTGCCGTGGCGCACCGACCGCGAACCACTCCCCGAGGAGCTTTGAGGTGGCATACGCGCTTTGTGGGGCCGGCTCGGCCGACTCGTCGTAGGGCCGGTCCGTCTGTCCGTCGAACACGAAATCGGTGCCGTAGTGCACCAGTGTCGCGCCGGTCTCACGGGCCGCGGTGGCCAACGAGCGCACCGCAAAGCCGTTCACCGCCATCGCCGTCACCGGGTCGGTCTCCGCCCCGTCCACATCGTTGTAGGCGGCGCAGTTCACCACCACATCGGGACGCGCGCTTCGGATCGCCGCGAGGACCGCAGCGTGGTCGACGACATCCAACTCCGCCCGAGTCAGGGCAACCACCTCGGCATCCCGAGCGAAGCAACGACTGATCTCGAGCCCGAGCTGGCCGGCGGCGCCGGTCACCAGTGCCTTCATTGATTCTTGATGGCCGCCCGCGCTTCGCGATCCGCCTCGCGGGCTCGCACCGTCTCCCGCTTGTCGTAGTCGCGTTTACCCTTGGCCAAGCTGATAGCCACCTTCACCCGCCCCCGCTTGAAGTACATGCGCACCGGCACGAGCGTCATCCCCCGCTCGACGACCTTGCCGACCAGCTTCCGGATCTCGCGCTTGTTCAGCAGCAGTTTCCGCCGCCGCATCGGCTCATGATCGGCGTAGCCGCGATGGCTGTACGGGCTGATGTGCACGTTGTAGAGAAAGAGTTCGCCCTTCTCGAGGCGGCCGTAGCTATCGCGAAGATTGACTCGACCTTCACGGATCGCCTTCACCTCGGTGCCGAGCAGCACGATCCCCGCCTCGTAGGTATCAAACAGCTTGTAATCATGCCGAGCCTTCCGGTTGTCGGAGATCAGCTTCTCCGAATTGGAGGTCTCGGCGGTCATGACTCGGATTGGGTCTTCACCCGTGGGAGGCGACGGCTCCGCCGTTCCCGGCCGCCGGCGAGGCGCGCTGCGAGCAGCACGGCATGCACGAGGCTCGACGTGTCCGCGACGCCCTGGCCAGCAATGTCGAACGCGGTGCCGTGGTCGACCGACGTGCGGATGATCGGCAGGCCCAACGTCACGTTGACCGCCTCACCGAACGACACGAGCTTCACCGGAATCAACCCCTGGTCGTGATAGCAAGCGACCACGGCGTCGAAGCGGCCGTCGACGGCCTGCCGGAACACGGTGTCGGCCGGAAGCGGCCCGGTGACGTCTGCCCCGCATTCCCTGGCGTGGGCAACCGCGGGGGCCAGGATGTCTCGATCCTCGGCACCCAACAACCCCCCTTCGCCAGCGTGGGGATTCACCCCGGCCAGCGCCAGCCGCGGCGTGGCAATACCGAACCGGGGCAGCTCGGCCGTCGTGAGCGCCAGCGTGGCGTCGACCCGCCGACGGGTCAGCAGCCGCGGCACGGCCGCCAGAGGGACATGGACCGTGATCAACACGACACAGAGACGAGAGGAGTAAAACATCATCGCGACCTCCTCGGCTCCGGTTAGATGGGCGAGCAGCTCCGTGTGTCCGCGCCACTCGAACCCGGCCAGCGCGAATGCCTCTTTGTGGATCGGTCCGGTGGTCACGGCATCGATCCGCCCGGCCATGGCGTCAGCCGTGGCCCGCGCTACCGCGTCATAGGCGGCACGCCCCGCCTCCGCCGACAGGACCCCGGGAGCGAACCGACTCGCTTCATCGGTGGCCGGGCCGTAGAGTACGGGCTCGCACACCGCGGTGACCCGCGGATCAATCACGGTCTTGCGCGCAATTTCCGGACCGATACCGGCCGGGTCTCCCATCGTGATCCCGACACGGATGCGCGCGTTCATGACTCTTCCCCGACCAGGAGGGAGGACCATCCGACGCGTTCGAGCGTGGTGCGCAGCGGTGGCCGCAGCCACTCGGGATCACACGGCACGACCGTAAGGACACTGATCAAAATAGGTGTGTCATCTTGTGGGCATCGAGGCGCCCATCCCGCTAGGCGCGAGGAGGGCGCATACAGGGAGTATGCAAGCAACGAGTAACGCCGCGGGACGGGATGCATCGGCGCCCAAGATGGCACGTTTGTTTGGGTCAGTGTACTTAGGGTGCCGATCGCGTCGGCGTGCCGCACCCGGGGCGCTTCGTCGTCCTCAGCGGCTCCCACACGACCCGCACCCGCCATCGCTGCACGCACCGCCGTCGGCGCCACAGCCACCGGTGGAACCAGCGCCGCACCCCCCGGCAGACCGCTCACAGCTGCTTTCGTGAGCGCAACCCGCATGCTGCTCTCCTTTCGCATTCGGCAATTCGTAGCGGAGACAGCATTTCAGTCGACCACACGCACCTGAGAGCCTCGACGGATTCAAGCTGAGGTTCTGGCGTTTCGCCATTTTGATCGAGATTGGCTCAAATGACTGGAGCCAGGTCGTACAGCACAACGGACGGCCACATGTGCCGTAGCCGCCGAGTAGCTTGGCTTCATCGCGCGACCCGATCTGCCGCATCTCGATCCGTACCCTGAATTCGCTCGCGAGTTCCCTGACTAACTCACGAAAGTCGACACGGCCTTCAGCCGTAAAAAAGAACACCAGCTTGGAACCGTCGAACAGCTGCTCTACCTTCACTAACTTCATCGGGAGCCCGCGCTCGCGAATTTTCAGCAAGCCGATCCGCTTCGCCTCGCGCTCTCGTTGCTCGTGTCGTAGTCGACGCAACACATCGTCGCGAGACGCCCGGCGCAACACGCTCATCGGTCGGCCGCCGCGCGGTGCTGTCCGCTCGGCGATGGTCGAGATGGTCACCGCCGCCGCGCCGTAGGCCTTCCGGTCGCCCACCTGCACAACCACGGGCTCACCGGGCGTCAGGGGCGGGTCGAAGTCCACGTCCGGTAGTAGGAACGTGCGGGCTCGGCCAACGGGATCGAACTTGACGCTGACGTACCGAGGCGCCGCGTCCCGACTGGCTTGGTCGTCCACAGATTCAATCCTCTTGGTGCCGTCGGTCATGAGACGACGAAAAGGTGGTCTACAACTGCAACGTCAACCAGTCCACGACCACCTTCGGACTGGCGTACTGGGGGGGGGCCAACGCACGCACGGCGCGGTCGACGCTGGCGTACCCCCGCCCCGCGCGGTCGCCATCGTAGGACCGCGCCAACTCGTTCAACTCGTCCGCGAGGTCCGGATTCGACAACCACGCGGGTTCGCCTCGTGACGACACGACCTGCAAGTCTCGAAACAGCGTACCCATAGCGCGGAGTCGTCGTGTCAGTGTCTCACGAACCTCGGCCGCGCTCGACTTACCGCCTCGACGCCCGCCCGTCAGCTCTTTTCCGGCCTCCAGACGCTGCTTCGGGTTCAGCGGCGGCGCCAACATGCGCAACACGGCCGCGGCGCTCTGTCGGGCCTGGAGATGGTCGACGGAACTGGTCTCAAGCGCCCGCGACAGACTGCCGTCAGCGGCCCCGGCCGCCGCCTGCGCTGCGGCCGGGTCAAACTCGTGTCGTTCGACCAACAATTCGACGATGTCGGTGGTCGACAGTGCTCCAAACCGCAGATCCGGACACCGGGACCGGACCGTCGGCAACAACATGTGCGGCCGACTGGTCACGAGCAGGAACACCGAGCCGTCCGGTGGCTCCTCCAAGGTCTTGAGCAACGCGTTTTGCGCCTCGGGGACCAGACGGTCAGCATCATCGATGATGACCACGCGGCGGCGTCCTTCGAATGGCCTGAAGGCCGCTTGATCGACCACGGCTCGGATCGCATCCACCTTGATCGCCCCGGTCTCGCCAGACTCGATCAGCAGCACATCGGTATGGATGCGTCGCTTGATCCGTTGGCACGACCGACACGCGCCGCACGCGTCCGAGTCCGTCTCCTCATCCCCGCCGGCCAGTGCCTCACAGTTGAGCAACTCAGCCACCGCGAGCGCCAGCCGACGTTTGCCGACGCCATCAGGTCCCGTGAAGACGAGACACGGCGGCAAGGTGTCACGCATAACGGCCCGCGCGATCAGTTGACGAATCGACGCATGCCCCGTGATGTCGCGCAGAGTCATCGTGAGAGATGGTCGTTCGTCGTCAATCCGGCACGTCCGGCCCGCCGGCAGCCCGCGCAAGCCACAAGCCCAAAATCACGTTGACCGGAACAGCTCCGTGATATTCACGGCCAGGCTGGCGGTCACGAGCGAGAAGACAATGGGCTGGGCCGACGGATTCAACTGTAACGCCACACCGCAAGCTGCGTAGGCGAGTATCAATCCGACCACACCGACTTGCCGAAACAGAGCGGCCGGCATGGAATCGCCAACCGGGTGGGCCAAGGCGGCCTCACGGGGCGCCTCCTCGGGTCTTGCTACGGCCCACAGGGCGTTCGTACCTAGCCCAAAGCCGTGACCGAAGGCTATCTCGGTCGGGGACAGATTCGCAGCAGCATATTCATGGACCGGTCGGATTCGGCCCCACAGCGAATCGTGGACATCCCCGCGACCGGTCAAACTCGGTAGTCCCTGCCACAACAGGAGTCCGATTGGGATCGCACTCACCATCAAGGCGACACGAGACCGCTCGCTAAGACGCACGCGAGCTGACCGCGGCGGCCGCGCCATGGATCTGTCTCCACGCACTGTCACACTGAGCGACTCGGGGCCAGGAGTAGTACCCCCGAAGGTGCCACCGTCCCGGCCGCGCACCAGGTTCGGTGGTCCTGGCGAGTCGCTCCGCACAAATCACAAAGCCCGCACCCTGGGGAACCCAGGTCACGGGCTTCGTGGGACTTGATGGCGGGGCCGACGAGACTCGAACTCGCGACCTCCGGCGTGACAGGCCGGCGTTCTAACCAACTGAACTACGACCCCGCGTCGTAGATTTTCGCGTGCCTGGCGCGCAACATCCACCGTGACCAACGCTCTGGCGACGGCCTTCCGGCGACGCTCGCCCGATCCGGCCTGCCCGCCGGAACTCGCCAGCTACACGGCCAGCGAAGACTGGTGGGCGGTACAGGACTCGAACCTGTGACACCCGGCGTGTAAAGCCGGTGCTCTACCAACTGAGCTAACCGCCCGGCTCACAGCTTCTGTACTGCCCGCGCACCAAACGGTGCATTATACGTGCACGGGCGGGACTCAGGTCAATCGCCAGTCACAATCTTCACCGCCAGCAGCGCCAACGCCGCCACCAACCCGAGCACGGCCTGTAGTTCACCATTGCGGCGGGCGCGGGCAAATGAGAACCGTCGTGGCGTCGGCGTCGCAACGCCGCCGGCATATCGGTCGTACGCGTCCCCGAACTTCGCCCGCAAGGTGGCCTCCTCCAGCCGCGCGGCGACCGATAGCCACACACCCAGGTACAACACCACAAGCGCCACCACCAGCGGCTGACGCGAGGCCCCCGCAAAACCGAGCCCTAGCAACGACGACCCGACATAGAGCGGATGTCGAGAAAAACGATACGGGCCGGAGTTGGTCACCTCGAGCCCTTTCTCGAGATGCCCGGAGGCCCAGCATCGAACCGCCTCTCCCGCGAGGCCGACGACGGCCCCTGCCCCCAGCGACACCCAGGACGGGCGAGCGAACCAAAATGCGGCGACCGCCACGATAAACCCGGCCGTGACACGGACGCGAGCCATCTGGATGAGCCAGGGTGACACCCGTACCGGGGTACAGTCGGCGGCCGGACCGGTCTCGATCGGCGCCGTCGGTGTCGATGGAGTCATGTTCCGAGTCGCTCTCTGATCGCGGCCGTCACATCATCGACGGTAGCCTCCCCGAGACACCATTCCACCATGCGACATCGCCGCCGGTAGCGACACCGGCACCTCGAGAACCGCGATACGGTGACATCCTCCCGCAGCCACGGCCCGTTGCGATCCGGGTCGGTGGGGCCATAGAGGCCGACGACCGGCGTGCCGAGGGCCGCAGCCAGATGCGCCGGGCCCGTGTCACCAGCCACCATCAGCCGGGCTTGCCGCAACATGCTCGCCAGGGTCGGGATGGTCGTGGGCGGGCTCAATTCGGCGGCGCCGTCCGCGCCCTCGACGACCGCTCGTGCCAGTGCCTCGTCGCCTGGTCCCCAGGCGATCACCGCGCGTAATCCGAGTGTGTCGCGCAGCCAACGAGCCACCGCCGAGAAACGTTCCGGCGGCCACCGCTTGTTGGGCCAACCAGCACCGGGATTCAGCACCACAAACCCAGTGTTCGACGCGTCGGGAGACACGGTCTCGACCGATTCTGGAAACGGCGCCTCCAAGGGAAAGCTGATGCGCGACACGTCCGACCCGAGCGCGCCGGCGAGGGACAGATTCTTGTGAATGACGTGCGCCGCCGGATCCACCGGCTGGTGGCGCTCGGTATAAAAGACACCGGCGGACCGCTCGCGCAGATGCGCGGAACTGAAGCCGAGCACCCGAGTGGCTCCACTGAGCCTCGCGACCACGGATGATTTCAGGAGTCCCTGGACGTCAATCGCCACGTCGTATCGCTCGAGGGCCAGGACACGGCGTAGTTCGGTTAGACGCGCGACCAAGGCGGCAGACGTGGTGCGCAGGACGATGCGGCGGTCGAGAATCGGGACCAGATCGAGCACGTCCCGATATCGCTCATCAACGACCCAGTCCATCCGGGCCTCTGGAAACCGGGCCCGCAGGGCCGCAGCCATTGGCAGCGCGTGGATGATGTCGCCAAGCGCGCCAAGCCGAACGATGAGAATCGCGCGTATCATCGACTAGCCGGACTGCTCTCGAATACGGGCAATGACGTCGCGTGTCGAGTGGTCCTTCTCGTCGCCGATGATGACGGTCCGCCCGCCATACGCGAGCACGACACCGCGTTCCGGCACCGTCTCGACCGTGTAGTCGCACCCCTTGCAATGCACCTCGGGGCGCAGCGTCGTCAGCAGTCGCTCGACCGTCAGGTCGGAGAACAGCACGACATAGTCCACGACCCGGAATGCCGCGATGAGATCGGCGCGGTCGGTGGCGGCCTGGACTGGGCGTCCCGCCCCTTTGAGCGCGGCGACCGACGCGTCGTCGTTGATCGCCACAATGAGCCGGTCGGCCTGGGCCGCCGCGCCGGTCAGATACCGCACATGCCCGACGTGCAGGACGTCGAAACAACCATTCGCAAACGAGTAGGTGAGGCCGGCGGCCCGGTCGGCGCGCACGCGGACGATGAGTTCCGCCTCCGACATGACCGATGCACCGGGGGTCGTCATCGCCATCACCCGTGTTGTCCCGACGCAAGATCCGTCGCGACGGCCTGCTGCAACTCGTCGCCACTCAGCGTCGCCGTGCCCCGTTTCATCACAACGAGGCCACCGGCATAGTTGGCAAGCAGCGCCGCCTCGGAGGCCGACGCGCCCACACTCAGCGCCATCGCCATTGTCGCAATCACCGTATCGCCGGCGCCGGTCACGTCGGCCACCTCATCCGTCCCGTAGATGGAGATGTGCTGGGTCGGCCGGCCCGGCTCGAACAGCGCCATCCCGCGACTGCCCCGCGTCACCAGCATGGCCCGCATCTGCGTGCGCTTCAGGAGCTCGCGCCCCGCGCGCTCCAGCGCGTGGGCGTCGTCGCCCAGGGTGACCCCGAGCGTCTGCTCGACCTCGGATTCGTTGGGCGCTGCGATCGTCAACCGACGGTATTTCAAGAGCGCGTATCGGGAGTCGAGCAAGATCGGTGCGGCCGGACGCCGTCCCCGTCGCGGGAGTCGACGCTTCAGGGCGGCCACCAGAGCCGGGGTGACGAGACCGGTGCCGTAGTCCGACACGATGACCGCATCGCAGCCAGCCACGGCCGCCACCGCCGCCTCAGTGACCTGCGCCCGCATCTCTCGGGTCACCGGCTGGCTGTCGCGGTCGATCCGGACGACCTGCTGGCGCACTGAATGGACGCCACCGGCCAGAATGCGCGTCTTGGTCGGCGTGTGATAGCCGGCCGGTCTGACCAGACCGGTCCTGACCACCTGCCGTGGGAAGCGCCGAACCAGCCGACGTCCGGTCTCATCGGTCCCGAGCAGACCGACAAGGCACGCCACACCGCCAAGCGCCGCGACGTTGTGGGCGGCGTTCCCGGCGCCCCCGGGCGTGACCTCGGTCGAGTCGTACTTGAGAATGAGCACCGGCGCTTCGCGCGACACCCGATCGATCCCTCCGCAAATGAACTCGTCGGCGATGAGGTCCCCGACGACAGCGATGCGGGGGCGACGAAACGACTCGATCAGGCGGGTCAGACGAACCAGTAGCTCGTGGTCGCCAGGCGCGGGGTGTACGGACGCAGGAATCATCGGACACCTTCAGAGATTAAATGCTCCAGAATCCGCACAGTGGCGGCCATTAGATCGTCCACGACGATCGCGTCTGCGGGCGGGTCGGGTCGCGCCGCCTGCGTGACCCCGTATCCGGTCCGCACAAGCATACCGGTCGCGCCGACCTGAGCGGCCACCGCCATGTCGCTCCACTTGTCACCGACCATGTAGGACCGGGCCAGGTCGAGATCGAGATCAGCCGCGGCCTGCCGCAGCATCCCAGCCGCCGGCTTCCGGCAGTCACAGGTCTGACGGTAGGCGCCACGGGCAGCGTGCGGGTCGTGAGGACAGTAGTAGATGCGCTCGATCGCGGCGCCCCCGGCCTCGAATCGCCGCCGGAGCCACTCGTGCAGTTCGACGACGAACCGCTCGTCCACGAAACCGGCGGCCACCCCTCCCTGATTCGTCACCACCACGACCGGGAGCCCAGCCTGATTCAGCAACCGGACGGCGTCGATGGCAAAGGGAAACAGCTTGAATCGCTCCCGCCGGTCGAGATGACCGACATCCTCGTTGATGGTCCCGTCACGATCCAGGAACACGGCCGGTCTCATGCGTCAGCGTCCTGGGTCGAAGTCAACGAGGTTGACATCTGCCTCGCCACCGCCTCAAACACTCGGTCTTCGGAGATACGAGTCATGCAGCGGTGGTCGATCGGGCAGTCTCGGAAGAAACACGGCCGGCACCAGACATCGTGGGTCAGCACCTCGTGGCGCCCCACGGGCGCGGTCAAACGGTCATCGGTCGGACCAAAGAGCGCCGTGACGGGTACCCTCAGCGCCGCCGCCAGATGCATGGGGCCGGAGTCACTGGAGACGAACGCCTGGCAGGACGCGAGGAGACCGATAAGCTGAGCCAGATCGGTGCGACCGATCAGGTTCACGACCGACGCGCCTCGTCGGCTTGTACCTGGCGACGCGAGCGAGGATTCTATTGCATGGCCTGCATCGCGGTCGTGTCCGCTGCCGACCAGCACGACGACGGCCCCGGACTGGTCCACCAGTCGCGCCGCGAGACCCCCATAGCGCTCCGGACGCCACCGTTTGGCATACCCATACGCGGCGCCCGGGGCCATCCCGACCAGCGGTCGGTCGGCAGCCACACCGGTCGCGTCGAGCAGACGCCGAGCCGACGCCAACATCTCCGGAGGAGCCTGCAGCTGGGGCTCGGCCCCGACGGGGTCGATGTCGAGGCCGCGGACGAGGGCCAGATACTCCTCAACCTGGTGGGTCCGGGATGTCAGCCGGGCAACCGCGCGGGTCAGCAGCCGGCTACGCCAGCGTCCGGCGAACCCCCACCGTTCCGGGATGCCCGCACGTCTGGCGACCCAGGCGGCGCCGAACGAATTCGGAAGCAGCACGACCAGATCGAACCGGCCCTCGCGAAGCTGCGCCACTTCGGCTTGGCGTGCGCGTCCGCCGCGGAGATCTCGACGCACGGGCACGACCTGGTCTACGCCGGCCACTGCCGCCAGGAGCGGGCTGAACGCCCGTGGCCCGGCCAGTGCCAACTCGTCCTCGTCGAAGTGAGCCCGCAACGCCGCGAAGGCCGGCAACGCCATCACGATGTCGCCGAGCCAGTTTGGCATTCGGACGAGCACGCGCATGGGGCTTAGCGCTTCCCCTCTGAGGCTCGCAGACGCGGCTCCGCCGATGGGACGTCCGCCGTGCTCGCATCGATGCCCACGCGCCACCGTCGGTGCATCCAGAGCCACAGCTCAGGATATCGACGCACATACTGTTCCAGCACATCCGTGCACCGCTGGGTCAGCACGCGGACGGCATCGGGGTCATCCGGGTCCGGCGGCACGACCGGGGCCTCGTACACTAACCGGTAGCGCCCCCCCGACAGCGGCAGCGCGAACACCGGCATGATGGGCGCCCCGGTGCGCAGCGCCAGTTTGGCGATCGCCGACGTCGTGGCGGCCGGACGATTGAAGAAATCGATCGTCACCGCGCTTCTATCCTGCAGATGTTGGTCGATCAGCATGCCGACCGATTCGCCCTGGCGGAGCCCGCGCAACAGACGTCGCACGGCGCCCTGGCGCCCAATGACGCGCGTGCCCACCCGAGTGCGCAGCCGGTGGATCATCACTTCGAGGTACGGGTTGTCGAGGGTGCGCGCCACCATCAGGATCGGATCGTGACGGACGGCGTGCACCAAGATCTGCATTTCCCAGAACCCGAAGTGCCCGCAAAAATAGATCACACCGCGCCCGGCGGCCACGGCCCGCTGCATGCGATCCTCCCCCTCGAACTCGACCCGCTCGAGCATCTGTTCGCCGCTCATCGTGTCGAACCGGAGGAGGTCGAACACGTGTCGTCCGAGGTGCGTGAACGCACCCCGGACGATCGATCCGCACGCCTCCTCCGAGCGCGAGGGAAACGCGGCGCGCACGTTGGCCAACGCAATGGTGCGCCTCCGTCGATCCAGCCGATGGAACAGCCGGCTTGCCCCGTCCGCGAAATATATGACCCATGACCGCGGCAATACACGAGCCACCGTCCGGACCGCCACCACGGCCAGATACTCGAACCGATGGCGGATCGGGTGACGACGGCGCGCGATCGATTGGCTGTCGTGGGGCTCGCTCATGCGGCGTTACTCCGCTCGGCCGCGAGCCGTTCGGCAAGAAATACTCGAAACGCGTCGGCCGGCTCCACCTCGAGCGCTAGCGCGACCGTGGCGACCGGGAGCGCCAGTGGGAGCATTGACTCCAGCCGCACCCAGTCTTTCTCGGTCGTCAGGATCACCTGAGCGCCAACTGACCGGGCCGCATCCTGCAACCGTGCAGAATCGCGGGGCGAATACGGATGGTGATCACGAAAGGCCCGTGCGCCGCGCAGCATGAAGCCCGCATCGCGGATATCGTCGAAGAACCGTTCGGGCCGCGCAATACCGGCCACGGCGAATACCGGCGTCCCAGGTGCGACCTCACCCGGTTTGACCCGCGGGGCCCGGACCAGGGCGGCGCCCAGCCGCCGCCGCGCGCCGAAACAACGCGAGAGCGATAGACGCTCGGCGACCGCGCCGCGCTGCCGTGCATTGGCCCCCACGACTACCACGGCGTCCGCGCAACGGGCGGTCGACAATCGCTCCCGCAATGGTCCGATCGGCAGCACGGCCGCCTCGAGGTCGGTCGGCGAAACGACCAGCAGGTCGGTACCCCGGGCGAGCGGCAAGTGCTGAAACCCGTCGTCCAGCAGATGCACCGTGGCGCCCAGGTGCATCTCCGCCAGGCGACCGGCCAGATACCGATCGGGGGAGACGACGACGGAGACGCCGTCGAGTGACCGAGCCAGCATCCACGGTTCATCGCCGGCGGTACTCAACCGGCCAACGATACGACCGGCCTCCCGCACGACCACCACCCCGTCGACTGCATCGTCGCGCCCATAGCCGCGGCTCAATACAGCGGGCCGCTCGCCCATGGCCAGCAGGAGCCGAGCCAGGTGTGCCGTCAACGGTGTCTTCCCGCTGCCACCCACGCTCAGCGCCCCCACACTGATCACGGGCCGGCGTAACTGTCGACGCTCCTCGGGACGGCACGCATACCAGCGCCGCCGTCGCCATGCCGCGGCGCCATAGAGGCGGCTGAGCGCGCGACGCATCATTGAGTCCCGAACGGCCGTACGGCACCGGTATCGGCGCCACCCGCGAGGGGCAAGAGGGAGGCGACCGCGCCCAGGGTTCGATCCGTAGCGCCGCGGTTCGCGTCTACGAGGGCGCGAGCCGCCGCCCCCAAGGCGGCACGCTGCACCGGGTCTCCCAGCAATTCGGCGAGCACCGGCTCGAGGGCGTCAGTAGAGTCAATCTGCCTGGCCGCCCGATGCATCAGAAACAACTCCGCGAGTTCGGCAAAGTTCTGCATGTGCGGACCGAACACCACCGGCTTCCCCCAGACCGCGGGCTCGAGGAGGTTGTGCCCGCCTGTCGGCACCAGGCTACCGCCGAGAAACACGATGGTCGCGATTTGCATCAGCGTCGCCAGCTCGCCAATCGTATCGAGCACCACCACCGCCGCCCGAGGCTCCCGGTCGATCTGGAGGGTGCTCCGCGTCACGGTATCCAACCCCCGACGTCTCGCCAGTGCGACAACCTCGGAGGACCGCTCCGGATGTCTGGGCGCCAGCAACAACAGCGCGTCCTTATCTCGCTGGCGGAGACCCGCGAAGGCATCCAACACCGTCGACTCCTCTCCGGGATGCGTGCTCGCCGCCACGATGACGGTGCGACCGACCGTGATTCGAAATGCGCGCATCACACTCCGCCGCATCCAAGACGCCCCAGTTGCCGGCACCGGCAGCGTGTCGAACTTCAGGTTCCCGGTGACCATGACCCGGTCCTCCGGTAGGCCGAGATCGATTAGCCGTCGTCCCGCCTCATCGCTCTGCGCGCAGCACAGCGACAGGTTCGCCAACACTCGTCGGAAGAACGGTCGGACGAGCCGATACCGCGGGTACGACCGGTCCGAGACGCGTCCGTTGATCAGCACTGTACAGACGCCCCGTCGCGCGCACTGGGCGAGCAGGTTCGGCCAGAGTTCAGTATCGACCATCACGAAAAGGGCCGGGCGCACCTGCTCGAGCACCCTCTTCACCACGGGTGCCAGATCGACCGGAAAGTAGAACACGCCGTCGAGCGTCTCCACCGAAGCCGCGACCGAGCGCCCGGTCTGTGTCGTGGTCGACAACAGGAGACGATGTTCGGGATATCGTTCGCGGAGCGCCGGAATCAGTGCGCGCGTGGCCAGCACCTCCCCCACCGACACGGCATGGACCCAGATGGACGGCGCACGGTCCGGGTTGAGCGTGGCCGGCAGCCGACCCCACCGTTCCGACAGCGTGCCTACGTACTTCCCGTGACGCGCCGCCTGATACAGCAGTCGCGGAGCGAGCGCCACGGCGTAGCCGATGATGGCCAGACTGTAGAGGAAATACATCAATGGACGGTCGTCCGAGTATACGGTACGCGCCGGTTTGACCGCGACCAGCCAGCCTCAATAGAATAGACCGTTTGTTGACGGGCCCGTGGCCCGCATGGTGGCTCTCGCTTGACTGGGCCGACCGCGTGGCGGTCCCCTCACGCCCGACGCGACGAAGGCCTCACGCCACGACACCCCGCCCTTGGACGGACCAACAACCGGAGGAAGACGTGTGCCAATTCGAGTAGGGATCAACGGATTCGGCCGTATTGGCCGGAACATCATGCGGGCGGCGCGAGGCGAGAACCAGATCGAGGTCGTCGCGGTCAACGACATCACCGATACCGCCACGCTGGCCCACCTCCTCAAATACGACTCGGTGCTCGGCAACTTGAGCGACGAGGTCGCCGTTGATGGCGACGGGATCCGAATCGGCGGCCACCGCTTTGGAGTGACATCCGAACGCGACCCCGCCAATCTCCGCTGGGGCGACTTGCAGGTCGATGTAGTGTTGGAGTCGACTGGTATCTTCACGAAGCGGGACGACGCGGCCAAGCATCTTGCGGCCGGCGCCAAGCGGGTCATCATCACCGCCCCGGCCAAACAGCCAGACTTGACGGTCGTGCTCGGCGTCAACGACGAGAAGTACGACCCCGCCCAGCACAAGATCATCTCGAACGCCTCGTGCACAACGAACTGCTTGGCCCCGGTGGCCAAGGTGCTCAACCAGGAGTTTGGTCTCAAGCGCGGCTGGATGACCACGGTGCACTCCTACACCAACGACCAGAACCTGCTCGACCTACCGCACGCGGATCTGCGTCGGGCCCGGTCGGCGGGCCTTTCCATGATCCCCACCACGACCGGTGCCGCCGTCGCGGTGGGTGAGGTTTTGCCCGAGCTCAAGGGCAAATTGGACGGCATCTCGATCCGGGTCCCGACCCCGAACGTGTCGGTGGTGGACCTCGTCGCCCAGGTGAACAGCGCGACCACCGGTGACGCCGTCAACGCAGCGTTCAGCGCGGCCGCCGACGGCGCATTGAAGGGCATCCTGCATGTGTCCACCGACCCGCTGGTCTCCATCGACTTCAAGGGTAATTCACACTCGTCTATCGTCGACGCGGCGTACACGAAGGTGATGGATGGCGACTTCGTGAAAATACTGTCCTGGTACGACAACGAGTGGGGCTACTCCTCTCGCTGTGTCGATTTGGTCAAGTTCCTCGCCGACAAAGGGCTCTAGCAGGTTGCTGAAAACGTCTGAGGGGGGTTCTCTGACGAGGCGTCTGTCTGGCTAGGCGCAAGGAGGGAGCAGCCAGGTGGGCTGTGACCGACGAAGCAACGCCGCCAGACGGGCGACTCGTCGGAAAACCTTAGGTCTCACGACGCCTCGACCGTGACCAAGAAGACTATCCACGAGCTGGACCTCAAGGGTCGGCGGCTGTTCGTTCGGGTCGATTTCAACGTGCCGATCCGCGAGGGGGTGATCGGGGACGACACGCGGATCCGCGCAGCGCTCCCCACCTTGACCTACGCGCTGAACCGGGGCGCCACGCTGGTCGTTGGTTCGCACCTTGGTCGGCCGAACGGCGCTGTCAACCCGGAGTTCAGCCTGCGTCCGGTGGCCGACCGACTGGCCGAGTTGCTCGAACGCCGCGTGGTGTTCGCAGAAGACTGCATCGGAGACGCCGTCACCCGTGCGATGGGACAGGTGGGTGCGCGGGGGGTGGTTCTGCTCGAGAATCTACGGTTCCACGCGGGAGAAGAGGCCAACGACCGGGTGTTCGCCGCGGCGCTCGCCGCGCCCGCGGACTGTTACGTCAACGACGCGTTCGGGGCGGCGCATCGCGCGCACGCGTCGACGGCGGGCATCGTCAACCATCTGCCTGACGCGGCGGCCGGTCTGCTGATGGCTAGAGAGCTACGCTATCTGGGTGGTCTCCTTCAGTCGCCATCCCGTCCGTTCGTGGCGCTCCTCGGCGGCGCGAAGGTCTCCGGCAAGATGGAGGTCATCGAGAATCTCCTGAGGCACGTGGACGCGCTGCTCATCGGTGGCGCCATGGCCTACACATTTTTCAAGACCCAGGGCCTGGCAGTGGGACGCTCGCTCGTCGAAGACACCCTCATGGACGCCACCCGGACCATCGAGCGGACGGCGACCGAGCGCGGTGTGCGTCTCGAATTGCCGTCTGACCACGTGGTGGCCGCCCGTCTGGAGGCAGACGCGGCGCACGACACGCTGGCCGTCGACGACCCGACCATCGGCGATCGACTCGGCGTGGACATTGGCCCGGAGACCGTGCAGCGATTCGCCGACATCATTGGTGCGGCCAAGACCATCGTCTGGAACGGCCCTATGGGTGTATTCGAGATCGAGGCATTCGCGCCGGGCACGATGGCGATCGCCAAGGCGGTGGCCAACAGCGGCGCCCAAACCATAGTGGGTGGCGGAGACTCGGTGGCCGCCGTTGGCCGGGCCGGAGTCGCCGACCAGATCACCCACATCTCAACCGGGGGCGGGGCGTCGCTCGAACTGCTTGGCGGCCGGCGTCTCCCAGGCCTCGACGTTCTGCCCGACGCCGGTGAGGGAACCAACTGATGCGCACACCATTTGTCGCCGCCAACTGGAAGATGCACAAGACCGTCCAGGAAGCGGTCGACTACGCCCGCAGCTTCTTGCCACTCGTTGAGACCGTGTCGGATGTCGACATCGTGCTGGCACCGTCGTTCCTGGCGCTTCCGGCGCTCGCCGAGGCCACCGCGCACAGCCGCATCGGTGTGGCCGCCCAAAACGTCAGCGCGGAACCGCACGGCGCGTTCACCGGCGAAGTCAGCCTCGGTATGCTGCACGCCGTCGGCGTCACCCAGGTCATCATCGGACACTCGGAGCGCCGCCAGCTCTCCGGCGAAACTGACGCGGGCGTCAACGCCAAGAGCCGGGCCGCCATCGACGCCGGGCTCACACCTATTGTCTGTGTCGGGGAGACACTGGACGAGCGGGAAACCGACCGAACGTTCGACGTGCTCGACCGACAGGTGGGGAAGGGACTCGCCGGTCTGACCCCAGAGCAGGTGGCCGCGCTTGTCGTCGCCTACGAACCAGTGTGGGCGATCGGAACCGGCCGGGTCGCGACGCCGGACCAAGCAGACGCCGTGCACCGGCACATCCGGGAACACCTGACGTCGCATTTCGGCGATACGTCCGCATCGGCGTGCCGGGTAATTTACGGCGGGAGCGTCAAACCTGGGAACGCCGCAGAGTTGATGTCCCGGGCGGATGTTGACGGGGCGCTGGTCGGCGGCGCCAGCCTCGACCCGGTCAGCTTCGCGGCGATCGTCACGGCTAGCCGTCCGTCAACTCGCTAACACGTTATAATCTGAAGATAATGTTGAACATCCTGCTGACGGCGCTGTATGTGGCCGTGTGTCTGCTCCTGGTTATCGTCGTCCTGATGCAACAGGGCAAGGGCGGCGATATCGCCGCCGCGTTCGGTGGTAGCGGCAGCCAGACCGCCTTCGGCGCGCGCGCGGGCGCCAGCGTCTTGACCCGCGCTACTACAGTACTGGGCGCCCTGTTCATGATCGGATCCATGACGCTGGCCATCATGGGTCAGCGCGGTACCGGGTCGGTCCTCAGCGGCGTTGACGGTCCTGGATTCCAGCAGGCCGTACCGGCGACGCTACCGGTCGACATCGCCCCGGTCGAAACAGCCGAACCAGCCGAGGACGCGACGCAGACCCCAACCGAAGAGCCGGCCGACGCCCCGCCCGAGCCGCAGTAGCGGCCCCGGCCGCATCGATCGTCACGACAGTCGTACCATTACGCGGAAGTGGCGGAACTGGCAGACGCACTAGCTTGAGGGGCTAGCGAGCCAATGGCTCATGGGGGTTCAAATCCCCCCTTCCGCACCAGTTTTCCTCAGTAAATCAGCCGGGCGTGATTTGAGTCGCGATCGAAAGCCGATGCTTTGTGCGAACTTTGTCCGAATATTTCCAAACACCTCAGCGAACAGCGGCCCTCTGAAGCCGCTCATCGGCATCGTCTGGCTCGGCTGCTGACGCTTCCACGTGAGCGACGAGAAACGGCATGCCGATTGAAGTTGGACTCTGGAAGCTCGGCGACCGACCCGCGCCTGTGTCGTTCGATCCGATGGAGAGCGAGAGCCGCCTGGAGGACCTGCTTGCCCAGGATATTGGGGTCGCTGACCCGAATCTGCTGCTCATTGGCCACCAGGTTCCGACGGCGCACGGCAAGTTCATCGACCTACTGGCCGGGGGGCAATTCGGCTCACACAGGTGCGCGTCGTCGCTCTACCGCCTGGATATGTCATCCGGCAGCGCGAACACCCACATAACGCCGCTGCCCTGCGGAATGTTGGTGTCAGTGAATCGCGCAAATGATGTCGTCTGCGCGATTCGACCACCGGCGCCAACCGCGAGAAACTGCCGGCCATCGACCTCGAAGGTAACCGGGGCGCCCGAGATGTCACCGTTCAAACGCGTTTCCCAGAGCAGCTCGCCGGTCTCGGCGTCGACGGCGAACAGGCGCCGGTCAGCAGTGCCACCGAAGACCACGCCACCGGCAGTGGCCAGCGCCGAGGCGGTCATCGCCACGCCGCCCGGCGAACGATACTCCCAGGCGCGCCGGCCGGTGACCGGGTCGAATGCCACAAACTCACCAACGTAGTCATACCCCGGCACCGCCTTCGCCCGCGACGCGATTCCACGATAGATTCGACCGGGCTCATACTCCTCGGAAACGAACGTGACGTCCATGCAGCTGTTGTTGATGCCGAGATAGTAGAGTCCGGTCACTGGGCTGTAGCTCGGCGCGTTCAGATTCCGCGTTCCGTGATAATGCGGGCAAACCTCGAAGACCCGGTCCGAGTCGACGTCTGCCATCGTCGGAATGAGTTCCGGATTGAAGATCGGGCTCCCCGAGTCTGTCCATCCGGTAATGAGATTGTCGAAGCCGGTGCGGAACGCGTGAAGAAAGCGTCCGGTCTCCCGGTCGAGGACGACGCCCCACCCGATCTTACTGGTCTCGATCAGTGCCTTGACGACCGTGCCGCCAAACTCCAGGTCGACCAGCATGCTTTCGTGGGGCGAATCGAGATCCCAGTTGTCGGCTGGAACCACCTGGAAGTGCCACTGGATATCCCCGGTGTCGATGTCGAGCGCCAGGATGGCATTCGTATAAAGCGCATCACCAGGCCCGCGCAAGGTCGACGCCCACGGCGTCGGCTGGCCAGTGCCAAGGTAGATGAAGCCGAGATCCTGATCGTAGCTGATGGTGCCCCAGGTGAGGCCGCCCAATGGGGGAATTTCGTTCTCGGTCCACGTCTCGTAGCCCGGCTCGCCCGGTGCCGGTACGGTATAGGTGATCCAGAGCCGCTCGCCCGTCTCGGCGTCGTGTGCCACAACAGCGCCGCGTGCGCTCCGGTCGCCGCCGACAAACCCCAAGATCACCTTCCCATCGGCGATCAGCGACGGATGAGCGTGCCCGAGCCCGGTGCTGTAGTCGCCGGTGCTCACCTCCCATTGTTGCTCGCCAGTCCTCGCGTCGAGCGCGACGAGCGCGGCGTCAGCGGTCCCCCAGTAGATCATGTCGCCGTAGACCGAGACGCCACGCGAGCGGCCGAGCGCCTGCGACTGCCGGATGTCATCGGGATAGCTCCGCTGATGTACCCAGGCGACGTCGCCGGATGTGACCTCGAAGGCGGTGATCCGATCGCTTTCCGCGACGAACATTAGCCCGTTGGCCACGACCGGCGTCGGCACCCACCGGCTGCCGTCGCCCATCGAATGGGCCCAGACGAGCCTGAGCTCATCCACGTTCGCTCGATCGATCTGATCAAGTGGGCTGAACCCGGTGACGTCGTACGTCCGTCGGTAGCTCATCCAGTCGCCGTCTTCCGGGCTGAGTAACCGGTCGGCCGTGACCGGATCCCAGTCGGATGTCGACGTCTGCGCGAACGCGGTGCTCCCGTCAACCAGCAGCACAAAGACCAGACACACAAGCACAAGTCGCCACATTCGAGTCATTCGCGTCATCTCCTTCCGGCTCACTCCGGCCACCGCAGTACCGCAGGCGAGCCTGGCAGAGGTTCAATGCGGAGGGTTACAGCTCACGCGAGCCCGCGGCGCCCCAGCCGATCCTACCGCTGGCGGGCAGGGGGAGCAATGCGGGGGCGCAGCGACCGGCGGAGCCGGTCAACGGCGGTCGAGCGGGCCGCTGACGACTCCAACAACCGGCAGGTGGCGGCGATCTTCAGGGCCTCGAGCAATTTCGGGTTAACGCGATATGCACCTTCGTATCCGTAGACGTGTTCCCGGCCGGTGGCCTAGTCGGATATCCGATGAATCAGACTCATCCGGTTCTCGATACCATCGAAGATCTTCTGCGCCCCGATGACGATGCGCTCGTCCTCCAAGTCAACGCCCGCTGTCAATCACTCCCCGTCAAAGCCGACAAGTTCTCCACCCAATGCGCTTGTAACGGGGCCGGTTCCAGTCGAACAAGAAACGACACGGCGGCCAACAAAAGGCCTCGACAGAGCATTCTCGATGGACAAATAGCCAATTGGTGCCGTCCTTGAAGGTCCGAACAGATCTAGAAGGGAATGGGCGCCATGCCTGGACGTGGGAGACGATAGGCGGTATTAAGGGGCGGTAGTTCTGCGGGTGGATGAGTGAGGCAACTATGACAAGTATGGCCATCCTGATAAGGCGTGGCGTTGTTCTGGCGGGTGCAAGCGTGCTGGCGCTCGGCGTCAGTGGATACATCGGCCCGGAAGGCTCCGTCACGGCGGCACAGCAACGGAGTCGGCCCCAGCCAGACCCCACGACGCAGCTGCCCGAGCGCTTGGTGACCCACGAGCAGATGCTCGAGTGGCTCGAAGAGCAGAAGAACTGGGGCCGCTGGGGCCCGGACGACGACCGCGGCACGTTGAATCTGATCACGCCGGAGAAGACGAAGGCGGCCGTGGCGCTGGTGACGGAGGGTATCTCGGTCCGCCTCTATCACTTCCCGGACCCGGTCAACCTGGACGAGCCGATGCCGGACACATCGAACATGCGGGTCCTCAACCGGCATTGGATACCCGGGCAAGACCCTGAGGCCACCGAGATCCGTGGCGCCGCCCTCGATGCGATCAGCTTCGCGACCCACGACGGCGGGAACAGCCATATCGACGCGCTCTGCCACTACCCCGTGAAGGACGAAGGCTACACGGAGAGACCCCAACGGATCTATGGCGGGCGTCCAATGATGTACACCGGCCAAGGGTGCATGGGCGGGGCGTCGATCGACAAGATGGGTCCGGGCTACGTGACGCGTGGCGTCCTCATCGACATGCCGTTGCTCAAGGGGGTGCCGTACCTCGAGAAGAGTCAGGCACTGTATGTGGAGGATCTCGAGGCGTGGGAAGAGTTCTCGGGAATCACCATCGGCAGTGGCGATGCGGTGTTCCTCCGGACCGGTCGGTGGGCGCGGCGCGAGGCGGAAGGCCCGTGGAATTACGGCGGCGAGACCGCCGGCCTGCATGCGTCGATATTGCCATGGCTGAAGGAGCGGGACATCGCGATTCTCGGCGGCGACGCGGTGGCCGATGCCCAGCCGTCCGGGGTGGCCCAGCACAACCGTCCGATTCACGACATGTTGATACCTATGTGGGGGACGCCGACGATCGACAACGGCTACTACCTAGAGGTCGCCGAGGTCGCGGCCCGGTTGCAACGGTGGGAGTTCATGGTCTCCTGGACGATGATGCAGATCCCCAACGGCACGGCCACGCCGTTCATGGGGCTCGCGACGTTCTGACGGTGATGGCCGGTTCAGCGTGTCGGGGTCTCAGACGATAGGCAACATTAGCACCTATCCGCGGCCCCGTTCCAAGATACTCTCCTGTGTGCTACGCGTTCGATCGACCAACTGCGTCTTCCTAGAGGTTGCCATGAGCCTGTCCCGTCTGCTCCGTTGCGTCTTGGTTCCCGCCGCGGTCTTCTTGATCGGTGTACAGGAGGGGTTCGCGCAGGATCGGGGTGTCATACAAGGGCGGGTGTTTCTCGAGGGCACCCGGGACCCGGTCGCAGGCGCGGTGGTGGCGGCGGTTCCCCCCCGCTTCCAGCCGGATGGCACGGTGGAATCACTCGCCACGCCGGTCGAGACCGTCTCGGACGACGACGGGCGTTTCACGATCAATTGGATTCGTAGCGGTATCTGGAACGTGACCACCTCGGCCGAAGGCTTCGCGGATTCGGCGCTTCGGATCGAAGTGACGCAGGGCCGGTCTCGGGTGTGCACGGCGACCCAGCAACAAAGGTGCCTGGATCCCGTCGAGTTCAACATGGCCCGGATCAAAACTGAGGCGGTACTGGAAGTGGAGCAGGCCTTGGCCGACGAGGAGGTTGATGACCTCGAGCGGGAGCAGGCCAAGACCGACCTCACTGCGGCCGACGCCGCCTACAACAGCCGAGACTACCGGACCGCCATCGATAGATACCATCAGCTCCTGACGACCTGGCCACAGATGACCGCCCTCCATCAGGACATCGGAGACGCGCACCGGAACTTGTCGGAATTCGAGGACGCGCTCGCGGCGTACGATCATTTTCTGGCCGCTGAACCGGACAACGAGGCGATAAAGAGGAAGATCGCCAGAACGCGGCTGCTGATGGGTGACCTCGACGCGGCCGGGGACCTGGCCGTCGCGGGGGGGGACGCCTCACCAGAAGACCTCTACAACCTGGGCGAGGTGGCGTTTCAAGACGGCAACGTCGACGCCGCCGCGGGCTGGTATGAAAAGTCGGCCGCCGCTGATCCGAGCTGGGAACCGCCCGTCTTCAAGCTGGGCCTCGTCGCGTTGAACAAGGGAGACATCGAAGGCGCCAAGGTGCTGTTCCAGAAGGCCGTCGACCTGGCTCCGGACTCCCCGGAGGGTGTGCAGGCCGCGGCAACGCTCGCGGCACTGCCATAGGTTGCGTTCGCGCGCCCGGCGCAGGTAGATTCGATCACTTGGAATAGACTGTCTCCCATGGGAGGTTCTGACATGGCGGCCGACACCACACATCTTCGACCCCTTACGGGCGCGCTGGTTGCCCTCGCGCTCATCGTCTTCGGCGCACCCTGGCCGACGACGAGCCAGATCGTGTCGGCGCAGAGCCAGTCGTTCTTCGTGGCCTTCACCGACGCCGACGGTGCCCCGGTCTCCGACATCACTGCTGATGAAGTGGTCGTGGAGCTCGACGGCGAGCATGGTGAGACGCTCAATCTCGAACCGATCGACTGGCCGGTGCGCGTGACCGTGTTCATCGACAACGGGTTGGCGAGCCCGCCCGCGCTCGACCACATGCGCGAGGGACTGCGGCTCTTCGTCGATGCGCTCCCACCGGAGGTCGAGGTGGCGGTCGGGACCATTGGGGGGCGACCGCAATTCCAGGCCCGGCACACCACCGACCGGACGGAACTCACCGACGCCATCGGCGCGATTGCGCCGGACATGGAAGGCGCGGCCACCTTTTTCGATGCGCTCTACGAAGAGGCAGAGCGACTGCACGAGGACGAGGAAGCCCAGTATTTTCCGACCATCGTGATGGTCGCGACCAACGGCCCCGAGGGAAGCAGCCGGGTTCGGGATGGGCCCTTCAGAGACATGATGGAGCGCCTGTTCGCCAACAAGGCCGCCGTCCACACCCGGATTCTCACCATCACGTCGGTCTCGGGGGTCAAACAGGGTGGCGATCAAATACGGTGGGGCATCGACATCGGCGAGGCGACGGGAGGGAGCTACGAGGGGCTGAGCTCCCCCAACGGATTCCGCACCCTGCTGCCGCAGCTGGCCGAGGACCTCGGCCGGAAGCACCGCCTAGTGAGCAACCAGTATCGCCTGACCTTCGCGCCGCCGGAGGGCGTGTCCGATCAACCGGCTATCAGAGTGTTGACCACGCGGCCCGGTGTCGACATGATACCGACAAGCGACGGGAACATCCGGTGAGTTTCGTATGTCAGCAGCCTGCTTGAGGTGTCGCTGACACCAGGACCGATTTGTGACTGGTCTTTGATCCATAGGGCCAAATCTCGCAACCTCTGACATCCAATCTATGCGGATTTAGACGCTACGGCTGTGCCTAGAAGCTCCGTAAGCCCAGATAAACCGTCTGGCTAACATCTCTCTCCAACAGGACAGTGATCACTTGCTTTGCAGCCTGCGTGAGCATCGACGGCCTTGCCTTGACAGAGATAAATGTGCTACCTATCTTTGTATTCCACCCTATTTTTGTTGATTGTATCGGTGTCATCAGCGCTAGAAATTCAAGCAGAAGGCAGGGATAAGAGAAACATGCTCAAGTTCACAGCCGCTCCATTTTTTCTCGTTTTGGTCAGTCTGATGCTAGTGCCTGCCGTAGCCTTGGCACAGGATCAGGCCAGTGTTGCGGGTACGGTCCAAGATGCAACCGAGGGCGCTCTGCCGGGTGTGGTCGTCCTGGTGCAAAGCCCGGACCTCCTTGCGCCCCGAACGGGCGTCACCGACTCCGCCGGGAACTACCAAGTTACCAATCTGCCATCGGGCACCTACAGCGTGAGCTTCACCCTTGACGGCTTCGGCGTGGTGCAGCGCGAAGGAATCGTGCTGCAGGGCGCGTTCGTAGCGGAGGTCGACGCGACTCTGGCCGTAGGCGGGGTCGCGGAAGCGGTGACGGTGACCGGAGCGGCGCCGCTCGTCGACGTCAAGAGCACGCGGAACCAGCAGGTGTTGCCAGCCGACCGGGTCAACGTGCTGCCGGGTGCGGCGGGCATCTATACGGCCGCGCAGTACGTGCCCGGGGTGGTCATCGGCGGACCCTATGGGGGTCGTCCGGAACTTCACGGATCGGACGCCTTGGATGGCCTGCCCTCCATCGACGGCGTCCAGACCGGGGCGCAGCTCCAGGGACGGGGTGAGTGGGGAGGCGGCATCGGGGGCGTCACGAACGAAGCGATAGTCACCGAGGTCGTCTTCGACGTTGCCTCGCAGTCGGCCGAATATGCCACGAGCGGGATGCGGACGAACGTCATCCCGAAGTCGGGCGGCAACACATTCGCCGGCAACCTCTTCACCACCGGCACGAAATCGCAGTTTCAGTCGAACAACCTGAGCCCTGAGCTGGAGGAGATGGGTTTCGCATTCGCGCCGACGGACTACTCGTTCACCCTCAACCCGGCCTATGGCGGGCCGATCGTTCAAGACAAAGTCTGGTTCTACGCCTCGGCGCTCACCGGCAAGAGCCGGAACTTCATTCTCGACCAGTTCTTCGACCTGAACGAGCCGTCGACGCCGGATGGCGTCACCGCCGACGATCTCCGGGCCTTCAACCAGGGCAGCCCGAACCAACAGAGCATCCGCATCACGTGGCAGGCCAACCAGCGCAATAAGGTGACCTTCAACGCCATGCACGAGAATACGCCGTATACCCGGGCCATGCCTGCCGGGGTGTTCGGCGAGGTCAGCCCGGCGTCGGCCTACCAGGGCGACAGCCCGGACTACCTCGTTTCCACCCGCTGGACGGCGCCGTTGACGAACTCCCTGCTCCTGGAGGCGGACTTCGCGTATCAGAAAGCCCTCATCAACACGCGCCCAATGGATCATGGCGAGGCCCGGATGCAAATCTCGGACGTGGCGTCGGGCGCGGTCACCGGCAGCAGCTTCCAGAACCACCACAACATCGACTACCACCACCGCTTGAACGGGTCGCTCGCGTATGTGACCGGGTCGCACAATTTCAAGGCCGGAATCAAGTACGACAGGAACAACACGTCCCTCATGTACACACCGCCGGGGGAGATCTTCTCGGGCTACGCGTTCAACGGGTGGCCGATCGGGATCTTGGTGGGGGTCAACGGGACGAGCAGAAGCAACATCAACATGAACTGCGACTGCGGCATCTACGCGCAGGACTCCTGGACGACGGACCGGCTGACCATCAACGGGGGGGTCCGCTTCGACTGGTTCAACAACTCGGTTCCGGGAGGGACTCGAGCCGAGGGCTTCTTCGCACCAGCGCTAACGCTCGACAACCCCATCATCGAGAATGTCCCGAACTGGAAGAACATCAACGGCCGGTTCGGCATAGCGTACGACTTGTTCGGTGACGGCTCGACGGCGGTGAAGGCGTCGGCAGGGCGGTTTGTGGAGTACCACGGGACCGGCCTCACCCAGGGGTTCAACCCGGTCAACGCGTATGCGCTCGACTGGCGGAATTGGACCGACCTCAACTACGACGGAACGGCTCTCGACCCGGACGGGACGCCGCAGTTCGCCGAGATCGGGCCCTCGAATAACCCGAACTTCGGAACCGGCACCATCCAGACCCAGCTCGACCCGGACGCGCCGCGCAGCACCAACTGGGAATACACGGCCGGCATCGAGCGCCAGCTGGGCCCCGGCTGGTCCATCAGCGGGATGTGGCACCGGCGGACCTTCGGCAACATGCGGTGGACCGACAACCTGAATACCTCCGCGGCCGACTGGACGAGAGCGGGGACCTGGACCGGACCGACCGACTCCGTCCTGCCGGCCTCGGCCAGAGGAATTCAGGTCCCGATCTACGTCACCGATCCAAGCCTCACCATTCTGGGGGGGAATGACATCCTGACAGGGGCGTCGGAGAACTGGCGCACGTGGAACGGGTTCGAGGTGATTGTCGACGGCGAGCTCCCCCGCGGGGGCTTCATGACCGGGAGCTTCACAGCCGGTACAGCGACGAGCAATTACTGCCAGACAGGCATCTCGGAGAATCCCAACAGTCTCCGGCACTGTAATACCTCGACGCCGTACCGGCCGATGGGCAAGCTGTCGGGGGGGCTGCCGCTGCCGTTCGATACGATGATCTCCGGTATCTTCCAGGTGTTTCCCGGGGAAGAGATGGGCGCCACCTATGCCATCGACGCCACCGATTTCCCCGGCCTCGTCAACCTCGGTGACGCAGCTGGGACGTCGGTCCTCACCGTCAACCTGATCGAGCCGGGCACCGAATTCGAGGCGTACAGAACGCAAACGAACTTCCGGTTCTCGAAAGTGGTCACGTTGTCCGATGTGCGGACGCGCATCTACATGGATGCGAACAACATCTTCAACAAGGCCCGCGTCACGAGGCGGAACCGAGCCTACGGGGGCGGGGGGGTCGCGAACGACCAATTCCTCCGGGTGCTCAACATCGAGCCGGGCCGGGTGCTCTCGTTCGGGTTCCAGATGTACTTCTAGAATCGGGCGAATCCGCTCGTTGGGAACATCCCGTGACGCCGGGGAGCCGCGCGGCTCCCCGGCGTTTTTTTCGCTCGCTCGTCCGTCCCTCACCCGGTACCCTGTAGGTTCAGCGCTGTTATGGTGAAACTTCATCACCTCGGCTGCGGCGCAACCGCTGGGTTGCTCCTTGTGGTCCTTTCCGACGCGGCGCCACAGTCCTCAGCGCGCCCCGCGGACGAGGCGTGGTTCACCGATCAGGCCGAAGCGGTCGGGATCGACTTCGTGCACTTCAACGGCATGTCGGGCGAGTTCTACGTGAGTGAACTCCTGGGCTCGGGCGCCGCGATGTTCGACTTCGACAACGATGGCGACCTCGACATCTACCTCGTGCAGGGCCAGATGCTTGGCCCGGGCAAGAACCTCGACCACGCGGTGCTCCCGCCCCAGACCCGGCCGCTGACGGATCGCCTGTATCGGAATGACCTCGACGTGCACGCCGACGGGACCCGCACCTTGCGCTTCACCGACGTCACCGAAGCGAGCGGCCTCGATGTGCGCTCCTACGGCATGGGCGTCGCGGCGGGTGACGTCGATAACGACGGCTGGGTCGACCTGTATCGCACGAGCCTCGGGCCAAACCAGCTGTTTCGCAATAACGGCGACGGGACCTTCACCGATATCTCCGAACAGACGGGCACGAGAGACCCCGCGTGGAGTGTGTCGGCGTCGTTCGTCGATGTCGACCGCGATGGCTGGCTCGACCTGTATGTCGCCAACTATCTCGACCATCGCTTCGACGCACCGCAACCGGAGTGCCTTACTCGCACTGGGGAACGGGACTATTGCGGACCCAACGCCTATGCGGCCGTGCCCGACCGGCTGTATCGCAACCGTGGGGACGGGACGTTTGTCGACGTCACGACCGAGGCCCAGGTGGCGCGTGAATATGGCCCGGCGCTGGGGGTCGTGGCCGCTGACGTCGACGGGGATGGGTGGGTGGATATCTACGTCGCCAACGATGGCGAGCCAAACCAGTTGTGGATCAATCAGCAGGACGGGAGCTTCAGAAACGGCGCGCTGCTGGCGGGTACGGCGGTCAACCGCGATGGCGGCGCCGAGGGCAGCATGGGCGTTGATGCCGGCGACTTCGACGCCGATGGCGACGACGACCTCTTCATGACCCACCTCACGACGGAGACCAACACCCTGTACATCAATCACGGCTCTGGGCTCTTCGAGGACCGGAGCGCGCGAACCGGACTCGGGGCTCCGAGCGTGGCCTACACCGGATTCGGGACGGCGTGGGTCGACGTCGACAACGACAGCTGGCTGGACCTCCTGGTCGTCAACGGGGCCGTCCAGGCTAAGCATCAGCGGTTCTCGAGCGGGACCCTGGACGACCCCGTGCAGGCGGGGACACCGCTCCAGCTGCACCAACGCAACCAGTTGTTCCGCAACCTAGGCAATGGGCGGTTCGAGGAGGTCACGCGGCGGGCCGGCGCCATGTTCGAGCTCTCGGAGGTGAGCCGAGGCGCCGCCTTCGGTGACGTGGACAACGATGGCGACCACGACGTGCTGATCACCAACAACAACGGCCGGGCGCGCCTGCTGATCAACGACGTCGGCCACCAGAACCGATGGATCGGGCTGAAGCTGGTCGGTGGCACCGGGCCCCGGGATATGCTGGGCGCGAGAGTTGGCGTCTTCCGCGACGGCGCCCCCACGCTGTGGCGTCGCGCGAGAACCGACGGCAGCTATGCCTCGGCCAACGACCCGCGAGTGCTGGTGGGTCTCGGTGAGGCGGCCACCGTGCGCCACATTCGCGTCATCTGGCCGAGTGGTCACGAGGAAGACTGGACGGACATACCGGTGAACCGGTGGCTGACGCTGACAGAAGGCACCGGTCAGAGCCAGGAATGACTGTGCAACGTGGGCTGTCGAGCGGTCTGGTGGCGGTGTGCCTGCTGCTGGGATCGAGTGACGGTCACGCGACAAGTGGCGCGATCGGCGTGACGGGCGCCTTGTTGCAGGTGACCGTGGCTGAGCCGACCCTCCTGCCAGTCGTGCTCCCTGATCTCAGTCGCATGCACGGGGCGGTCCAGGAGCAGATTCGCGAGGCGTACGCATCGCTGATGGCGTTGGAGCCCGGGGAGCGGAGCCGGGCCTACGGCCAGCTGGGCACGCTCTTGATGGCCGGCGAGTATCTGGCGGAAGCAGAGCGCTGCTTTCAGAATGCTCGGCTGCTCGCGCCAGACGAGTTCCGCTGGCCCTACTACCTAGGGCATATCTCCAGGAAGACGGGGCGCCTGACGAAGGCGGTGGAGCACTTCGAGCACGCGCTCCGGCTCCGGCCTGCCGACCTCGCGACGCTCGTGTGGCTCGGTCATGTACATATCGACGAGGGTCGACCGGAGGCCGCTGAGCCACTCCTCACCAAAGCCCGCTCCCTCCATCCAGGCACCCAGGCCGTGCTGTTCCAGCTGGGCCGGGCTGCCGTCGCGACACAAGACTACGCGAGGGCCGTGGAGCACCTCGAAGGCGCGTTGAAGATGAACCCCGCGGCCACGATGGTGCGCTACCCCCTCGCCATGGCCTACCGCGGTCTCGGCGACCTCGAGCGCGCGCAGTACTACCTGGACCAGAGTGGGGGGGGCGCGGGCGCCGGGGTCAGTGTCACGCTGCCCGACCCCTTGATGGCCGAAGTCATTACGGTGCTGCGCAGCCCGCAAGCCTATTGGGATCTCGGGCTGTATGCCGGCGCGCAAGGCAACTGGCCGGAGGCGGCGAAGCAGTTCCGGCTCGCGGTTCAGCTAGCGCCCGACGACCCGACCGTGCGACTGAATCTCGCCCTGGCGTTGGACCACCTGGGTGACGCGCGGGCCGCGCTGGACCAGCTCGAGGAGGCGGTCCGTTTGGATCCCCTGGTGGCCCGGGCGCACTTCGTGACGGGCACGCTCTTCGAGCGGAGCGGTCGCGACCGGGAGGCCATCGACCGGTATACCCTTGCCGTGACGCACGACCCGAACCTGAGCGAAGCGCACCTCAGGCTGGCCGACGCGCTGCGCCGAACCAACCGGTCTGACGCGTCGCTGTCGTCGTACCAGCGGGTGCTCGAACTCGAGCCGGATCGGGCAGAGGCGCGCTTCGGGGAGGTAATGGCCTTGGTGCGCCTGACTCGCCACCGGGAAGCCCTGGAGCGTTTGCGCACCGCGATGGATCTCCATCCCGAGGAGTCGGCGTTCCCGCTCGCGCTCGCGCGTCTCCTGGCCGCCTCTCCCGACGCTCAGATACGCAATGGCCTTGAGGCACTGGACCTGGTGAGCGCGGTGGCGGCGGAGCACCAGACCACGGTCGTGGCCGAAACGATGGCCATGGCCCTCGCCGAACGTGGTCACTTTACGCAGGCGGTCGAGTGGCAACGCGTGGCGATGTCGGGCGCGACGGCGGCGGGGCATAGTGAGGTCGCGCAGCGGATGGCGGCCAATCTGGCACTGTATGCACTCCAGAAGCCCTGCCGCACGCCCTGGCGGGACGATGCCCCAGAACACAGGCCGGGGCCAACAGTGGAACCGGGACTCCTCGATCCGCCGCCCCCGTTCTAACCCATCGCCTCACGAGAGGCGGCGAGGTTCTTAGCATGACTGCCGACATCACACGAAGTCGACACCTCACCGGCGCGCTAGCCCTCATGCTGTTCGTGTTCGGCGAACCCTGCACGAACCAGGTCGTGTCGGCGCAAAGCCAGTCGTTCTTCATCAGCTTCACCGACGCCGACGGCGTCCCGGTCACCGACCTGAACCGTCAGGAGGTGGTCGTGGAGCTGGACGGCGAGCGTGGTGAGACGCTCAATCTCGAACCGATCGACTGGCCGGTGCGCGTAACCGTGTTCGTCGACAACGGGACAGGCACACGGCCCATGCTGGACGACATGCGTGAGGGACTGAGCCTCTTCGCGGATGCGCTCCCGCCTGATGTCGAGGTGGCGATCGCGACCACCGGGGGGCGACCGCAGTTCTGGGCCCGGCACACCACCGACAGGGACGAACTCACGGACGCCATCGGCGCGATTGCGCCGGCAAGAGATAGCGCGACCTTTCTCGATGCGCTGTACGAAGAAGCGGAGCGTATGTACGAAGATGAGGAAGAGTATTTTCCAGTCATCGTGATGGTCGCGACCAACGGCCCCGAGGGCAGCGTCCGGGTCCGGGACAGACCCTTCAGAGAGATGATGGAACGCTTGTTAGCAAACGGAACCACCGTCCACACCTTGATGTTCACCCACCCGTCGGTCTCGGGAGCCCCCCAGATGCGGTGGGCCATCGACATCGGCAAGGCGACGGGAGGGAGCTATCGAGGGCTGAGCGCCGCCACCGGCTTCCGCACCCTGCTGCGGCAGTTGGCGGAGGACCTCTCCCGGAAGCACCGGCTGGTGAGCAACCAGTATCGCCTGACCTATGCACCGCCGGAGAGCGCGTCCGACCCACCGGCCATCAGAGTGCTAACCACGCGTTCCGGTATCAACATGGTTCCGACGCGCGACGGGAATGTGCCGTAGCAGGTTTCCTGGGGAGGCGTCCGTGTGGACTGCGTTGCTTCGCCGGTCACAGCCCGCCTGGCTGCTCCTCAACGAGGTCGGCACGGCGGCCCGCTCGCTGCGCATCCGCCTTGAGAGCGTCGAAAGCAACCGCGACGACATCGGCGCCCGAGTCGCCTTGCTCCGCGCCGGTCGCGATCTGACGTGGCGCCGCGTGCCCCGAGACGGCAGCTACCTGAGCGCGAGCGATGTACGCGTGCATTTCGGATTGGGCAACGTGGGTGATGCTGCCGTCGAGGTGATCGGTATCGTCTGGCTAAACGGGCTTCAAGAGCGCTGGGAGCGAATCGACCTCAACTTTCCGGAGCGGGATGCCCCACCCGGAAACCAGGTCATCTATGAGTCCGGTTACCGCCCGCAATGCGAACCGGATCTCTCGCTGGTTGTCCTTGTCGAGGCGAACCCTCAAACGCCCCAGCGGCAGCACCTCAGACTCGATTGTCAGCCAGTGCGTGGCGGGGCGCACCCCGACGACCCCGCCCCAGCGCGTGCCCAGCTCGACCTCGTAGACCAGCGCGGCGATCTGGTCGATTGGGATGACCGCATACGTGGCCTTCGTCGCGCCTCGTTTCTCGTCGACCAGACGGATCTCGTAGGCATCTGTGTCTACTTCGAGCCGGGCGTCTTTCTTCTTCTCATCGCCGTCCTCGTCTGTAATAAACACGTCCACTTTCCGGAACTCCGTGACGTCGGCGGCGAAGACCGCTGGCGCGACCAGTGCCGATAGCGTGACGAGCGCGATGAGTCGACCGGTCATGAGCGTCTCCTTGCCTCTCAGTATGACCCTTGGAGTGGCGTGTCAAAAGGAAATGTCGCCGACCCCCGGCTAGAATGGGGCGGTGAACAGGACGTGGCTCGAGAGCTGAAAGGAAAGCACGCTAGGTGCTCGCGCACTCGCGGTGGCACTGGTCACGACGGTTCTTGCCACGCTAGCCGCACACGAGGCATTTGCGCAGATAGTGCTGGTCGCGGGCCAGGTCACCGACACGTGGGGGAATCCCTTTGAAGTATCGAGGTCGAGGCCAAGCGGGAGGATGGCGGTGGTGACGTCCCCCCGGTCTCAGTAGCACTTCGGTTTAGAGTTCGACGGTGGCTGTACTCCGTTGGCCGGCGAGACGCCTGGCATAGCCAGCGGGCGTCAGACCACCCAGCCCTTTCTTCGTCGTTCTTCGTTGTACTCGCGGCGCCACGCCTCGATGAGAGCTTGGACGTGCGACAAACTCGTGAACCAATGTTTGTTGAGGCACTCGTCTCGGAACCGGCCATTGAACGATTCGATGAAGGCGTTCTGGGTCGGCTTGCCGGGTTCGACCAGGCGCAGCGTCTACAATTTCTGGTGTCCTCTCGCTCCACGTCGTCGACGGTAGCGGGCGGACCGGCGGGACGATGACAGTTACCATGTCACAGGAACCGTGGTGAAGCGACAGATCCGCAGGATTGGCGCCATCGGCTGCACCATCGCCGCCATCGGGCTGGTCACCGCCCTGTATCTGACCACGCGCCCGCTCCCACCGATACCCGAAGGGCGTGATGTGTTCGGCTTTGCGTCAGACACCGGGACACGAGCCCCGACAGGCTCGGTGCCGGCGATCGACCGCTACCCCGCCCGGGACGGCGAACAACTGGCCTTCCAGTTCTACGACTCTACCGGCGAGGTCATCCTGGTGTTCGTCCACGGGTCCTCCTACCACGGTGCCGCCTATCACACGCTCGCTCGGGAGCTGAGCGACGCGGGCGTGGCCAAGGTCTATCTCCCCAATATGCGCGGCCATCACCTCTCGGGACAGCGGCGCGGCGATGTCGACTACATCGGGCAACTGGAAGACGACCTGGCCGACCTCGTTGCCTACATCCGAGGTCGCGGCCAGCGCGGACCCCTGGTCCTAGGCGGGCATTCGAGTGGGGGGGGACTGGCAATTCGTGTTGCGGGCGGCGAGCATGGGGACCTGGCGTCCGCGTATCTCCTGCTGAGCCCGGTCATTCCGCTGGCGCCGACCACGAGAGGCGGCGACGCGGGCGGGTGGACGCACCTGCATCGGAGCCGGCTGTTCGGGCTCCTGGTGCTCAACGCGGTCGGTATCACCGGTCTGAACGGTCTACCGATCATCCAATTCAACAAACCAGAAGCGTTCCGGGACGGCACCGAGACCCTCGGCTACAGCTACCGCCTCAACACCTCGTTTCATCCGCGCTACGACTACGCGGCCGACATCGAGGCCGTGGGCGACCGGTTTCTGCTGCTCGTCGGCGATGACGACCAGGCCAATGACCCGGTCGCGTACGAGGCAATGTTCCCGCAGAGCGGAGCAGAAGCCCGCGTCATTCGTCTACCGGGCGTCGATCACCTCGGTGTCTTCTCAGCGCCGTCCGCCCTGAGCGCCGTACAGGACTGGTTCCGAGCCTTGCCGTGACCGCTGGGTGTCTGGCCCGCCCCTCGCCCCCTCAGCGTGCAGCACGACCCACGTATTACTGGAATATCTGTTCCACAAGATCGTCCACGCCGGGAACGAAGGCGACGGCGATCACGGTGACGACCACCGCGACGGCAACGACCCGGTAAAACATCTTCACGGCACGGCTCCTGTAGCAGCTAGTTTCGGGGTGCGACCTCGAACACCCAGGCCGGCCGCCGCCATACCCGTCCGTTGAAGGAAACCGCATCTGTCGATGCTCATGGCTGGCTCCTATATTCCCCGATAAATGTAGTTGACGATGGCGTCGACGGTGAACCCGGAGCCCCCCTTGTTAGCAGCGAAATCGCCGTAGCGCGCCGGCTTCTCGTAGGCCGCGATCGCCTCTTGGGCACTGAGGCCGGTGTCGAGACTCTGCCGCGTCTGGTCGTACAGGTCCACGTAGAAGCCCCGGTAGTCGACCAGATCACTCCAGGTGAGCGGGGTGTTCCAGTGGCCGTTGATGATGGTATCGACGTCGCGCACAGTGTCGATCACCTTCGTCAACGTGCGGCCGAATTCGATGGCGCTCCCGCCGTTGCCGTTCTCCGCGTCGATGAACGGCAGGGTCTTCCCCAGGAACATGTCGCCCACGTGCATGGTGCGCGCTTCCTTGAAGACCACGAATGTGTCGCCGTCGGTGTGGCCGCGACCGAAGTAGTAGAGGTCGATCTGGTCCGGGGTGCCGGTGAACAGGCTCAGCCGGTCGCTGAAGGTGGTCTTCGGCAGATACTTCCGATTCTCACCCTGGAAGTCGTCGCAGTTGGTGGGTGTGGGCTGGCAGTCGGTCCGAGCCCAGTGGCGTCGGATGTTCTCGTGGGCCACAAACTGGACCGTGTCCGGGAACTCGGTGTTGGCGCCGCTATGGTCGAAGTGGACGTGCGTGTTGATGATCATCGTCACCGGCTTGTCGGTGATCTCGCGCACCAAATCCAGGATGGTCGGGCCATAGCCCTCGTTCTTGGTGTCCACCAGCACCACGCCGCTCTCGGCCACCAGCACCGCGATGTTGCCGCCGGTCTCCATGCCCGATCCGAGCATGTGCAGCGTGTCCGTGATCTGGTGCACTTCGATCGGAGGAATTTCTGGCTGCTCGGCGTCGGGTTCCGCTGTCCAGGCCACCAGGCCGAGTGCGAGCACGGTGAGCGGGAACAAGCAAAGGCGTCTCATTCGGTGTTTCCTCTCTGGCTACCGGGCCTGCCCCGCCGAAGCCTCGGCGGAAGCGGGTAGGGCGAACGCCACTAGTCGTGGTCCCCCACCGACGGTCAGGGCGATGTATTGCCGACCGTCAACCATGTAGGTCATCGGGGTGCCGATCGCCCCGGAGGGCAGATCGATCGACCCGACGATCACCCCGGTGGTCTTGTCTCGTGCCACGAGTCGTGGCCCGTCATCGGTACCGCCCGCGGTCAGCGCGCTGACGAGCAGCGTCTTGGTGACCACCGGGCCGCCTCGCCCGTCACCGCCCAGCGGCGGCAGGTCGAGGTCACGTAACATCGGGTGGTTCCGCAGACGATTGCCGTCGCCATTCGGCTGCATCCAGGCGTTCTCCCCAGCGTTCAGGTCGACCGCGGTCATCCGCGAGTAGGGCGGCTTGAAGAGTGGAAGCCCCTGCCTCAACGCTGGCTGGCGGCCGCTGCCGAACGCCGCCTGGGTGATCGTCATGGTGCCGCCGGTAGACTCGTCCGGGGTGTAGAAGTGCAGCACCGACGAGCGGTTCTGCGACGGCACGTAGAGAATGCCGGTCTCTGGATCCACTCCCGCGCCACCCCAGTTGGCGCCTCCGTCGATCGCCGGACGCTGGATGACGCCCTGCGTTTCCCCCTCGACGGTCCGGAGCGGTGGGGTGAAGATCGGGCCGAGGGTGAAGTCGCGCACCGCCTCCTCGGCCATCGCCCGGATCTCGGGGGTGAAGTCCACCAGGTCCTCGACGGTCACCCCCTGATACTCGAACGGCGGGGGTTTGGTGGGGAACGGTTGGGTCAGCGATGGCACTTCGCCCGGCAGATTGGTCTCCTGCGGCACCGGGCGTTCTTCGATCGGCCACACCGGGTCGCCGGTGACGCGGTCGAAGACATAGGTGAACCCCTGCTTACTCACCTGCGCCAGCGCGTGGATGTCCCGGCCGTCAACGGTGATGTCGAGCAGGTTCGGGTGGGTGGGAAAGTCCCAGTCCCACAGGCCGTGGTGCACCGCCTGGAAGTGCCAGACGCGCTGTCCGGTCTCGATATCGACGGCGATGATCGACTCCGAGAAAAGGTTGTCGCCCAGCCGGTCCGCGCCGTAATAGTCGTTGGTGACGGTGCCGGTCGGCAGATACACGTAGCCCAGCTCGTTGTCGCCGGCCAGCATCGACCAGACATTGCCGTTCCCCGAGTAGCGCCACGACTCGTTCAGCCAGGTATCGGACCCGAACTCGTCGGCGCTGTTGGGCACGGTGTGGAAGTCCCACTCGTGCTCGCCGGTCCGCACGTTCCAGGCCCGCACCCATCCCGGCACGGCTTCCTTGGTGACACGTACGTCAGCGATGTGCGAGCCATGGATGACCCGGTCGCGCACGATGATCGGCGGCGAGTTGATGGAGTAGAGAAACGCGTTGAGGTAATCGCGGTCCTCCCGGGCCGCGCGTGGAACGCCGTCCATCGCGTCGACCATCCCGCTACCGTCCGGTCCGAAATCGGCACACGGCCGTCCCGAGTGCGCCTGGACACAGACGAGGTAGCCGGCGCCGGTGCCCCAGAAGATCCGCTCGTCGCCCTCGCCGTCCGTCCAGTAGGCCACACCGCGCTGAGTCCAAGGGCCGGACATCGACGGAGTGCCTTCTTCGTAGGTCTTCGGGTTGAACACCCAGAGCGTCTCGCCGGTCGTCGAGTCGACCGCAACGCCCTGCGAGAGCGGCGTGTTGAAGTAGAGCACGCCATCGATCATCAGCGGCGTCGCCTGGAACCTGGACGGGTTTGGCGACTGACCCTCCCGGTAGAGATTCGGGGTGTCGGCGACCAGCGACTCGACGATGCTGTCGAGCGGCGCGTACCACTCGCTCCCGTCGGCGGTCGTGCGGCTCAGCATCCGGTCGACCGACATCCACTCCCAGGCGATCTCGAGCTGGCCGAAATTGCCGGCATCGATCTGGTCGAGCGGAGAGTACTTCTGACCAGCGGTGTTACCGGCGTAGCTGCGCCACTCGCCGTTCTCGGTGCCGTAGCTCTGCCAGGGGCCGGAGGACTGCGCATGCGACGCAGCGGCGCCAAGGGCCCCTGTCACCAGCGCGGTGAGCGTGACGTGCAGGACTCGAGGTGTCATGTCACTCCCCACCGGGAGCCGGCTGATACAGCTCGAACTCGTATCCGTCCAGATCGGACAGGAAGAGGATGACGGGGCCGCCCGGCTGCCCCAAATCTCTCAGCATCTTCGCCCCGGCCGCCACCGCCTTCTCGGCGAGTGCCCTGGCGTCAGAGCTGTTGATGATGATTCGACCGTAGGCCGACTTGCCCTCCGGCAGCGGGTCGTCGTTCAAATGCACCAACAGCAGCCCCATGCCTCCCGGCTGCCCGGGACGCCCCAAGCCGATCTCGATCGGGTCGTCGCCCTCGGGCGGGTACTGGAAGGTCCGCACTAGTCCGAAGGTCTCGCTGTAGAACTTCTCGGCGCGGGGGATGTCGACGACGTTGAGCGCCACGCTGCCGAGGCTGATCTCGTTGGTCTGGGCCTCGGCCATGACAGCGGAGACGCCAACCGCGAGGCCGACCAGAACGACAGCGAGGGGTGAGGGACTGCGACGCATGATCTGATCTCTCCTTGCATTGGATACACTACGAGTAATGACGCACCCTAGTGGCTCACCCCTAGGGGTTGCAAGAGAAATGTCGCTCGGGTCCGGACCGCCACCCGCGGGTCGACGCCGGCTCGGGTCGTTGAACGAGACCGGTGCCTCCCCTGTCGTGGTCGCCCGCGTACTGAGGTCCCATTCGTATCGAGGAGAGAACGCCACCATGCGCACCACAGCCACCGCCGTTGTCACCGTCGCGTTGCTCACCTGGGCTGGCTCTGGCCAGGCCCAAACCATCGATGCCGGCCGTGGCGCGTTGCCGGTCACCGTGCCCGCCGGCTACACCGGAGACGTCGCCGCGCCCCTCATCGTGCTGCTGCATACCTACGGCAACACCGGCGCGGGGCAGGACCAGTACATGGGGCTCAGTGCCCTGGCCGACACCTACGGGTTCATCATGGTGGCGCCCGATGGTACGCCGTCGGCGGGGGCGGGTAACCCGCGGTTCTGGCACGCATCTACCGCATGCTGCAACTGGGAAGGCGAGGACCTCGACGACGTCGGCTACATCACGGGTCTTATCGACACCGTGAAGGCGAAGTACAGCATTGACGAGAAACGGGTCTTCATCCTCGGGCACTCGAACGGGGCGTTCATGGCGCACCGGCTAGCCTACGAGCGCTCGACCAACATCGCCGCCATCGTGAGCTTGGCCGGGGCCGACGAGATGGGCCAGCGCCCGGCGCCAGACCAGCCGATACACGTATTGCAGATTCACGGCACCGGCGACACCGCGATTGCCTACGACGGGGGAGAGATTCAGGGCAACGCCTATCCCAGCGCGACGCGGTCAGTGGCGAACTGGGCAGAGCGCAACGGGTGTTCAGGCGGCGGCGTCGACGCCGGCATGCTCGACCTCGACCGCAATCTGGATGGTATGGAGTCCACCATTACCCGGCATGCGAACGGCTGTAAGGCGGGTGGCTCGGCCGAACTCTGGACCATCGCCGACGGGGCCCACTTGCCCGATCTGTCCGAGCACTTCACGCCGCTCGTCGTCGAGTGGTTGCTGGGCCACCCGAAGCCCTAGCGGTTTCCGCGCGAGGTGTCCGTCTGGCGGCGTTGCTTCGTCGGTCACTGGAGACCGCGGCAACAAGAACCATCCACGACAGTTGCGGTAGCATGGGTAAATATGAAACACTAAGTAAGTGAATGCTTACTTATGGAGATAAATGTGTCATTGGAAAGACTATTAGTAACAGCGACGATGGCGGTCGTGGGAGTGGCGGTGGGCGCCGGCACTGCTTCCTCGCAATCCCTTGAGGACGCGGCAAAGCCGCTCGTCCGCGAGTCATGTGTCCAATGCCATGGCGTCCGCACCGTCACCCCGCTCAACTTGGTTGACCTGGGGTCCGATCTCACGGACCACGAGACGTTCAAGACCTGGGAGAAGGTCTACGATCGGCTGCAGCGCGGCGAAATGCCACCCGCGGCGGCGCGTCAACCTGAGCCAGCCGTCGTGGAGACCGCCCTTGCCGCGTTGAAACGGGAGCTGACCGATGCGAACCGGGCCACCCGCGCTGGCCAGAGGACCTCGCTACGTCGGCTCACCCGCCTGGAATACGGCTACACCATCCAGGACCTGCTGAAGGTCGACGAGGCGATCGGCGCCGAACTAGCGACCCTACTACCGGCCGAGGCGGACTCCGGCGGCTTCGACACGGTGGCGGTGAACCAGAGCATGTCACCGCTGCACGTGCAGAGCTATCTCGAGGCGGCCGACCGGGCGCTCAACGCCGCGCTCGTAGTCGGCCCACCGCCACCGGTCGAACACCGCCGCATCGATTACGCCAAGTCGCCGGTCCTCTTTAGCCTGCTCGACTGCGATTTCCTAGCCTGCGGCGCCATCGTGAAGCTGGACGACGCCTACGTGACCATCTCGGAGGTCTCGTCGACATTCATGTTCCACAGCCTGTCCGAAGGTGTGGCGATTCCCTATCCGGGCCGGTATCGCGTGACGGTCGACGCCTACCCGTATCAGGCGGATACGCCGGTGACGTTGACGCTGTATCGCGGCAGCCGCTCCGGAGCGGCCGCATCGCTGGACGAGCTGATCGGCGCGTGGGATCTGATGGGTGACGCGCCCCGGACCGTCGAGGTCACGCCGTTCCTCCGTCCCGGCGACCTCGTGTCGCCGGCGCTCGCCGACAACGACTTTCCAGGCTTCGACAGTCCTGACGGCTACTTCGTGCCGGAGAGGCACGCGCGAGACTACAAAGGGGAAGGGATCGCGTTGAAGGCGATGACCATCGAGGGGCCGCTCCTCGACACGTGGCCGCCGCCGAGCACACGCGATCTACTGACGGGTGTGGGGTTCGATGAGGACGGCTACGTGCAGCTCACGAAGACACCGCGCGAGCACATCGCCGACATCGTCGAGCGGTTCGCGACTCGCGCATTCCGACGACCCCTGAATGAAGCCGACGGCGAACTCGAGGCTTACGTCAGTCTGGCTGAGCCATTGCTGGCAGAGGGGCGTCCGTTCATCGACGCGGTTCGCGTGCCGCTGCGCGCCATCCTCAGCGCGCCACCGTTCCTTTACCAGGCCAGCGCGCCGGGCGAACTGGACGACTACGCGCTAGCCACCCGGCTCTCCTACTTCCTGTGGCGCAGCCTGCCGGACGAGACACTGTTCGACCTGGCGAGCGCCGGGCGCCTGTCAGATGCGTCGGAGCTGGCGCGCCAGGTCGACCGCATGCTGGACGACCCGAAGACCCAGCGGTTCGTAAAGGACTTCGCGGGGCAAGCGTTCCGGCTCTACGAGCTGCGGGCGACGAGCCCGGATCCCGGGCTCTATCCGGAGTACGATGATCGATTGGCGCAGGCGATGGAGCGGGAAACCCAGTTGTTCCTGGCCGAGCTGGTCGCCGAAGATCACGGCGTGGGGCAGTTGATTGACTCCGACTTCACGTTCGTCAACCGCCGCCTGGCTGAGCACTACGGCATCGCTGGCATCGAAGACATGCAGATGCGCAAGGTTCAGCTTGCGGCCGAGAGTCCGCGGGGTGGACTGCTGACCCAGGCGGCCATTCACAAGATCACGGCCAATGGGACAACGACCTCGCCGATTCCGCGTGGCAACTTCGTGTTGTCGAACCTGCTGGGGCGACCGGCACCGCCGCCACCTCCCGGCGTAGGTACCGTGGAGCCGGACACGCGAGGGACGACGACCATCCGCGAGCAGCTCGACGCGCACCGGTCCAGTCCCGTCTGCGCCAACTGCCACCGCACGATCGATCCGCCGGGGTTCGCGCTGGAAGCGTTCGACCCGATAGGGGGATTTCGTACCAACTACAGGGTGTCCGGCGGCATGATGACGGTCGGTGACTTCACGTTGCCGGCGCCCTACACGCAAGGCGCCCCCGTGGACGCGACCGGCGTGACCCCGGGCGGAGACGCGTTCTCCGACATCGAGGAGTACAAGGCGCTGCTCCTTAACCGCGAGATCGAGCAAGTAGCGCGGCACCTGACCTCACAGCTGATCGTCTATGCGACCGGGGCCGAGATCGAGTTTGCGGACCGCGACTCGGTGGAGCGCGTGCTGGCGACGCTGAGTGATCGGTATTATCCTATTAGAGCGATGATTCAGGAGGTCGTGAAGAGCGACCTCTTTAGGAGCAACTAGATGACCATTCCTGTTGACCGACGTACGTTCCTGCGCGCCTCCGGTGTGGCGCTGGCGCTGCCGATGCTCGAGTCGATGCACCCGGCGCTGGCACGGGCGGCCGCGGCGTCGCCGAAGCGGATGCTGAACATCTGCAACACGCTCGGGCTCTACTCGGACTCCTGGTTCCCGAAGATGGCCGGCGCCGGCTACGAGGCCACCGAGTATCTGTCGCTGATCGATGCGCACCGGGACCATTACACACTGTTCTCGGGATACGCGCACGAGGAGCAGAGCGGCCGGCAGCCCCACAACTCGGAGATCACGTTTCTCACCTCGGCCCGACGGCCAGGGCTCGACGGGTTCCGGAACACCATCTCCATCGACCAGGTGGCCGCCAACCATCTGGGGTATGTGACGCGGTTCCCGTCGGTGAGCCTGGGCACGCTGACCGCGCAGAGTCAGTCGTTCACGACCAGCGGTGCCATGGTGCCGGCCGAGACGAGCCCGGCCGAGGTGTTTCGGAAGCTGTTTCTGCAGGGCACGCCGGAGGAAGTTGAGCGCGAGGCGCAAAGCCTCGACGACGGTGGCAGCATCCTGGACCGGCTCAAGACGCAGACCACCGCGCTTCGCCGCCGCGTCAGCGCGACGGACCAGCGGACCCTGGACGCCTACTTCGAAGCGGTTCGCACCGCCGAGGAGGACCTGGGTGAGGTCAAGGCCTGGCAGCAGCGTCCGAAGCCGGTCGTGGACATGGCGCGGCCTGAGGAGATTCCGAACCCGGCCGATCTCGTGGCCCGGGTCAAGGCGATGTTTAGCCTCATTCCGTTGATCTTCGAAACGGACTCGTCGCGGGTGGTCAGCCTGATGATTCAGGACCACGGCGTGGTGCCGAACGTCCAGGGGGTGACCTCCGACCAGCACAGCCTGTCGCACCATGGGCAGGACGACGCGAAAATCGAACAGCTCAAGAAGGTTGAGCACCAGCTCGTGGAAGCATTCGGGGGCCTGTTGACTGATCTCGGCGCCAAGAGCGACGCCAATGGACCGCTACTCGACCAGACCACCGTGTTGTTCGGGAGCAACCTCGGCAACGCCAACGCGCACACGTCGACCGACCTGCCGATTCTGGTGGCCGGCGGCGGCTTCTCACATGGGCAGCACATCGTGCACGAAGGTGGCAACGCCCCGCTCTGCAATCTGTATGTGACCATGCTCCAGAATCTGGGGGTGGAAACCGACCAGTTCGGGCAGAGCAGCGGCACGCTCACCTGGAGCTGACCACGGACGCGGCGCCCGGACCGACGGATTAGAGGTCGGGAGAACGAGAAAGATGATCCCCACACGATGTGCCACCGTGGCAGTGCCTCTGGTGCTGGCCGCCGCCACCGCGGCCGCGCAATCTCTCGAGGCGGACGTGGCGCCGTTGGTCCAGGCCTCGTGCGTCCGCTGCCACGGCGCTCGGACCATCACCCCGCTCAACCTGGACTCGCTGGGGTTCAACCTCGCCGACCACGACACGTTCCAGGCCTGGGAAACAGTCTACGAACGTCTGGTGCAGGGAGAGATGCCACCGGCGTCCGCGCCCCGGCCCGACCAGGCACTGGTCGACACGGCCCTCACGTCGCTGAAACGCGCGCTCGTCAGCGCGAATCTGGCGACTCGGGGCGAACAGCGGACGCCGCTCCGTCGGTTGACCCGCCTGGAATACGGACACACCGTCTCGGATCTCCTACACCTCGACGAGGCGATTGGCGCCGAGCTGGCCCAAGGGCTACCGGCCGAAGCCAACTCTGGTGGCTTCGACACCGTGGCCGCGAACCAAAGCATGTCGCCGCTGCATGTGCAGAGCTACCTCGAAGCGGCCGACCGGGCGCTCGATGCGGCCATCGTGTTCGGGCCACCACCTCCGAGCGAGCCGTTCTACATCGACTACGCGAAGTCCCGGTATCTCTATGGCATCAGTCAGGCGAGAGCCCTCGGGCTGGGTAGCATCAAGCAGCTCGACGACGCCTACGTGGCATTCTTCGATTTCACGTCGACATACACGTTCCACAGCCTGCGAGAAGGTTTCGGCGTGCCCTACCCGGGCCGGTATCGAGTGAGCGTCGAGGCCTATCCCTATCAGGCGGACACGCCGGTTGGTCTGATGGTGTACAAGGGGCGCCTCTCGGGCGTGGCGGCCTCGCTCGACGAGCTGATCGGATCGTTCGAATTCGTGGGTAAAACACCCCAGACCGTAGAGATAACGCCGTTCATGCGCCCGGGCGAACTCATCGGTGTCTCGCCGGCCGATCTCGATTTGCCGGAGGGTACCGATAGGGGCATGTTCCAACCGGCCGACCCGTCCGTCGGCTACTTCGACATACTGAAGGATTTTCCGGGTGAAGGGCTCGCGCTGAAGTCGATGACGATCGAGGGGCCGCTGCTCGAGAGTTGGCCACCGCCGAGCACCCGAGAGCTGCTAGCCGGGGTCGAGTTCGACGAACACGGCGAGATCCAGCTAACGAAGGACCCCTACGCGCATGTCGAGGAGATCGTAGCCACGTTCGCGCCCCGCGCGTTCCGTCGGCCGCTGGCCACGGACGGTAGCGAGCTGGCTGCCTACGCCGGTCTGGCCCGCCCGTTGCTGGACGCCGGGCGGCCGTTTGTGGAGGCGCTGCGCGTACCGCTCCGCGCCATCTTGAGCGCTCCACCGTTTTTGTTCCATGGCGGTGTCGCCGGTACAAAGGGCGAGTTGGACGACTTCGAGCTGGCCACCCGGCTGTCCTACTTCCTGTGGCGAAGCATGCCGGACGAGCCGCTGCTCGACCTCGCCGGTGAGGGCCGGCTGTCAGACCCGACGGTGCTGACGGCTCAGGTGAACCGGATGCTGGACGACCCGAAAACGGCGCGGTTCGTGGAAGACTTCACAGGGCAGGCGTTCCGGCTCTACGAGTTACAGGCGACGGCACCCGACCCAGGTCTCTACCCCGAGTATGAGGACCGACTGGGGCACGCGATGGCCCAGGAGACGCAACTCTTCTTCGGCGAGCTCGTAGCCGAGAACCTCGGCGTGGCCAGTCTGATTGACGCCGACTTCACGTTTTTGAATCGCCGGCTAGCGGACCACTACGCTGTGCCAGGCGTCGAGGGGCAGCAGATGCGGAAGGTGCCACTTCCAGCCGACAGCCCACGCGGAGGCCTGCTGACCCAGGCCAGTATTCACAAAATCACGTCCAACGGCACCA
>Ga0315338_1000411_pt1 | contig 104980 bp, 105 predicted proteins | sample ASW8metaG_FD_204518 | JGI IMG/M metagenome (GOLD analysis project Ga0315338, IMG submission 204518) | Ammonia-oxidizing marine archaeal communities from Monterey Bay, California, United States - ASW #8 | ecosystem: Environmental > Aquatic > Marine > Coastal | place: USA: California | collected...
ATAGGGGCCGGCCCCCTTCACCTTCGATGTGATTTGGGCGAGACTCGCGGCGTCCGGATCGAAGTCGACGGAGAGGCGCTCGGTGGCGAAGTTGACACTCGCGCGCGAGACGCCGCCGAGCGACGACACCGCACTCTCGATCGCAGACACGCAGCTCGCACAGTGCATGCCGAGCACGGGCGCATCGACGCGCGTCACACCGGAGCCAAGTGCCGGCGGCGGAGGCGGCGGCGCCGGAGCTCTCGCGTGCGCGGGATCGATGACGGTCAGCGAGACGAGGCCCGAGCTCATATGCTCGGACGTCACGGCGTCCGAGCCGAGAAACCGATCGGGATCCTTCTCGAAAGCACTGAGGCATCCCGCCGCGCAAAACGCGTAGCTGTCCCCATCATGGACCATCTTGTGAGGACTCGTCGCCGCATCCACGGTCATACCGCACACCGGATCCCGCACGCTTTAGTCTCCTGTCGCCATCTATGCCTGGTCGCCGTCCCTCGAAGAACCGGAGTCTAGCACGCGTATCGTGACCGACTTGCCCGGGCTCAGGCGTAACGCTTAGTCTTTGGCGGTGGATCCGACACGAGCTCTCGCGCACGAACTGACCGCCCCGCTCATAGCACTCGAGATCCGATTGCAGCGGCTCCGCGAGCAGCCCGACGATACCGCGGCCACCAATGCATGCATCGACGAGGTCCGTTCGATACGTCGGATTCTCACGAGCTTCATCGAGCTCGACGCATCCGACTTCGTGTGCGACGAGCATGCGCTCGAGCCCCTACTCGAACGGGTGGAAGCTCGATTCGCGCCGATCGCTCTAGAGCGAGGGGTGCGGCTCGACTTCGCGACGAGCCGCTCTCACGCGCGCTGCCATCCAACCGCTACGGAGCGCGTCGTCTCGAATCTCGTCGACAATGCCGTCAAATTCGCGTCCGAGGGAGGCTCCGTCCAGGTAAGCGTACAAGACGTTGCGGACGAGGTCGCAGTCGAAGTGAGGGACGACGGCCCCGGTGTCGCGCCCGACGCCGCAGAGCGGATATTCCAGCCCTTCTACCGACACGACCGCGAGCGGCCGGGAGCGGGCTTAGGACTCGCGATCTCGAAGCGCCTCGCCGAAGCGCAAAACGGCACGCTTTCCGTCCAGAGCACGCCGGGTCAAGGGTGCGTGTTCACTCTGACCCTCGCTCGACGGTGATGCTCCGCTAACGGGCCATGATCCTGAGCGTTTCTCCCAACCTCGCGATCGACGTCACGGTCGAGCTCGACTCTCTGACGCCGGGGGCCGTCCATCGGGCCCGCCGCGTGCACCGACAAGCGGGTGGCAAAGGAGTCAACGTCGCGCGCACCGTAAGCGCGCTCGGCGAGCGGGTCACCGTGATGGGACTCGCTTCGGGCACCGAGCTCAGCGAGAGGTTCGCAGACGAAGCGCTCACATGCGAGCTCGTCCCGACCGAGGCCGCCTCCCGCACCTGCACGATTCTTTTGACGCCGGACGGCCGTGCGACGGTCGTCAATGAACCGGGCTCACGCGTTAGCGACCCGACTCCGCTCCTCGAGCGTTACCGCGAGCGCCTCGACGAGGCCTCCTCGGTCGCGCTCATGGGAAGCCTCCAGCCGGGACTACCGTCGCGCCTTTTCGCTGAGATGGTCGCGGGCGCGCGCGAGCGAGGCCTGTTTTGCGTCGTCGATACGTCCGGGGATGCGCTCGCGAGCGCAATCGAAGCGGGGCCGTCGCTCGTCATTCCCAACCGCGACGAGGCCGAAGCTCTCTTGGGGCGCGCGCTCGACACAGTCGAGGCATGTCAGCGGGCCGCCGAGGAGATCCGCCAGCGCGGCGCGGCGCTCGCCGTCGTCACGCTCGGCGAAGAGGGCGCGGTCCTGTCTGGACCCGACGGGATGAACGGCCGTCTCGTGCGCGACGGCGACACGGATATGCGATTCGGAAACCCGACGGGCGCGGGCGATGCTTTCGTCGGCGGCGCGGTCGTCTCCCGTCGGCGCGGCTTTGGTGTCGTTGAGATGCTGCGATTCGGCATGGCCTGCGCCGTGGCGTCGTTATCGCTCGGTTATGGACGTTTGCGTCAACGCGATGTGCGCCCCGAAGAGATCACTTACATCCCCCGAGATTGACTCAAACTCGAATTCTATTGTAGCTTCCGTTCCCATGGCACTCCGACCCATCGAGAAATTCGGCGCCGTCGAGCTCGATACGCGCTCGAGTGAGATCGACGCGTTCCCCGACGAGCTCGAAGATCTCGCGAAAGACATGGTCCAGACCATGTACGCCGCACCGGGCGTCGGCCTCGCCGCGCCGCAGATCGGATTGAATACACGCCTCATGGTGATCGACATCACCGTTGGCGAGGACCCCAACCAGCTCATCATCATGGCCAACCCGGTCATGCTCGAACAAGAAGGTGAGCAACGCGAAGAGGAAGGCTGCTTGTCGGTCCCCGGATATGTGGGCGTCGTCCGACGCCCGGCGTGGGTCAAGGTCCGCGGGCAAGACTTGAAGGGCAAAGAAGTCACGATGGAGGGCGCCGGACTCCTCGCACGGGCGTTCTGTCACGAGATCGACCATCTCGACGGCAAGCTCTTCATCGAGCATCTCGGTATGCTCAAGCGCGATCTCATCAAGCGCAAGATCAAGAAGCGTATTCGACAAGGCGATTGGTAAGCCGCCGGCGATGAAGCTCGTCTTCATGGGTTCCGGGGCGTTCGCCGTCCCTTCACTCGAGGCGCTGCTGGACTCTGACGCTCACGACGTCACAGCGCTGATCACGCAGCCCGACAAGCCTGCCGGGCGCGGCCACCGTATGACGCCGCCGCCCACCAAGCCGCTGGCCGAAGCGCGAGGTATCGCCGTGCACCAACCCGCGAAGGTGCGCGACGAAGCGAGTCTCGCGCTCGTTCGAGCCCTCGCTCCGGATTGCGTCGTCGTCGTCGCCTATGGCCAGATAATCCCGAAGACGATTCTAGCCGTCCCACCGAAGGGCATCATCAACGTGCACGCCTCTTTGCTGCCGCTCTATCGCGGGGCAGCCCCGATCCAGTGGGCCATCGCCAATGGGGAGACGCATACCGGCGTGACCACGATGCTCATGGACGAAGGTCTCGACACGGGCCCCATCCTCCAACAAGAAACGACTTCGATCGAGCCGGACCAAACGTCCGCGTCGCTTTCGACCACGCTCTCCCGCATCGGCGCGCATCTCCTGCTTCGCACTCTCGGCGATTGGGAGCGAGGTGCCCTCGAGCCAACGACTCAAGACGATTCGCGAAAGTCGCTCGCGCCCATGATCCGAAAAGAGCACGCCAAGGTCGAATGGTCCATGAGCGCGTCCCGGATCGACCGGATGGTCCGGGCGTTCATTCCATGGCCCGTCGCGTTTACGACCGTCGCCGGCGGGTTCGTGAAGATCTGGAAGACGTCCGTCGTCGATCGACGAGCGGGTCAGGCGCCCGGAACAGTTCTATCGATCGCGGGCGCGGGCATCGAGATCGCGTGTGGGGAGGACAGCGTCCTTCTCGTCACGGAGCTCCAACCGTCGGGAAAAGCTCGAATGCCGGGGGCGAGCTTCGCGCACGGTCGTCGCCTAGCGAGCGGCGCGCAGATTCCGGAGTAGTATCACGAGCGTGAGACCCGCACGATGGCTCGCCGGATTGTCGGTATTAGTCGCACTCGTCTATCTCTACTTCTCCTGGCTCGCGCCGCTGCCGCAAGTTCCGGATCACCCGTACTTCCAGACACCCGCCCCATGGGTCGTCGCCCATCAAGGAGGGGGCCTGCTGCGTCCCGCCAACACGATGGCGGCGTTCGAGCACGCCTATTCGCTAGGAGTGGACGTCCTCGAGATGGACGTGAGGGTCGCGGGAGACGACACGCTCGTTATCATCCACGACCCCACGGTCGACCGCACCACCGACGGGACGGGCGCGGTTTCCGCCATGACGCCTCGAGAGTTGCGGGAGCTAGATGCCGGGTACACGTTCGAAGATGCGTCCGGCAATCCGAACTACCGCGGTCATGGGGTCAGGGTCCCGTTGCTCGCGGAAGTGCTCGAACGCTTCGAGGACGCTCGGTTCAATCTCGAGATGAAGAGCTTCACCGTCGAGGACGCCACGCGCTTTTGCGAGCAACTGAAGCGATCGGGCGCGACCGAGCGGACGCTCGTCGCTTCGTTCACGCACGAGCCCATGGAGCGGTTCCGACGTGATTGCCCCGCGGTGGCCACGAGCGCGACGTCGCGCGAGGGATACCGCTTTTACCTGCTGCACAAGCTCGGGCTCGAAAGCCTTTTCGACAGCCCGGCCACAGCCCTTCAAGTGCCCGAGGTCGCGCCCTTTCCGTTCATCGGGCCGCTCAACGTCGTCTCGCCGTCGATGCTCGAGGTGGCGACAAAGATGAACGTCCGCGTTCAAGTGTGGACCGTCAACGAGGAAGCCGCGATGCGCCGGTTGCTCGGGCTCTACGTTCACGCGATTCTCACCGACCGGCCGGACCGACTCCTGCGTATTCTCGGAAGCTCACGAGCCTCCGACGAGCCCTAGCTGGGCTTCGTCTCCTCGTCGGCTTTGTCGTCGACGCCTTCCTTTTCTTCCTCGGCGTCGTTGTCTCCGGTCTTTGTCGGTCGTGAGGCCGCTTTCATGTCACGCGCCATGCGCGCGAGCCTCCGCTCGACGCGGCCGTAGACCGTGTCGGCCGGGTACTTGCCGTTTTTTCCGACCGTGCCCGCCTCGGAATCCGTCAACACCTCGATGCCTTGCTCGATCGTGTCGATCGGGTAGATATGGAACTTGCCGTCCGCGACAGCGGCGACGACATCATTGCGAAGCATCAGGTCTCCGACGTTGGTCGATGGGATCATCACTCCTTGGTCTCCCGTGAGACCTGAGGCGGAGCACGTGTCGAAGAAGCCTTCGATCTTCTCGTTCACCCCACCGATCGCCTGCACCTCACCCTTCTGGTTGACGGAGCCGGTCACGGCGATGTCCTGTCGCAGCGGAAGTCCCGCGAGCGAGGACAACAGGGCATAGAGCTCCGTCGAGGAAGCGCTGTCGCCATCAACGCCGCTATAGCTCTGCTCGAAGGCGATGCTCGCCGAGAGCGTGAGGGGATGGCGTTGAGCGAATTTCGATCTCAAATAGCCTCCTAGAATCAGCACCCCCTTGTTGTGGCTCCTCCCCGAGAGATCGGATTCGCGCTCGATATTGATGATGCCCGCACGCCCGGTCGCGACCGCGACGGTGATCTTGGTCGGCTTGCCGAAGCGGTAGTCGCCCAGATCGTAGACGGACAGACCGTTCACCTGACCCTCGCGCCGGCCCTGGTCCTCGATCATGATGACCCCGTCGGTGATCATCTCGGCGATCCGTGTCTCGACCAAGTTGCGTCGCTCGACACGTTCCTCGAGAGCTCTCTTGACGTGGACGGCACCCATGACTTCGGCGTTGTCCTCGGACGCCCAGTAGTTGGCTTCTCGCAACAGGTCCGCAATATCCGAGAACCGGGTGGAGAGCTTTTTCTGACGCCCCGCGAGGCGAACACCTTCCTCGACGACGCTCGCAACCGCGGAGCGATCGGCTGGTCGAAGATCCTCGATCTGGGTCGTGCGCGCAATGAAGCTCGCATAGCGCGCGACCGCCTCGTCCGTACGTTCCATGGTCGTGTCGAAATCCGCTTTGATCTTGAACGTCTTCTTGAAATCCGGGTCGTGCTGGTAGAAGAGCTGATAGGACTGCGGGTCCCCAATCAGAACGACTTTCACTTCCGCGTCCACGGCCTCGGGCTTGAGGGCGGTCGAGCTGAAGAGGTTCGACGGATCGAACCCTTGAATGTCCAGCTTGCCGCTCTTCAGCGTCCGTTTGAGCGCTTGGTAGACGCCGGGCTCCGACAAGACTTCCAGGAACGAAAGCACCAGGTAGCCGCCCACCGCCTTCAAGAGACTGCCCGCTTTTATTCGGGTGAAGTCGGCATGGGTCTGGCCGGTTCGATCCCAGGTGCGTTCAATCGTGCCGAAGAGATTCTTGTAGGTCGGATGGGTCTCGATGACGATCGGCGCACCCTCGGTCGCCTGGTGATCGACGATGACGTTGACCCGATAGACGAGATAGCGATCCGCCTGAGCCGCCAGGAGCGCGGCGACGGCCGGCTGGGCATCGTCGGGCTTCTTCACGAACTGCTCGAGGTGCTCGAGCACATGGTGCCGGACATGCTCGAGAAATACGAGGGCTCGATCGGCCGTGAATCGCTTCTTCAAGTCCTCGATACGGGGATTGATAATCTCCGCGCCGAAGCCATAGACGAGAGCTTTCAGAGCCTCGGCGATCTGACGTTCCGTCTCGCGCGCATGTTTCAACACGTCATCGAGCTCTTCCGCGAAGGCGTCGCGGACCTTGTCGATACGTTCGTACTCGTCGCGAGAAATATTTCCCTCGCCGAGGAGCTGATCGAGCTCCTCGCCGGGTCGCGGCTTCCCCTCCACGATCGGGGCGAGCTCGGTTTTCGTCATCGGGCCGAAGCGGATCTCGACGAGAACGAAGTTCTCCTTCTTTATCTTCTCTTCGAACTCCTTGATGATGGTTCGGCCTTTTTCGCCTTCGGTTTCGATCAGCTGCGCGCGACGCTCCTTGAACTCGTCCGATTCGAGAACCGCAGGTACGGTGCGTTCGAGAAACTCGACCAGAGCGTCCATCTCTCGGCGCAGCTGTGTTCCCTGGCCCGGCTGTAGGTAGAGCACGCCGGGGCTGTCCGCATCATCGAAATTGTGGACGTAGCAGATATCCGACGGGATGCGTTTCTGGTCCGCGATCTTCTCGAGAATGCTCTTGACCGTCGACTCCTTGCCCGTCCCGGTGAGACCCTGAACGAGAATGTTGTAGCCGCGCGAGGGGATGGAGAGCCCGAGCTGAATCGCTTTGACGGCGCGGTCCTGGCCAATGACATCGAAGTCGTCTTTGAGCTCGGCGGTCGTTTCGAAGGAGAAGCAATCCTCCCCGCAGCGGAATCGAAGCTGCTCCGCGGAAAGCGGTTTCAGGCTGGACGTCGACACGTTATCTCCTGCTTTTTGACCGGTTGTCTATAAATGGTTGACGTGGAAAGCCCGCGAATGATCTAGCATTCGGCTACATGTTTTCAACAGCGTCTCCGGCCCGACGAGCGGCCTTCGAAGTATTGCGGGATGTATTCGCGCGAAAAGCGGAGCCGAAGGCGTTGCTCCACGCCCCTTCCCGCTCGAAGATGCGCTCCGAGGACCGCGACCTCATGACGGATCTCACCTACGGTGTGCTCCGGTGGCGCAATCGGCTGGACTTCATTCTCTCCCACCATAGCAAACGGCCCCTCGAGCGGATCGATGCCGCCGCCCTCATCGCGCTCCGGCTAGGAGCGTACCAGCTCGCGTTCTCGAGCCGGGTGCCTCAGCACGCGGCCGTCGACGAATCGGTCCGACTCGCGTCCTCCTACGGCTCGCGAAAGGCGGCCCCTTTCGTCAACGCCGTACTCCGTCACATCGCGCGCGAGCCGGAAACGCCCCGCCTCCCCGGTCGCGACGCTCCCGTCGCGTATTTGATGACGACGCTGTCCCATCCGCGATGGCTGGCGCGCCGCTACCTCGAACGACTCGGTCTCGAGGACGCGGAGGCACGCTGCAAGATCCACAACGAGCCGCCGCCACTCTACGTGAGAGTAACCGCTGGTGCATCCGTGTCCGAGGTTCGTGCTCGGCTCGATAGCCACGGTGTCGGAAGTGAGCTCGTGGACGACGTCCCCCGCGCTCTTCGCATCACTGATGGCGGGCTTCGTGATAGCCCCCCGTTCCTCGAGGGGCTCGTCTACATCCAGGACGCCGGCGCGCAGCTCGTCGCTCAGATCGTCGCGCCCGAGCCCGGCGCGGTCGTCCTCGATATGTGCGCCGCTCCCGGCGGCAAGAGCCTTTCACTCGCGGACCAAGTCGGGCCCGCCGGCTCCGTGATCGCGCTCGATCGCAGACCTCCCCGCGCGGCCCTCGTGAGAACGATGACGACGCGGCACCGGGTTCGAAACGTTCACGTCGCGGTCGCGGACGCAGGCTCGCTCCCGCTAGCGGCAAAGTTCGAGCGCGTGCTCCTCGATGCTCCGTGCTCGAGCATAGGGACGCTACAGCGCAACCCGGACATCAAGTGGCGGGTCGTACCCGACGACCTCGCGGCCCATAACCGGGCCCAGCTGACGCTCCTCCGAGAAGGAGCCGGCCGATTGACCGGCAACGGTCGACTCATCTACGCGACGTGCTCGTCGGAGCCGGAAGAGAACGAAGACGTTGTGAGCGCGTTCCTCGAGGGGAATCCGGGCTTTGAGGTCGAGCCGCAAGAAGGGCGTTTCGCCCGCGCGGACGGCGCCATCCAAACCCGTCCCGAGCGCGACCGGATGGACGGGTACTTCGCATGTGTCCTCCGACGAGACGGATCGGCTAAAATACGCGCGTGAGCCCATCCCAGCGCGGATCAACCGAGCCCGAACGCCGCGGCAAAGCCGCCCGCGCGCGGCCAAACAAGGGTCGTACCAGCCCGGGGACGAAGGTGCGGACATTCTTCATCCGTACGGTCGAGGTGTTCGCGATCGCCGGCGGGCTCCTCGCAACCGCGGTCGTCGCCGCGGCGATCTCGTTTACGCTCGCCGTGCGCAGCAACGAGGTGACGGTCCCTGAGCTCACGGGAGTCAGTGTAGAGGGGGCCCGCGACGTCCTGAGCCTGAACGAGCTGACGCTCGTCCTCCAGGGCAACCGTTTCCACGACACCGTGCCCGCGGATTTCGTAGCTCTACAAACACCGGCGCCCGGAAGCCCGATCAAGAAAGGACGCTCGATCCGGGTCTGGGTCAGCCTTGGCCCGGAGCGGCGGACAGTGCCGCGCATCGAGGGTGAGACCCTCCAGTCCGCGCAGCTGATCCTCGAGCAAGGAGGCTTCAGTCTTGGACGTGTCGTCGAGATCCACAGCGATGTCTACGCTCCGGACACCGTCGTGGCGCAGTCGCCCCAGGCCTATGACGAGGTGGGCGACGAGAGCGAAGTCTCGGTACTCTTGTCCCGCGGCTACGTCGACGACGCGTTCGTGATGCCGGACTTCATCGGCCGGGACTACGCGGACTTGCTGCTCGATCTCAGCCGGAGCCCACTCAAAGTCGATCAGGTCCGCAACGTCCGCTATCCGGGCGTCCCCAAAAACGTCGTCGTCCGCCAGAGCCCTTCTGCCGGGACCAAAGTGCGACGACGCGATCGCATTACTCTTTTTCTCAGTGAGGGTCGATGACCGCATGCGCATAGCCCCGTCCATTCTGTCCGCCGACTTTTCCCGGCTCGCAGCCGACATCGAAAAGGTCCAGGCCGCTGGAGCGCACCAGCTTCACCTGGACGTGATGGACGGCCACTACGTCCCCAACCTGACTTTCGGGCCGATGCTCGTCGAGGCCGTGCGCCGTTCAACGAACCTCCCTCTCGACGTGCACTTGATGATTGAAGACGCGGACCGATGGGTCGCGACCTATGTCGAGGCGGGGGCGGACATGGTCGCGGTACACCCTGACACCCTCTACCACCCGCACCTGACCCTGACGGCGATCCGCGAACTCGGAAAAAAAGCTGGAATCGCACTCAATCCCGGACTGGCTCTGTCGAGCATCGAGGCGCTCTTGCCGCTCGTCGACTATGCGATCGTCATGTCCGTCAACCCCGGATGGGGCGGCCAGAGCTTCATCGAAGGTAGCTTCGAGAGAGCGCGCGCGCTGCGAGATATGGCGACGGCCGCGGGCCACGAGCTCTCGATCGAAATCGACGGCGGGATGAACGCGTCGCGCGTGGGACCGGCCGCGCGAGCCGGGATCGACGTCGTCATCGCCGGCTCAGCGGTATTCAAGGCCGACGATCCCTCCGCGGTCGTCAGCGCCATGCTCGCGGCCGCCGGAGACTGAGCCGACGTTGACAGAGACGCGCTGCACCGTCCGCGTACGCTACGCGGATACCGACGCGATGGGCGTCGCCTATTACGGCAACTACCTCACCTGGTTCGAGGTCGGGCGCACGGACTTGCTGCGCCAGCTCGGCGCCAGCTATCGGGAGATCGAGAGCCGGGACGTTTTTCTACCGGTGGTAGAGGTCCACTGCAAGTATCACCAGTCCGCCCGCTACGACGACGTCATCGAGATCCATACTTCGGCTAGCCGCCCGACCCGGGCGCGGCTCGGCTTCGACTACCGGCTGGTACGGGCGGAGGACGAGATCGTTCTCGCTACCGGCTCGACCCACCACGTCGCAACGAACGCCGAAGGCCGCGTGCGGCGTCTCCCCCAGACCATCGTGGAGCTATTTGAATGAAATCTCTCGTTACCGGAGCCGCCGGCTTCATCGGATCCACCCTCGCCGAGACCCTCGTCGCCGCCGGTGACACCGTTATCGGAGTGGACTCGTTTCTCGACTACTACGATCGCTCGCAAAAGCAGAAGAACGTCTCCGCGTTGGTCACCAATGATCGATTCGAGCTCGTCGAAGGGGCCCTGCAAGACATCGAGCTCAAAGCGGTACTGCAGGGCTGCGATCGCGTCTTTCACCTCGCAGCGCAGGCCGGGGTGCGAGCGAGCTGGGGCGCCGAGTTCTCGATCTACACGGACAACAACATCCTCGCGACCCAAAAACTCCTCGAAGCCGCGGTCGAGACCGGACTGAAGACGTTCGTGTTCGCGTCGTCGTCGTCCGTCTACGGCGATGTCGCGACGCTCCCGTTTCGCGAGGAGGTGCCACTGCACCCGGTCTCGCCCTACGGAGTCAGCAAGCTCGCGGCCGAAAAGCTCGTGGAGCTCTATTGCGTCAATCACGAGCTCCACACGGCGGCGCTGAGATATTTCACGGTTTACGGACCCCGTCAACGTCCCGACATGGCGTTCCACCGGCTGCTCAAGAGCGCTCTCACGGGGGAGCCGTTCCCCCTTTTCGGAGACGGCCAGCAAACTCGCGACTTCACGTTCATCGGCGACGCGGTCACCGCCACCATTTCCGCGTCCGAGCGTGGCACGGCGGGCATGGCCTACAACATCGGCGGCGGTTCGAGAGTGTCGATGCTCGGGGTGATAGAAACGATCGAGTCGCTGACGGGGCGCTCTCTCAACATCGAACGTCGCGACAAGCAAAAAGGCGACATGAGGGACACGTTCGCGGATACGAGCGCCGCTGCGCGCGACCTCCTCTACGCGCCCAAAACCGATCTCGCCACGGGTCTCGAACGTGAGTGGGAATGGATCCAAACGCTCTAGGCGGAGCGCGAGTACACCTTGGAATTGCGACGGGCTTCACGCTCGTCTATTCTTACGGCAATGGAGCTAAGACGCGCGGCCACCTTTATTCTTGTGGTCGCTCTCACCTCGGTCTTCGGATGTAGCGCGAAGACCACACCTCAGCTCGGAGGCGCCGGGCAAGGTGACGAGCGCCTCATGGCGATGGGCCGCGAACGGCTCGACAACAACAAGTGGAACGAGGCGCGCGGCTTCTTCCAGCAGCTGCTCGACAGCTATCCCCGGAGTCAGCTCGCCGGCGACGCCAGGCTGGGCATCGCGGACTCGTATTTCAATCAAAAAGGAAGCGGGAATCTCATTCTGGCCATCGCCGAGTACCGCGATTTCCTGACCTTCTTCCCCAATCACCCCCGAGCCGACTTCGCGCAATACCAGATCGGATACGGCCACTACCGTCAGGTGCACAGCCCCGACCGTGACCAAGAGCCGACGGAGCTCGCGGTGGAGGAGTTCGAAAAGCTGATCGAGCTGTATCGAAACTCCCGCTACGCGGAAGAGGGCCGCGTCCTCCTCGCCGAGTGCTACGAGCAGCTCGCCGAGTCGGAGTTCCGGATCGGATTGTTCTACCTCGAGATCCGCAAGCATTGCCGCGCCTCGATCCCTCGATTTCAGAAGGTCTTGAGCGAGTACCCGACGTTCACGAAGCTAGACGAGGTTCACTTCCGCATCGGCACGGCCTACACCCTCTGCCGTCAGCCGGAGGAGGCAGCGCCTCATTTCCGGCAGATCGTAGACACCTTTCCCGAGAGTCTTTACCGGGAAGAAGCTCAGACGATGCTTTCGACGATCGCTACTGAGAACGGCCCGGAAAAGGCCAAATAGCTCCTAATTCCCCGGTTTTTCTGCCTTTACGGGCTCTGCTCCACTTCAGCTTCCCTCAAGTAGCACTTTAACCGTTCTCCGAAAAACTGCTTGACACTTGCGAGATCGAGTTGCTACAGTTGTCGAGCATCTACGTTCCCTTAAATTCTGGAGGTACGCCGTGATCCCGAACGGTCTGATCCCCTCGACGTCAGCGAAGACCCGTCTTTCGACACTGCTCGTCGCCTTTGTGACGCTATCGGTCTCCGCGTCGGTCGCACAAGAGATTGATGTCGAGCCGCATTGGTCCAAGTACCAGGCACCGACGAGCTACCCGGAGGGATCCACACTCCACATCATCGTCGACGGCGACACCTTGTGGGATATCTCGGGTAACTACCTCGACAACCCCTTCCTCTGGCCCCAGCTATGGGACGCCAACCGTTATATCGACGACCCGCACCTCATCTTCCCCGGCGACCCTGTCGTGATTCCCGATTTGGACGTGGTACGCCCGGAAGACGTCGAAGCCGATGAGACCGGAGGCCCCGGCGGAGCCGGTGGCGGACCGGGCGGAGAGGGTGCCGAGGACATGACCGGTCTTACCGGCGGCGGCGGGCCGGGCGGAAGCCAAGGGCCTGCTTTCTACCCCGCCTACGAGGAACAGACCATCGCCTGCGCCGGCTACGTCACCACGGGCCGCGAGAACGACGACTTCAGGATCACCGGCAGTGAAGAGGGCGACGCCAAGGTCAACCTCGCGACGAGCGACATCGTCTACTTGAACCAGGGCTCGAACCAGGGCATCCAGGCCGGCGACCGCTTCTTTACGCAACGGCGCGTACCCCGAGGTTGGGGCCAGGACGGCGAGTTCGTCGGCCGCAGCGGTGCGGTGGTCATTCTCGCCGTGCAGTCAGAAACATCGATGGCCGAGGTCTACGCGACCTGTCTCGATATCCACGTGGACGACTACCTCAAGCCGTTCGAGCCCATTCCGGTGCCGCTTCTTCCGCGGCAGCCAGTCGCGACGCGCCTCACGCCCGCGACCGGGCAGATGCAAGGTGAGATCATCGCCTCGCTCGAGCAGCTCGCGTCCCTCGGTGAAGGCTATCTCGTGAGCATCGATCTCGGAGAGTCGGCAGGCGTCGTACCGGGCAACGTTTTCACCGTCTATCGCCACGTCTACGAAGGCGCCCCCCGCAAGGTCTTGGGAGAAATCGCCATCCTAACCGTGCAGTCCGAGAATGCGACCGCGCGGATCATGGAGAGCTATGACTTCATGGTCGTGGGCGATCTCGTCGAGCTGAAGTAGCCGATTCAGGGGCGCCCCCCGCTTTCTCGCGCCCTACTCGTGCGCGTTCGAGCGGACGGCTACGCCGTCACGCGCCGGTAGAACCGGAAGAAGTAGTCGAGGCCGGACAGAATCGCGAGCACGACCGTGATCCAAAGCGCTATCGGCGCGAGAATGGACAGCTGACCCAGGAACCGCGCACCGAGAATCAGCAGCAGGATCGCCGCGACTTGAGTCGCCATCTTGCCTTTCCCGAGCGGGCTCGCCGCAATGGTAATCCCCTGCTCTACCGCGACCATACGAAGCCCCATCACCGCGAACTCTCTCGCGACGATCACGACGACCATCCACGCGGGGACGAGGTTCATCTCCACGAGGCTGATGAACGCCGCTGAGGTGAGCACTTTGTCGGCAACGGGATCCAGCATCGTCCCGAGCGTCGTGACCTGATGCCGTCGCCGGGCGAGGTAGCCGTCGAGCCAGTCCGTGAGCGCCGCCACGCCGAAAATCGCAGCACCAATCAATTCCCAGTTCTCCGTTCGCGTCAGAAGCACGACGACGAGCAACGGCACGAGGAAAATACGCGTAAGCGTGAGGGTATTCGGCAAGTTCGGGAGTGTCATGAAATCGTTCGATGCCTCGTTCGAGCCTTGGAGTTTGCGCGACCTCGCTAGTATGTTGCGGGGCGTATGCGAAGTAAACACCCATTTTCGATTGTTCGCATGCATACTATTCGTAGTAGTATGCGCGCCGTTTCCGTAGTCGTCCGTTCTCTTCCCGGAGTCCATCCACAATGAACGCCGTTATTCTCGCTGGAGGCAAGGGCACGAGGTTACGCCCTTTGACGCTTCACACCCCGAAACCCATCGTACCGATCCTCGCCCGTCCGTTCTTGAGGTATCAGGTGGACCTGCTCAAGAAAACCGGAATCGACAACATCGTCCTGTCCTTGTCCTACCAGCCTCGACGGATCGAGGAGATCTTCGGCGACGGAAGCGGCCACGGGGTGAAAATCCACTACACGATGGAGCCCGAGCCGCTCGGAACGGGTGGAGCGGTCAAAAACGCGGAATCCTTGCTCGACGGCCCGACTGTCGTCTTCAACGGCGATGTCCTCGCGGACCTCGACCTCGGCGCCGTGCTGCGGTTTCACAAAGAGAACAAGTCGAAGGTGACCATCGTTCTGACCCCGGTCGACAACCCGACCGCCTACGGGCTCGTGGAGACCGAGAGCGATGGCCGCGTAAAGCGGTTCCTCGAAAAGCCGAGCTACGACGAGATCACGTGCGACACCATTAATGCGGGGGTCTACGTGCTCGAGCCAGAGACACTCGATATCATGCCGAAGGGAGCGAACTACTCCTTCGAGCGAGGCTTCTTCCCAACGCTTCTGAAGGAGCAGATCCCGTTTTACGCCTACGTGCATAAAGGCTATTGGATCGATATCGGGACCCCGCAGAAATACCTACAAGTCCATCGCGACATCTTGTCGGGCGTTTTGCCTCTCGAGGATTTCAAGCCCAACGCCGGCGGCACGTTCGTCGACCCGAAAGCCACGGTCGAGAGCGGCGCGAACCTTCGCGGCCCCGGCTATATCGGTGAGGGCACGCTCGTGAAGAGCGGCGCCAACCTCGAGCCCTATGCGGTGCTCGGCCCAAACTGTCGCGTCGAAGCAGGGGCCTCGATCGGCAATTCCGTCTTGTGGTCGAGCGTACGCGTCGGTGAAGAGGCACGCGTCAGTGATGCTCTGATCGGACGAAGCGCCCACATCGGTCACCACGCGAGCGTCAACGGCGGAGTCGTGCTCGGAGACAAGACCGTCCTGACGGATTACAGCCGTATCGGCCCCTGGCCGTAGCGCCTGGGCCCTCTTCCCTTTTCTTTCACCGTGGCCTTACGGGTACGTTATACTTCGGATTCGATGCTCGCAGGCGGGCGTAGCTCAGTTGGTAGAGTACAAGCTTCCCAAGCTTGGTGTCGCGGGTTCGAGTCCCGTCGCCCGCTCCAAGCCGAATCCCTGATTTTGCCGGCTAGAGCGACTGCCGCCGCGCGTACAAGGAGGCCCCGTGGGACTGTTTAGTGGAAAGCCAGAGAACAAGCCGTCACCGGTGGATTCCCGGGGATCGACGACCGCGCCGTCGGCGTCGACCTCTCGTCAGTCCGCCGAAGCCCCGACGGTCGTGGGCAAGGAAGCCGTCATCAAAGGCGAGCTGTCGAGCCGCAATGACATTTTGATCGAAGGACGGGTAGAAGGCACGATCCAAGGCGAAAAACGGATCATCATCGGCCAGAGTGGCTGGGTACGGGCGAAGCTCCACGCCGACGTCATCTCCGTCCGCGGCGAGGTGCACGGCGACTGCAACGCGAAGAAAAAAGTCGAGATCACTGCCACGGGTAAGGTGTTCGGAAACATCGCCGCCGAAGCTATCGTCGTCGCCGAAGGTGCGACCTTCCGGGGCTCGAGCAAGATGACGAAGCCTGCCGCGGCCACCGTATCGCGCCCCACCACGTCGACACCGTCGGCGCCCGCGCCTTCGGCGTCCACGACGGCGCCCTCCCATGACCCCCAACATTGAGACCATCACAACCTAGAGACTGAAACCGGGTAGAAACGCATGAAAGTCGGAACGATTTCAGAGATCAAAGACAACGAGTACCGTGTCGGACTCGTCCCGGGCGGCGTCAAGGCGCTCAGCGAATCCGGGCACGAAGTGCTGGTCCAGGACGGAGCCGGCCTCGGGAGCGGCATTACCAATGCGGAGTACGAAGCCGCAGGCGCTCGGATCGTAGCCACTGCCGACGATGTCATCGATGCGGCAGAGATGATCGTGAAGGTAAAAGAACCCCTCAGCAGTGAGGTCGAGAAACTTCGTGATGGGCAGATTCTATTCACCTATCTACACCTAGCTCCGCTCGAAGAGCTGACTACGGGCCTTCTCGAACGCGGCGTGAGCGGCGTGGCCTACGAAACCATCACGGCCCCGGATGGCTCCCTACCGTTGCTGACGCCCATGAGTGAAGTCGCCGGACGCATGGCGATTCAGGAAGGGGCCCACTACCTCGAGAAAGCGGAAGGCGGACTCGGTATGCTGGTCGGAGGCGTGCCCGGAGTGCCTCGCGGAAAAATCGTCATCGTCGGAGGCGGTGTCGTCGGGCTCAACGCTTGCAAGATGGCGGTGGGTCTGGGTGCGTCGGTCGTAATCCTGGAGAAGAGCCTCGCTCGAATGCAGTATCTCGACGATATTTTCGAGGGCCGGATCACGACGCTGATGTCCAACCCGCTGACGATCTTCGAGTCCGTGCAGAGCGCAGACCTCGTTATCGGCGCCGTGCTGATTCCCGGGGCGGCCGCGCCTCGACTCGTCACCGCCGAAATGATCAAAGCGATGAAGACCGGGGCGGTCGCGGTGGACGTGGCCGTCGACCAAGGCGGCTGCTTCGAGACGACGCGCCCAACCACGCACAGCGACCCGACATTCGTCGTCGATGGCGTCGTCCACTACTGTGTCGCGAACATGCCCGGCGCGGTACCGCGCACCTCCACCTTCGCGCTGACCAACGTCACGCTTCCCTATGCGCTCCAGATCGCCGATCTCGGGCTCGAAGGCGCGATACGCGCGAACGAGAGCTTGCGCGACGGCGTCAACACGCTAAAGGGCAAAATGACGTGCGCACCGGTCGCCCGGTCGCAAAATCGCGATTTCACGCCCGTCCTCGACCTCTTGTAGCGCTCCGGAGTGCAACTGCGCGTCATCTCGAGCGGATGTGCGGACGGCGCCACGAACATGTCCGTCGACGAGGCCCTCTTGGCCTCCGCGACGCAAACCGCCTCTGCGGTGACGCTGCGCCTCTACGAGTTCGAGCGCCCGACGGTCACGTTCGGCTACGGACAAGACCTGGCCCAGGCGTGCCGGGCCAAGAAATGCGCGGAGCGCGGTGTCGACACGATCCGGCGGGTCACCGGAGGCCGAGCGCTCCTGCATGACCGTGAGCTCACCTATTGCGTCACGGGCCCGCGGATCGCGCCATCCGCGAAGGCCACTTATGCCCGGGTCACGAGCGCCATTCGTCGAGGACTGACGTCATTAGGCCTCGAGCTCGATGCCCCCGGAACGGTCGCTCATAGGCGCGCCCCGAAACGCCTCCCCTGCCTCTCCGTGGCTACGGGACACGAGATCACCGTCGCGGGAAAAAAGCTCGTCGCGAGCGCCATGCGTTTCCGCCGCAAGGGATTCCTTCAGCACGGCTCTATCTTGTGGAGCGTCGATGACCCGCTGTGGCGCCTCCTGACCCACGTTCCCGAGAGCGAGCCCATAGGCGCGGTGGGAATCCACGACCTCGAGAGCTCAGTTGGAAAGAGCCAGCTGATCGACGCCCTAGGCGCCGCTTTCCGCGAGATTTTCGCGAACGACTCGGACGTGCCCAACGAAGAAGCCTCGTTGACCGCCGCCGAAGCAGCACACGCGGCCGCGCTCGTGACCAAATATCGCTCGGACGGGTGGAACCGGTCCCACGCCCTTCCTTGAGGAGTCGGGAAGGCGCGTGTCGGGCCCTGGTTGTGCCGCGTGTTGACAACTCGGAAGCCGTTTGGTAAAAATCATTTAGCTGGATAATAGGGTCCAACTAAGCATCGAATGCGAAAAGGACGATGGACGATGGATGCTTCGGCACTCGACACTCGCAGCCGTGAGATCCTCCAGCAGACCGTCCACCTTTTTATCACCACCGGCGAGCCGGTCGGCTCACGCACGCTCTCCAAGGTCAACGCGCGCGGCTTCTCGGCGGCGACGATCCGCAACATATTGTCCGACCTCGAGGAGATGGGCTTCCTCTATCAGCCTCACGCCTCCGCCGGACGCGTACCGACCGACAAGGGCTATCGTTTCTACGTCGGGACGCTGATCGAAGGCGAGCGGTTGCAACCCGTCGACCAAGAGTGGATCCAGGATCAAATGTTGCCGACGGAAGCGGGCTTCTCGGGACTCGTGCGCGGCACGTCTCGCCTCCTCGCTTCGATGACCGGAATGGTCGGCTTCGTGACCGGACCCGATTTTCGAAACAGCGTCCTACACCACGTCGATTTCGTCCGGATGGCTCCGAAGCGATTACTCGTCGTTTTGGTGTCCCAGGCCGGACACGTCACGAACCGCGTCGTGGAGCTTTCCGACGAGCTCGACGGCGAAGAGCTCGGCCAGTGCGCGCGCTATCTCGAGGAGCAGTTCAAAGGCTATTCGCTCTCCGAGGCACGGGAGCTGCTGCTGCTCCGATTGAAAGAGATTGAAGCCGCCGTCAATGGGCTCGTGAGAAACGCGCTGACCATCGCCGATGCCGCCTTTGCCGGCGAGCTGACCTCGGACGTCCACGTCGAAGGAACGTCGCGCATGTTGAGCGAGCCCGAGTTCGTCACGAACGTCGATCGTGCGCAGCAGCTGTTCGAAACGCTCGAGCAACGCCACCGCCTCGTCGGCATTCTCAACGCCTGCCTCGAGGGCTCGGACCTGAGAATCGTCATCGGCTCCGAGGCGCGCGTACCGGACCTCGAAGGCATCTCGCTCATCGGCGCGCGCTATAGTAACGGCAGCCAAGATCTCGGTTCGATCGGTATCATGGGGCCGACGCGGATGGAGTACGCGCGCCACATTTCCGTCGTAGATTACATAGCGAGCTCCCTCTCCGCGGCAATCGCTCGCACCGGAAACGAGCTTACGAACTAGCAATTTCGAATCAGCGATCGGACACCGTAACGACGATCGAGTCCCGGGACGGTATTCCGTACCCACTCCTTAAAATGACCGCAACACGAGCATAATGGCCAAACGAGACAGAACGAAACAAGAGGACGCCGAAGCCCTGGATCTCATGGAAGCGGACGGCGAGCCCAACGGCGAGGCCGATCCCGCCTCCGAAACGTCGCTCGAGCCCACTGACGGCGATGACCACGAACCGAGTGAGCTCGAGCTTCTGAACCAGGCAGTCGAAGAAATGCGCTTGCTCGCGCAGCGCAAGCAAGCCGAGCTCGAGAATTACCGCAAACGGGTAGAGAGAGAACGCTCGGAGTTCCTCAAATATGCCGCCGTGGACGTCGTCAGGGAGATACTCCCGGTGTTGGACAATCTCGAGCGCGCCGTGGACGCCGCGAGCGCAACCGGCGAAGCAGAGTCCGGTCAGCTCCGCGAAGGTGTGGAGATCGTACAAAAACAGTTTCGAGACGCGCTCATCCGCCAAGGATTAGAGGAGATCACCGCTCAGGGCGAGCCCTTCGATCCCCACATCCACGAAGCCGTCGGACGGGTCGAGACCGACGAGGCCCCGGACGGCACCGTCGTCGAGGTCTTCCAGAAGGGCTACCGGTTCAAAGACCGACTTTTGCGTCCGTCCATGGTTACGGTGGCGCAGCGCGCGAGCTCCGAGTCCAGCTCATGAGGCATCGCACGCGTGGCAGTGATCCGGACAGACAAGGAGCAGGGCATTGAGTAAGGTCGTTGGCATCGATCTAGGAACCACGAATTCTTGTATCGTCGTGATGGAGGGTGGCACGCCCCAGGTCATTCCCAACCAGGAAGGGGCTCGCACCACACCTTCGATCGTGGCATTCACGAGTAAGGGCGAGCGGCTCGTCGGCCAGATCGCGAAGCGCCAGGCCCTGACGAATCCGCAGAACACGGTCTACAGTGTGAAGCGACTCATCGGTCGCCGCTTCAGCTCGCCCCAAGTGCAATCCGCATTGAAAGTCCTTCCCTACGAGATCATCGAAGCCACCAACGGCGACGCGCACTTGCAGATCGACGACAAGGTCTACAGCCCGCCGGAGATCGCTGCCATCGTGCTCCAGAAGCTCAAAGCAGCAGCGGAAGACTATCTCGGCGAGCCCGTCGAAGAAGCCATCATCACCGTTCCCGCATACTTCAACGACTCTCAGCGCCAGGCGACGAAGGACGCGGGCTCGATCGCGGGCCTCAACGTCCAGAGGATTCTCAACGAGCCGACGGCCGCGTCTCTGGCATACGGCATGACCGAGGGAGCCTCCGGCAAGGTCGCGGTCTACGATCTCGGCGGCGGCACGTTCGACATCTCGATTCTCGAGCTAAACGACGGTATCTACCAGGTACTCGCCACGGGTGGCGACACCTATCTCGGCGGCGAAGATTTCGATCAGCTCATCATCAACTGGCTCGTCGAAGAGTTCCAAACGGAGCACGAGATCGACCTCACCGGTGATCGCATGGCGCTCCAGCGCCTGAAAGAAGCGGCGGAGAAAGCGAAATGCGAGCTGTCGACCCAAGCGCAGTCCGAGATCGTCCTTCCCTTCATCTCCGCCAACCAGAGCGGCCCCAAGCATTTGAACACGGTTCTCACGCGAACCAAGTTCGAGCAGATGATCGAACCGCTCCTCGAGAGAACGCGCAAGCCGTGTGAAGACGCACTGCGGGACGCCGGCCTCGCCGCGTCCGACCTCGACGACGTCATTCCGGTCGGCGGGCAAACGCGCACTCCGAAGGTGTTCGAGACCATCGAGAAGATCTTCGGCAAAGAGCCCAACCGCAGCGTCAATCCGGATGAGGTCGTGTCGATCGGCGCGGCGATCCAGACCGGCATCATTCAAGGCGAAGTCACGGACCTGGTGCTTCTCGACGTCACGCCGCACACGCTCGGCATCGAGACCAAGGACGGAACGTTTACGCCTCTCATCGATCGAAACGCGAACATTCCGACCAAGAAGAGCCGCATCTTCACCACCGTCACGGACAACCAAACCAAGGTCGAAGTACACGTGCTTCAGGGTGAAGGCACGATGGCGCACGAGAATACGTCCTTGGGACGATTCATGTTGAGCGACGTCGCCCCGGCTCCCAAAGGCGTGCCTCAGATCGAAGTGACGTTCGAGATCGACGTCAACGGCATCGTCTCCGTCACCGCGCTCGATCAGGCCACCGGTAGGCAGCAAAACATCACCGTGCGCGCCGCAAGCGGACTCACACAGCCCGAAGTCGAGAAGGCGCGGACGGAGAACGAGCAACAAGCGCAAATGGAAGAGGGGCTCAAGGAGCGCGATCGCGTCGTCGGCCAGCTACAGGGGCTGACGCAGAGTACGCGCAAGACGTTCGAGCTCCTCTCCGCGAAGCTCACCGACGACGAGCGCAGCTCCGCGACCGAAGCGCTCAACATGGCCGAGCGCGCCAAGGAAGACGGATCGCTCGACCAGCTCCAGACCGCCTTGGCTCAACTCGAGACAACGGCCGAAGCGCTCGGCCAAGCGATGCTCCGCGGATAACACTCCCCTACGAGAATGCCTAGCACAACCAAACGCGACTACTACGAAGTGCTCGGGGTCGAGCGCAACGCGAGCCCGCAAGAGGTCAAGAAGGCCTACCGTCGGCTCGCAGTGAAGTTCCACCCGGACAAGAATCCCGACGACGCCAAGGCGGAGGACGCGTTCAAGGAGGCCGCCGAAGCCTATAGCGTGCTATCCGACGAAGACAAACGCGCTACCTACGATCGCTTCGGGCACGAAGGTCTTAGAGGCGGCCCGCAAGTCAATGCCGACATTTTCCGTGAGTTCTCGGACATCTTCGGCGGTGGCGGTGGCGGTGGCGGTGGAATCTTCGAAGATATCTTCGGCGATTTCTTCGGCGGCGGCGGTCGCAGACGCAGCCAGCGCGGCGCCGATCTCCGCTACGATCTCGAGATCTCGTTCGACGAGGCGGTCAAAGGGACGGAGAGCCGCATCCTCGTGCCGCGCAGCGAGCTGTGCACGACGTGTGATGGCTCCGGCGCGAAGGAAGGCACCGACAAAGAGACGTGCTCCGGCTGTGGCGGCCATGGTCAAGTCCGCTACCAGCAAGGGTTTCTCGTCGTGGCCCGGCCCTGCAGTGAATGCCGAGGCTCGGGGCAAATTATCCGAGATCCTTGCGACGACTGCTCCGGCACGGGCCATGTCGTCAACGAGCATGAGCTGCCACTTCGGATTCCTGCGGGCGTCGATGACGGCTCGCGGATCCGAGCGCGAGGCCACGGCGAGCCTGGGCCGTCGGGGATTCCCGGAGACCTCTACGTCGTTCTCTCGGTCGCGCCGCATAAAGTCTTTCGACGCGACGGCGAAGATATCCTGCTCGAGCTACCCGTCACCTTCCCCCAAGCGGCGCTCGGAGCCGACCTCGACGTTCCGACCATCCACGGTCCGGAACCGGTTACGATCCCCGCGGGGACACAGACCGGCACCAGGATCCGGATACGCGGCAAAGGCGTCCCGCGCCTCGACTCGAGTGGGAACGGCGACCAGGTCGTTTTCGTAGCCGTGATGACCCCGACGAAGCTGACCAAGGAGCAACGAGCCCTGGTCGAGCAGCTCGGCGCGATCACGCCGGCGCCGAAGCTGGGCGACAACGCGTCCGGCAAGGAAAAGAGCTTCTTCGAGAAACTGTTCGGCTGAGCGGTGTCGACGCCCGAGAACGGAGCCGCGGGGTTCTACAGGGTGCTTGAAGTCGAAGGCCGAGAGGAAGAGCTCGAGCTCGCGACCGCCATCGTCCACGAGCAAGAGTGTCTCGGTACGGAGCTCACGAGCCCGTCGACGATGAACGCCTATTTCGAGGCGGGTGTCGAGCTCCCTGCGGTCATAGAACAGTTGTCGGCAGCGCTCCCGGGAATTTCCTGCGCCGTTTTGCCGACGGTCGAAGACCGCGATTGGCTCGCGCTGTGGAAAGAGGGACTGGAGGGCTTCGAGGTGGGCTCGCGCTACTTCGTTCTTCCGACCTGGCGCGAGCCGTCTCGAACGTCACGGACGGTCCTACGGATCGATCCCGAGCGGGCGTTCGGAACGGGCACTCACGAGACGACGGCGCTCATGGTCGATCTACTCGAGACTCACGTCTTTCGCGGTGCGCGCGTCCTCGATATCGGCACGGGAACGGGTATTCTGGCCATGGTCGCCGTACTCGAAGGAGCGGCTTCGGTCCTCGCGATCGACTCGGATCCGGACGCCTGCGCGTGCGCGATCCGCAACGTGGCGCGCAGCGACACGGGCCACGCCATCGAAGTGGCTCATGAGCGGTTAGAGTCCTTGGAGCGGGTCAATTTCGATATCGTCGTTGCCAACATCAACGCCTCCGTGCTCGGCGAGGCGTTGCCCCGCCTGTACGGCACGCTGCTTCTCTCCGGAATCCTCGCGCAAGAGCTCTCGGAGCTCGAAGCCGGCCTTCCCGCAGGTGCTACGGTCGCCGACCGGCGCTTCGCCGGTGAGTGGGCTGCGCTCGTCGTCGAGCGGCCGCGAAATGTCTAGAGAGCGGCGCTTCTTCGCCCCGGAGCTCACGGACGAAGTCGTGCTCGATCGACAGGAGTCCCACCACCTCACCCAGGTGCTGCGACTCGCCCCCGGAGACGATGTCGTCTTGTTCGACGGTAAAGGCTCCGCGCGACACGCGGTCGTGACGGCCACGGAGCCAACCGGCACCAGACTCGAGCTCGGCCGCCCCGAAGCGGCGGTGGAGTCGCCCCTATCCCTTACGATGGCCGTCGGATTGGTCAAAGGCGACAAGATGGCCTACCTCGTCCAGAAGCTCACGGAGCTCGGGGTCGTCGCCATCGCGCCCATCCTCTCCGATCACGTCGACCAGCCGGCGCGAGACGACACGCGACGCCTCGAGCGATGGCAACGCATTGCCCTTGCGGCCGTCAAGCAGTCCGGACGGAGTCGGATCCCGCGTATCGACCCCGCCAAACCGCTCGCGGAGATCGTCCGGCAAGCGTCAGGCGAGGTCTTCTTGATGGCCCCAGGCGCCAAAGCGCTCCCCGCAGAGAGGACGGCACGCACGGACGTGACCGTTCTGATCGGACCGGAAGGCGGTTGGTCTCGAGCCGAGATCGATATCGCGGCGGAGCGGATGGTGCCAACTTTCGGCCTCGGCCCTCGAACCCTGCGCACGGAGACCGCCGCCGTCGTCGCCGCGGCGCTCTTCCAGTGGAGCTCGGGCGACGGCTCCTAGCAAGTCTTCGCCCTACTGACCCTCGCCGCAGAACGGACAGCTCGGCGAGCGAGCGTGCAGAGGCTTGCGGCAGTTCCAGCAGAACCGCGACGTCGTTTTCTCCCGAGCCCGAAGCCGCTGACGGATGTCTTCGATCCTCGACGCACGGTGGTCGATCTCACTCGCGGTGCCGAGATCGTCGAGGAGCTCGTGCGCTCGCTGGTAGCGGCCGGAGATCTCCGGCGAGAGAGCTTTCATGATGATCTCTTCGAGCTCGACCGGTATCGCCTTGTTTCTCTCACGGGGACGCACCGCACGCCCGGAGCGCGCCATCTTCTCGAGCTGGCGAGGGTTCGCGCTGAAATAGGGCAACACGCCGGTCGTCATCTCGTACATGATGACGCCGATCGAGTAGACATCAGAGGCGAACACCGCCCTCCCCTCGAACTGCTCGGGAGCCATATAGGGCGGGCTCCCGATGACGGTCGACGCCTGCTCCGCGACCTCCAGAAAACGCGATGTGCCGAAATCCGTGATCTTGATCCGATCCTCGGGAGTGACGAGAACGTTGCCCGGTCTCAGGTCTCGATGGAGAACGCCTTGTGCGTGTGCGTACTCGACGCCCGTCGCGAGCTGACGCGCGAAGTCCGTGGCAGGCTCGAGCTCCAAGGATTCGTCCCGTCGCAGCCGCTCCTCCAGGCTCTCGCCATCGACGAACTCCATCACGATGAAAAAGTAGTCATCGGCCTTCTCGGCGGTCACGATGCTGACGATATTCGCATGGTCGAGCGCGGCGAGGAGGCGAGGCTCGTGCAGGAGCTCGTCGAACTCCCCGTTTTGCTTGTGCGGGACCTTGACGGCGACTTTCTTGTCGATCCACGTGTCGCGGACGAGGTACACCGTTCCGAAGCCACCGCTTCCGAGGGTCTTCAAGATCTGGTATTTGCCTAGCTGTTGACCCAGGAGAAACATTATCGGCGCGCGGAGTATAGCACCCGCGAAAAGGAGGCGAGCAAACGGACGAGAAGGGCCCTCGTGTTGCCAGGGGACGGCTTCGCCGTGAAGGGGCGTCTCTCGCTCGCGACGGGCCGGTATGTGTTGACAATACAAGGGTTTTTCCCTAGCATTAAGTCAAAGAGGAACCATTTTCCAGCACGTATCGATAGACCCGATTCGGTTTTCGCGCGAGCGAAAATCAGGCCGTCGTACAAGCTCGTGCTGTTGCTCTCTCGTTAGTTGTGGAGCTCGCGTCTAGAACTCCCGTTGAAAGGGACTGACCCATGCACATCAACGACTTGTTGAAGGTCGCCTCAGAGCGCAAGGCCTCCGACTTACACCTGAAAGTCGGAAGCCACCCCGTGATCCGCGTCGCGGGCGAGCTCGTGCCGCTCGTGGAAATGAAACGGTTGATGCAAGAGGACACCATTGCGATGGCGTTCTCGATCATGAGCAACCGCCAGAAACAAAAGTTCAAGGACAACCTCGAGATCGATATCGCGTACAGCGTTCCCGGCCTCGGCCGGTTCCGGGCGAACGTGTTCCAACAGCGCGGTACCGTCGGCCTCGTTCTTCGCGTCATTCCCGTCAAGATCCTCACGATCCGCGAGCTCGGCCTACCCCTCGTTCTCGAGAAGATTTCCCAAGAGACACGTGGGCTCATTCTCTGCACCGGGACCACCGGCTCCGGAAAATCGACGACCCTCGCCGCGATGATCGACTACATCAACTCTCACCGATGTGAGCACATCATGACGATCGAAGATCCGATCGAGTTTCTCCATCGGGACAAGAAGTCGATCGTGAACCAGCGCGAGGTCGAGGTCGACACCAAGAGCTTCGCCGGGGCGCTGCGGAGCGCATTGCGCCAGGATCCGGATGTCATCCTCGTCGGTGAGATGAGGGACTATGAAACGATCGAGACCGCTATCACCGCGGCGGAGACCGGACATCTCGTGCTGTCGACGCTCCACACGCTCGACGCGACGGAGACCGTCAACCGCATCATCGCCGTATTCCCACCTCACCAGCAAAAGCAGATTCGGCTCCAGCTCGCCGGTGTCTTGAAGGCAGTCGTGTCGATGCGTCTCATCCCTCGTGCCGACGGCCACGGGCGCGTTCCGGCCGTCGAGGTCATGATCGCGACGCCGTTCATCCGGGATTGCATCATCAACAAGGACAAGACGAAGCTCATCCACGAAGCGATCGCAGCCGGCGTTTCGCAATACGGCATGCAGACCTTCGATCAGTCCATATTCAACCTCTACAAAAAAGATCTCATCACCTACGACGAGGCCTTGCGCCGGGCGAGCAACCCGGACGAGTTCAAGCTCAAGATCCAGGGCATCCAGTCGACGAGCGACCTCGCTCAAGAGGAGATGGAGAAGAGCATGACCGACTTCATGGACGATCCCAGTGGCCGCGGAGGAAGCGAGTTCGAGTTCAGTTAAAGGGCGCGGCGCTGACAAAGGCCGTCGCTCGGCCCGAGACTTCGCCCTCGACCGTCTGGGGCGACGGTCTCACAGTACGGCGGAGCTCTCCCGCAAGATGAGTGGCGCCGGATACTTCCCCGAAGAAGTCGAAACGACGCTCGACTATCTGCGTGAGCGCGGCTATCTCGACGACGCCCGGTTCGCGAAGGACTTCGCGCACGCCCGTGCCGAACGGCGGCTCTGGGGCCCGAGACGCGTCCGACAACGGCTCCAGACGCTCGGCGTCTCCGAGTCCTTTATCGACGAGGCTCTCTCTGATGCCTTCGCAGCGGGCGAGACCAAAGCGGGCATCCGCGCGCTCGAGCGCTTTTCGCGATACGAAAAGAAGGGACAGCCGCTCTCGCGAGCGAAGGCCCGCGCCTACCGCCACCTCGTCGCCAAAGGGTTCGCGCCCGACACCGCCTACGAACTGGTATCGAGCGCTCATTTCGAGGATACTGAGCGGTTAGACGAGAACGATTTCGACACGATATGAAAGTCCAGCAACTCCGACGCCAGTTCCTCGACTACTTCGAGGCCCGCGACCATCGCGTCGTTTCGAGCAGCTCGCTCGTGCCCATCGACGACCCCACATTGTTGTTCATCAATGCCGGGATGAATCAGTTCAAAGACGTCTTCCTGGGACTCGAGCAACGAGACTATCGGCGCGCGGCGACGGTTCAGAAATGTGTCCGCGCGGGCGGCAAGCATAACGACCTCGAGAACGTCGGCGTCACGGCGCGCCACCACACCTTCTTCGAGATGCTCGGGAACTTCTCGTTCGGCGACTATTTCAAAGAAGAGGCGATCGACTTCGCCTGGGATTTCCTCGTCGGCTCGCTCGCGCTCGACCGCACACGACTCTCGGTAACTATTTTCGAGGGCGATGACGACGTCCCCCGTGACGATGCGGCCTTTGGCTTCTGGCGCAAATATTTCGACGAAGACCGCATCCAAGCGCTGGGCAAGAAGGACAACTTCTGGTCCATGGGCGACACCGGCCCGTGCGGGCCATGTTCAGAGGTCCACTACTTCCAAGGCGATGATCTCCCGTGCGAAGAGGAGACGTGTCTCGGAGTCGCGTGCGAATGTGACCGCTGGCTCGAGATCTGGAACCTCGTCTTCATGCAATTCAACCGTACCTCGGACGGGCCCCTGACTCCCCTTCCCACGCCGTCCGTGGACACGGGTATGGGGCTCGAGCGCATCGCCGCCATCGTGCAAGGCGTACGTAGCAACTACGACATCGACGCGTTTCAGGTCATCCTCGAGGCGATTGGAGAGGCTACCCACAAGACCTACGGCCACTCCGACACCCAGGACGACGTCTCGTTCCGGGTCATCGCGGACCACGTGAGGGCGACCACCATGTTGGTGGCAGACGGCGTCATGCCCGCGAACGAGGGACGCGGCTACGTGTTGCGGAAGATCATGCGCCGCGCCATGCGACACGGTAAGAAGCTCGGACTTACGGAGCCGTTCTTGTTCGCCCTGACCGACGTGGTCGTGGCGGAGATGAGCGACGCCTATCCGGAGCTGCTCTTGTCGAAAGAGCTCATCCGTCGCGTCACCCAGTCCGAAGAGGAACGGTTCCGAACCACGCTCGCCACGGGGTTGGCCGCTCTCGAGGAGCAGCTCCGCAAACGCGACGTACAGCAGAGCCGCTCTCTCGCCGGCGCCGACGCCTTCAAGCTTTACGACACGTTCGGGATGCCGCTCGATCTGCTGACCGATATTGCCCAGGAATCCGGCATCTCGGTGGACGAAGAGGGTTTCGAGCGCGAGATGGAAGGCCAGCGCGCGAGGGCTCGACAGTCGTTCAACAAACCCGGCCAGGCTCCGGATCGCACACTCTACGGGAAGCTGGGGGGGCGGATCTCGACGCGCTTCGAGGGCTACGAGGCGACGAAGCTGTCGGCCCGGATCCTCGCCCTCACGAAGGATGAACGCGAAACGAAGGAGCTCTCCGAAGGGGACACGGGCGAGATCTTCCTCGATGTGACACCGTTCTACCCGGAGGGAGGCGGACAGGTCGGCGATCGAGGCGTCATTGCATCCGGAAGTGGGGTCGCCGACGTCATGGGCACGCGGTCGCCGGTCGCCGGACTCATCGCCCATCGGGTACGGGTAAGCAAAGGCACGCTCGGGCTCGAGGAGACCGTCACCGCCGCCGTCGACGGGTCTCGGCGCAGCGGTGCTGCCGGCCACCATACGATGACCCACATGCTGCACGCGGCACTGCGCGAAACACTCGGCCCTCACGTCAAACAAGCCGGCTCTCTCGTCGATTTCGACCGCCTACGTTTCGATTTCTCCCACTTCGCACCATTGACGACGGGAGAGCTCGAGCAGATCGAGGGGCGCGTGAACTCGAAGATTCGGGAAGACCTCGAAGTTCAGAGTCGCACGCTCCCCATCGACGAGGCGCTCGCGAAAGGCGCCATCGCGTTCTTCGGCGAGAAGTACGGAGAGAGCGTCCGCATGGTAGAGATCCCCGACTACAGTCTCGAGCTGTGTGGTGGAACTCATCTGAATCGTACCGGCGAGGCCGGACCGTTCGTGGTGACGAACGAGTCATCGGTCGCCTCCGGAGTCCGACGCGTCGAAGCGCTTACCGGCCAGGCCGCCGTGCATTACTTCCGTTCCCGCCTATCGCAGCTCGACGAGGTGAGTCGGACGCTCAAGACGCATCCGGACGAACTCGTGAGCACGGCTCAGCGGCTCCGTGAGGAGCTCAAGAACAAGCAGCGTCAAATCGAGGCCCTCGAGCTCAAGCTCGCCACAGGAAGCTCGGACGACGCCGCAGACGGAACGACCGAGGTTGACGGTGTCGTCATCTGGACGCCGCCGCCGCTCGACGGGTACGGCAAGAAGCAGCATCGTCAAGTCGTCGACGCATTCAAGGACAAACATAGCGGAGCTTCTTGGATCGCGGTCGCCAGCTCCGTGATCGATGACAAGGTCTCGCTCATCGTCGAGGTCTCGACCGATTTGACGGACCGCGTCCGCGCCGACGAGCTCGTCAAAGAGCTCGCGCCCATGATCGACGGCCGCGGTGGAGGTAAGGCGGAACGCGCCGAAGCCGGAGGTCGCGGGGCGGATCGCGTCTCCGCCGTTCTAACCCGTGCGCGAGAGCTCGCCCGGAGCGCACTCGAGGCCCAACATGCCTAGCAAAACCCTGGTGAAGTTATTGTCGTCCTGCGCGTTGCTGCTCGCCTCAGCGCCCGCGGCGTGGGCACAGGTCTACGGCTACACGAACGAAAACGGGATCTTGATCCTCTCGAACGTGCCCGCCCATGATCGGATGCGGCTCATCGCAGACGGGACGCCCGAAGAAGCGGGCAAGACGTGGAAATATTCCGGGCAATATGACGACCTCATCATGAAGGCATCGCAGCTCTATGGGGTGGACTCGGCGCTCGTGCGGGCCGTCATCGCCGTCGAGTCCGCGTTCAATCGCTATGCCCGCTCACCCGTCGGAGCGCGAGGGCTCATGCAGCTCATGCCGGACACCGGACGTATGTACGGCGTCGGTAACGCCTACGACCCGTGGCAGAACATCCGCGCCGGCACGGCCTATCTCAAAGAACAGATGACGACGTTTCGTGACCTCAGATTGGCGCTTGCCGCCTACAATGCCGGTCCCAACGCCGTGAAACGTTACAACGGCATTCCGCCTTATCCGGAGACCCAGAACTACGTCAAGAAGGTGACGGCGATCTACAAGGCGGGGAGCAAGATCCAGATCGTCAAGGGCGGCAAAGTCTACAGCATCGGACAACCCGGCGGCTCCACCCGCGTCACTCAATTTCACCGATCGGGCAACAGCTCACTCGCGCAGCAATCAGCCTCGAGCTCCACCGCCGAGCCGGTGCGGAACGGTCGCGAGTCGACGATCGGCGCCGCGGCCCGCCGCGCGAACGCCGAGAGTGCACCTGCCCCGCGTGAGGAAAGTCCGACGCGCCTCGTCTATTACCGCTACGTGGACCCGAACGGCATCGTGCACATCGCGCGCACCGCTCCGGACGGGCTCCCTCACGTGGTTCTCGAGCCCTGACGGCGAAGCGTCCCACAACGAGGCAGGATTTGGGTTAGAATTTGGCGGAAACAATCGGTCCATCCTGTGAGTGGCTTTGAGCCTAGAGGTCTCGCCGCCCTAAAGGAGCCCCAAGTGACGAGACGCCACGCACGCCCATCCCGACACGTAACCGGCAGGGATAGGTCCGCCCAGAGCTAGACAAGAGATGGCCGATCAATCCTCGACTCCGTTCGATCAGGGGCTCTTTCTCGTCCACTTGAACCGAGGGCGTGAGCATTTCGACCAGCGCAACTTCCCCGACGCCGCAGAGCAGCTCGAAGAAGCCCGGCGACTGCGACCCGAGGACGACACCGTCCTGAACCTGTTGGGACTCGCCTATTTCAAGCAGGAACGGTACAAGCAGGCCGATTCCGTCTACCGCAAGCTGATCGAGCTCAACCCTGACTCGTACACCCTGCACTTCAACCTCGGACTCGTAGGGTTCAAGACCGGTGATCTCGACGATGCCGAAGCCATCTTCCTTCGAGCGCTCGAGCTCAAACCCGATAACCAGAAGACGCACTTCTATCTCGGCAATATTTACGAGAAGAAGAAGCAGTACTACAACGCCATCTTCCAATACCGCAAGGCCGGCGCGAACATCATGGTCAAGCGGGTCCAGGAAAAGATCGACAACGAAGAGCCGCCCGCCCAAAAGCCCGATGCGGATTTCGCTCTGAGCGATCGCCAAGGCGCGCTTCAGGCCGACAGCCCGGCCGCCGCCGCTCCAGACGGTGCGAACGCAGGTGCTGCGGACGTCCCCCATGCGGAGCTCGAAAAGATCAACGTCGACCATATCGACCGAAGACGCTTTCTGACCGCGCTCCAGGAAGGGCTCTTCGTCGATACACCGCCGCCCAAGCCCGAGGCGCCCACAACGGCTGCGAAGCCCGCGGCGCCTCGAAAGCCCGGTGTCCCCGCGACGCCTGCAGGATCGGCGACGCGCGCGAAGACGGCGTCGGACCCCGACATCTCGAAGAAGGGCGGGGCCACCTCACCGCGGATCGATGCGCGGGTCAAGCGGCGCACGCCGCGCACCTCGTCCGGCAACGCACCGATCGCAGTGACTCCGTTACCGCAGCCCATCGAGCCCGCTCGGATGGAGCAGCGGCCGAGCACACCCAGTGCCAAAAAGGGTGACGAGACCACCTCGCCCGGTGTGAGTCCGCCACCGAACAAGCCGTCCGACACGCAAGAAGAAGTGCTCTCATCGGAGGAGCGCACCGTCATCGCCCAGGCGGTTGACGACTTGACGGCGAGCACGGAGCAAACGATACCGCCATCGACGGAGCAAACGATACCACCCGGAAAGCGGGCCGAGTCGGACCGCAAGACTCCGGAGCCCGCGCGGATCCGCGTGACCGAACCTATCGTCGATGATCAGTCTTTCGACCCCTTGTCGAGCGAGAGAGTGCCGGAGAGCGCCAGCAAGGAGCTTTTCGCCCGAGAAGACGTGCCCGACCGACGCCGCTCCGGCGGCTCTTCGGACGTACCGCCGGCGGAGGAGTTCCATCCCGAATCCGACCCCCAGGGCGTCCCGAAACTGTTGAGCTGGGGCGGCGCCGACACTGGTCCGCTCGATCGTTTCAACGCTCGGATGCGTCGTCGCGACGACATCTTTCGCTACCTCGAGAACAACCTGATCGAAGTTAATTTCTCGGGCAAGGTGTTCATCAAACAAGGGACGATATACAGCTATAGCGGCAACTTGACGTTCTGGGTCAAACCGCAGCGAGAAGAGTCCGTCCCCCCTCTCGTCATCGTCAGCGGCACGGGGAAGCTACTTCTCACCGACCGGCAGCGAGACATTACCGTATTGCGGATCAAGGAAGAAGAGATCTGCATCGAGCCGTCTCACCTGCTCGCCTGTCAGGAGACTCTGACGCCCAGATATGCCGTCATCGAGAACGGAGACAGTCGTCCCGACATGCACGTTCTCATGATCAAAGGCAGCGGCGTCTTGGCTTTGTCCGTCGCGAGCAAGCCACTGCTCATCACCGTGCAGAAGGAATACCCCATCAACGTTTCCAGCACGAGCCTCATTTCGTGGTCCGGAAACCTCACGCCTGCGATCGTCGACGACGAAGCCATCGCCGAGATCATGATGCCGGGTTCATCGACCGGCGTGAATCTGAGACTCGAAGGTGAGGGCCGCGTGATGATGGAGAAGTCTTCGTTCGACGAATAACGGCTCGATAGCAGCCGCTACCTCACGAGACGCCCGTGCGTCGGAAACGGACTTCTTGCCCCTCGATCTCGAGCGTGAATCCGTCTGCCCCAAATCGTCCGACCATGTGCTGACGCAGCGCTCGCTCGAACTCACGCGCGTCGTCGGAGCTATCCCAGACGGAGTGCCATAACAGCGCATACTGCTCCCCATCCGGAAAGACCGCGTAGGCATCTCCGCCCCAACCTTCGGCCGCGGTCTCGGCTAAGGCCGTTGCGGAGCCATCACTCAACAGAGCGCGGATGAGGAGCTCACCGAGGCGTCCTTCGAAATCCGCATCACGAGTCGCGGCGCGCGGCAAGGAGACTTCTACGGGCTCATCGGGGTTCGCGCCCAGATATTTCTCCGGATGGAGCACCTGCTCGGTCGAGCGTGGAGGAGTCTCCAACAGCTCGTTCAATAGCTCGAACCCTCCGCGCTCGAATATCGCCGTTGCGAGATTGCGACCACGAAAGTAAGGAGCGACCAGTTGCTCCTGGACGACCGCCGGAGCACTCGCGAGCTCCGGTCCCGCGAACATCTCCGCGACTTCGGGTCCTGAGAGGCCGAGCGAGAACGCGCGAAACATGTTCTCGAGCTCCGGGCGGTTCTTGGTGACGCGCGCCGCGAGATACTGCTCCATCAGCACGGAGGCGTCACCTTCGATGAGACACAAGACCGCGAGACGTCGGTCGTCATAGTCGCTCTCGACCACGAGCTTGTCACGAATGACGATGTGCTGGTCTTGGACCGCATGGCGGATCTCGTGAGAAAGGACGAGTTGATTCTTGAGTGTCAGCTTTCGGTCCGAAGCTATCGCAAAGAGTTTCTTGACACCCGGCCGCTCATCGTAGAAGCCGGCGACGGCCTCGTCCAGCACGCGCTGACGGATGGCCCGAAGGTCTTGGCCGTCGGTGAGAAAGCCGAAGGCTCGGAGCGCGCGCTCTTCTCGCTCCGCATAAGCCACCGGATACTCCTCTTCGAAGAGTCCACGGATATAGGCGGAAAGGTCGTCGCGTGACATGAAGTCGATGGGGACGCTGTGCTGGAGCGGTAGCTGTCCAATCTCTTCCACTCGCCGTTCGAGATCCGACGGCTCGATCGGACCGAGCCCGAGCAAGAGCGCGAGCTGCTCGAGCTGTTCTTCGAGCGCCGCCTCATCGAACTGAGCGATCAGCGGACGGCTCAACACGGGCGCGGCAAGCAGGCAGAGCGCCGCGGCCGCGGCGACGAGAATTCGATTGCGAGTGCGATTCACGATGACGTCCATCAACCTTTGCAAGCCTCCGAGATCGAAAGGATAGCGCTCGAGCGCGGACTTCACCAACTATCGACGGCCGCGACCGGCGGTGAGATTCAGGGCTCCGCGGGCACCCGAATGACGGTTGCGAACCGGCAGCTATCAGCGCCCTGCCCTCGGCATTCGGTTTCGCCGACGGACTCGGCACCCAGATCCGTCTTCGCGAGGAGACCTGAAAACAGCGACGCGTAAAACTGACAGCGATTCTGGCCCTGGTTCTCCGGCGGCGTATGACAGAACAAGGAGTTGTCGACGGTAACGATGAGATTGTCGCCGTCTTTTGCCACCGACAGCTGGGCATCCTTGTGGATCGCGCGCATTCCGCTATGAAGCAAGTGCTTGACGAGTCTTTCGCGGCCAAAACGAGGCAGCTTCTCCAAGAGCCGCCGCTCGATGGGAGAAAACTCCTCATAGGCGTGCTCGGACGCATTCATCCCCGCAGTCTCGATCACGCGCTGATACAGAGCGGGGCTGCGCCGCAAATAGCCAACGGCTCCGATGACCGTCGCGACGTGAAACTGGGTCGCGCGCGTCGTCGGGTCGAACCATTGGCTCAGTACTTCGAGCTCTTCAGGAGCGTGCTCTTCGAGCGCTCTTTGCAAGCACGTCACGAAAACGCGCTCGACTTGAATGTCACGCATAGTGGCGCAGGAGCGAGAGACGGATGGATTTAGGCGGGACTTGCCCGATTGTTTGGCGCGCCGATATCATGGACTGAAGTGACGACGAGTATACCACTCGCAGCCGAGCCCGGGACGGCCAAAGGAGTCGAGGGCGTCATCCTCACCGGGGGTAAAAGCCGAAGGATGGGCCGCGATAAAAAAGCGCTCCAACTCGGAAACGGGACTGTCTTCGGACGCATCCTCCATGCGATGAAGCCGCTCGTCACCGAGGTGCGGGCCGTCGGGAGCCAAAGGCCCCAAGCGCTCGATGGCGACGCCGCCACGATCGGCTGGCAGCCGGATCTCAGAGCAGCCTCGGGTCCCCTGACCGGTATTCACACCGCGCTCGTGACGTCCAAGGTCCACAGAGTATTGATTGTCGCGTGCGACCTGCCTTTCGTGACGACCGCATTCCTTCGACTGCTCGTAGACGACGGAAGTCCCCACGCCGACGTCGTCCTCCCACGCCGCGATGGACGAGCGCTACCCGTCTGTGCCGTGTACGATGTGTCGTGCCGGCAACGGCTCGAGCGCTACCTCGACGCCGGGCACTTTGCGGCACGCGGCTTCGTAGCCAGTGTCTCCGCTCGTTATATCGATGAGGCGTCATGGGCCGCAGTCGATCCCGAGGGCCGCAGCTTCTTCAACCTCAACACGCCCGAGGACTACGACCGGGCAAAGCGACTCGCCGTCGCCGAACCCGTCTCGGACGAGCGCTAGCTCGTCCGCAGGGCCGCGCCTTCGCTTCTCGCGACGTAGCAGGCGGCAGCCGCATCTCCGGTAACGTTCACGACGGTCCGCCCCATATCGAGGATGCGCTCCACCCCGAGCACCAAAGCCAAGGCCTCACCCGGTATTCCGAAATGCATAAGGACGACGATGATAATGGGAAGCGATCCGCTGGGGACCCCGGCCGCACCCACCGCCGTCAAGACGGCGAACACGACCAGAATGACCTGCTGCTGAAACCCGAGCGTCACCCCGAAGACTTGCGCTAGGAACACGACGACCACGGTGACGAATAGGGCCGTCCCGTGCATGTTCATCGTGGCACCAAGCGGTAGTACGAAACCGGCGATACGGCGCCCAATGCCGAGTTCCTCCTCGGCGACTTTGATCGTGGTAGGAAGTGTCGCCGAGGAAGAGCTCGTCGACAGCGCGGTCAGCATGACCGGCGACATCTTACGGAAGAACAGCCTCGGGGAGACGCCCGCGCATAGACGAACGAAAACGGCGTTCGCGCCAAAGAGCTGGGCGATGTAGCCCGTCAAGACGACGATGACAAAGAGTGACAACTGCTCGAAAATCTGCCAGCCGAACCGAGCGGTCACGTTGAAGATGAGCGCGGGTACCGCGAACGGCGCGAGGCGCATCGCGAGCCCGACGATGACGACGGTCGCGCTTGCGACGCCTTCCATGACGTCGTTGACCGGCGCCGCCTTTTCTGCCGGAATACGCGAGAGAGCGAAACCGAACAAACCCGCCGCGAAAATAATGGGGAGCATATTGAGCTCGACCGCATCTCGAAGCGGGTTTCGACTGATGATTCCGACGACGACGTCGGGCCAGAATCGCTCTCCCTCCGCTAGTCTTAGTTTTTGCTGTGCCTCGTCGCGATACTGATCAATGAGGGAGGCTTGATCCGTCGGGTCGAACCCGCGCCCGGGCGCGATCACAGTCGCGAGAAGGAGTCCAAGAACGGAGGCCGCCGCGCTCGTGGTCACGAACACGCCGAACGTGCGTGCGCTCAGCCGCCCCAGCTTCTCACCCGCGCCCAGCTGCGACACGCCGAGCGCGATCGAGCAGAACACGATGGGAACGACGACCATGAACAACAAATTCAAGAAGATGCGTCCGAGGGGTGCCGTCACGTTGTCGATGAACCCGTCGAGGTGTCGCGAGTCCACGGTCCCCGTTCGGGCGAGTTGATAGCAGACGATGCCGGCGATAGCTCCGACCACGAATCCGATGAGAATCTTCGTGTGTAGGGAGTAGCCGGAGCGGTGGGTTTCGTCCAACGGGGTTTCCTCGGCCGAGCGAGGGTGTCAGTATAACAGCCCGGCTCCGTGGACGATGAAACGGCTACCGGTTGTGCCGATCGCTCACTCTTCGAACAGCTCGCCGTTTTGTCGACGGCCGCGGACGTCTCGCATCATTTCGTTGAGCCTTCGTTGAAGCTCCACTTCCAGGATGCGGTAACGCGCGCGTTGACGGATATCGAGTATCGCGTCAATCGCCTCGTAGCGAGTCTTCTCATCCGTGGCGAAGTCATCCCGCAGAACATCGAGCTCGTCGAGCAAAGGCCCGAGCTCCCCTTCTCCGGCCTGCTCGAAGCGAAGCGTCTGGCGCAGCTTGCGCAGGACGCCCATGCGGTCTTGTCGGTAGCTTCGTCTCGTATCTTGGAGCTTTTTTTGCGCCACGACGAGACTACCGAATTGCTCGTCGCTCAAGTCGAGAGAGTCCTGAAGCTTGTTCAGAACATAGGCCTCCATCATGCCCTCGACATCGGCTCGATTCGGTTCAGCCGGCCGTTGCTGGCCGCCGCTACCGGCGGACGCGACGGAAGTCCAAAGGACCAGGCCCGGGATCCACCCTCTTGTCCATGTCTTCTTCATGAGCTCGTCCTCATTTCTTGTGCAAGTTGCTCGACCAACCGTTGACGTTCGGCCGGCGTGAGATCGCCAATATCCGGGACGGAGGACGACAGCGGCGAGCCGGCCGTGATTGACCGGTCCCAGCCGGTGGCGTCGTCCGGCTCCGTCAGGTCTGAAAGCCCGACGAGCCACTGGTAGTCTTCATCTCGCTCCACCGGAGGGAGCAGGTAGTCGACGCCGATGCTCACGGCGTCGATCTCGGGATCCCCCGCGGGTCCGAACAGGGCGAGCATTCCCAAAACGACGGCCGCGGCGGTAGCAAGCGCGATCACGGTTCGACGGTAGGGATGCGGTCCGCTCTTTCGAGACGCCTCCGGCGAAGCGACTCCTTGACGCAGTCCGGGGTCGAAAACGCCGGGCTCCTCCGGCGTGCCATAGCCAAAGCCCTCGCGCGCGAAGGTGAGCGCCTCTTCGAGCTCCACCAGCTGCTCACGGCAAGACTCGCAACTCTCGAGATGTCGCCTGAAGGAAGCCTCGACCGGAACGTTCTCGACGACGTCGACGAAGATCTCGGGTGGCAGATGCTGGCTCCGCTGCTCGTCTACCATCTAGGCACGTCCCTCGACCGGCTGTAGCGGGCCGTCGGCCATCATTTTTCGCAGATTCTTGAGTGCGAAAAAGTAATTCGCTTTCGCAGTGCCCACCGAACACCCCATGATATCCGCAATCTCCTTGTGTCGAAGCTCTTGGTACACCCGCAGCACGAGCGTCATGCGCTGTCGCTCCGGAAGTCGAGATACCGCGCGCCGTACGGCCGCCTCGGTTTGCCGCTGCCCGAGACGGGCATGAGGCGATGGCCCCTCATCTACGAGATTCGGAGGGAGCTCCTCTTGGGTCGGCTTGCGGGACGAGACCCAGTTCAGGCAGACGTTGACCGCGATCCGATACACCCACGTCGAGAGCGAGGCGTCTCCACGAAAACCCTCGAGGCCTCGATAGGCCCGCAAGAACGTCTCCTGGGACAGATCTTCCGCGTCCGCATGGTTGCCCGAATAGCGGTAGCACAGGCCGTAAACCTTGCCCTTATGGCCCTGAACGAGCTGGTCGAACGCTTCGGTCGCACTCAAGCGCTCGATCCCAGCGTCCATCGAGCCCAGCATCTCAGGAGCGTTCGCCAATGTCCAATCCTCACTTTCGGCCCTAACGTTTGGACCGATGCCTGTAGGAAAAGGTTTAAAAGAACTTGGGCGTAAAGTAGTTTATCAACCTGTTGACACGAAACCCGCCAAAGTGCTAGTCTTTTTCTGTACTACTGTCGAACAAACGCTCCCTTTCGCAATCGAGCTAGAGATCGTGTCCCGTGACCGGCCGCACGTAGGGGATAGTTTCCCCAAAAACGCGTCTGGTAACCCATCCGGCAGTAGCGAGGATCGCTCACATGGCCAGCCGTAAATCTCCTAGCAAAAAAACCCCTAGTCGCTCCCGACCTGCCTCCAAGCGCACGAGTCGTTCGAGCGCCAAGCCGGTAGGACTCGACCTGGGAACGAGCTCGATCGTTGCCGCACGAGAGAACGGCAGTGGCGTACGCTCGAAGGCCGAGCTGAACGCGTTCCTCGAGCTGCCCACGTCGCGGTTCACCGAGCAAATCCTCGACCAGAACCAAATCGATTTCGTTCGCGACAACGGGCATCTCGTGGTGTTCGGAAACGGCGCCTTCAAGTTCGCGAACATGTTCAACGCGGAAACGAGACGGCCCATGCGCCACGGGCTCGTCAACGCGTCCGAGCCCTACGCGCAACGCCTCCTGTCGGTCATCGTCGAGAAGCTCGTCGGCAAGCCGAAACGTAAGGGGCAAACGCTCTGCTTCAGCGTGCCGGGGCCGCCGCAAGACTCCCCTTCGAGCCTCGTGTATCACGAGGCCCTCATGAAACAAATGCTGGATAGCATGGGCTTCGATGCCCAGTCGATCAATGAAGGCCTCGCAATCGTCTTCTCCGAGCTGCAGAAGAAGAACTTCACGGGTATCGGAATCAGTTTCGGCGGAGGGTTGACGAACGTCTGCCTCGCCTATCTGTCGGTTCCGGTTTTTTCGTTCGCGATCGACAAGGGCGGCGACGACGTCGACGAGTCCGTCGGCGAGGTCACCGGTGAGACCGCGACGCGGGTGAAGGCGATCAAAGAAGACGGGCTCGACCTGAACAAGAAAGCCCGCAACAAAATCGCCGGAGCGCTTCAAATTTACTACGCGGACCTCATCGAGAGCGTCGTGGACGGCATCGATGACGCCCTCTCGAGCGCCGACCGGATGCCCAAGATCGACAAAGCCATGCCCGTCGTGCTGGGAGGCGGATCCGCCCTTCCCAAAGGTTTCGCCGAACGCTTCAAGAAGGCGTTGGACGACAAAAAGCTACCCATCGAGATCGCATCCGTACGCATGGCGAAGGAGCCCCTGACCGCCACGGCCCGAGGCGCGCTCCTCAAAGCGACCTACGAGAACTAATCCGAGCAAGGAGACCGTCATGGACAGCACCGTAGCAAGCGGCGAAGGCAAGATCGGACTCGACATCGGGACGAGCAAGATCATGTCGATCCGTCAAAGCGCGAGCCAGTTGAAAGCCGCGACCGAGACGAATGCGTTTCTGCCTCTTCCTTACTCGCGGATTACCGAGAACATCCTCCTCCAGAACAAAGTCCACTACTACCAGAACAACGGGCACTTCTTCGTCTATGGAAACAACGCGGAGAAGTTCGCGGGCCTCTTCAATGCAGAGACCAGGCGGCCGATGAGTGGTGGACTGATCAATCCCGAAGAGCCGGCCGCGCTAACGCTCATCAAGGTCATCATCCAGGGTCTCCTCAAGAAACCCAAGAGCAAGAGCGACCTCGTCTGCTATTCCGTTCCGGGTGCGCCGGCTGATAGCCCGAGTGACCTCATCTACCACGAGAAATTGCTCGCAGGATACCTATCGGAGCTCGGCTACCGCTCCAAGAGCGTCAACGAAGGTCAGTCGATCATATTCTCGGAGCTAGAAAAAGAGAACTTCACCGGCATCGGGATCTCCGCGGGTGGCGGAATGTGCAATGCCTGCCTCGCTTATCTATCGGTGCCGGTCGTTTCGTTCTCGACGACCAAGGCGGGAGACTTCATCGACAAGAGCGTGGGCTCCGTCACCGGAGAATCCGCAACCCGAGTCAAGCTCGTCAAAGAACAGTCGCTCGACCTGTCGGTGGCGCCAAAGGACAAGGTAGAAGAGGCACTCCACATCTACTATGACGAGGTCGTAAACGAGCTGATCGCGACCCTGAACAAAGCGGTGAGCCAGGCGTCGAGCGAAGCGCATCAGCTCGACCAGCCCGTGCCCGTCGTCCTCGCCGGAGGCACCGCACAGCCGGCCGGCTTTCGCGAGCGCTTCGCGAAAGCGCTCGAAGACTCCAACTGTCCGGTTCCGATCTCCGAGGTCCGGCTGTCGCCGAACCCCACGCAAGCGACTGCCCGAGGCGCCTTCATCGCGGCCGTCTACGATAGCTGAGCCACTCCGGCAGGCGAGGCGCCTACCGATGCGGCACTCGAATCAGGCGGAGAGAGCGCCGGAACTCCCTCACAAACGGCTCCAGACAAGCCTCGGCTACCTGTCCTCACGCGTCACCGATCCGGTGCGAAAGCTCTGGTTCATCAAGAAAACGCTGGAGCGCTACGGCACGCACAGTGAGCTCGTGAGACGGCTTCCGGTCGTCCGGAGTATCGTCTTTCACTACGTCGCGCTCGAATCGTTCGGCTCCCTCGCGTGGCGCTCCGAACCTGGCGTCGTTTCCTTTCCCCGCGCGCCTCTCTTCCTCTTGTTCCACATGCGTCACGTCCTTCTGGTCGTTACGGTAGCCGCACTCGCCCTCTCGACCTATTGGCTGTTGGGCGCGGCACGCACGGGCGCGGATTGGGCGGCCGCGAGGCTCATCCCGCTTCCGAACATCTCAGCCCCCGTCTCCGTTGACTTTCACCCGAATCGCTCTTCCAACCCCCCCACCAGCGTGTGGCTCGTGACCCAGAACACGGAAGAAGAGCTGTGGAGCAACGGATTGCGGGTCGACACGCAGTTCGCGATCGACACGCATCGTCGGCGCTATCTTCACTTTCCCAAGGACGGCAGCGCGCCCACTGAGCGGAGCGGCCCGCCCGTCGGGATCGTCTACCACGCATCTCAAAGCGATATGGCACCATTCTCGCGCGAGTTCAGCACGGACATCCTTGAAACCACTCACGCACTTCTCGGCTGGCTCCAGCGACGCGAGATCTACCACTACATGATCGACCGTTTCGGCCGCGTCTACCGTATCGTCGACGACGACGACGTCGCCGTCCACGCCGGGACGTCGATTTGGGAAGACGAGGAGAGCTACTATCTCAACCTGAATGACAGCTTTATCGGGGTCGCGTTCGAGAGCCGCTGGGATACGGGGAAGGACCTCATCACACCGGCTCAAGTCCAGGCCGCGATGAACCTGACGGACGTTCTACGCCTGCGCTACTCGATCTCTGACATCAATTGCGTACCCCACGGACTCGTCTCCGTCAACGCGACGAAGCGGCTGATCGGCTACCACGCGGACTGGGCGCAGGGTTTCCCGTTCAATGCCTTGGGCTTGAGCGACAAATATGCTCTGCCGCCGGCGAGCATGACAGCCTTCGGATTCGGCTATGACGAAGATCTCGTAGGAAGGCTCGGTGGGGAGCTTTGGCCCGGTGTCGAGCGGGCGGAGACACTCCTACGGGAGCGGGCGGAGAGCGAAGGGAGCGACGTTCAGCGACTGCGCTCTCGGCTCGGCGAACGCTATGACGAAATGAACGGCCAGTGGCGGACGTTCGCTCACCGGCGGTCGAACCAGAAATTACGCGCTCTTCCCGAGGTCAAGGTGAACCCCGTGACTTCGCCCGTGGAAGAACGCGTGAACCAGACGCTTCCGTCGTCCCAGCGGTAGCCATCGACGAAGACAGCTTCCATCGGCGACGAGAAAGACGGCGCCGTCAGCACCAAGCCATCCGGAGCGCCGACGACCACGTAGGTAACTGAGAGCTCGGTGCACGTGTACTCGCCCGGGAGGCCCCCACGCACCCCGTCGGACGCCGCTTGCGCCTCCACCCGTTCATAGACGAGAACACGTTGCCCCGTTTGACGCACCGTCATGCGCACGTGCGGGTCGCGGCCGGCGAACTCGAGCGTCGTGGGCTCTTCGCCGGAGGCCTCGAAACGATCGTCCCCCGCCGAAGAGAACGAAAGCTCGCGCTCTTTCCACAACAGCTTTTCGCCGTCCACGACCAGCTCCGCGAGCTCGCCGCTATGAGCGTCCCAGTAAACACCGTCCCATAATCGAGACGTGCGGTCCGAGCGCGACGCCTCGCTAAGCGCGGCACCCGTGTCACCGGCCGGAAGAAGGATCTCGGCGACGGACTTCGCCAACTCCGTCGCGCTCGCCGAAGACGTATTACACAAAATGTAGGTCGACCAGCGCTCTTCCGGAAACATCAACATCGCGGTGCGATAGCCGACGAATGATCCTCCATGAGAGACCGTCTCGCGCCCTCGATCGCTGGCCACGACCACGCCCGACGCGTAGTTCTGCCGCTCGCCGCCCGACAGCGTCGGCGTTTCCAGTCGCTTCAGACGAAGGTCTTCCCCACCGACCTCTCCGGTGTAGAAATTGCGGTCCCAAGCGAGCAAATCGTCCACGCTCGTATAGAGCCCGCCGTCGCCGACCATATCGAGCATCGTCGTGTCGATCTCCCAGCCCTCCGATGCGTGAGGACGATAGCCGGTGGCGCGACGCTTCACGATCTTCCGTAAATCGTCGTGAAAGTGCGTGTCGTCCATCCCGAGCGGTCCGAAGATGAAACGCTGCGAGAACTCGGCGAGGCTCTCTCCGGTCGCGCGCAGCACGATCTGCGAGAGCAGGAAGTAGCCGGAGTTACTGTAGAGAAACTCGCTCCCCGCGGGAAAGTTGGACCGCTCCTGGCGTGCGAGTCGCTCGAGCACGTCGGCCTCGGAATAGATCGCGTCGTCGTCATAGCCAGCGAGGCTCATGAGCGTCAGATAGTCTCGGATTCCGCTGCTATGGTGGATCAAATGCCGGATGGTGACGACGGGATCGTTCACCGGAAGCTCCGCTACGTGGATGCGGATGTCATCGTCGAGCGAGAGCTTTCCTTGCTGCTCCGCGAGCAACGTCGCGAATGCCGCGAACTGCTTCGAGACGGACGCCATCCGGAAAACGGACGCGGACGATAACGGGATGCCGTGATCGAGGTCGGCGCTACCATAGCCTCGTCGGTACACGAACTGCCCGTCCTGGATTACGCCGAGCGCACAGCCGGGCGATCCGGGCCGGTCCCACTCTTCGAACAGCGCGTCCACCCGCTCATCCGCGTAGAGGGCGCTCGATTGAACGATGAGCGCGGCAACGATGAACAACTTGCTCATGGAGGCCACCATCCCTACAATTTCATTCATGAAGTGCAAAACACTGTTGATTCTATCCGTCTTGTCCGCGCTCGGCTCCGGTTGTCAATCGGAGAGCGAGCCGAGCGTCGATCTGAGTGGTGTCGACTATTGCACGATCGAAGACGCGCGCGTCGATACCGTGCGGCCGGCCGAGGGCGAGACGCCCATCGACGATGTCAACTGGTTCGCACGACCGGTCCCGAATCCTTCCGGCGCGTGGCTCGTGGCTTACGCGAGTCATGAGCAGAATTACCTCTACGATCTCGGCTCCGGTGAGCGTATCAAGATCCCGGACCGTTCCGACGCCGTCGCGACCCCCGACGGCCTCTACATCACCGTCCCGTCGTACTACACCTCGGACGAGTACATCCGATTCTATGATGCCTCCGTGCTGCTCGCGCACCTCGCTCGAGGTGAAGATGCCGATGGCGTCGCGCCCGTCTACATCCACAAACATCCCGACCTGAGAAAAGTCTACTACCAGTCCACGGGCGTCGTTTCGGCGCGAGGCGATGGAGGTCCCAACGATCTGGCACGAACCTATCGATTGATGTTCTCGGGGACCGCGAGCGAGTCCGGCTTTCGAATCGTCGACTATACGTTCACGCGAGAAGGGGGCGACACCGTTTCCGTCGAAGCCACGGAGCCGATGAAGCTGTGTCCGGAAGTCGAGAACGATCTCAACACTCCGTTCATATCCAAGGACGCTCGCTACGTCGTCTCCTATACCAGCTCCAGCAGCGAGGAAGAGTACTCGCCGGGGTCATCCTTGAAGCTGTTCGAGATCATGGAGACGCGCCCCGAAGAAGGGACGACGAGCTGCAGAGAGATCATCGACTTCGGCTTCGCCGCGGGCAAGGCCGACTTCAGTTATGACAACCGACAGCTCACCTTCCACATCAGCAAAGGCGGCTACCTGACGCCCTTCGTCAATGGCGGCCTCCCCGCCGATACGACGACGGATATCGTCGTCGTTGATCTCGATCTCGACGCGAACGGAGACATTGCCGGCCATTCGGAGATGAGACGTCTGACAACCTCTCTTACCGAGGGTGTCGGCAACTACTTCCCCGCTTTCCTACCGGACGGCAACTTGTATTACCTGTTCAACGCCGTTCCGAAAGAGAGCGAGGAGGACAAGCGCTTCTATTTCAAAGTGACGTCACCGAACGGAGGGAGCAGCTCGGCCCGCAACTTCTTCACCAGCGAATCGGATCGCGCGGGAGCAGAAGCGATTGGCAAGATGTGGCACGGCGCATGCGCGGCCGCTACGCCGGCTCCGAAGCCTCACGAGGCGCCATGGATCATGGCCAGCCTCACCTCGAGGCAGTGTCGTGCGCTCATAGAAGAGCAATGGCAGGAGGGCGCCCTGCGTAGAGAATCTCTCGACGCCGTTTGCGAGAGACTCTCGTAAGACGCCTTCTAGTTCATCGAGCACGCGCCGGGGCCGCGGGGGTCGCCACAGCTTCCGCAGGAGGCACCGGATGCCTCGGCCGTGCGGCTCGCACCGCTCGCACCGGTGACGGCGGCAAAGGTGGACAGCAACCGTTCGAGTCTCTTCCCCTGACACGTCGGGCATTCGGGCGTTTCCCGACCGAGAACGAGAGTTTCGAACTCGTGCTCGCACTTCTTGCAACGGTACTCGAATATCGGCATATCCAGTGGCCTCCCGGCGCTCTCACCTGTGATCGGTCCTGGCCCTCATGTTAGTCCGGTGGCGACTCTCGTGTCGACCGAACCTCGTGCGGTCAGGGCGACGTCCGCTCGCCGATATTGGCGAGATGGCGCCGGTAAGCATCTCGGTTTCTATATCCGGGCAACGGGGCGCTCGCCTGCCCGTCGGCGAAGACGAGAATGGACGGGGAATGGACCGCGATATCGCGGAACAATAGCTCGACTGCGCCGAGCGGACGCCTGGCGTCCTCCGGGACCCCCTGTGCGGCGCCGACGGTTCGGGTGAGCGAACGAGAAGCTCCCGCGTCGACGACTGCGACGAACGCGAACGACTCGGCCTCCGCGGCGGCCTTGATCTCATGATATCCGTCGACGGAAAGCGGAAGATGTGGCGACCACAAATAGACGACGAGTCGACCGTGGCGCTCGACAAGGGTGGAGAGATCCTCATCCGTGAAGGCGCCCGGGACGGGCGTTCGGGTCGAGACCGTACGGCGCACCGCGCAATCCGCCTGAAAATCGAGCCGCACCGTCTCGTATGGGTCGGTCCGAAAGACGCTTCCGGACGGCAGGTCGCTCGGCTGGTGGTACGTCAGCCAGACGCCTCGTTCCCCAGTCGCGATTCTGTAGACGTCTCCTCCTTGCGGGCCCCCCGGAGATTTCAGAACCTCCGCGGTGGCCCCCCAGTCGGTCAGCTGCGCCTCGATCGCAGTGGCGCACGTCTGGCCGGCGAGGAACTCAGGCAGGAGCAGCAGCAAGAAGGACGCGTTCACACGCTTGAAAATAGCCGTTCGTCGTTAGAGCTGTCAATCCCCGCGCGCACGACCCACTTCTTAGGACTGCAGGAACAAGACAGCCGTCACCGGCCCCAGCTTCAAGGCCAGGGGAAAGTGGAGCTCCATGGCCATTTGGGCCCACATCTGGCTCATGACGAACAATCCACCGGTCAACACGATGATTCTCCCGAGACGTTCTCCGCTAATAACCACGGTATGACTCCTCACTGATGCGTTTCTCGTAAGACTGTCCCCGAACGTTATGAATTAGAAAATGATTCGAGGAAACGTCCCTAGATCGTAGGAGTTCCAGCTCCCGCTGTCTAGAGTAAGAATTTCCCTAGTCGCCGTTTCCCCACGAAACGGCACATGGACGGCGGGATCGTGTCGTTTTCCCTCCGATCCGGGGAAAGACGAAGCTCCCGCTCGCGCCCTAGCATGACGGTAAGCCGCCACACGCGAAACGTTCTACTTCTTGGCCGGCGGGCCATCACCCGAAGGGAGGATGGTGGGAAAAACCCGCACGTTCCCGTCGCTCCCCTCTTTAGGGCTCGTGATTCGGCCAATACCCTGCTCGTCGACCTCGTCGATGCGCACGATGGCGTGGAGCGGCACGTGGGTCCGCTTGACGCCTAGAAACTCGCGCTCGAGTCGTTCCTGAGCGGGGTCAATCACCACCTTCGTACTGTCCCCGAAGCTCAGCTCCTCGATTTCGACGAAACCGAACAAGCCGCCTTGCGAAACGCCGCGGGCATAGATCTCGTAGATCTCACCTTGATTGCTGAAGATGACCTTGTAGATGGGTTCGGCCATGGTGCGTGATTCTACCAGCTGTTCTATGCTTGCCCAATGGGAGAAGCAAGAATCCACGCACCGGAGGTACCTGCGGACTTCGATTGGTTGGGGACGTCCACTCCCCTGACTCTCGCCCGGATGCGGGGTAATCTCGTCATCATCCATTTTTGGACCTCCGGCTGAATCAACTGCGTTCACATGCTCCCCGTGCTGGGAGCACTCGGACGACGGTTGGAAAACGAGCCCGTCGTGCTCTTCTCGGTCCACTCCAACAAGTTCCCCGCCGAGGCAGAGCCGGCGAGGATCCGCGACGCGATGTTCCGATACGAAGTCGATCACCCCGTGCTCGTCGATCGTGACCACACCATGTGGCAGAGCTACACGGTGAAAGCGTGGCCGACGATCGTTTTCGTTCGTCCCGACGGGACGATTGCTCACGGCACCTCCGGAGAGCAAGACTTGGCCGCCCTGGAATCCGTCGCGAAACGCCTTCTATCCGAGGCTAGAGATGAGGGCACCTTGGGGAGTCGCGTCACGGTGGACACGACGCCTTCGCTTCCGAAACGCGCTCTCTGCTATCCCTCCGGTGTCGTCGCCACGCCAGCGGGCATCGCGATCGCCGATGCCGGGAATCACCGCATCGTCCTCGCGGACGCGGGCGGACGCGCGGCGGACACGATTGGCGCAGGCCGGCCCGGACTCGTCGACGGCGCAGCGGAGCGCGCGTGCTTCCGCCGTCCGCGAGGGTTAGCCGTGGACGGCGATTCGCTCTACGTCGCCGACACGGGCAATCACGCCTTGCGCGTCATCGACTTGGCGACACGAAAAGTCCGCACGATTGCGGGAAGCGGAGAGCTCGCGACGCGCGTACCTCAAGATCTCACCGATGCGTCGGACGTGGAGCTTCGCTCCCCAATGGATGTCGTCTACCATCGGGGCGTCCTTTTCATCGCAATGGCGGGTGCACACCAGCTCTGGGCGTTTCTCCCCGAAACGAGCTCGATCGCCGTCTTCGCAGGTAGCGGGCGCGAGAGCCTCGAGGACGGGTCGTTCCATGAAGCGACGTTCGCTCAGCCGAGCGCGCTCGCGGCGCATGACGGCCAGCTCTACGTCGCCGATAGCGAGAGCTCCGCGGTGCGCGTCCTCGATCTCGACACCGCCCAGGTAAGAACACTGGTAGGACACGGACTCTTCGAGTTCGGAGACAGCGATGGCGATCGACAAAGCGCTCGACTCCAGCATCCGGAAGGCATCTCCTACGGACCACACGGGGTGCTCGTCGCTGATACTTATAATGACAAGGTAAAGGCACTCAACGCATCGACAGGAGCGTTGACGACGTGGTTCGACGGTCGCGACGGCAAGCTCCGCGAGCCCACCCATTTACTGCAGCTCGACGGTGGCCAGGTCGTCGTCGCCGACACGTACGGCCACCGGGTTTCCGTCATCGACGCAGATGCGACGGTGCTCAAACCGCTACCGCTATCGACGACGCCCGAGAGAGGATCGAGTCCGTGAACAAAACCGACGTTCAAACGCTCCTCGCCTACGATCGCTGGGCGAATGAGCGTATCTTCGAGATGCTATCCACGATGGATGAGGCCGCGCTTCGCCAGGATCAGTCCACCTCTCACGAGAGTATCTTCGGGACTCTCGTCCACCTCGTGGGTGCGATGGAGGTGTGGCACGCGCGCTGGGAGTCCAGATCCGGGGTCGGCCTGCCCGCCCCAAGCGAGATCGACTCGCTGGCAGCTCTGCGGGAACGATGGATCGCCATTGCCGCCGCGTGCGACGCCTTCCTCGAGGCTCTCCCGGAGAATCGGCTGGAGCAACCGGTCGCGATCCAGTCTCTGTCACAGCACGAGCACCATCACACGTTCGCTCAGATGTTCCAGCATCTGGTGAATCACTCGAGCTACCACCGCGGTCAAATCATCACGATGCTGCGACAGGCCGACGCAAGCGTCGCGGGCACCGATCTCATCGTTTTCTTGCGAGAGCAACAACAAGCCTAGCGAACGTTTTCGCCCACCCACGCTAAATAGTCCGCACTACCCCGGTCGATTGGCAGCGCGATCAGCTCCGGTACTTCGTAGGGATGGATGTCCCGCACCCGTTCCGCGAGTCGCGAGTAGGCGTCGGTGCGCGTCTTCATCAACAAGAGGCACTCGTTGTCGTCCTGGATCACGCCGTCGTAGCGATAGATGCTCCGCGCCTTCGGAATGATGTTCACGCAGGCGACGAGCCGACTCTCGACTAGCGCCCGGGCGAGCTCCGCGGCCTCTTGCTCTGTGGACAAGGTCGTGATCACGACGCTATAGGTCTCCAAAGGGTCTCCTCCCGGGTCGCCCGCACCGTGCGGGCACACCCGATTCTGCTATAATCCCACGATCGAATAGTGTCGTTTAGTACCACGAAATGATGACAGCGAGCGGATCGCAAAAAGGCGGAACCGAGCGGAACCAGCATCGTTCCGATTCGGAGCGACTGCGACGCGTTCGTGAATCCACGGTCAAAAAGAAAATCCTCGGGCTCGCCGTCTTCGCCATCGTCGTGCTCTCGCTCGTGAACGCTTTGTTTGGCGAGCGCGGCGTATTGGGCGTCGCAACGGCGCGCGCGGAGCACGAGACGCTCGCAACCGAGATCGACTCTCTGCGCCGCGGCAACCAGGACCTCGCGCGGGAGATCCACGCACTCCGAACGGACCCACTCGCGATCGAGCGTCGCGCCCGGGAGGTACTCGGCATGGCCCGTCCCGAGGAGGTCACCGTTCAAATAGACGACCCAGGCGAGCCCTGAGCGACGAGACCATTCCCGTCGCGGCGATCGCGCCGCGGCACCGCATTCCCGCGCTCGGGACCGCAAGGCGTAAACCAGCGCGCTCGAGAGAGTCATGAAAGCGACTCCAAGGCCCCCGTCATCCATAGACTACGATGGGCATCTCCACGAGCTCGCGCTACGAAACTGGGAGCGGTCGATGGTGGCGCTCGACCCGGAGCGGGCGCTCCACGATGCCCGGGGGCTCGTCGCATCGCCGGCCAAGCTCTGGCAGTTCCTCGGGCTCTACCACAGCGCCTTCGCCCATCTCGTCGCCGGCAGGGCGGTACCAGCACTCGACTCCTTGAGTGGCGCGACACGCCTGTTTGCCGCCCCGCCGTCAATAGCCGCTCTCGCGCGACGCACGTCCGCGCACGTCCACCTCGAGACGGTATCGCCGAGGAGCGCCTTGTCGACTCTCGAAGAGGCGGGCTCCGGCGCGTTTCTCGACCACGACCATGATGCGCGTCACCTCCAAGCACTCGCCTACGCACGCCTCGCCGATGACGAATCAGCGACCCGGATCGCCGCGACTCTAGAGCCGGCTCACGAGGCTCATATCCACGGAGAGCTCTCCGCGAGCATCCGGCGATTGAGAGACGCGTCGGAGCAGGTCACCGAAGACCCGATGAGCTCGCCTCGGACGGCGTGTCTCATTCGATACGCCTACGCGCGAGCCCTCGTTCGCATCGGAAGCTCCGACGAGGCGGCCTCTGTGCTCGAGTCGCTCGTTTCAAACCCGCAGGCCGTGGTCCACTGGCCGGTGCCCTTTGTCCGGAGCCTCTACCAGCTCGGCGCGATCTACGCCGCGACAGGCAAGCGCGACTCCGCACATATCCTCTTTCGAAAGTTTCTGAGGCTGTGGAACGACGGCGACCTCGACCGGCTCGAGGTCGACGAAGCGCGTCAGTCCTCGATGGCGTAGGCGAGCCGCACGATCTCGCCGCGTCGCTCGACCACGAGTCGAAGCTCTCCTTTGCCGTCGAAGCGCGCGAGAAGCTCCCATAGAGACTCGAGCCCGATGAGCGGCTCCCCGTTGAGACTCTGTAAAACATCTCCCGGCCGGAGCCCGGACTCGGACAGGAGCGTGCCATCAGGGATACGAATAAGCTCGAGGCCCCGGATCTCTCCGCCTTCCACTCGCGGTGTCAGCTCCGTGTCGCTCAAGATCACCGGAATCTCCTTCTCGAGCCTTGGGCGATCCGACGAGCGCGAAAAAGCGCGACGTTGCCACTCAAACTCGGGCGCCGCACGGACCGAAGCGACCGGAGGCGCATCCGAGACCGTCTCATTCGACGCGGACAGCCCCACGGACAGGACCAGGTCTTCTGAGGGACTCCGGAGCCGTGCCTGTCCTCGCGTGACGGAAACGAGCACATAGCCCGCCAATTCCTGGCCGACGCGCAGCACCCGCGCCCGCGACGCGCCGGATTGCCGGACGAGGGCCACGGAGTGCGTCGGATCGTCCGCGACGATAACGCCTTCGAGTGAAAGCGACTGAGGCTCTTCGGACGCCGTCGACCACCCGGAGATCAACAGGACCAACCCGAGAGAAAAAGCCCTAAACGGAACTATCATCACTGGATGCTCGCACTCTAGGATAGACCGCCCTACATCGGCCTGGCAAGCCGTGTGCTATATTGCGTGGGTCCACCGAATCACTGTCTCGCACGTTCAGAGTTGATGCCCTCCGATCGTTTGGTCCCAAGCACGAAACGATCGCACGCACGCCCGGGATGGAGTCACTTCCTGTTTCGGACGCGGCGCGGACAGCTCCTTCTCGCCCTGTGCGCGCTTCGCCTGCTCGGCCCCCTCGAGATCCTTCCCTCCGCGGTAACGTCGCTTGCGACCGCCGGCCTCTGGCTCTACTTGATCGCCGTCGTGTTGTGGGGCCTCTCCGGTCTCAGGAACAAGCTGCTGTGGAAGATCCGACGCAAGCTCGTCATTTCCTATCTTTTGATCGGCCTCGTGCCCACGGTGTTGATCCTCGCCTTCTTCGTCGTGATGGGGTACTTCTCGCTGGGGCAAATGAGCTCCTACATGCTCAACACCACCGTTCGAGGCGCCGAGACGAGCGCCGCACGGTCGGCCGACCTCATGCTCGCAGAGGTGTCCGCCCGTCGAAGAGGATCCTCCCGCTTCTCCGATACGGCGATCCGGAACGTCCTCGACTCCTTCGCCGCTCAGCTGCCGGAGAGCCTTCCCGACGCGGGTGCCATCTATCTCGAGCACCGGCGCGGACGCATCCAGCGGATCGTCGCCACGTCGGGGTGGTCCCCGACGCCAAGCGTCGGGACGAACCTACCCGAATGGCTCACTGAGCCCTATCGCGGTGCGATCCAGCTCGACGGCGCGACGTTCAGCGCCGGTGGGTCGACACCCCGCGAAGACAACAACGTCGCGACGATCGTCGTACTCGCGCCTCTCGGCGGCGTCCTCGGTCACGCCGCATCGGAGCTGGGCTTTCACGTCGACCAGGTCCTCGCGAGCGTCGCCGGGGATGGAAGCCAAAGTGCCTTCGCGCCGCTTCCCGGCTCCGAGAATATCGGATCGGCGGCGCCATCGACCTGGACGATTCCGTGGTGGGCGCTGTTCGCGACGGAGAGCTTCGAAGCGCCGAAGTCGGAAAGCGCGCAGCTCGTGTTCGTGCAGTTCGGATTTCCGTTCATCAATTTCTATCGCAGCATCGCGTCGGGCGCGCTGCCGCTCGGCCCCAGCCGGCCGGACGTCGGGCAGCTGCTCGTGACCGGTATGCTGCTGCTCGCGGGCTTGTTTCTCGTCATTCAGATCTTCGCGATCTTCGTCGGCTTCGTGCTCGCACGCTCTATCACGGGCTCCGTCCACGCGCTGAGCCAGGGTACCGAGCACGTCCGCCAGGGCGATTTCAGCTACAAAGTCCAGATCCGCTCGCGAGACCAGCTAGGAGAGCTCGCAGAGTCCTTCAATTTGATGACCACGAGCATCCAGGACTTGCTGCGCCAGGGGGCGGAGAAAGAGCGGCTGGAGGAGGAGCTTCGCATCGCGCGCAGCATCCAAATGAGCCTCCTTCCCAAGGATCGCGTCCACATCCCCGGACTCTCGATCTCCGCGCTGTGCCTCCCCGCGACCGAGGTCGGTGGCGACTACTACGATTTCATCAGCATCGACGAGAACCGCTATGCACTCCTGATCGCCGATGTCTCCGGCAAAGGGACCTCGGCCGCGCTCTACATGGCGGAGCTCAAGGGATTGGTGCTTTCGTTGAGCCAGATCTACCACTCTCCTCGTAAGCTTCTCGTCGAGGCCAACAAAATACTCGCCGCCAACCTCGATAGCCGCAGCTTCATCACCATGGCTTACGCGGTGATCGACATGAAGGCTCGGAGCATGACCTATGCGCGAGCGGGCCACAATCCCATCTTCCACTTGCCTAAAGCGACCGACGGCGGGACGAAGGTACTCGCCCCGGACGGCATGGGCCTAGCACTCGACCGCGGTACCCACTTCGAGCGGATCCTTCGCGAAGACACCGTGTCGCTCGAAGAGGGCGACCTGTTCTTGTTCTTCACCGACGGTATCTCCGAGGCCATGAACCCCAGCGCCGAGTTGTTCGGAGAGGACCGCATCCGCGACATCATCGAGCACAACTCGGATCTCGAGATGGAAGAGCTTCGAGAAAAAATGGTCGACGAAGTCTTCGATTTCTCGGCGGGAGCGGTGCAACACGACGATATGACGATGGTCCTCGTCAAAGTCTTATAGTAAGATCGTTCCACCACTTCCGAAACGCCGCGCCCCAGAACAAGCTCTCGTTGTCGAGACGGTCTCGTGGCGCTGACGAAACGACGGACCGCGCCGTCGGTCCACTTGCCTTTCTTGGACAAGAAGAAGACTCCGTGACGACCGAGCCCGAAATCGATATCGCCCCTCTCCAGGACAACCTCTCCTACCAGTTCGAAGACCTCTCCTTGCTTCGCCAGGCCCTCACTCACAAGTCGTTCGCGCACGAGTCGGGAAACGAAGCCCACAACGAGTCGATGGAATTTCTCGGCGACGCGGTTCTCGGATTTCTCGTGACGGACTATATCTATCGTGGTTTTCCGACGCTCAGCGAGGGTCGGAAGTCGAAGATCAAGGCCTACCTCGTCAGCGCGATGACGTTGTCGAACTTGGCGATAGCGCTCGACATCCCGGACTTCCTTCGACTCGGACGAGGCGAGGAGAAAACCGGCGGGCGCAAGAAGAAGGCTCTCGCGGCGAACGCCCTCGAAGCGGTCGTCGCGGCCATCTATCTCGACGCGGGCGTCGCTGCCGTGGGCGAGTTTCTCTTGCCCCTGTTCACGCCTCTCATCGCGGAAATTCGAGAGGGCCGCGCCGTCGTCGAGGATCCCAAAACGACCCTACAGGAGTTCCTCCAAGCTCGTAGTCTTACACCCGCTCGTTATCAGGTCACCGCTGAAAGCGGCCCCGAACATCGGAAGGTGTTTCACGTCGAGCTTCTCGTTGGCGACCGCTGCCTCGGTAAGGCCAACGGTACGACGAAGAAGCGGGCGGAACTGCTCGCAGCGCAGGCCGCGCTCGAGAAACTGATGTCGGAACGAGACGTCGGTGACGCCGTGGAGACTATTCCCGATCCGTCACGATGAGCATGAAGACGTGCTCGCCGATCCGGAACTCGGAGTGATTGGATAGCTCCATTTTGTCGATCTGCTCGCCGTCCACGAAAGTACCGTTCGTGCTCTTCATGTCGGAGACGACGACGCGCGAGCCCAGGATCTCGATCACCGCGTGCTGACGCGACGCCTCGGGATCGTCCAGGATCACGTCGCTGTCGGCACGCCCGAGGATCGTACGCACGCGTTGGATGTGGAAAATCTGTCCACTCGCCTTTCCCTGCAGGACAGCGAGCGAGTACTTCTTGTCGGGCGGAAGCTGAACTTCCGAGGCGATCGCTTGCCCCGTAATGGTTTGATCCGTCGCCGGCTCGTCCGAGCGTAGGCGCGTGACCTTTGCGGTGCTGTCCTGACCGCGCGAGTCGTCGTCCCCCGCCGCTTCCGGCGCGTCTACGGGGCTAGGTTCCGAGAGGGGCTCAGAGGAGCCGGCGCCAAGCGTCGGGTCAACGGAGCTCCCGGGGTTCGGGGTCGCCGGAGGCGCGTCGGGCATGGCCGGAGCGTCAGCATCGGAAGACGCGGTCAGATCGATATCGATCTTCCCGTTGCATTTCTTGCACTTCGCCTTGACGCGCGATTTTCCACCGAGCTGGGCTTCGTCGAAGCGATACTTCGTTTGGCAGTGCGGGCAGGAGACTCGAATCATATTTCTCGTGGCGTAAGGAATCGATTGTGATGATGGGCCTATTTAACAACAGGCATCGCACGGGTTCAAGTTCCAGATCACACGAGCCCGAAACAAAAGGCCGGACGGCGGTCGCCCGAGCTCGTCAGCCATAGCGACGCCTCACGAAGTGCTCCCAATCACGGATGAGCGCGCTCGAGTCCTTCGAGAACGCGCGCTTGAGCGCGCTGTCCATATCCGCCCCGTCGCCAAGCTCCGTCAGGACGTTTCGAAGAGCTCGAAGCCCACGCAATTGCACCATATAGTCCACGAAGGACGCAGCGGCGGGATAGAACAAGCGGATGTCACAGCGTGCGGTTTGCTTCAGGCAATGCTCGAAGGTCCCGCCACCGTCGAGCGCCTGGGCGAGCAAATCCCCGTTATCGTCCGTACGCGTGCCTTCGACATATTCGGCGATACCCTCGTGCAGCCAGCGTGGAGCGGCCTTGCCTGCACGCGCATGGATGAAGGCGTGTGCAAGCTCATGATGAAGCGTCGACTTGATGTGCTCATCGAGTCGTTGCAGCCCCCGCACCGGTATCCGGATCTTGCCGTCGAACAGTCCAGCCGACCAGTGCGGCCCCCCCATGTCTCTATAGTCCCGGCGCGAGTACAAGACGACGACGACTCTCTCGGATGGCTCGAAGCCGAGCTGCGAAGTGAGCGTCGCGTAGCTCCGATCCATCGTATCGAGCACCATCCTCCCCGTGTCCTCCATCGTCTCGCCCTCGTAGCGAATGATGAAATGAGCGAGCCTGCGGCTGTCGAAGCCGGCGGACGTCTGGGCCTCGCGGAGTGCGCGTTCGAGCGAAGCGCGGATCTCGGGGTCGTCCTTGATCTTCAACGCGGTACGGAAAGAGGCCACCGCTTTGCTCATCTCCTCTCGATAGTAATGCACCTTACCGATAATGTGATGCATCTCCGCCGGACTCGCCCGAGAGCCCGCGGTGAGGGCCGCCTGCGCCCAACGCATCGCTTCGGTCCACTGTTCTTGCTCGCCATAGATCACCGCGCGAAAAGCCGCGATATCGCCGGGCGGAGGACCCCAGTCCTCGCTCGCGTCCAGGTAGCGGAGCGCCGCGCCGAAGCGTCGACGGCGGAGCTCCTGGCCGACGGCCAGCATGTGAGCGGCGATGACGTACTCGCGAAGGGAATCGACCCCGGGGTACTTGCGAGCCAGTGCTTGCGCACGCTCCAACAGTGCATCGGTGACCATCGTCTCACTCAAATCGGGCAGATCCGGGATCTCCTCGGCCACGTCGACCGGCGCCACGACGACGGGCGCGTCGGCCATTCCGCCTCCGTAGACTGCCAGGTCGACGGGCTGCTGAGCGTAGTCGACCGTGTCGGGACCTTCGAGCTCCGGGCTCACGACCGCGCCCGTCTCCGGCCGTGCCATCGATGGTTCTCCGGACTCCGGCCCGGGCGCTGTTTCAGACGGCGAGAACACCGTCCAGGCGTAGTACGACGTTGTCAGAAGGAGTGTGGTCAGGATGCCCGCATTGACGAGAGAAAAGGGCGCATCGGAAGCCTCGTTCACGGCAGGCGGAGGTGCCACCACGGCGGGCGGAGGAGACGTTTCAGGCCGCGGCGGGCGGTCACGTCCAAGCTTGTGAAAGACGACGCCGCAACGCGGACACGCCGCCTCGGTCGTCTCAAACTGGCACTTTGGGCAATTCACGAAGACCCTCGAACGCGGCAGCCGCGACCCCGAAATCTTCGCCCCGGTGCGCTCGTTCAGGCGCTCCCGACCGACCCCGGTGGAGAGCCCCGCCAGGCTTTCGTTGATTTTTGGTGCGATTCCGCTTGATCCTTTCTAGCATATCTGGGCCGTTCCGGCCACAAGCGTCGTGGAAGTCCGTGTGTTAGCATGATTTCAATGGTAGAGCCCACCGACGCATCACCGGCCCAGCCAGCACCGGAGCTCGTCCGTCTCCGTGTCGATACGGACGTAGGTCACATCGAGCTCCATCGACCGGATGCAAGAAATGCTCTCAGCGTCGGCGCTCTGAACCAGCTCCTCGAAGCCCTCGAGTCCATCGAGCGCGACGAGAAGATCAAGATCGTCGTCATCACCGGGGGTGAGCAAGCATTCTCGAGTGGGCTCGAGATCGCCGAGCATACGGACGACGGTGTATACCAACTCGTCGAGTCCTTCCACGAGGTCGTACGCAGGCTGTCCGCGCTCGAATGCGTCAGCATTTCGGTCGTCAAAGGAATGGCGGTGGGAGCCGGCTGTGAGCTCGCAGCGAGCTGCGACTTTTGTTTCGCGGCCGAAGGAGCGAAGCTCGGTCAGCCCGAGGTGAAGGCAGGACTCTTTCCGACCGTCGCGCCCGTTCTCTATCCCAGACTCATCGGCCTCCACCGAGCCTATGAAATGATCTTGACGGGACGGATATACGAAGCTCGCGAAGCCGCAGCTATCGGTCTCATCACGCGCGCCGTCGCACCCGATGCCATCGACAAAGAGCTCGAGCAGTGGATCTCCTTCCTGCGGAGCTTCTCCACACCGGTCCTCCGACTGGCGCGACGCGCGGTGAGCGATGCCTCGAACCTGCCTTTCGGAGAAGGCCTGCGGCTCGTCGAGAGCATCTATCTCGATAAGCTCATGGCGACCGAGGATGCGAAGGAGGGCGTCAAAGCGCTACGTGAGCGCCGCGCCCCGGCATGGCGCAACGAATAATGCTGCACCCCTTTATTGGCAGCTAGGCCAAAGCCGCTGCTATACTGAGCGCCTTTTCGCAGGAGAGTCCATGACCAATTTCGATCTCGAGGAGGATCATCTCGCAGTAGAGCAGATGGTTCGCGATTTCGCCGCAAAAGAAGTGGCACCTCACATTCAAGAGAACGACAGCAAGAAACATTTCGACCGCTCCATCCTCAAGAAGATGGCCGAGCTCAATATTCTGGGCATCTGCATTCCCGAAGCCCACGGTGGAGCCGGGATGGACTACGTTTCGCTCGGACTCGCATGCGAAGAGCTGGAATATGTCGATACGTCATTACGCGTGGTGATGTCCGTCCATGTCGGGCTCAACTGCCTGACGCTCCTGTCATGGGGAAACGACGACCAGAAGCAGCGCTATCTCGCCCCTCAGGCTCGCGGCGAGAAAATCGCCACCTACGGCCTCACCGAACCTAACGCCGGCAGCGATGCCGTCGGCATCCAGACCACCGCGGTCAAGAAGGGCGACCGCTACCTCCTCAATGGTGAGAAGCAGTGGATCTCACTCGCCGAGATCGCGGATCACTTTCTCGTGATCGCCTGGAGTGACCTCGAGAAGAAGAAGAACCGCGACCATAGCGGCCTGTCCGCATTTATCGTCGAGCGCGGCTTCAAGGGGTTCGACAGCGGCGCGATGACGCATAAGTGGGGAATCAAGGCCGGAAATACGGGTTGGTTCAGCCTCACGGATGTCGAAGTTCCGGAAGAGAACCTCCTCGGAAGCGAGGGCGAAGGGTTCAAGATCGCGATGTTCGCTCTGGATCAAGGCCGCTACACGGTGGCCTCGGGCGCCACGGGCCTCATTAGAGCTTGCCTCGATGCGAGCGTCGGCTGGGCAAAGGAACGCGAGACATTCGGCCAGCCGATCGGACAGCATCAGCTCGTGAAGCAAATGATCGCGAACATGGCCCGTGACTATGAGTGCTCGCGTCTCCTCTGGCTGAAGGCGGGGATTCTGAAAAATGAGGGACGACGGAATACCAAAGAGACGTCACTCGCCAAGTGGGTCTCCACCGTCGCGTCCGAGCGAGCGGGGTCCGACGCGGTACAGATTTTCGGCTCCTACGGATATTCCGACGAGTATCCGGTAGGGCGGTTTTGGAGAAACTCGAAAGGCGCGGTCATTTACGAAGGCACGCGCGAGATCCATACGCTGATGCAGGCGGACTATGCCCTGGGTTACCGCAGGGACAAACCCACTCGGGTATCGCTCCCCAAATTCGAAAAATCCTGAGACTGCGATCCTTCCCACCAAAACCATGTTCACCGGCAATGCCTTGGATCCGATTCGCGCTTGCTGCGCGCTTTGCCGGTCCATTAGAATAGTTCTTAGCTCATCTACTCGTTCGCGAGCCCACGCCTACGCTTGAACAACAAGACTCCACATGTCAGATCCGACGCGGCGGCACAGACACACACTTAACGGGAGGGAAAACCAGCGGTGAAAGTCGATCTGGAAGCGGTGGTCGTTGCTTTCAGCGATGACTCCGTCAAACGGAGCTACTATCTCGACGGCGACTCCGGTCGGGTCTTCAATGTTTTGGAGGATCATGACGATCCCGAAACCCGGGAGCTTGTCTGGGCCCTCGAGTCCGACACTCGTGGACGCTACATCCAAGTCCCGAAGCCTAGCCTCGAGCAATCGCTGAAAGAACAGGACACGTTCGTCGAAAGCCTCGAAGGCCCGTTGCGGGAAAAGCTCGACGAGGTGATCGAAGACGATCACGACGGCGCGAAGTTCGCCGATTTCGTCGAGCGAAACCGCGACGCCCGCGATGCGTGGCGCGATTTCAGGTTGGTGCGCTCACGCGAGCAAGCGGGTGAGTGGCTCGAGAGCCTGGATCTCCAGTCGGACTGAGTCCGCGGCTCGCATCCGTTCGCACGGGTGTCGCCGGCTGGTCCTACCCCGATTGGAAGGGCATCGTCTACCCTTCCGAACGGCGCGCGGACGCCCTCACTCGTATCGCCCGCTACGTCGACACGGTCGAGGTCAACAGTCCTTTTTATCGGATTCCAACCGCAGGAACGACGCGCGGGTGGCTCGAACGGTGCCGTAACAATCCGCGGTTCCGATTCACCGTAAAGCTCTATCGAGAGTTCACGCACGCTCGGACGCTCGCCTCCGCTGATGAAGTGCTCTTCAAGCGGGCACTCGCGCCGCTCGTGGACTCGGACGCGCTTGGAGGCCTACTGCTTCAGTTCCCATGGTCCTTCAAGTATGAGCCCGAGTCCCTCGCCTATCTCGAGACACTCACCGCGCGTTTCTCCCAGTACCCCACCGTCGTTGAAGTGCGCCACCAGTCGTGGCAGCGCCCCGAGTTCTTCGATTTCCTGAGAGAACGAAGTATCGGATTCTGTAATATCGACCAACCCGTCATCGGGCGCTCTCTCGGGGCGTCGTGTGAAACGACCGGCCCGGTCGCCTATTTTCGCTTCCACGGCCGGAACTACGAACGCTGGTTCGACGAGGACGCCGGGCGTGACGAGCGCTACGATTATCTCTATACCGCACCGGAGCTAGACCCTTGGATAGAGCGCATCTCGGAGACCAGTGAGACCGCCTCGGAGACGTTCGTCATCACCAACAACCACTTCCGGGGTCAGGCCGTCGTGAACGCTCTACAGATCCGAGCTCGCGTCGAAGGGCGCAAGGTTCGGGCGCCGGCGACTCTCATCGAGCACTACCCGGTGCTGCGAACGATCGCCGAGCCCGAGTTCGAAACGCAGGGCAGGCTCTTCTGAACCGGCCGAACGGCCTCGCGAGACGTAATCGCCGAAGTTAGAGCTCTCGACAGAGCGAAAGGTTGAGCGCGTCCTTCACGACGCACGCCGCCGTCGCGGCCGGCCCACCCTTACTCGTTCTTATGAAGATATTACCCATGAGCTCGGTCTCGAAGACGAAGCCCTTCTCTCCGGGTCCGAGATCGTAGAGTGGATCTTCGGGGCCGAGCGCGAGCGGCTCGGTACGGAGTCGAACCCGGCCGTCGTTCCCGCGCTCGCCCGTGGCGATGAGCCGAATGCGCTCCCCTCGCCCCGCGGCACGTTCGAGCTCCGGCGTCCCGATCTCTCCGATTCCAGTTCGGTCGAGCGCACTCAACTCGAGGCTCTCGTCCCAAAACGTGCGCGCCAAGATCAGGAGCTTGTAAGCGGCATCCCAACCGTCGAGATCCAGGCTGGGATCCTCTTCGATGATTCCGGCTCGCTGTGCGGAAGCGATGGCCTCCGGAAGCGTGGCACCGGCTTCGAGGTCTCGCAGGACCTGGTTCGAGGTATCGTTTAGGACCCCACGGATACGCAGCAGCTTGGCCCCGCGGATGCCGCCGAGTCCGACATCCAGGACGGGCAACGGGACACCCACCGCAGCCGCAGCGCCGATCTGCCCACCATGCTCACGAGCGAGCGCGCGTAGCTCGCGAAAGCGGGCGACCAACGGCCCTTTGCTCGCGAATGCGACAGACATTCCACGGCTGAGCGCGGAACATGCCGCGCCGAAGCCCGGCTCCCCGGTGGAGGCATCCGTTACGCTCGTGTCCATAAGGATAGCCTCCGGGCCCACGTCGAGCGCTTCCGTCAAGCTCACGGACACGCCGCTCGAAACGAGAGCAACGCTTCCTCGATCGCGTTTCGCGGCGATGAGCGCATCATGCTCGAGCCCCGCCGCACGCACGCCGCCGCCGCGATCGAAGACCGCATGGAGAACGAGACGAACGCCTTCCTGCTCGAATCCGTGATGAGAGGCGACGAGACGCGCGACGGACTGCCCCACATTTCCGAAGCCTAAAAGCACCACCGGGATCTCTCTCACCGCGTCACTCCCACTTCGAATGTCATCGTGGCCCAAAAGCTCTCCCACTCCGCCTCGGTATCATCCTCGAGCCGCACCATATGGATCGTACGTAAGTACCAGCGCCCGTCCGATGTGAATGTCGCCGTTGCGTTCCCCGACTCATCCGTCGTCAATATCACCTCTTCGGTTCCCGTGCCGGCCTTTCCCGCCCGCAGGGGAGCGCCGGCGAGTGGCTCACTGTCATACAAAACCTGTACGTCCAGCTGCCCTCCGGAAACGAGACGATTCGGATTCTGCTGGGGTACGATCTCGATCGGGTGACCGACGATGCGAGACCACGGCGCATCCTGATCCATGGACTCGACATCACCGATATCGACAAAGGCTTTCGCGAACTTCGAGTATCGTTCGAGCGCCGGAGCGTCTGCCTCTTCGAGCTCCTCGCGCAGCTCCCGGATCGAATCGAGCCCGTTCTCCTCGAGGTAGACGCCGAACTCGGCGGGGCGGAGTCTCACCCGACGCGGCGCGGTCGACAAGGCCAACACCCGACTGCCCGGCGAGCGAGCGGTGAGCTCGAAGCTCAGCGACTTGCCATCGATGCGAAAGTCCGACAAAGACCGCACGCCTTCGGGTCCGTGCACGGCGACGGCGCCTACCCGCCGTTCACTCACGAGCGTAAGGCTCTCCGGATAGACGTCACCACTGTTCACGAAGACCCGGGTCGTCTCGAACGGCTCGAGCCAGTAGCGCCCTGAGACGATCCACAGATCGTGGGCGTGAGCGCCACCGGCAACGAAAAGGACAGCCGCCAGAAACAGCAAGCCCCGCACTCGTGACACGAGCACGGGGCCTACTTCATGGAACTGAAAGCTACGCAGCAGCGAACTGTGCCACCAGTCGAGCGGTGCCCCACTCGAGGATGAGCTCGGCCTTGCCGCCGCTCTCTTCGAGCTTGATGGTCATATTCATGACCTCGCTATCGAGCTTCGAGATGGAGCCTTCGCTCTTGCCGATGACCGTGGTCGGCTTTCCGCCGGAGCCGACAGCGTCAGCAACGATGAGCGACCATTGCTTGTCGTCCGAGAAATGCGCCACGAGCGTGTAGTCGCCCTTCGGCACCGTCATGTCTCCGAACTTCAAGTCGACGGTCGTCGAGAGCGTTGTCGCTTTGTCCGCGCCCATGCGCCAGTAAGCCCCAGGAGGCAAAAGCGCCAAAACGTCGCGGCCTTTGGACTCCGGCCCGACGAAGTCGACCTTGACCTCGCCGCCGCCAATCGTGAGCGTGGCGGTCCCAGGCTTGTTCCCGTGGCCGATGACCGTCGGCGCCCAGACCATCGTCGCGGCGGCGACGGCCACCATCAGGTAACTCAGTTTCTTCTTCATCATTTCTCCACTCCTATTGCTAACAAAACAGCAATGTTATGCCGGCCGAGACGACCGGCAGTAAGTTTTCGTCTCTACTGCTCCGCTCCCGCCGGCGCGAGCACCTGCTCGATCGCGGGCCCGAGGGTGTCCCTTGATTGAAAATTGACGAAGTGTCGCACGATCGTTCCGGAACCGTCGACGAGGAACAGCGTCGGGAAGATGTTGACGTTTCCGAGCGACGCCCGAACCTCTTCACTGAGGTGCAAATTCGGATAGTTCACCCCGATCTTGCTCGCGTAATCCGCACGATAGGCATCATCGTATTTTAGCTTCAAGATCCGGTCGGCGTTGAGTCCCACAACCGAAAAGCCGCGCTCGGAATAGCTTTCCTGGATGGCGATAAGCTCCGGCGCGATCTTGACGCAGGGCGGACAGTTGGTAAACCACACATAGACGAGCAGTGCTTTCCCCGAGAACTGACCGAGGCTCGTGTCCTCTCCCGCGAAGCTCGTTCCCGAGATGCTCGGGAGCCGCTTGCCTTCCCAACCCGTCAGCGTGCGCTCGACCGCTTGGCTGAATTGGCTGGTCGCTTTCACCATTTCCGTATCGATGCCGGTGAGCTCTCGCGTCGACGCGTCACGGGTGATGAACTTGGGCACCCGTGGGTCCGCCTCCATGACGGACAAGACGACGTCGGCCTCCTCGACATCATAGAAAGCGAATTGGCCCGATATGTCTTGAAGCGTCGGAAGACGGCCTTCGCGTGCCTCGAACTCCACGATGAACAGCGGGATGCGAAAGAAAGCGTTGGTCAGCTTGTCGAGGGCTTTTCGCTCGTCCGGCGTCGTGAACACTTCGTTATAGAGTGTCGACAAGACGAGCCGCTCACCGCTTTTCGCGTTGTTTTTGATGTACTCGATGATGCGACGCTCCGCATCCTCTTGCTGGGCGACGGCGTTCACCGTCACCAACAGCGTCGCAAATATGGCGAATTTCTTCATGCCGCCTACCCTGCCTCTCTCAAGGACTCCTACTGGGAAGATATCTTAGACAGCACCAACAAACAGCGCAAGCGACGTGGTTTCTCCGCCGCCGGGTCCGGAAATTGCTAGAATCCCTGCTTCAGGAGGTGAATGGATGTCCTGCCGACAGGCAGCCCTAGTTCTCGTCGCCCTTTCGCAGGTGAGTCTTGCGACAGGAGTCGCCTACGCGCAACGCCAAAAATTCAAGATTGGCGGTGGTGCCGGTTTTGCGTTCCTCGCACATCCAGACATCGAACTTGGGAGCACCTTCGCCCTCGGCGGTTTCTTCGGACTGCGCTTCAACGACAACGTGAGCCTCGAGACCGGCTTCCACTATGCCCGCTCCAACCGTGTCTTCAACGAGAACGGGGTTCCGGTGGACGAGACGCCGGATACGCCCGCCTTTCGCTTCGAGAACAGCCGCTACCAGCTCGACGGCACTTTCGTCTACAACATCGGGCGGCGACAGCCATTCCACCCTTTCGTGTTCGGCGGCGTAGGGATGCGCCGCGGGGACGAGAAACAGACCGACTTCACCTTCGAGATCGACCCGGAAACGGGACAGGACATCCTCGTCTCATCCGAGGTCGTCCTCAACGAGACCAACTACGAGATCATGGGCCATGTCGGCGCCGGGGCCGAGATCTACTTCTTCTACAATCTGGCCGCACGGGCGGAGTACCGCCTGTGGATTCCCAAGGACTTCAGCCAACGCACCCAGCAGTTCTTCTTCGCGGCGTCGTACTACTTCTAGCCCCGAAGAAAACTAACCGGTCCCAAGGTTCGCTTTCAGGAAGCGCGCGATACGAAGCCCGTCCATCCAGTTGAACGGGAACTTCGCCGTCGTGTAGTGACCGCAAGGAAGCTGAAACACCTCGTGGTCGACACCGAGCGCGGCGAAATCGCGCAAGAGCTCGCGTGAAAGCGCGGGAGGGAACGACAAGTCGTAGCGCGCGTAGATCAGCAACGAGCGCTGCGCCCGTTGTTTCAACCGGTCGTAGTAGTTGAACGGGCTTAGCGGAAGCCAGAGCTTGCGAAGCTCCTCGAGATCGATACCCGCCTCGAGCCCTTGACGCACCTGTCGCGTCGAGATGCCCTCCCAAACGACGTCCGCGAAATAGGGAGAGATATGGTTGAATACCGCCGTCTTCAACCTGGGCTCATGCGCGTTGACGACGAACGCGATTGCCGAGCCGAGGCTAGTCCCCACGATCCCGAGCGGGCCATAGCCACGGTCCTCGAGCCAAGAGACCGCGGAGCGCGTGTCCAGCACCGCCTGGCGACACGACTGGATCGTCCTGCCGACGTTGGGACTGAGCGTGTAGTCCGCTCGGGTCAACGCCTTCGGCATCCGCGCCTCGTGGTACGGCAACGTGAGCTTGAGCGCACTTATCCCGAAACGGTTCAACAGGCCGCAAAGCCCGTCCTGCGCCCCCTCTTTCGCGTTCCAGTGCGGAAGGACGACAACGGCAGGGCCCAGATCGCCGGTCGGAAAGTACTTCGCACGCACGACATCGTTCTCCGGGACGCGAGTGGGCGCGACGGAAGTGAACGTGAGAACGTCAGCGTCGAGTCGGTAGTCGTCGACACCCGGCGCGGCGAAGTAGGCGTCGGTGTCCGAAAGAGCGTGCCCCACATGTTGATGGGCGACGTCTCGGGGCGTTTCACCGGCGACGGCGTGCGCAAGCGGCGGCAAATATTCCACGCCCCAGTCAAAGGGCAGTATCCGCCGCTCGAAATCGTCGCTATAGGCGAGCTTGCGCTCCCACGCGTGAAAGAAACTGCGGATCAACTCGATTCGTCGTGCGGCTCGCTGTAGTCACGCAGCATCTTCTTGAGCTCTAGCTGGTGGAACTCTTCCTGGCCGATCATCGTTCGCGCGAACTCCTCGAGGTAGATGCTCGCGTCCTGGACGGTCTCGAGCAACCGCACGTAAAGCTTGACCGCGCCTTCCTCGTGGTTGAGGCTCTCGGAGAGAATGTCCCTGAGCGAGTGCTGGAACGTTTCTTCGAGCGGGGCCACGCTCAGCGACGGATGGCCGCCGATTCCGGTGAGGATCTCCCCCACCTGTTGGGCGTGGGTGAGCGACTCGGCCGCCTGCCCCTTCATGAAATCGACGATCGGAAGTCGGTTGGGGCCGGTCACCATGAGCGCGTAATGGGTATACCGCACCACGCCGGCAAGCTCTTGCTCCAGGATCGCGTTCAGGATTGCGACGGTTTTTTCAGTATCGAGGTCCCGCATTTCGGCGCGATTCTACTGCGAATCGGCCGGCGGCGCGAACCGGCGACGGGAATCGCGGGACGACGTCTTACGTACGCGCGAACTGTTTCGCGAGCGCGTCGAAGATGATCACGTTCTTCCCAGAGATCTCGATATAGCCCTGTCGATGCAAATCGCTGATCATTCGCGAGACGGTCTCACGGGTCGCGCCTATCATGTTCGCGATCTCTTGATGGGTCGGCCGTCGAAACGCGACTCGACCATCGCCTTGACGACTGCCCTCCTCGCTCGCCATCTCGAGCAGGATCCGGGCCACGCGTCCGTAGACGTCGTGCAACGCCAGATTGCCAATCTGCTGGTTCGCCTTTCGAAGGCGAGACGACAGAATCGACAGCAGATTGATGAGCACCTTCGGGCGTTTCTCGACGATCGAGAGAAAGTCACGCTGATGAAGGACGACCATATCCGTATCCTTCAATGCGATCGCGGTCGCCGAGCGCGGTTCATCGTCGAGCAAGCTCATCTCACCAAAAAAATCACCATCAGAGAGCATCGCTAGGATGATCTCTCGTCCGTCGTCGGAAAGAATGGTGACCTTGACCCGTCCCGACAGAATCATGAACAGGGCTTCACCGATGTCGTTCTCGAAGAACACAACGCCATCTTTGGGAAACTTGCGGCGCGTCGCCACGGTGATGAGGCTCTCGAGATCGGCTTCCTCGAGCCCTGCGAACAAGGGCACCTGGCGGAAAAGCTCGATGGACACCATCGTTTTCCCCTACTCTCTGAGCCTCGTATCCACGGGGCCGGGCTGATTCGATCCGGAACCTATTCTACGCGAGTCGTGCTAGCGCGTCATTTCCATTGCCAGTGCAGTCGCCGCATCAACGGCCTCCGCGCCGCTCACGAGTCGTTGCGGATCGAATGCGCCGTCCGCAAGCCGCTCGATGAGACCCAGGGCGACCGCAGTTGCAGCCGCCTCGAAATGAATGTTCTCCGATCGCAGATCGGGGAAGCTCTGTTCGAGCGAGGCGGTTTCCGCCGCACTTCGATAACCATCGGGTACGAAGCGCGCGAACGCGGTCGTGAGACATCGGGCGAGGTCGGCTCGTCGGACGAAGCCGCGTGGTTGAAACGTGTGATTGGGATAAACGTCCATGACGCCCTTAGCGAGGACGCGACGGATGAAGGCGGACGCCCAGCTCTCCCCGAGATCCGTGGCGATGACCCTCTCCTCCCCCGGAGCGGCATCAAAGAAGTCCCGAAGCGTCAGAAAAACCACAGCGGCGAGCTGTTCTCGCGTCAGCCTCTCCGAATCACGGATCTCGTCATATTCCGGTGGCAGATTCTCCTGCTCGTAACGAGCTTGGAGCGCCTCGGCTCTGCGCTCGACGGCCGCATCGCCCGGACGGAGCTCCAGGGAGCGGCGATAGGCTTCATAAGCTGCGCTGACGTTTCCCGAAGCCTCCTGCGCCTCGCCCAAGGCCCTATGCGCGTCGGCATTATCAGGTTCGAGCTCGGCGGCGCGGGACGCGTGCTCGACGGCACCGTCCAACTGCCCGGCGGCAATCTCCGCCTCGGCCGCCTCGAGAAACAGACCGCCTGCCTCGGGGGCCGCGCGCAGGGCCAGCTCGTACGCCGCCGCAGCCTCTTCGTGCTGCTGCTGCGCCCTGAGCTCTCGCGCTCGGCCCAGACGACTCTCTGCGACCTCGAGCTGCAACGTCGGCAGGTATCTATCGATGAGAGGGCTCGCGGGCGAGAGCTCGCCGAGCGTCGTGAGCCGTTCGAACGCGGACTCGTTATCGTCCGCGGCCAGCGCGGCTAGAACGGTGCCCGTTTGAGCCGGCACGTAGTCGGGACGCGCGCTCAAGGCGTCGCGAAAGAATCTCTCCGCAGCGGGAAGCGAGCCCTGACGGAGCTCCAGAAACCCGCGCACCGTGCCGACCTCCGAGACGTCGCCATAGCTCAGGCCAAGGGTCTCGATCGCGGGAGCCGCGGACTCGAGCGCGCCTGCCTTGAGGCTCTCCCAGCCTTCGTCGAGCTGTCGCCTTTGCCTTTCGGGTAGCTCGTCAGGAGCATCGATCTGAAGACCCTGGACGACGTCCCAGGCAGGGACGGGCGCGATCGTGAAGCTACGTTTCGCAGCGCAACCCGCCAAAAGGACAGTCGTCCCCACACAAATAGCCGCCCACGCGCTCAGATTCTTCAGAAAACCAATCCCCAGGAAAATTGGACGAATCGCTGCAAGTTGAACGTCATTCTAACTTTGCGCTCGATGCTCCGTCAAGATTGCAGTGACTCCACGATGTCGTCGAACGCGATCGCACCCTCACGAACGAGCCGCAGCTCGGCACCGGTGACGTCGACGATCGTGGAAGGCTTCCCTCCCGGCGTCCCACCGCCGTCGAGGACGAGGTCGATCCGGTCGCCAAACGCCTCGTGAACATCGACCGCACGCGTCATGGGTCCCTCCCCCGCGCGGTTGGCACTGGTCGACGTCAGCGGTCCAACGGCACGTGCGAGGGCGGTCGCGAGTGGCAGCGAGCTTACGCGCACCGCCAACGTCGCATTCTCACGCGCTGCCGCCACCCCCGAGCCCAGCGGCACGACGAGCGTCAGAGGTCCGGGCCAGAAACACGAAGCGAGAGCGAGCGCCACACTCGGAAGCTCACCCGTCACCGACTCGAGCTGGTCACGATCCGCGACGATGCATGGGAGCGCCTTCCCTGCATCGCGTCCTTTGATGTCGAAGATCCGCGAGCATGCGGCATCATCGAATGCGATCGCCCCCAGCGCATAGAACGTCTCGGTCGGATAGGAAACGACGCCGTGAGACAACAAGATCCGAGCCGCCTCATTCACTGTATCTGCTTCTGGGATCAGGGCATCCACGGTGACGCGCACAGAAGCCATGCTATACTGTCTTCACTCCGATCCACTTCAATTTTCTATGAACCTTCGTCCAGGACGACTGGCGTCTATCGCAATCGTCTCGATGTGGTTGTTCTTGATGGGCCTGAACCTGAAGGACAGCTATGCCGAGAAAGATGCGTTCGAACCTCTCGACCTCTCCACACCGTCCGGAACCACCGGTGCGGCGCTCAGCCAGCGAGGCGTCTACTATCGCGGCTCTCGCATTGGCTTCATCCGTGAGCGGCTATCGCCGCTCGAGCAGGGCTATCGCGCCGAGCAAACGGGTGAGCTCACGCTGAACGTGCTCGGGCGTGAGCGCCAGATGAGAATCGAAGGCTCTGTGACGACGCTCGCCAGTGGTGCCCTCGCGGAGTTCGATTTTCGCTTGCGAACGTCGTCGGGGCGCTCGCCGTTCGAGACGGTCATCCGCGGTGTCGTGAACGGCGACGCGCTCGAGCTGAACATCCGCTCCGCGCGATCGGAACGTTCAGAGGTGCGCGAGCTCGACGAGCCCATCGTACTTCCCCTGAACCTGTACTACTCCCTTGCCGGGCACGGCTGGACGAGCGGTGAGACCTATCAAGTCCGATTGTTCGACCCGATGACGCTGGCCGAGGGCGACGCGACCGTCGCGGTCAAGGACGCGGAAATCGTTCGCTGGGGAAGCCGCGAGGAAGAAGCGTTTCGGCTCCAGACAACGTTTGCGGGCCTGACGACGACCGCGTGGGTCAGCGAGACCGGAGAAGTCCTCAAAGAAGAGACGCCACTCGGCTGGACACTCATCAAGGAAGCGCCCGGGAGCGGCCTCGAAGTCCGAGGAGACCGACCGCCGAATGACGTCGCAATTCTCTCGGCGGTGCCGGCAATCGGCTTCAGCGGAGACGCGTCCTCCCTCAACTTCGCGGAGCTGCGCCTCGTCGATTTCCCGGGCGGCTTCGACGAGCTCGATGGCGGTCGCCAGCACGCCGAAGGAGACACCGTCACCATTACGATCGACGTCTCCGCCTACGCGGACGCCTCGATCTTGTCCCCGGACGCACGACGCGACGCGTTGGCCGCCGACGCTTTCGCGCAGTCCGACGACGTTGCGATAATCGAGCAAGCGACCCGGATCGCGGAGGGGCTCTCGGCCGAAGATACCGCGCGCGCCTTGAACGATTGGGTCTTTTCGCACGTCAGCAAGTCACCGACACTGTCGCTTCCGAGCGCCGTCGAGGTCTTGGAGCAACGAGTAGGAGACTGCAACGAGCACACCGTCCTGTTCGTCGCGCTCGCGCGGGCCTCCGGTCTCCCGACGCGGATCGCAACCGGGCTGGCCTATACGGGTGGCCAGTTCTACTACCACGCCTGGCCCGAAGTCTGGATAGACGCCTGGGTGCCTGTCGACCCCACCTTCGGCCAGTTCCCTGCGGACCCGCTACACGTGCGCTTGCTGACAGGCGGTCTGGAAACGCAGTACGAGATCCTCAAGCTTCTCGGCCGCGGCGCTACCATCGAGGTGTTGCGTACGGAATGATCAAGCTCGAATCGGTCAGCAAGAGCTACGGAGACCACGAGGCGGTGGAGAACCTCTCCCTCCACGTTCCCGCCGGCGAGCTATTTGGCTTCCTCGGCCCCAACGGAGCGGGCAAGACAACGACGATCAAGATGATCGCCGGGCTCTTGCAGCCGTCATCAGGCCGCATCGTGCTCGCCGGCCACGACTTGGCGCTCGCCCCGGTCGCCGCAAAACAGGTGCTGGGATTCATCCCCGACCGCCCTTTTCTTTACGAGAAGCTGTCGGCGCTCGAGTTCCTGCGTTTCGTTGCCGGTATTTTCGGGATCTCGGGAAACGGATTGGAGCGACGGATCGATGAGCTGCTCGACCTCGTCGAGCTCTCTCACGTCCGTGGCGAGCTCGTCGAGAGCTTCTCGCACGGAATGCGCCAGAGACTTGCGATGGCGGCGGCGTTCGTCCACGAGCCTCAGATACTCGTCGTGGATGAGCCCATGGTGGGACTCGACCCCAAAGGAGCACGTCTCATCAAGAGGGTCTTTCGTGAGTACTGCGATCGGGGACACACGATCTTCGTTTCGACCCATACGCTCGAAGTCGCGCAGGAGCTATGTGATCGGATCGGCATCATCGTCGATGGCCACCTCATCGCTTGCGGCTCGCTCGAAGAGCTCCGAGAGCATGCGGGCTCCGCCGGGAGAGATCTGGAGGACATTTTCCTCAAGCTCACGGGCGGCGACGGTTTTCGAGAAGCCGAGGACTTCTAGGTAATGGCGCGCGAGTTCACCGCGGGTCAGGTTGCGTCGCTCCTGTCACCGTCGTGGAAGAGTGTCTATAACGAGAGGACGCGTTCGGGGAGGGGCGACTTCTTGCGGATCGCGCTTTTCGTCGGACTCACGCTTGGGTTCGGGCTATTCGTGTTCGCAGGCACGTACCGAATGCTCCTCTATCTCTCGCGGTTCTCCGAGTTCACCGCCCCCTCACGCATCAGATTCTCGGTACCGTATCCACTTTCACCCTGACGATCCTCTTCGCGAGCACGATCGTGACGGCCCTGTCGACACAATATCTGTCCGACGACCTCACGCTCCTCGCCAGTAGCCCCACTCCCCTCCCGGCGCTCTATGGCGCCCGACTCATCCTAACGACCGTCCAGGCATCGTGGATGGTCGTCTTGTTCAGCGTGCCCCTCTACGCTGCTTTCGCCGTGAGCGCGGAGGCTCCGTGGCACTTTCTCTTCGCCGTGGCGCTCACCCTCCCGCCTCTCATCGTCATTGCCGCAGGCTTCGGGAGCATGGTCACGATGACGCTGATGGCGGTCTTCCCCGCGCGCCGGGTAAGAGAGATGCTCGTCTTGCTCGGCGCGGTCTTCGTCGTTCTGCTCGTCTTCATCATCCGCGTACAAAAGCCGGAGCGGCTCCTGAACCCGAGTTCCATCTACGACATCGCCGAGTTCTTCGCGGCATTCCAGACGCCGACCTCCCCGTTTCTACCCAGCTCCTGGGCGACGACTCTCCTCATCGCCGGCCGGAGGGCCGAGCCGCTCGCGACCCTGCCGCTCGCGCTGCTGTGGAGCTCGGCGGCCGCCGCCGTCATTCTTGGATGCTGGCTGGCACGACGGGTGTATCGACAAGGCTATTCCAGGGCGCAAGAGTCCCGCCCCGCGAAGCTGTCCACGCTGCCCTTCGTCGACACCTTCCTCGAGCGCGTGAGCCGGCCCCTCGGGCTCCGGTTTCGCTCGCTGCTGCTCAAGGACATTCGCACATTCGTGCGCGACACGACGCAGTGGTCGCAGGTCCTTCTGCTCTTGGCGCTCATCGTGGTCTATCTCTACAACTTCAGTGTGCTGCCCGAGAACTTCACCTTCGCCACCTTTTTTCTTCAGAATCTCTTTTCATTCTTGAATCTGGGTCTCGCGGGGTTCGTTCTCGCAGCGGTCGCCGTGCGCTTCGTGTTCACCTCCGTCTCGGCGGAGGGTCGCGCCTTTTGGATCGTTCGCGTCTCGCCGTTGACGACCCGAGAGTTCCTGTGGAGTAAGTTCTGGACTGCCATCCCACCGCTCATCGTTCTGTCCCAGATCCTGACGATCTCGTCGAACCACTTTCTCGGCGCAACGACGTTCATGACCGTCTTGTCCTCGGCGACGATCTTCCTCGTCACGTTCGCTATCGTGGGTCTCGGCGTCGGTATCGGCGCTGCCATGCCCCGATTCAAGCACGAGAACATCACCCAGATCGCGGGTAGCTCCGGCGGCCTCCTCTACATGATCACGGCCTCGACATTCGTCGCGACGGTGCTCGCCATCGAGGCGTTTCCGGTCTACTTCTATCTCAACGCGCAGTACCGCGGCACTCCGCTCAGCTCGCAGACCACCATGGTCATCGTCGCCAGCCTCGGGTTGGTGGCACTCTTGAATGCGCTCGCGGTTTGGCTTCCGATGCGCTGGGGAGCGAAACGCCTCGAGGCGATGGAAATCTGAGCTACTTGCGAGACGATCTCTTCGCGCGCGGGTGATGTTCGTCATACACGCGACGTAGCCGTTCCCGGCTGACGTGTGTGTAGATCTGAGTGGTTCCGATATTGGAATGTCCGAGCATCAGCTGAAGGCTCCGGAGATCCGCGCCTCGCTCGAGCAAATGCGTTGCGAAGGAGTGACGCACGACATGCGGTGATAGCGGCTGGTCGATTCCGGCGAGCTTCCCGTGCTGGCGCAGTATCTGGAAGAACCGCTGCCGGGTCATCGCGCGTCCCAGGCGGCTCACGAACAACGCGTCCTCGGCCCCCCTCAAGAACGTCGGGCGCGCCTTTTCGAGATACCGCTCGAGCCATCGCTGGGCGGAGCTACCATACGGGACCACGCGTTCCTTGCGCCCTTTGCCCGAACAGACCAGATAGCCGACTTCGAAATTTACGTCGGCCACGCGCAGAGAGATGAGCTCCGAGACTCTGAGCCCGGTCGCGTAGAGAAGCTCCAGCATGGTGCGGTCCCTCAAGCCCTCGGGAGAGGACGTATCCGGAACCTCGAGCAGCCGATCCACCTCGTCGAGGCTCAGGTAGCGCGGGAGATTCCTCGGGAGCCTCGCGGAATCGATCTGCTCCGCGGGATCGCTCGTGACATACCCTTCCGCGGCGGCGAAGCGATAGAGTCCTCGGACGGCAGAGCCCGCGCGGCCGATCGAGCGCAACGACAGCCCGTCACGATGCAGGTCGCGGAGGAAGTCTCGTAGATCCGATGCGCCGAGCGACTCGAGACGACGTTCCTCGCGGGCGGCGAACCGTTCGAGCTTCTTGATGTCGCGTCGATACGCGGCGAGCGTGTGCGGCGACAGCCCTCGCTCCACCTCGAGATAGTGGAGAAACGCGTCGATCAAAATCGAACGGTGACCCCGAAATACTGCCCTTCCAATCGGTAGATCGCTCGCGAGCCCGGCTCGATATCTTTGAACCGATTGTAAGAGTTCCGGTAGCCGTAGGACAGCGCGAGGCTGGGTATCGCGTTATACGCGACACCAAAATCGACGTCCGTCATGACGCCGATGCTTTCGCGTTTCATCCCGAGCCCTTCCGCGGTGATCGCGAGCGCAGGCGTCAAGTAGATCCTCGACTTGAAGCCAAACATGGGAAGGTCCATACGAAGCGTCGTCGGAGAAGCGAATGTCTCCGGCGACGTGAACTCGTTCTTGGCCGAAAACCGGGCCCATTCACCTACCACCGCGACGTAGCCGTAGGCTCCCGTCAACAAGTCGAACTCGATCCCGCCGCGGCGCATTTCGAGCTCTATCTTCGTCGAGAGCGTCGAGCTCGTCGGAAAGTACGCGCCGGCGATCCACAAGTCGCGCTCGGTGATGATGTCCGAGTCGTAGCGGGTCCGGAACCAGTTGCCACGCACCTTCAAGCGGCGCGTGAGCCGCACCCCGAAATGATAGTCGTACGTGTTCTCACCGGGCAGCCCAAGATCCGCGACCGGATCGAAATCGGTTCCGAAAGAATCCGGGCGGCTGAAACGAAGCTCAGACACGAGGTTCGAGCGCCACCGCCGTACCTCGAACTCGAACGTCCCCATCTCACCCAGATTGGCCGTACCCAGCTGCTGCTGGGCGGTCACGGTTGCGGGGAGGAAGAATAGGCACCAGAGCAGCGCGCCGCCAAAAACGATCTTCATTTCACCTCCTGGTAAACGCGGAGAGCGCCTGATCCAGCTCTCGGATACCCAACATCTTACAGCCAACGAAGAAAACAGCGACGCCGACCGCGACCGATGACCCAACGGAGACGAGACGCGTCCAGACGAGGTCGTGCCCTAGGACGCCATCGAGCGCACGCGACGTCGTCAGGACGAGCGCGCCCATCAGGGCCGAAATCAGGGCGGTCTTCCCGAGGGTCGTCAATGCCCGGCGGCCATCGAGGTCGCCGAGCTCGCTTCTCCGCTTGAACATCAACCAGAGACAAAGAAACGACAACGTCATCGTGGTCGACGTGGCGAGAGCGAGCCCCCGATGGTCGAAGCCCAGTGAGACGACGAAGAGCCAGTTGAGCGCCACGTTCGAGACCATGCTGAGGCCACTTATGAACAGGGGTGCGCGAATATCCTGTAGCGCGTAGAAACCGTCCGTCACGATCTTCACCGCGGCGAAGCTCACGAGGCCCACGGCGTAGCACCTCAGGGCGCCCGCAACATTTGCCGTGTCGCCGGGGCCGAACCGACCTTGCTCGAAGATCAGCCGAACGATAGGCTCCGCGAGCACCATCAAGCCGACCGTCGCCGGTACCGTGAAGACGATGACCAGCCGCGTCGCGTAGGAGAACGTCTCCTTGAAAGTCTTCTTGTCGGCGTTCGCGGCCGCACGACTGAGCGCAGGGAGTGTCGCCACCGACACGGCGACCGCGATGATCCCGAGCGGTAGGTGGAGGATGCGAAATGCCTGGACGATCCAGGTGAGCCAGCCCTCTCCTCGCGATGCAAAGATCGAGTTCACGAAGAGATTGACTTGGACCGTCGACGCAATGAGAGCGCCGGGGCCGAACAGCCGCATCACTTTCGAGAGCCACGGGTCGGAAAAACGAAAGCTCGGGCGGTAGCGATATCCGAGCCGGAAGACGAGGGGCAACTGCCAGAGCAGCTGCAAGAACCCTCCCGCGAGTACCCCGACCGCCATGCCAACGGCCGGGTGCTGACCGAAATTCGGCGCGGCGTAAAAGCCGACGACTCCGACGACGATGGAGCCCAAGTTGAAGAACGCCGAAGCCAGAGCCGGGATCAAGAAACGGCCGCGGGAGTTCAAAAAGCCCATCGCCAGCGCCGCAAGGCTGACGAGGAAAATGAAGGGAAACATGATCCGTGTGAGCAAGACGGTAAGCTCGCGCTTCGTCGCCAGGCCAAAGCTCTCCTCCGGCGGTAGAGGCGTATCGAAGCCTGCTCCCGGAAAGGCGAACTGGACGATGATGTCCGCAAAGACGATGCCGAGCAGCGTCAACGACCCGATCGACAGCACGAGCGCGTTGACGACGAGATTCGCGAGTCGGAGGGCTTGCTCATGCCCCTCCTTCTCCTGAATTTCAGAGAACGTGGTAACGAACGCCTTGCTGAGAGCGCCCTCGCCGAACATGTCGCGCAACAAGTTCGGGATCCGAAACGCCGCATAGAACGCGTCCAGACCGAGGCGAGCGGAAAAGAGGTAGGCCAGTACTTGCTCTCGCACCAGACCGAGCACGCGAGAGACCATGACGCCGGTGCTCACCGCACCTGCGGAGCGCGTCAGCGCGCGGCTCGAAGATTTCGTATCGGGCGGCGTCTCCGTTTCTCGCCGCCACCGGCTTCCGTCAGGGGGGCTCTCCATCTCTGAAGAGGGCGAAGCCATGAGCCATCATATTACATTTTGTGGTATCGTTTTTACAGTCACATACCCCCGCTACTGATGAGTGCCACAACCCCGTCCGACGGGTCGAGACCCGCTTTCTATGAGAGCCTTCCGCTCGCCGCCCTTCTGTTCGCGTTCTGGCTCCTGCTTTCGGGCAAGCTGGACGCGTTTCACGTCGGTGCGGGCGTCGCGAGCGCGCTCGGCATCGCCTATGCGAGCTGCTACCTCTACGCCGTCGCCCCGTCGATCGGCCCGAAGGGACATCATCCGTTCGCCGCTTTGCCGTGGCTCCGTATCGCGATCTATCTTCCGTGGCTCAGCTGGCAGATCGTCCTAGCCGCGTTCCAGATCGCACGCATCGTGATGAGCCCGAAGCTCGTGATCGAGCCGAAGCTCTTTCGCTTCACCGCCCCCCTTCCCCATAACCTGGCACGCGCCACTCTCGCGAACTCGATCACGCTCACTCCCGGCACCGTCACCATCGACGTACAAGGTGACACCTATCTCGTCCATGGCCTCACCGTCGAGGCCTCGGAAGAGCTCGTATCCACTGAGCCCAAGAGCATGCAAGCCCGCGTCGGCGCGGTCTTTCACCGCAACTCCTGACTGCGCCATGCACGAGTTCTTGATCGCGCTCACCGTCGGGATCGCTCTTGCGATGTTGCTCTCCTTGTACCGGCTCCTCAAGGGCCCAACCCTCTGGGATCGGTTGAGCGGTCTTGGCCTCGTGGGGACGAAGACGATCGTGCTCCTCCTGCTCATCGGCCGGATCACGAATCGGGAAGACATCTTCGTCGATATCACGTTGTCGTACACACTCATCAGCTTCATCGGGTCGGTCGCCTTGGCCAGATATTTCGAAGGCAAGGAGACCCAGCGATCATGAGCGTTGTCGCCTACGCCTTGTTGAGCTTGGGCTTCTTCTTCGTCATGACGGGTGTCATCGGCATCTTGCGGCTCCCCGACTTCTATACGCGCCTTCACGCCATGGGGAAGACGGACACCATCGGAGTCGCCCTCCTCGTCTTGGGGGTCGCCATTCTGGAAGGGCCGAGCCTGAACGGCTTGAAGATACTCCTCATCATCGTCTTTATCGGACTCGCCAGTCCGACGGCGACTCATGCCTTAGGCCGCGCGGCGCACCGTTCGGGGCTCGCGCCCTGGGGCAACTCCCCCACCCCGAATGACGACGAGACCTAGATTCGAGAATGCGACGTAGCAGGATTCCTTCGACTCGCCGCCTGAGCGATTGGCGGATGACATGATAGCGCCGCTCGTCACCCTCTTTCTCGTCCTGATGGTCATCTGCGCGATCGCGGCGCTCGCGACGCCCGATTTGCTCGCGGCAGTCGTCATCTTCGGCGCGTTCAGTTTCTTCTCCGCGATCTTCTACACGTTGCTGGGCGCTCTGGACGTCGCGTTTACCGAAGCGGCCGTCGGCGCCGCCATCACGACGATCTTCTTCGTCTCCGCGATTTACCGCACCGACCGAAAGGTAGACTGAGACTCGTGCCGGGCTTCATCTCGCGTCTGTCCTGGGTGCCCTTGCTCGCGGCGCTCCTCGTCTTGTTCTACGTCGCGCGCGATTTCCCGAGGATGGGCGACCCGGAATCTCCGGCGTCCACCCACGTCTCTCCACGCTATATCGAGGACTCCGAGTCGAAGGCCGGTGCACCCAATATGGTCACCGCCGTTCTCGCCGACTACCGGAGCTATGACACTCTGGGCGAGACCGTCGTCATCCTCACCGCCGGACTCGCATGCCTCCTCGTGCTCGGCTCGTTCCGACGGACCCGCGACGAGCCCGAGGACGCGAAGTTGATGGTGCAAGGTTTCGGAAGCGACGTCCTCGACGCCACGAGTCGGCTCCTCATCCCCTTCATCGTATTGTTCGCCGTTTATGTCGTCGTTCACGGACATACGAGCCCCGGGGGCGGCTTCCAGGGGGGAGCGATCTTTGCAGCCGGATTGATGCTCGTGCGCCTCACGCGAGGTAAGGCAAAGGGGTTGCGCCTACGGGCGGGTGTCGCCGTCATCATCGCGTGCGCCGGGATCTTCATCTATCTCGGTACCGGGTTGTTGAGCTTGATACGCGGCTATCAATTCTTGGACTACGCCGCGCTCCCATTGCCCTACGAGGGCGGCCATCTCCGCGAGTTCGGCTCGCTCACCGTCGAAGTGGGCGTGTTCATCGCGGTCACCGCGGTCCTCATGCTTATTTTCGATGTGCTGACATCGGGGGCCGAGGAGTAACGTGACGATAGAAGCTTTGAGCTCAGTCAACTACTGGCTCGCTGCGCTCCTGTTCGTCATCGGGCTCTACGGCATTCTTGCTCCCCCGAACCTCGTCCGGAAGTTGATGGGCATGAACATCATGCAGACCGCGGTGATCGTCTTCTTCATCACCCTCGGCTACAAGGACGATGCGACGCCGCCGATCGCCCGCCACGGCGACCACGAGCCGGTGGTCCGGAACTACATCAATCCGTTGCCGCACACGCTGATGCTGACCGCGATCGTGGTCTCCGTCAGCACGACCGGCGTCGCACTCGCGCTCCTCATACGTATCCATCGCAGGTTCGGGACTTTGAGCGAGCCCGAGCTCCTGGAAAAACTCAAGTAATGATGGAGAACGCACCGGTTCTCATCCTGCTCGCGCCCCTCACCGGAGCTCTATTGATTCCGCTCCTGGGCTTCCGGTTCGGGCGCGCGGTGACGATGGCGTCTCTCGTGGCCTCCTTGTTCTTTGGCCTTTCGTCGCTAGCGCAAAGCTTGTCGGCCGGCCCCGTTCACTATCACTTGGCCGGCTGGTCGCCCCCCTGGGGCATCGAGATCGTCGTCGATCCTTTGAGCGGCGTCGTCGCGAGCCTCGTGTCCGCCATGGCGGTACTCGCCGCAATGTATAGCGGACCCTTCCTCGCCGGCTGGACTCGCCGCCGAGCGGGAACGTTCTACAGCGTGTACTGCCTGCTCGTTTCCGGCCTCGTCGGCATCGTCATTACCGGCGACTTGTTCAACCTGTACGTCTTTCTGGAGATCTCATCGCTGTCGGCCTACGCACTGCTGTCGACGGGCGGGAGCAGATCGATCGTCGCGGTGTTCCGCTACCTGCTGATCGGAACGGTGGCGGCGAGCTTTTACCTCCTGGGGGTCGGCTACCTCTACGCGATGACCGGGACGTTGAACATGGCCGATATGTCCGCGCGACTTCCCAACGACGACGTCGCGGTTCTCGTCGTCGCTGCGTCCTTCATCGTCATCGGCCTCGCCATCAAAGCAGCGCTATTTCCTCTTCACGGCTGGCTGCCGGACGCCTACACCTATGCGCCCGGCCCCGTCGTTGGATTCATCGCCGCGGTCATGGCCAAAGTCAGTGCTTACGCGCTCTACCGCATTCTCTACTATGTGTTCGACCCCGTGGGCGGCCCGCGACAACCGATCGAGCTACTCGGCTGGGCATCCGTTATCGCCGTCGTCGCCGGATCGTTGATGGCGCTGGCGCAAAAGGACGTGCAACGGATGCTCGCCTATTCCAGCATCGGCCAAATGGGCTACATCATGCTCGGCATCGCGATCGGGAGCCCGCTCGCGCTGACGGGCGCGGTGCTTCACGTCATCAATCACGCCGTCATGAAGGGCTGTTTGTTCATGGCGGTCAACGGCGTGCAATGGAAAGTCGGGGTGTTTCGCGTTCGGGAGTTCGCCGGTATGGCCAAACGTCTCCCGTGGACGATGGGAGCGTTCACCGTCGCCGCCCTGTCGATGGTAGGCCTCCCGCCCACGGCCGGCTTCTTCAGCAAATATTACCTGGCACTCGCGGCGATCGAGTCCGGCCACCTGTCCTTTCTGTTCGCGCTCGTGCTATCGAGCCTACTCGGAGCCGTCTATTTCTTTCGTGTGATCGAGTACGCGTACCTGAAAACGAACGACGAGCCGATCGAAGCCGACGCAGGCACGGAGGTGCGCGAGCTAGACGCATCCATGCTCGTCCCGGTCGTCGCACTCGCAGCCCTCGTGCTCCTGTTGGGGATCTTCAACCAGACCGTCGTAACGATGTTGGTCGTACCCGGGCTCCCGTCGTGACCCGCTAGGCGTTATGGAAATCATTGCCAATCACCGCCCGCTGGTCGCCGTCGCGGTCTCTCTCGTCGCGGCGGTCGCGATCTTGCTGTCGAGGCGGCACCCGAATCTGCGCGAATCCTGGACGCTCGTGGCAGCCGTCACCAAGCTCGCGATCGTCGTGTCGATGCTTCCTGGGGTGCTCGAAGGAATCGTCTATGAGAGCCGCAGCCTTGAGATCCTTCCCGGATGGTCGCTCCACCTGAAGACGGACCCTTTCGGGATGGTTTTCGCGCTCCTCGCGGCCAGCCTGTGGATCGTCACATCGCTCTACTCGATCGGCTACATGCGCGCCGGGGGCTATACCCACCAAGCGGGCTACTTCGCGAGCTTCGCTGTTTGCGTCTCCAGCGCCATCGGCATCGCGTTCGCGGCAAACTTGGCGACGTTCTTTCTCTTCTACGAAATCCTCACCATCGCCACCTATCCGCTCGTGGTGCACCGGCGGAACGATGAAGCCATCGGAGGCGGCCGCAAATATCTCGCCTACACGCTGATCGCCGGACAAGTGTTGCTCGTCGCGATCTTGTGGGCGGCGCGACTGTCTCCTGGTGCGAGCTTCAGCCCGGGCGGCTTTCTCGCGGGCACCGCTTCACCGACATCGCTTCGCGTGTTGTTCGTGATGTTCATGATCGGTATCGGTGTCAAAGCGGCGATCATGCCGCTGCACGGCTGGCTTCCCGCGGCGATGGTCGCGCCGACGCCGGTCAGCGCACTGCTCCACGCGGTCGCTGTCGTCAAGGCCGGCACGTTCGGCTGTGTTCGCATCATCGGCTTCGTTTTCGGCGTCGACCTGGTGGCGGAGCTCGGGATGGGCACGGTCTTGGCGACGTTCGCCGCCTTCACCATCGTCATCGCGTCGTTGCGGGCGCTCGGTGAAGACCACTTGAAGCGACGTCTCGCCTACTCGACCGTGAGCCAGCTCTCCTATATCGTGCTCGGCGCCGCGCTCGGCTCGGTCACGGCGATCGTGGGCGCCATCTTTCACATCGCCGCGCACGGCTTCATGAAGATCACGCTCTTCTTCTGCGCCGGCTCGATCTATACGAAGACCCACAAGGAATACATCCGAGACCTCAAGGGACTGGGGCGAACGATGCCCGTTACGTTCGGAGCGTTTACGATAGGCGCGCTCGGCCTTGCCGGCATGCCACTGATGGCGGGCTTCCTCAGCAAGTGGAACTTGGGCTTGGGCGCCCTCGAGTCCGGACAGCCCGTGGTCGTGTTCGTGCTTGTGCTGAGCGGACTCCTGAACTTCGCCTACTTCTTCCCCATCGTACACACCGCTTTTTTTGACGGAGACGGCCGCGGCTTCCGCTTCGACGAAGCTTCGCCTCTCATTTGGGCGCCGCTCGCGCTGACGGCCGTTTTTTCGATCGTCCTCGGGGTCGCGCCGAATTACGGCTTCCACTTCTATGAGCTTGCCCAGCAAGCGGCGGCGAGCCTGTTCGCCCCTGGCCCCATCATGCTTGCGGGAGGTGGCTCGTGAGGCGCGTTTGGATCGGCACCGCCGTTCTGATCGCGGTGACCCTCGTGCTCGAGCTTTCCTACCGGCATCTCGCACATGCTGAATATTGGTGGCATTCACTTCCCGGCTTCGATTTCGCCTATGGATTCTTATCCTGCGTCGTGATCGTCTTCGGCTCGAAGTGGATCGGCCACACCTTCTTGCAGCGAGACGAAAACTACTACGAGCGCGAAGAATGACCCATCCCGCACTCGTTCTCTTCGCCACGGCGCTCTTCGCCGCCCTCTCGAAGGGCACGATCCGACGCGTCGGCGTCATTGTCGGCTGCGTCGCCTCCATATGGTCCTGGGCGCAGCTATCGCCGGGCGCCCTGTGGAACGTGCGCGTCGGAGACGTCACTCTTTCTCTTCTCCAAGTGGATGCGCTCAGCAGCGTGTTCGGGCTCATCCTCACCATGGTCGCGACGATCGGTATCGTCTATGCGCTCCACAACGATCGTGGCGGCGAGCATGCCTTCAGCCTCATCTATGCCGGAGGGGCGCTTGGGGTGGTTTTCGCAGGTGATTGGGTAACGCTCTTCGTCTTCTGGGAGCTCATGGCGGTCTCGTCCCTCTTCGTCGTCTGGGAAGGACGAAGTGCCGGAGCGGCACGGGCCGGCTACCGCTACCTGCTCGTCCATATCCTCGGCGGCTCACTCCTGTTCGCGGGCATTCTCATCCACATAGGCGACGGCGGCTCTCTCGAGATCACGGCCCTCACGGCCGACGGTACGACCCCGCTCGCGTTTTGGCTGATCTTGCTCGGTGTCGCCATCAATGCGGCGATCCCACCTCTACACGCGTGGCTCACCGACGCCTATCCGGAAGCCTCCGTCACCGGCAGCATCTTTTTGAGCGCCTTTACGACCAAGACCGCCGTCTACGTCTTGATCCGGGTCTTTCCCGGAGCCTCCGTACTGGTTGTCGCAGGCGTAATCATGGCCCTCTACGGCGTCGTCTATGCCGTTGTCGAGAACGACATAAGACGGCTCCTCGCGTACCACATCGTGAGCCAGGTCGGCTATATGGTCGCGGGCGTCGGGATGGGGACCGCGCTCGCACTCGACGGCGCCGCGGCCCATGCGTTCAGTCACATACTGTACAAATCGCTCTTGTTCATGGGAACGGGCGCGGTCATTTACGCGACGGGCTTACGAAAGCTCACGGAGCTTGGCGGCATCAGCGGCAAGATGAAGCTCGTCGTCGCGCTCTACGCGGTGGGAGCTTTCTCCATCTCCGGCGTGCCGCTGTTCAATGGGTTCATCAGCAAGTCGATGATCATCTCCGCCGCAGCAGCCTCCCACCGGCCCGTCGTCGAGCTCCTCTTGACGCTCGCGAGTGTAGGGACCTTTCTTCACACCGGACTGAAGCTCCCCTATTTCACGTTCTTCGGACCCGACAAGGGAATCACCGTCAAACCCGTCCCCATCAACATGCTCGTCGCGATGGCGATAGGTGCCTTCTTCTGTACGATGTACGGCCTGTTTCCCTCACGGCTCTACGCTCTCCTGCCGAACGGCGCCGAGTATCACCCTTATACCCTCGACCACGTACTGTCAGCCATCCAGCTCCTCGTCGGTACCGCGCTCGCATTCTGGCTACTGCTCGCCAAGCTCGGAGGCGAAGCGACGGTGAGCGTCGACACCGATTGGTTCTACCGTCGCCCATTCGCTCACATCGCCGACAACGTCATCCTAGCTGTGCAGTCGGCCGGCGCGAGGGCCCAGGCGCTTTCGAGCCGGCTCATCGGGCAGGCGTGGACGTTCCTGATGAATCCGGTCTCATCCAACCGGCCCGGAGACGCCGCGACAGCGCGCGACCAGGACCCATACCGGTTCCGGTCTCCGGTCGGTGACACCGTGTTTTGGGTGGTGCTCTACTTCGTGCTTTTGATCGTGGCGACCGAGTTGTCCCGCTAGCGCGGCTCGGCACTCACGCTACCGGCGGAAGGCTCAGCTCGAGCTACCGGGTGCGGGCGGCTCCGGAAGCTCCGGAAACTCATAATCCGGGTCGAGCATCCGAGCGCGTTCCAACAACGCGTTGGCGCGCGTCGTCAACCCCTCAGCACGATAAATCGCACCGAGCATGCCGAGATATTCGACATTCGCCGGCTGTAGCTCACTCGCTCTGAGAAACTTATCCGCGGCCTCGCGTCTCCACTTTCGATTGTGCATCAACGCGCGCCCTAACATGGCGTGATATTCCGGGCGCTGCTCGTCCGCTTCAATCGCACGGCGACTCATTTGCACCGCTTCCCAAAAATCCGCACGCTCGAAGGCGGTCACCGCTCTCGTATAGAGCTCTCGCGCAAAGTTCGCCTTGTCGAACGGCGCACTCGGAGCCTCCGGGACCGCCGGCGTCGGCTCGGGCGCGGGTGCCGCCGGCTGCGGGGCCGCTTCCGGCTTGCGCTCCTTGGCCCGTGAGTCGAGCTGGGCCAATGCGTCGGATGCGTAGCTACACAGGTCGGACAAGCGCCGCCTGAAGGGCTCTTCCGCACTCAGAAACTTATCCGGGTGAAAGCGCGCGACGAGCTTCAAGTAAGCGCTCTTGCGCTCGCTCGCTGCGGCATCGATCGTCACTCCGAGGAGCGACGCATAGTCTCTGCTCTCCGCAAGACGTATCAGCCGGTCCACGTCCCCAATGACGCTCGGAGCCGTGCTCTTGTTCCGAGGTGTGGATGAGCCGGCCTCCCCGTGGCTGCTCTTCGCTCCGGCAGGCGTACCTCCGGCACCTTCGCCGTCTTCGAGCTGGATGAGCCCCTTACCAAGTAAATCCAAGAGTGCCCTCGCGGTCTCGGACTCCCCTAGAGGGCTCAACGACAAGATCTCCGCCGGGCGCGACGCACCGTCGATGCGCGAGAGCAAGAAGCCTTCCTCCGGCGAAATCTCGAACTCCTGCATTCGATCCGACAACTTCGGAGACAGCGCTAGGATCTGAGTCTCTTCCATGAGCGCGCGGATCTGCTCCGGACCCAGCACACTTATCGGCGGCGCCGCGTCCTCGATCTCGAGCGGGTCTAGAGCCTCCGCCCGCGCCGTAGGAGCGGTATCGACCGAGGACGGCTTCTCGTCCACGTCCGGTCCCGACGACCTTTCGAGGTCTGAGGGTGACATCTCGAGCGTGGGCTCATCATCCGGAAAGTCGAGCGGCTGAGCCGACGGCCCACGCGCGGCTTCACTCGCCTGCGCGGACGGCTCGGAGACGCTGTCCGTCGGTGTTTCGAGGACGACCGAGTCTTCGGGAGGCCGTTCGACCGGCGGCGGTTCAGCGGACGACGTCTCCGTATCCGGCAGCACGGCGGGCGGGGTTTCCTTGCCACGATCCGCGACCGACTCCTCTTGGACGGCCGCGGGCAGGTCCGCTACGGGCTCTTCCACCCGCGGAGACGTCGTCGTGGCCAACTCGCCGAGCGCCGCCACCATCGCTTGCCCGGAAGAGAACCTCTTCGCGGGCGTTTTCTCGAGCGCGCGGTGCAAGATCGGCCGTAGGCCGTTCGGGAGTCCGAGGCTCTTCCAGTTGAGTGGAAAAAACGGCTCGTCGTTGATGATGCTAAGGAGGACACCCGTCAGGCTCGGGCTCCGGAACGGTTTGTCTCCAACGACGCACTCGAACAGCACACAGCCGAGAGAGAACAGGTCGGACTTCGCATCCACATCCTCGCCCTTTGCGTGTTCCGGCGACATGTAGTCGGGGGTTCCCACGACCCCGCCGGCGACCGTCAAGCTCGTCGAGAGATCCGATTTCGCGGTGCCGAAGTCAGTGATCCAGGCATGTTTGGCATCCGAGACGAGAACGTTCGACGGTTTCACGTCCCGGTGCACCACGCCCTGGTCATGGGCATAGTCGAGCGCGGCCGCAACTTGCCCGATGATGCGAGCGGCGTCGTCGAGCGAAAGCCGGTCTTCATCCTCCAGAAGGGATTCCAGGGTATTCCCTTCGATCAGCTCCATGATTATGTAGCCGCAATCCTCGGTCGCGACGACGTCATGGATCGTCACGATATTAGGATGTTGCAGCCGGGCCGCGACTTGGGCCTCTCGAAGGAACCGTTCGCGAGCTTCTTCTTTCGTCTGCCCTCGCGCGTCGGAGCCGAGTCGCACGTATTTGACCGCCACCGGTCGGTCGAGCATCGTGTCACGTGCCTTGTCGACACAAGCGGTCGCGCCTCGGGCGATGTTCGCGAGTCGATGGTACCGATCCCCGGGGATCCAGGGCAGATCGTCGGTCAGGTTCTCCGGATCCGGGCTGTCGCTAGACATAGACGTAGCGGGGGTAGACTCGCGAACGCTCATGCTGTATCACGTGCAATAAATGTGCCGCACCATTTCGGGACAACGGCACCGGGTCGACGTTGCGAATCAAAGGTTTACGGTGCATCCGCCGCGCAGAACGTCCTGCACAGCGGGAAAAAAATGTCGGACCGTAGGCAAGAGCCCACAGGTGATGCGAGACCGCTTCACGAACGCTAGTTCGACAGCTCGTCGTCAATGATGGCCCGGAACGCCTCGAACGGTTGCGCCCCAGACAGAAACCGCCCGTTGATGAAGAAGGCGGGCGTCGCGTTGATCCCCAGAGTGCCTGCCTCGTTGTAGCCTTCTTGCACCGTGTCGCTGAAAGCGCCGGAATCGAAACACTCATCGAAGCTGGCCGTGTCCAGGCTGAGGTCGCGCGCGAACTGTTTCAAACTCTCATTGTCGAGCGAGCGCTGGTTCTCGAAGATCTTGTCGTGATACTCCCAGAACTTGCCTTGATCGTGCGCACAGAGCGCCGCCTCCGCCGCTGGAGTCGCCTGCGGGTGGTTCGGCAGCGGGAAGTCTCGGTACACGATCCGCACGTTATCGCCGTAGGTTTCAACCACCTGCTGGAGGGTCGGACCGACCCTCGCGCAGTACGGTCATTGAAAGTCCGAATACTCGACTATCGTCACCGGCGCATCGGTGGGCCCGGCAATCCGCTCACCCGAGGCGACTCGAATCTCGACGCGAGGCGGGTCGAGGTCGATCGAAACATCGCTGTCGGCACGCAGCGTCTCGAGATAAGCCTGACGCTGTTCCGCCTCTCTCTGGGCCGCCAAATATTCTTTCACTTGGCCCCCGATCTGCTCCATCGTCTGCCCTCCGAGGCGGTCGCGATTCTCTGCGAAAAAAGCATCGACGTCTTCATCCGTGACCGGCACGATCTTCGACGTCACCTCGCGGTCGACGAGCTCGTCCAGCGTGATGCCGTCTTCGTCCGCGCGGCTCTGAAGAAGCGCCTCCGAGACGAGCGCGCTCAGGGCCGCGACCCTCGCGTCGTAGAGCTGCTGGAACACGTCGAGATTCGACGCCAAAACCATGCGATCGAGCTCGGAAAGCGTGATCGCGTGATCTCCCACTTGCGCGACGACGGTGTCGTCGGACGTTTGCCCCGTCACGGACGCCTCGGCTTGGGACTGCGACGTCTTCCCGCAAGCGGCTGCCACGAGCAAAACGACGCCTATCAACGTGGCCCCTCGGCCAACAGTCATCCTCATCTAGGTTAGGCTCCTCTCGCGATCTATACGCTCGTAGGTTAGCACAGCACCGCGGGGACCGCCGAGGGGACAAGGGATGCAGCCCACGAGCGAGCGCCTAGGCTAAACTGCGTAGGAAGAACGGAAAGCCGGGCGGTTCAGCCAGGAAAAACACGTTGGCAGCGGTAAACCTTCCGAGCCGGAATCTCGTCCTATCGGACATCCCGGACATGATGCAAAAGAGAACAGTTCCGGGAGCTGAACGGGAGGTTTTCGAGAAATGTCGGCAATGGTCGCGGATGCGGAGGTCGGTGGATTGAGCAGCAACTCTCCGAAAACAGTCGCGTCCGGCGTCGATCCAAAACGAGCCGAGGACGCGCGGCTCGTCGAGCGCGTCCTCGAGGGTGATATCGAAGCGTTCGAGTCACTCTACCGCCGTCACGCGCCGACCCTTTTCGGACTCGCCCTCAGAATGCTCCACAACCGATCCGACGCCGAGGACCTCGTCCAGGAGATTTTCCTCCAGGCGTATCACAAGCTGTCGCGGTTCGAAGGTCGCTCCGCTTTCGGGACGTGGCTGTATCGCCTCGGAACGAATCGGTGTCTCGACCACCTGCGCAGCCGGAGCAACAAGGAGCAGTCCCGGACGGACCCTATCTCCCCCGCTCTTTCCGCCGCGCGCCTACCCGGCGGGACCCGGGGTCTAGAGCTCGAGCGCGCCGTTGCCGAGCTTCCCCCTTCGAGTCGCGCCGCCTTCTTGCTCCACGACGCTTTTGGCTACGAGCACAAAGAAGTGAGTCAGATGTTGGGTATCGCTACCGGCACCTCCAAATCCCTCGTCCACCGGGCGCGCATGAAGCTGCGCGACCGCTTGAACCCCGCTTCCGGCAGGATCGAACGGACGCCGGACCGACCAGGATCGCGATCGTGAAATTGAAACCGGATCCCTACCAAGAACGTCTCAGCGACTGGATCGACGACGAGCTCGACCCGAGCGAGCGCAAAGAGCTCGACGACCATCTCGAGTCATGTGCGGACTGCCGCGATCTCGTATCGGAGCTTCGCACACTGAGGCGTGAGGCGCGCTCGCTTTCTTCGGTCGAGCCCCCGGCTCATCTATGGACCGCCATCGCAACCGAGCTGAAGAAGACAGAGCGCGTCAAAACGAGGCGCTCGCAATCGAGCTCCCTACTGGCTCTCGCCGCCGCCGTGGTGCTCGGCGCGGGGCTTTGGATCACCGTACGACAGGAAGCTCCTGCCAATGATGGCCAAAGAGCGATCGCCGATCGTGTCACCGCCGAGCTCGAGGCCGCGGAGACACATTACGAAAACGCGATTGACGGCCTCGAACAGATCATGAGCCAAAACGACGGGACGCTACCCGAAGAGCTCCAGCAAACGATGTCCGACAACCTCGATCTCATCGAGCGGACGATCGTCGAGAGCCGTGAGGCCATGGTAGCGGAGCCCGATAGCGCGGTCGCGCAAGAGAGTCTTCTAGAGGCGTTTCGTCGCAAAGTCGACTTGCTGCAGAACACGATCCTGCTCATCAACGAAGTACGCAAGGGCGAGGGCGAGAACGCGCTCGAGCTCATCGACGAGATCCAACGTAGTGAAGATCCGTCGAACCCTATTTGACGGAGGACATCTCATGCTAAACAAACTAACGACAAGAGCCATTCCAGTCGCGCTGGCACTGTGCGTCACCTCGAGCGCATTGTCTCAGGACCGCGAAGAGCGGATTTCTCGCACCTTCGAGATCGGGGTCGACGGCGAGCTGTCCCTCGCGAACGTCTCCGGCGATATCGTCGTGGACGTCCATGACGGAACCGAGATCCAGGTCGAGGCCGTAAAAAGGCTCGAGGGCAACGCCGACCGTGGCGTGCTCGACGCCGTCGTCGTCGAGATGACGGAGAACGGCGACCGGCTGCGGGTCTCGACGCGCTACCCGAACCACGACCGCGACGGTAACGATCGCCGGCATGATCACGAGGACCTCGGAAGCGTGTCCGTGGACTATACCGTTCTCGTTCCTGCGGGTACGGAGGTCGACGCCAGCTCCGTTTCCGGCTCGGTCCGTGTCACCGGCGTCCGTGGCGAGACGAGCGTGAAGAGCGTCAGCGGCAACGTCGAGGCGAATGACGTCATGGGACTTCAGGAGGCCAAATCGGTATCCGGGAACGTGCGTGTCAGCGGCGTTCAGTCCCACGATGATCTCGAAGCCAAAAGCGTGAGCGGCGACGTCTTCGTGCGTAACGTCCAAACCGAGGACCTCGAAGTGGGCTCGGTCAGCGGGAACCTCGACCTCGAGGACGTCACGTGCGAGCAGGGCGAGTTCGATAGCGTGAGCGGAGAGATCGAATATTCCGGAAGCCTCGTGGCCGGCGGAAGCTACGAGTTCAAGTCGCACTCCGGAGACATCACGTTGAGCGTCGGAGACGATGTGGGTTTCGAGCTCGAAGCGAAGACTTACAGCGGTGATATCGAGTCGGATTTCGAGATGCGAGTCAGCGAACGCGCTCGCAATGGACGCAAGCTCAATGCCGTGATCGGCAATGGAAGCGCCGTCGTCGAAACGACGACGTTCAGCGGAGATGTCAACATCCGCCGACGCTGAGCCGCGCTTCGGGCGAACGCGCGCTAGTTCGCGTGGTAACGCGAGAGCGCGTCCTTCATCACCGCATGGACGTGGGTGTTCTCATAGACGCCTCTGAGCCGCGACGCGCTCGGCCCTCTGCCGAACGTCAGGACCGGCTCGGTGGTGTGTCCACCGGTCGACCATACGACGAAAGTATGGGGTGCTAACACCCGGCCCAACAAGCAGGCCGGATTGCTGTCTTGATCCCCGTAGAAGTGTCGAAGATCCTGAATCCACGCATTTCCTTCGGAGTCACGCTCGAGTGCTTCGCGCGCTTCCTCGAGCTCGATTCTGATGCCGACATGTTCTTGCACCGCCTCGACCAGACGCTCCGGCGAGCCCTGCGCCAGTTCGAGTATGCGTACGAATGACGCGGTCTGTCTGTGCAGCAGCAATAGCTGCTCTCGCCCCGGATAGTAATGATGAGGCTCATAGGTGAGCCCGCTCGGCAGTGAGCGCGGTTCGGGGAAACCATCGAAGCCGCTATAGCTGAACGAGAATCCGCCGGTCCCGTGATCCGCGGTCACGAGAACGAGCGTATCGGGGTGACGCTCTTGGAATTGAAGCGCCGTGCCGATGGCGGCGTCGAAATCGAGAATCTCGTGGAGCATGGTGCCCGCGTCGTTATCGTGGCCTCCGTAGTCGATCCGGCCCCCTTCCACGACCAAGAAGAACCCTCGGTCGGCTCTCGACAAGACTTCCGTGGCGGCGGAAGTAAGCTCGGCCAGACTGGGCACCGATTCGAGTCCTTGCGCGCGCGTGTCGACGACGTAGGGGAGGTGCGATGCAGCGAATAATCCCAAGAGCTTGTCGGCGCTCGCAGCCGCCTCCCTCAGAGACGCCCGATCCGACACGACGGTGTAGCCGCGCGCGGTCGCTTCCTCTACCCGATTGCGTGTGTCCAAGCGATTCGAGCCGCCGTCGAGGGGGCCTTCGAGTGACGGCAGGATCTCTCCCACGCGCCGGCCGGACGGGACGAGGGCCCGCGCGCCCCCGCCTAACAAGACGTCGACCTCGTGCTCGACGAGCATCTGATCGAGGATGACGGCCTCACTCTCGTAGCGCGACGGGACATGCGCGGCAAAGGCCGCAGGTGTCGCGTGCGACAGACGCATATTGCTGACGATTCCGGTGTCGAGGCCGTGCGAGGTGGCCCACTCGACGAGCGTCTCCGTCCGATACCCGTCGACGCTCAAGCTCAACGACTCGTTTCTTGTTTTCTCACCGGTGGCGAACTGAGACGCAGCCGCGGCGGAATCCGTCACCGTACTCCGGTACGGCATGGCGAGGCAGTACCCGCTATTGCCGTCCTCCATCAGCGATTCCAAGTGCAGCGGCGACGACTCGACGAGCCGTCGATATTGAAGCGCAAGCGACATCTGGGCGGCGCCAAAGCCGTCGCCGATCAATAGGATCACGTTCTTCGCGCCGGCGACGTCCTCGGCATTCGCAACGGTGCTGGCCGACGAAACGGCTAGTACGAGAACAAGAGATGCAACGAAAGACGCTCTCAACGTTTCCTCCCCATCGAAAACGAGCCGGGACATTCTATACTCTCAGCCGCAAATGGGGCGATTCGACGTTTTCGAGGTTCTGCGCGGGCTTTGGTGTGTTCGCTATCCACGAAGCGAGAGCTGCGCCTACATCATCAAGACGTCGCCCGGAGCCATCGTGGTGGACACGGGTCCAGCGCCGAGCGCGGACGGGATGATGGCGGGACTCCAACGCGCGCGGGTCGGCCTCACGTCAATCCGTGCGCTCGTCCTGACCGACGCACACCTCGAACAATCGGGAGGCGCGCAGGCGCTAAGAGTGCGTTCCGGCGCGCGGCTGATGTGTGATCCCCGCTCGGCAGCCGCACTCGATCCGCCTCCGTCCGATGACGGTAACGTCGGACTCTCGCCCGACCAAATTCTGACGCCCGGCGATAGCCTGGAAGGATGTCTCGCCGTCTCGCGTCCGCCCGGAGGGACGAATGCTCCTGCATGGTTCTACCTCTCCCGTGACCGCGCTCTATTTACGGGACGCTCTGAGGCACAGCCCGACATCTACGAGGCCGACTGGATACTCCCCGCGCGCGGCGCGCCGAGGCCGCGCGAACGGTAGCCATCAAGAGAACGCATTGATGGCATCGATCAGCTGTCGTAAGCGGCCGAAAGAGCGGCGGTCGAAATCCAAACTGATCCGGCCCGGTCGGTGAAGCGGCGTGCCGACGTCTTCCGTCAGAGGACGCGCCGCTTCGATCTTGCCCGAGCGCAGGATGTGTCCAAAAAGGTCGTTCAGCGATTCGAGCTCCCGAGGCTCGAGATCGCGCTCGAGACGGATCAATAGGCGGTCGCCCACATAGCGTGAGGAGTGGTACGTTCGATAGAACGAGAGCACCTCGTCGACGGCAGCTTCCGGGTCCTTCACGATGCGAAACAATGCCAGGTCATGCTCGGAGATCAGCGCATTGCTCAGCATGCGCTCCTCGATGAACCGCGACAGATCGCGAAAGTAGCCGGTCTCCGGACTCTCGACCATGACGACCGGCAGTGGGGTCTGTTTTCCGGTCTGCAACAGCGTCAGCACTTCGAAACATTCGTCGAGGGTGCCGAATCCGCCCGGGAACAGTACCACTGCGTGAGACTCCTTCAGCAAGAACAACTTCCGCGTGAAGAAATATCTGAAGTCCAAGAGCTTGTCGTCACCGCGGATGGTCTTGTTTGCTTGCTGCTCGAACGGCAGCTTGATGTTCACCCCGATACTCAGGTTCCGCCCCGCACCTTCGTGCGCCGCACCCATGATGCCGCTGCCCGCTCCGGTGACGACCATCCACCCGGCATCCGCCATGAGCTTTCCGAAATGCACCGCACGCACGTGGTCATCATGTTCAGGCGGTGTACGCGCTGAGCCAAAAACCGTGACCTTCCGTGCTTGACGATACGGCGTGAACAGCCTGAACGCCCGCCGCATCTCCTTGAGCGCGTTGTTCGCGATCTTGAGGTCGACGCGTTTCGCGCAATCGCTTCCCAACCGGAGTGCGGTCGCTGCGATCTCGCGGACATAGATGCGCTCATGGCCGACACAGAACTTGTTGACGAGCGCATCGATCTCTCGGTCCAGGTCCGCGTCACCGGTTAGCGATCGTTCTCGCTCCGGCTTTGTTTTTTGAGACATAGAGAAAATCCTAACAGTCCTTCGTTACAACCAGATAAAACGGGCGAGAAAGAAGACGGCAACGAGGTGCGCCAAGGGATGGAGCTCGCGCGAGCGCCCGCTGACGACGTAAAGGAAGGACGATGACACGAAGCCAAAAGCAATCCCCTCGGTGATGCTCGTCGTCAGCGGCATCATGATGATCGTCAGGAATGCGGGGATCGACTCGTGAGGCGTCGACCACTCGATCTTCGTCACCGGCGCCATCATGAACACGCCGACGAGAATGAGCGCGGGGGCGAGCGTCGGGTAGAGCGTCACGCCGGGACCACCGTCGAACGCTCCCCCGACCACTTGTAGCAAGGGATAAAAGAACACGGATCCCGCAAAGAGAACCGCGGTGACGCTCGACGCCAGCCCCGTCCGACCTCCCGACGCAACGCCGGCCGCGCTCTCGACATAGCTCGTCACGGTCGATGTTCCGAGGATGCCGCCCGCCACAGAGCCGGCGGCATCCGCGAGAAACGCTTCTCGAGCCCGCGGGAGCTTCCCCGACACGGTCAGACCGGCTCTATCGGTCACGCCAATCAAGGTCCCCACGGTGTCGAACAAGTCCACGAAGAGAATAACGAAGATCACCGTCAAGCTCTCCGGATGCGAGAACAACCCACGAAAATCAGCCGCCAAGAACCCGTCTTTCATCGACGAAGGTAAGCCGACGATCCCGTTGAGCTCGCTCGAGCCGGTGGCAACACTCACCGCCGTCGCGCAAAGGATGCCGGCGACGAGCGCTCCGCGGAACCCGCGAGCGGTGAGCCCAGCTGCGACGGCGAGTCCGACCATCGTGATGAGAGCCGCTTCGCTCCCGAGGTCCGAAAGACCGATATAGGTTCCCGGGACCGCCGAGACGATCCCGCCCCACCGCAGCCCGACGAGAGCAATGAGGAGCCCGATGCCCACACCGATACTCGCTTTGAGATGGTCGGGGATACAGGCGATAAGCCTCGTGCGCAGGCTCCAGATCGAAGTCAGCACGAATAACGCGCCGGCGGTGATCACCGCGGCGAGCGCCTCCTGCCAGCGGAAACCATAGCCCCCCGCGGCAATCGGGCCGCAGATGGTGAACGCAAAGAAGAAGTTCTGCCCCATCCCGGGCGCGAGTGCTATCGGGTAGTTGGCATGGAACGCCATCCACAAGGAAGCGAACGCGGAGGCAAAACACGTCGCGGCCAAAACCGCACCGGGCTCCATTCCCGTCGAGCTCAACACGGCGGGGTTGACGAGTAGGATGTAGCACATCGCCATATAGGTGGTCACGCCGGCAACGACTTCGGTCCGTATGCTGCTCCCGCGCGCACGGATCTCAAAGGTCCTTTCCAGCCAATGAATTAGGGATGTCGAGGTCATTGTGCTACTATGCCCGTTTGGACAGGAGGCGCGTCTAGGTCGCCTGGCTCCGGAGACGATTCAAGGAGGATCTCATTGGCTCATAGTCTTTCCGCCGTGAAACGGGTGCGGCAAAACGAGAAGAAACGGATTCGCAACCGTTCCGACCGGACCCGACTACGCACGCAAATCAAAAAGCTTCGTGATGCCATGGAGCAGAACAACCTCGACGACGCCCAAAAGATGGTGCCCGAGACGGTTTCCCTCATCGACGTGATGGTGAAAAAAGGCGTCATCCATACGAACGCCGGCAATCGCTACAAGTCCCGGCTCAGCCGGAAGCTCCAAACGCTCAAAGCGAGCTGACTCTCCTTCGCCCCGGCGCGCACAAGGCGAGCGTCAAGCTCTCCAACACGACGCGCGCCGGCAGCGCGCTCGACTTCAGAATACGGTCGGAGCTCGCGACGACCGCGACGGCACGTGTCAAAGCGTCGGCGTCGAATCGACGCGACGCATCGACGAGCCCCTTTACCGCAAAAGGCGGAACGCCCAGGAGCTGAGCGAGGTTTTTGCCTCCGCCCCCCCCTCTCGACGCGCCCGCTTCTCTCGCGACGCGGAGCTGCCCGACGAGGCGGTCGATGAGGGCGAGAATCTTGAGCGGCGCTTCTCCCTCGTCCAGCAAACGGCCGAGCTGACGTAGCGCATGGCTCGACTTGCCCGCCCCCACCGCGTCCACGAACTTGAAGATGCTCTGAGCTTTGCCTCTGCCGAGCACGGTCGCGATCGTCTCGACGTCGAGAGACTCGCCCCCGGCATAGAGCGAGAGCTTCTCCAGCTCATTCAACAGTCGACGTAGGTCGGCCCCGAACTCATCCACGAAGTAGCGAGCCTGGTCTCGTCCAAACCGGAGTCCTCGAAGCTTCGCTTGCTCCACGACCCAGCCCTCGAGCTCCACAGGCTTCAACGAGCGGCATTCTACGACCGTCGTCGATTTCTCGACGGTCTTCCACGCCTTCCGGCGCTTGTCGGGCGACTTCGACAGCTCGAGAATCAAGACCGTGCTCGGGGACGGGTCGGCAATATACGCAGCGAGCGACTCGGATTTGTCGAGGAGTTTCTGCGCACGCTTCACGAGCACGACCCGGCGGCCCCCCATCATCGGGAGGAGGTTGCACGAGCCCACGATCCTCTCGTCCTCGAGCGCCTCACCGTCGAACTTCTCGAAGTTGAAAGCGCTCGGCTCCCCCTCCACACCTTCTTCGACGAGCTTCGATGAAGCGAGTTCTCTGAGTAAGTCCTGCTCTCCGGTCACGACGAAGACCGGATCGAGACCACCATCCGGATCGCCCTTCAGCTGCTCTTGCAGCTCTTGATAGGAAATCTTCATGTCGCGGCGGCGGTCAGAACGCCTCTAGAATACTGCTCACGAGAGACTTGGCGAACTCCTCGCCGAGACGCTGGAGCGTGAGCCCCTCCTGGTCGAAGAACTCCTCGGGGTCCTCGCCGATCTCGTAGTCGTCCCGGAACTGGAAGCTGTTCGACGACCAAATGACGTTGTCGGCGACGAGGTCCTTGAACTCGACTTGCGCCCGTACGACGACCGTATAGGTAGACGCCTGGCTTCCCTCGACGTCCTGAGCGCTTCCTTCGAGCACGGACGGAGCGGACGTGAACGACAACACGACCCCGGTCAGGATCGCATCGGCTCCGGCTTCCTCGGGTTGGATCTTGTAGCGGCCACGGGCGTTGAACTCTTCGACGACCTTGAGCGTGAACAGCTCCTCGACCTCGACACGATCGCTCTGGTTCTCGAAGGTCGGGATGGCGACGACCGCGATGTAATCCGGCAAGAAGTTGCCCCGCCCGGCGAGGCTATACCCGCAGCCCGTCGTGACGACCGAAGCGAAGAGCGCGACGACGAGACAAAGACGCGACGCCAAAGCCGCGATCACGGATGCTCCTGCAGCTGCTCCGTTTCGTGCGAAGCCTCGCGAACGACGATGTTGACGAGTCGGTTCGGTACGACGATGACGCGGACGACTTCCTTCCCGGCTAGATGCTCCTCGACCCGAGCGTCTTCGAGGGCCGCTCGTCGCACGTCTTCCTCGTCCTGGTCCGCCGGTAGCGACAGGCGTGAGCGAACCTTTCCGTTCACTTGCACGACGAGCGTGATGACTTCCTCGGACGCAGTCTCGAGGTCATAGCTAGGCCAGGAAACGTTCGTGAGCCCCTTCTTGTTCCCGAGCGCAGCCCACATTTCCTCGGCGACGTGTGGCGCGGCGGGGCCTAGCAACACCACCACCGTCTCGACCGCTTCGCGGATGACCTTCCACGTATCGGAGCGCGAGGGCCTGGTCTCGACCGCTTTGTAGAGATCGTTGACGAGCTCCATGATCGCTGCGATCGCGGTGTTCAAATGTATCCGCTCGAAGTCTTGCGTTACGCGTTTGATGGTCTGATGGGTCTTGCGCCGAAGCGACGTCTCCTGCTCGTTCCACTCTTCGCTGCCATCGATGGGCGAGACAGAGTCGAGCGCGGCCGACTCATTGTCGACGAATCGCCAGATGCGTTTGAGGAGACGCGCCGGGCCTTCGAGCCGTTGGTCCGTCCACTGGACCTCCTTCTCCGGAGGCGCTTCGAACAAGGTGTATAGGCGTAGCGCATCGGCGCCGAAGCGTTCGATGACCGAGTCGGGGTCGACGATATTGCCCTTGCTCTTGGACATTTTCGCGCCGTCTTTGATCACCATCCCTTGCGAGAGCTGAGTCAGCACGGGCTCGTCGTCCTCGGTCAGGCCGAGGTCGCGCATCATCTTGGTCCAGAAGCGACAATAGATGAGATGCAATATCGCGTGCTCAACACCACCGATATAGAGGTCGATCGGAAACCAATATTTGGCGACCTCCGGCCGGAACGGCATCTCCTCGCTGTGCGCGTCGGCATAGCGGTAGAAGTACCACGAGGAGTCAACGAACGTATCCATCGTGTCGGTTTCTCGTCGTGCCGGTCCATCACAGCTCGGACAGGTCGTAGACAAGAACGACTCGTTTCCCGCGAGGGCCGACTCTCCCTTACCGGAAATCTCCACCTCACGCGGCAAGACGACGGGAAGAGAGTCCTCGGGCACCGGGACGATCCCGCATTGCGGGCAATGGATCATGGGAATCGGCGTACCCCAGTAGCGTTGGCGAGAGATGCCCCAATCGCGGATCCGGTAGGTCACGGAGGGCTGACCGAAACCCGCCTCCTGTGCGTGGGCGGTCATCGCGGACAGCGCTTCGCGAGAGGGTAGACCCGTGAATTCTCCCGAGTCGACGACGGTTCCATATTCGGAGCACGCCGCCTCGATGTTCTCGGACGTCACCTCGTCCGTTTCCGGCTGGATCACGATACGGATCGGCAGCTCGTACTTCTTCGCGAAAGCAAAGTCTCGGTCGTCATGCGCCGGCACGGCCATGACCGCACCGGTCCCGTAGTCCATCAGGACGTAGTCCGCGACGAAGACGCGGACCTGCTCGCCGTTGAACGGGTTCGTCACGAATCGACCCGTGTCTATCCCCGTCTTCTCGCGCTCGCCCGACACGCGGTCTTCCCTGTCAGCGGACTTGGCCGCGTCGACGTAAGCGAGGAGCTCCGGGCTCGAGTCGGACCATTCGGTCGCGAGAGGATGTTCCGGCGCAATCACGACGAACGTCGCTCCGAAGATGGTATCCACCCGCGTGGTGAACACACGTATCGTCCGTGGACTCTCGCCGTCGTCGACGAGCTCGAAGTCGACCTCGGCGCCACTGGAGCGACCGATCCAGTTCCGCTGAAGCGTAAGCACTTTCGCCGGCCATTCGGGCAACGTGTCCATCGCTTCGAGAAGCTCATCGGCGTAGTTCGTGATCCGCAGAAACCATTGCTCGAGGTCCTTCTGCACGACCTCCGTTTCACAACGCCAGCAACGACCGTCTTCGACCTGCTCGTTCGCGAGCACCGTGCGGTCCGTCGGACACCAGTTGACGGCTGCCATCTTTCTGTAGGCCAGCCCCTTCTTCCACATCTGGAGAAAGAACCACTGGTTCCAACGATAGTAATCAGGATTGCAAGTCGCGAACTCACGCTCCCAGGCATAAGAGAACCCGAGTCGTTTCAGCTGCGACTTCATGTGCGTGATGTTCTCGAGAGTCCAGTCCTCGGGATGGGCGTCGTTGTCGAGCGCGGCATTCTCGGCAGGGAGACCGAGCGCGTCCCAGCCAATGGGGTGAAGGACGTTGAAGCCTCTCATCCGCTTGAAACGCGCCACGGCATCCGCAATCGAGTAGTTGCGGACGTGGCCCATATGGATGCGCCCCGACGGATAAGGCAGCATCGCGAGGCAGTAAAATTTCGGTCGCTTCGCGTCCTCCTTCACTTCGAAAACGCGGCTATCGAGCCATTTCTTCTGCCACTTGAGCTCGATCGACTCGAAATCGTAGGGCTTTGTCATCGCCTCCTCATTGCAAAACGCCTATGTTAGCACGACCCCCGCGCACCGCCGCGTACGTGGTCCAGACGGCCCGGACACGCGACATGTCCTAACCAGGGGACGAGAGCCCGGCCGCGAGCGTCCTTTTCGGGAGACAAGTCTCCGCCTGATTCAAGAGTTAAAAAACGAGGTAACCGCTTTCCCTACAACGCTTACGGTATCGGGCTCAAGCTGGCATCCGTCTTGCGTATAGGGAGGGCGTACCAAGGACGTGGACCCGACACAGCTTGAACGACACGAACAAAAGAAGGTCCTGTCCTGACGAAGCCATTCGATGCGAACAGGCGTCGGTGGAACCGGGAGTGGGGTGGAACGCTGGCTCAGGCGGCGGCGAGTGTAGCCGGAGTTCCCATCCCACTCCCGTCGTCAAACCGGAGAGCCTAGATTTCGCCCGCCGCTAAAACCCGCCCGGCACCGCACCGAGGGCTGCGAGCGCGTCCTGAACGAGCCGTTCGTGCTCTTCATCCAAGGACAGCTCGAGTGTCGACCGCAGAACAGCGACCGCCTCCTCGACCCGGGACGAGCGCTCCAGTAGAGCCGCCAGGTTGAGGTAGGCCGGGACGAATTCGGGCTCGCTCAGAAGGCTCGCCCGGTACGACCGCTCCGCGGCCTCGTCATCGCCCGCCGCCTCGGCCGAGAGACCTAGCGAGAACGACGCACCGGTGAAATCCGGCGCGCGAGCGACGAGCCGCTCGAGAACGGCACGCGCCGCGAGCCAGTCGTCTTGCTGCTGGAGCGCGACCGCAAGGTTGAACGCGGCTTGGTCGTGAGCGGGAGACGCGGATTCCAGCGGCCGGAGCACGGTCACGGCTCCGCCCAAGTCCCCTCTCGCCAGGCGCACCGTACCGAGATTGAACCCCGCTTCGACATCGCCCGGCCGAGCCGAGAGGGCTTGAAAGAAAGCATCTTCGGCATCTTCGAGCGCCCCTAGCCGAAAGGAGCTCGCGCCCAACGCCATCAAGATTTCGAAATTATCGGTCGTTCCGTGCGAGGCGTGGCGAAAATTCTCCCGGGCTGCTTCGAGCTCGCCCTGCGTCTCGAGCCATTCCGCCAGTGCCACATTCGCTTCGGGATGGTCGCGGTCGACCTCTAGCGTCATTTCGAACTGCTTGACGGCCTCCTCGTAGGCGCCCTCCTCCCGCAGAATCAAGCCGAGAACATAGAACGCGTCCGGGTCGGAAACCTCGCGCTCGATCGCGGTCTCCACGCGTTGTCGTGCCGCTCTCAGGTTTCCCGCTCGCAGATAGGCGATCGCGGCCTGCAACAACACCGTCGGCTCTTTGAGTCGCGTTTCACGCCTCATCCCCATCATGCCGATGACCGCTTCGAGCTCCGAGGCAGCTTCTTTCGCCCGCCCCGTCTTCAGGTAGGCCAAGCCAAGATGATAGCGATAGTCCGGCACACGAGGCTCGTTCCGCGCCGCGAGCTCCAGCAAGCGCACCGCTTCTTCGTAGCTGGCCTCGTTGTAACGTTCGACGCCCTCGTCATAAGCGCTTCGGGCGTCCCCGCTCTGGCCGTGAGGCAATAAAGACAGCATCAACGCCACACCCAAAGTGAACACGATCCAATATATCGCGGAGACGGGCGCGTCTCGAGACTCAGCGCGTCATGGCATTCAAGATCTTGGGCACCACGGAAGAGACGGGAATCCCTCCAAGATCCTCGCGTCGCACCCAACGATGGGGAGCGTCAAAAGGAGGTGAGCCCAAACGCGCCGCCGCAAAGGCATGGAGCTCGATCCGGCGGTTCATCACGTTGTGCCGTACGGTCGCGATTGCATCCAAACGTCGGAGGCCGAGACCGTAGCGTTCCCGCGCCTCACGAACGATAGCGCTCTCTGGCGTCTCACCCGCTCTGCATTCACCTCCCGGGAACTCCCATAAGTCCTTCATGAGCTCCTCGCGCTTGCGCTGGAACATGAGGAAGCGACCACGTTCGCGCACGACGGCTGCCGCCATCGCCACTTGCACGCTCGCCGGACGCACCGAGAGCTCCGGAAGCACATCGACGAGACCGCGCTCATGCGCGATACAGTCCGACCGCACGGGACATAGCGAACATCGTGGCTGGCGTGGAAGACAGATGAGCGCCCCGAGCTCCATGAGCGCTTGGTTGTACTCCGCTACCGAGCGCGACGGAAGGATCTCCTCAGCGAGGCGCCACAGCGTCGTATTGGTGGCCCCTCTTCTTGGGTCCCCGGAGATCGCGAACCAACGTGTCAGCACGCGCATCACGTTCCCGTCAAGGATGGGAGCTCGCTTCCCGAGAGCGATCGATACGATCGCACCCGCCGTGTAACGCCCAATGCCGGGGAGCGCCATCCAGCCATCGACGTCCTCGGGAAATCGACCGCCCCGATCGGCGACGATCCTCCGCGCCCCCTCGCGAAGCGCCCTCGCCCGCCGGTAATAGCCAAGGCCCGACCACAGCGCCAGCACCTGCTCCTCGGTCGCGTCCGCGAGGGCGTCAACGTCGGGAAATCGTGCGACGAATCGTTCGAAATACGGCACCACGGTCAGGACTTGCGTCTGCTGCAACATCAGCTCGGCGACCCACGTGTTATAGGGCGTGGGCGCTTCCCGCCACGGTAGCTGACGTCGGGCGCGACGGTACCAAACCAGGAGTTTTCGGTTCCGTTGCGCCATGTCCGCATCGTAGCAGAAGCCCCGGCATTCCAGCGGGCCCAGGTTTGCAAAGTTTCGCCGTCGGGGGCTATCCTGGTCGCGCATCATGAGCCATCTTCCACTGGACGAGCGCTACGTCGACCTCGGGGTGAAAGCCATCGACCATAACGACCTGGTGAAGGCTGTTCGCTATCTAAACCGCGCGTTATCGCTCAATCCCCGCGCCTATCTCGCCTATTACAACCGCGGCGTGGCCTATGACCTCCAGGACCGACTCGAAGATGCTCTCGCCGACTACGAACGCGCTCTCGAGATCCAAACGAACCACCTCGCCTCCCTCCACAACCGCGCGGTAATTCTGCGCGAGCTGGGCCGGGCGGAAGAAGCGCTGTTGTCCTTCGACGAAGTCCTTCGCTTCGAGCCGGACAGCAGCGACGTTCTTTATAACCGTGGTGCCGCACTTGCGGACTTGAAGCGCTGGCCGGAAGCCCTGAGCCACTACGACCGCGCCATTCGCTCAGCACCCGAACGAACCGACGCTCGCGTCGCCAAGGGAAACGCCTATCTCGAGCTCGGAGATATCGAGGCCGCGATCGCCCTCGCAGACGAGATATTGGAGCTCGACGGAGGCTCGGTCGAGGGACACGTGCTCAAAGGCCTGGCCCATTTCGATGCCGGCCGCTCCGAAACAGCGGTGAACGCGTTCAGCCAAGCGCTCGAGACGACGCCCGACGATCACGGTGCGCTTCTCCATCGAGGCATCGTGCTGCTCCAACTCGGCGAGACCAAACGCGCTCTCGATGACCTCAAACACGCGCTCAAGAACCATCCGGATTGCGACGAGGCGTTCTACCACCTCGCCATCGCCTACGCGCAGCTCGGCGACCGTGACGCGGCGATCGACGCGTTGCAGACCGCCATCGATATCGACCCGCCGCGACAGGCCGAAGCTCAAAAGGCAGCCGAGTTCGAGCCGCTGCGCTCCGAGCCTCGCTTCAACGCGGTCGTGACGAACAGCCGTGGAAGAAACCAAAGAAGCTGAGGCGAAACGCCCGCAGGCCACTCTCCCCGACGATCCGGATCGTCTCATCCGCACTTGCCCGAACTGCTCCGCCGCTCTCGTCGAGAGCCGATGTAAGCTCCTCTGCCCTCGATGTCACTACTATATGAGCTGCTCGGACTACTACTGACGGGACGAGCCCGCGAAAGCTCCAAACGCCCGCGGCGGCTCCGCGATCAGCTCTTCGCGAGCAGTTGCTTGACGAGCTTCTGATAGTAGCCGACGGCGTCGACGGCCTCGTCCTTCCCGAGCTTTTCCCCGATCGTATGCGCGTCGTGGATGGAGCCAGGGCCTAGTAACAGTGCCTTCCCGAACGCGTGCAACGCCGGAATATCGGTCCCGAACGAGACCGGCGCCGTGTCGAAGCCCGCCACGGTCTCGCACAAGACCGCGTCCGACTGGGAGATGACCTCGTAGCGAAGATGTGGATAGCGCTCGACAACAGCGTTTATCTTGGCTTCGACCTCCTCTTTGGCGCCGACGACCCGCACGAGAACGTCGGCGACGGCATCGGGCGCGAAGACGTTCGCGGCGAGTCCGCCATGAATGGTCCCGATGTTGATCGTCGCAGGCCCGAGGGTGTCACTCACTCCAAAGCTCTCGTTGCGAAGCGCCGCGAGCCCGTCGAGCAAGTGCTCGATCGCAGAATGGCCGAGCTTGGGATAGGCGGAGTGAGCCGCCTTTCCGGACGCGTGCATCCGAAACTTGAACCCGCCCTTGTGCCCCGTCGCCATCTTGTTCTCCGTCGGCTCACCGACGATGACGTAACGGGACGACGACGAGGGGAGATCGTTAGCGGCAAAAGCGCCGATGCTGTCTACTTCCTCGCCCACGACGAAGAGTAGGCCGACGTCTTCGATCCCCTGCTCGCGGAGCGCCATCGTTGCGAACACCATCGTCGCGAGAATACCTTTTGCATCGCACGAGCCGCGTCCATGGATGTAGCTGTCGTCCTCGGAGCTAGCAAAGAACGCCGGTACCGTATCGATATGCGTGCAGAACACCACTCGAGGTGCGACCGAGCCCTGTACCGCGTACACATTGGCACGCCCCGGCGCCACCTCTTGCGTCGTTACCGAAAAGCCCCGAGCTTCGAGATCCTTCGCCAAGAATCGGCCGACCTCGCCCTCGTCTCCGGACACCGACGGGATGTCGACGAGCTTCCGCACATACGTGAAGAGCTCTTCCACCCTCTACCCCTTCGTTGCCATCTTCGACGCGAGCATGATCGTTCGGCCTTCGGGATCCGTCGTCGTCAGGACGCGATAGCCCCACGGCATCTCTTCGGGAGGCCCCATGAACGCAACGCCTTTCGCACTCAGCTGCGAGTAGGCAATGTCGACGTTCTTCACGACGAAGTACAGCGTCGGCTCCCTCGGGATCGGTCGTTCACCGCGCATATCGGGATGAGGAGGCATGAAGCCCAAAGTCGAGCTCTCGGAGGTCTGGACCATGACGTAGCTCAGGCCGTCGACGTCGGTTACGTCAATCGGAAGCTCCAGGACCTCGCCATAGAACTTCCGCAGCTGATCGACTTTGTAGCTGAGAAAGTCGACATGTTGCGTCCGGATCCCGATGG
>Ga0315338_1000412_pt1 | contig 104958 bp, 89 predicted proteins | sample ASW8metaG_FD_204518 | JGI IMG/M metagenome (GOLD analysis project Ga0315338, IMG submission 204518) | Ammonia-oxidizing marine archaeal communities from Monterey Bay, California, United States - ASW #8 | ecosystem: Environmental > Aquatic > Marine > Coastal | place: USA: California | collected...
TCCGCCACCACCTTCCGCTCCGCCACCACCTTCCGCTCCGCCACCACCTTCCGCTCCGCCACCACCTTCCGCTCCGCCACCACCTTCCGCTCCGCCACCACCTTCCGCTCCACCGCCACCTTCCGCTCCGCCGCCACCTTCCGCTCCGCCGCCACCCTCTGCTCCGCCGCCACCCTCTGCTCCGCCGCCTCCCTCTGCTCCGCCGCCTCCCTCTGCTCCGCCGCCTCCCTCTGCTCCGCCGCCTCCCCCTTCATCCGCGAAGAGACTGACTCCCGCCATCAACATGGCGGATCCGCCTAATCGTAGCGAAGCTCCATCGGGATAGGACGGCGTGCGAACTGTTGGGAAAAGTAGGTCATAGCCCCATGCGGTAACTTCCGAAGCATCGACAGAGAAACGAATGCTAGGAAAAGAAACATTCGCCCCCACCCTGATTCGGACGAAGTAAGTTAGCGTTCCAGCTTCGGGTAGGAATAAGTCAAGGTGATCACCATTGGACGTCGCATCAGGTTGAGGCGTTGAGAAGACGACTTCGGGCCCCGTTGCACCATCGCGGATCACATTCAAGATCGCCCCTGCGTCATCGTTAAACGTTCCAGCTGCTGACCAGCGAAATGCGACGCCCCGTGGAATTGGATCAAGATCCTCACGGGCGAATTCGGCCACTGTTGGAGGCCTCGTAACGTATTCCCTCTGCGGCGACCAAAAAGAAAATCCTCCGGCGTCATCATCCGAGAACCGAACACGTAGAGCGTAAGACTGATTTGCGTCAAGCGATCCAAAGGTGTGGTTGTTTGTGCCGGTCGTCTGCGGTGTCTGATTGTCACGTTGGATGGCGTACGAATCTGCGTTGCCGAGGTTTGTCCAAGTCGATTCCAGAGAATCCGGGCCGCGTGACGGTACATCGGCGATCGGGTCTGTACTTCCTGGCGATGATCCCACGAGGAATGGGGCCGAGAGTGTGGAAGGGCGGGTGAACACGTCACGAACTGGCGACCAAAAAGAGCGGCCACCGGTGCTTACCGATAGCACTCGGATTGAATGCTGAGCGTTTGCGGACAACCCGGTGTGCGTCTGGCCGCGAGACGCGGTCGTCGGAGTTCCGCCATCGATCTGCACCTCAAATTGCGACACGCCAGTTACGGCATCCCACGTCAATTGCAGAAAGTCCGGGCCTCTGCTCGTTGGATCATTGGTCTCTCGGTTTCCTGGACGAGGATCGTTATCACCTGATAGAGTTCCACTCAGGAACGGCCGATTTGGTGTTGGAGGGCGCGTAAATACTTGGCGAGCGGCGGACCAGTCGGATGTTCCAGAACTGTTCCTAGCGCGGACTTGTATCGAGTAACTCAGGTCCGGCCGTAACCCCGAGACTCGCCCGCCAGGATTTGCGTTATCGACAATCCGTTCGCCATCCGACGACATGAATCGAAGATCGTATGCCGTTGCGCCCGGGACTAGCTGCCATTGGAGTTCAAGGAAATCCGGGCCTCGACTGTCAACATCGGCAAGCGGGTTATTCGACGAAGGACTTGTCCCGACGAGAAATGGACGAGAAGGGACATCCGGTACTGGCATTGTTGAACTCGCCTGCAATCCGCGGGTGCGTCGACGTCTCAGCTCACTGTAATTCGCGTGTTATCGCGATCAAACTGATAATTCAATGGCAGAATTGGATGCCCGCCGACCACTGGATTGTCACACTCAAGAATCACGTCCCACTCGTCATTGTCTCGATCTTGGCCACGAATGGCGGCTATTTTGACTTTGGGAATAGTCAAGGTATCAGCAGTCTCGAAAAGGCGTGTCGTCACGATAGTAACTGGACCATCGGCACCCGCTTCCGTCACGCGAATCGCGCCGCGAAAGTTTATCGTCCCAACCAGAAGTAGTTTCTCATCGTTCTCTACGCGCACTACTGGCTCACCTACAGAAACGCTCTCGCCGATGTCCTTGTAGACCGCTGTTACTCGACCCGGGATTGGCGAAGTCAAGAAACTGTGGGCGTAGTTGAGCTGCAGCTTTCTCACCTCTAGGTCAAGCGTCTCAAGTTCCGCGTCCATAATGCGTGAAAGTTCGGGAATTCCCAGAGAAAACAAGAACTCTTCAAGCTCTCGCTCGTCCATTCCCAATCGCTGTCTCAGAAAAGCCGCCACATTCTCAGTTGGGCGATGCAGGAATGAAGCTAAGGCGATGTCTGTATCTGTGTGGAAGGAAGCATACGTGGTGGTGGACGATTGAAGAGCTTGATCCACAGTCTTCCATTCGTCGAGCCTTGTGTTGGAAACCGCACCATGCGCAATCTTTTGGTATACGCTATCGTCGGGCTTCTTAATCTGTGTCTCAGCCTGGGACACTTCTGTCGGCTGAGTGCTGAAAATGGGATGGCCCTTTGCTTGCACTGCAGTTGTGAAGGTCCCGGACGGCGTTGCGGTATTGACCGTATTCCTTTTCAATCCTTCGGTCCCGTATTCGCCCCGCAATTTCTCAAACCGACCACCACTGGCTTTTTTCAGTGCATCGAGCTTTCCCAGCGTGGATATCGGAGTACTCTCGCGCACATCACTCCAGTCACCAACGGTGTCAGGCGACTGGGGATAGAGCGTCTGGTACTTAGCAACGATCTCGCTCTTGCGCTTGAATCGCTGCAGAAAAGAAATCTCTCGTTGATTCAAGAGCTGTGACAGACCCACTTTGATCGACTGGTTTCGCAACGCGAAGATAAGGTGGTTCGCAAGCTCGGTTTCAATTGCATCCGGACTAAATTTTAGTTTCGCGTCGTTGCCCGTCACCCTCTCTCCAAGACGCGGATACAGATCAGAGAGAACAGACGTGTCGGCAGCGACAATCTTAGCGCCGAGTTTGGCCTTCGTAGCATGCATTCGGTCGATGACGCCGGCCATATTGAAAGACAGGTCGGCAGACTGGCTAGGGCGAACAAGCAGCGATCGAATTTTGCCGTCCATTTGTGAGCCTCGCGTTAACTCAGTGATTAGAGTAATAGCCGATTCAAGTAGTCGGCGTAGGAATGGTCGCCATTAGGATGCAATGCACCTGCGTATCGACATTTGGCGTCGGGCATTCGGCAAGAATACCCTTTAAGCCTTTCAACGATACAGAAAACGTCTCTCCGGGCTTGAGCAAGGCAATAGTCTTAATTGGAGTACTGCTATCGGAGTGTTTTTTGACCGTGACGGGTTCGCCGATTTCATCGTTCCGAACAGTAAGCACGAGCGATCCGTTGAATGGCTCCTCCACATCAGCTCCACCCCAAAGGTATGCTGGCGACTTTTCGGGATGCACTTTGACTTTGTACTGATGCATTGATACCTATCCCCATACCGCGAAGATGTTTAGTGAAGAGGTTACGGTGAATCTGGCCCGTCAGGATCAAAGGGCGCATCAGGGTTGTCGGTCTGGTAGAGCCCGGTCCAGCCGGCCGGCGCGTCGGCATCATTGAAGCGCAATACGTATTCTTTCATCAAACGTCTTCCATATCTCACTTTTAGAATTCGCGATGTGACCCATTCCAGAGTGACTGGGTAACCCCTTTCCAGCAAGATGACCGATGTTTGCTCTGGCTGGAACTTTCCTTCTTTCCAGCCGAATACCTGAAATCTATCCCGGTACATCCCGAACCGGACGGCGAATGTTCCGAAGGTGTTTTTCTTGGCAAGTTTCACATCACTGCCACAACCCAGGTCCCAAGTCAAAGGGAAGTCGATTCTGAAATACTCTTCCTTGAAAAAGGCTTCGACCGTGTTAGCTCGGTTGCCCACGATATGGATTTTCAGGTCACCTGACTCGTCACCCGCCTTACATCGTCGCGGTTGAGCGCATGCAGGGCACTGACAGCTGCGCGTTACGTCGCATCTCCGTCGAAATAGATCAGCCGAGGCATCTGCTGGACATCCAAGTGCATGTACTAACAGCACGAAGGGCAACACGGATATCGTTCGATGGCTCGTCATTAGGTGCCTCCGGCATTGAACGGATTCGGTAAGACTGGTGGAATAGAGAGCTTACAATGAAGACGGCGAATATGCAATTCAAGGGGAGTACATGGTTGGCCCGTTCGGCTCGACGACGGACACAGCTATTCTCGCTGCCGCCGTAAAGCCGTCGTCTACGGTGTGCTGTTTTCTGAGAACTTGCATGTGCTCTTCATTCCAAAGCCGATGCACCCGCGATTGCGGTTGACTTGCCAGCTGGCCACGATGGTCTGACACACCGGACACATTTTCGAAGGCTTGCGAACCATCGAGTGTGTCAACAAGTCGTGGAGCGTGACACAAGCCGAAAAAGGACCCTCTGTGACACAGGTCCGGTGTCCGAGCTTGCCATCCGTTTTTTGACACACCTGGGTGGGCGTGTGCCATCAAACGTTGCTCCCGAGCAATCTGACACAGTCGAACCGCCGATCGCCGAATCCGGTGCTCAAAGCGTCCCATCTGAGCAACGTTTTCTTGCACTGAATCTGACAAACTCTGCGACGCCGTGTTCTTCGGCGTTGCCAGCCAAGCCGCATCACGCCGACTTCTTTCGCAACGTCTCAGAGGGCAGCTCGCCAAACAGTTGCCGATAATTGGAGGCGAAGCGGCCGAAGTCCCACTCTCCGTGCTCGACGAGTGTTTCGGTGACTGTAGTTTCTTCTCGCTCCGCTGCGCGCAGTGCTCGGTGAATCCGATTGAGCCGCCTCAAGCAGAGGTAACGAACCGGCCCCACTCCAAAAAACTCGTGGAATGCTGACCGGAGTGTTCGCTCGGAGACGCTGGCAGCGCCTGACAGATCCGCAACGACGACAGGACTCCCAGAGCGCTCCTCCAAGAACTCCATACAACGTCGGATGATTTGTTGCCGAGACATCTTTGGGCGTCCCTCGGCACCAACTTTGCTAGTTTCGCGCAGCCCGAGTGCTAACTTGGCGGCTCGCGACACTGCGCCGGCAGCGATCCGCCCCGCCTCTGTTGTTTCGAAATCGGGGCAGCTCGTTGCGGTCTCCCGAATTTGGAACGTGGCCCTTCGGAAACGATCTGCAGCCATACGATTGGGACGAGTCACCCAACACCGTTTCTGACCGGAAGGTGAATGCGAGCGAAGGACGCTCAGGTCCGGTAGCGCGTCCATCGGAAGGAACACCGCACACCAGTCGTGCGGTTCCTTGGTGCTGATACAGAACTCGCTGCCGGGCTCAACAACCGCGAACGAATTGTCCGCCAGCACGACACCGTTCGCCAAATACTCGACTCCGGGCGTCAGCGGCAAGTAGAGGAAATACCCATCCGGCCGCAATGCGGCCTGGCCCAGGTTGCCGCTGCCAAGCTGCCCAATCTGGACATCAACGCCGTGAAGGTCCACGCCGAAGGACGTCCACAGACGTCGCTTGGCGTTGAGCAGAATCATTCTGCTATCAATGTCGCGGATGGATTCGGTGAACGCATCAAAGTCGTCGAATTCTTCGTATCGCATGACATTTCCGAACAGCTGGTTTTTGCCGGAATTCCATGGACGTGAAAATCCTAAGGCCCCTAACATACTTAGGTTGAACAACGATGCCAAGGCGGTCCCGTTGCCTACAACCATCACGCGAGGCTCGTTGTTGTCATTCGAGAACTGAAGCTTGTTCTCGTACAGAGGCACTGACAGCCTGCTACGCAACGCACGCGTGTAGCAGGTGTTTTTGTATAGCACTCTCAGGCTGACTCAGCTGGAGAGCCCTTCACCCACCGAATCAGAGACGAAATCCGGGTCAAACACCAAACTCGCAAAGGGTAACACCATGAAACGTAGAGACTTCGTCAAGACGCTCCCGGTGGCCGCACTTGCTGGTGCTGCTGCACAGAACTCAGAGGCGCAAACTGTGGCGTCCCAAGCCGGGGGCACGCCGTCGGCCGGGAGTGCGGCAGCAGCCTCCGATCAGGGTGGCGTTCATCATTTGCTGACCAAGGAGGCCGGCACACCGGACTACGTCCAGCATTTGCGAGAGACCGACATGGACGGCATCGGGCCGGATGGTAAGCCGATTCCCGGCTATAAAGCCGCCGGCGCTGGCTCGACCCCCAAGATCACCTCTCATGACCCGGCCAAGCCACACAAGATGAAGCTGACCAAGGAAGAGCAGGACATCCTGGACGGCAAAGAGGGTGACGTGAAGGCCAAGTTGATGAAGACCGTTGTTCGTCACGGCGAGCTGTTCGGCGCAGAGAAGCTTGTTGATCTCGGCGGCAACCCTCACTCATCCACGTTCCTGGGGTCACCGGCATTGAAGCCGATTATTGATCTCTTGACGGAGTGCGCTGACGCAGGCCTGAAATCCTACGCACCCTACACCATCAATCCCCGGCCTTTCGATCTGTACGGCGTCCAGACCGATCAGGAACAGGAGTTGATGATCTTCGAGAGCCTGCCGCTGCAGACGGAACTCGATCACGTGCATGCGCGACTCGGTGCGCGTGGTATGGATATTCGCAGCTGCATGTGCTACCTGCCGGAAGTCGGCAACCGTCCCGAGCCAGGTACCTTCGTCGCTTGGGGCGAGTCGTCGGCGATCAATGCGGGCAATTCGATCTTCGGTCTCCGCACCAACCGCAACTCGATGGGCATGGAATTGCTGTGTGCCCTGCTGGGCAAGGCCCCCCATTTCGGCTTGATGACCGACGAGGGCCGCAAGGCAGTCTGGCTGATTGACGTGCGGACGTCGGGTGAACCGGACTGGGGTGTGCTGGGCGGCGCCATTGGCGAGAAATGCATCGAGGACGTGCCCTACATCATCGGTATCGACAAGTACCTGGACGGCAAGATCACTCCGCAGAATCTTCACAAGCTGAAGGCCATGGGTGCCGCCACGGCTTCCAGCGGCGCCGTCGGTCTGTACCACGTGGAGAACCTGACACCCGACGCCGTGCAGCATGGCCGGAAACTGCTCGCCGAGGGCTACCAGACCTATGTCATCGACGACAAGGAGATCGAACGGGTCCGCAGCAACTACCCGAACCTCTGGCCCAAAGGGCAACAGCCCACGGGGATCAATATCGGCTGCCCGCATAACACCTTCGCCGAGATGGTGTCCTGGGGCACCCGGATTACGGATGAACTCAAAAAGCGCGGCCTGAAAAAAGTCGTCCTGCCGACGCAGATGTTCCAGTCAAGGGTGGTTAGCGACCACTTCATGATGGAGCACCCGGAAATGTATGCCGCCCTGTTTGCCGCTGGAGTCAGATTCTCCAACACATGCACCGTCTGCTTCGGCGGCTTTGACGGCTATTCCGATGACCATTTCAATGTCACCAACTCCAACAAGACCCGCAAGTACACCACGGCACGGTACCTGTCGGACGATGACATGATTGAGGTCCTGATGACCGGCAAGATCCCCGAGTAGTCCGTCGACAGGTCTAAAAGAAACACACAACGAATCAACGAAGTCTGGAGAACAACAATGGCGAAGAAAACATTCCAGGGCCGCCCCGTCGTGCCCGGCGACCTGAACGGCAAGGCGACCGTGTCCAAGCAACCGTTCAATACGACGGCGTCCTACATGGAAAACGTTTGGGCCGGCAACACCAAGACGGCCCCGTGTACGGACCAGGACAACAAGGATCTTTTCAAGAAGGATATGCAGGGGATCATCCTCTGCACGTCGCAGTGTATTGGTTCCAGTATGGGCGGAGGCTGTTTCATGGCCGTAGCCGGGTTGGACCTGGCGCCCAAAGCGATGCTCTTTTCACGACACATCGATTCGGTCACCGCCTCGGGAGTGCTGATGGCGGATATCTGGCAAGAAAAGCCGATCTTCTGCATCGACTTGCTTGGCGAGGAGTTTCTTGAGGCCGTCAATACCGGAGATCCAATTTCCATCAAGCAAGATGGGACCGTCGAGGTTGGGTAACAACTTCATAGCCGCTGATGAACTACCTAAGACAGATTCATGGCCCCTGATGAACTACCTAAGACAGACTTCCGCAGAGACCGCCGGTTACGGAGTCAACGAAGATGAACGTCAGTAGAAGAGAGTTCGGGCAAGCTTTTGGGGGCAGCAGCCGCTGCGCTGGGGACCAGCGCGGCGGTCGCCCACATAGGTGACCACCCCGAGGGGGAAAAGGTGAAAAGGTCCGTCGAGGAGAAGCCGGTCGTCCTGGAGGTGGCCATCAACGGATCCACCACCAAGGCCAAGAACAAGAACGCACCCGAGACTCTGCAGGAGATCGGTGCGGAAGCGATTCGCTGCTTCGATGCCGGCGCTACGATCGTGCACGCCCATTCGGGACAGCCGAACGAGAATATCGAGGCCGCCGCCAGGCCCTATATCGAGGCCTTCAAGCCCGTGCGTGAGAAGCACCCTTACGCGATCGTGTATCCAACCGCGAACTTCGATCCGACGACCTACCCCAAGCTACGGTCCGTCTGGCCCGGCAAAGTCCAGAGCGGGCATTATCGGGCCATCGCCGAGGCAGGCCTGGCCAACATGGTTCTGTTCGACACCGGCGTTGTGCCGTTTGGGGTCTACGATGAGAACGGATTGCCGGGCCCGGAGGGCACGTTCTTTTGGTACGGGTTCTGGCCGGATGACTGCAAGACCGTCTTCGATCTGTGCCATGAGCTCGGTACGGGTGCGTCGATCTCGGTGTTTGAGCCATGCTGGATGAAGAATGTCGTCGCCATGGCCCACAAAGGCACCCTGCCGCGCGGATCGAAACTCAACATCTACTTTGCGGACTATGAAATCACCGGGATGGCTCCGCCCATTCCCGAAGCGCTGCAGTTGTATCTGCACATGATCGAGGGCATCGACGTGAACTGGGCCGTCGGTGTGATCGGCAAGAGTGTCATGGAGACACCGCTGGCGCGCATGGCGCTGGAGCGCGGCGGTAGCTTCCGCGTCGGGCTCGAGGACTGGGGAACCGGCCCGAGCAACGTGGAGCAGATGGCGATGGCCAAAGAACTCATCAGCAAGGTCGGTCGCCCCATCATCAACGGAGCCGAGGCAATCGAGTACCTCGACATTCCCTTCGCAGCGACACGTCCAAAGAAGTAACAGCCCATTCGAGGCAACGTGCCATGTTCGTCAACCCAGAACTCACACGAGCCCTTAGACGATTCGGAGCACCAGACCATGAACTCGGAGAAAACAACTGGGGATAACACTGGTATCGGTCGCCGTAGTTTTCTGACTGCCGGGGCTTCAGCGGCGGCCGGGCTGGCTATGAGCGGTACTGCGGCAGCGAAGACGCCCATTCCGGGTAAGGAGCTGAAGACGAACTCGAAAAGCGGCAAACGTGTCGCCCTGCTCAACGATGCACTGATGCAGATCGGACCGCCGATTGCGCTCGAATTGGCCAAAGCTGGCCACAATCTCGTTATCGCACAGCCTGCCGAGGGTTTGGTCGACCAGTTGAAGAAGGAAGGCGCCAAGGTCGTCGTCGTCGAAGGCATCGAGCAGGAAGGCCCCAATGATGAGAGCCAGCCGGATTCCACACAGAAGCTCGTTGACGCCGCCATGGACAAGTTTGGCGGTTTCGACGCGGCCTTCATCCGGACCGCGATTCATTTGAAGGGGGACGTCCTGACCACGCCCCCGGAAACCTTCACGAAGATCTACGAGTCGAACTTCCTCGCAGTGGCCCACTCGCTGCAGTCCCTCCTGCCGCCACTGATGGACGCGGGCTCCGGGCAGATTTTGGTCCTGACCAGCGCCACCGGCGGCCAGCCGTATTACGACATGGTCGGGTATTCGGCGATGCGAGCGGGTGCCAACATGCTGATCCGCTGCGCCGCCATGACCGCCGCCCCCAAGGGTGTTTGCGTCAACGCCATCGGAACCAACTTCATCAATTACCCCGACGCCGTGAAAACACTCGGCGGTCCCGATGCGATAGCGGCGGTGTCTGAGCACATCCCGGTCGGACGCTACGGCGAACCGGAGGAGGCGGCGCATACTGCCGTGAGCCTGCTCGACGGACGCAACATGTTCGCTACCGGAATGTTTATTCCGATAGCTGGCGGTTACAACGTCAAGTGCGACACGGTGGCCGAACTGACAGAGTGATCCCGATTTGGGTAGCGTGAGCTGTTCCGGGAAACATTGTCCAAAGAATACCGGATCAGCGACGAAAGGCTGGCCTGCATGATGGCACAGATCTTCGGCAACCACGGTAGCCGGGTAATGCCGCGCATCAACCGTTACCAGCTGGAACGTAAAGCGAACCGCCATCGATTGATACGATTAGCATGAAAGGTCAAAGACCATGAAACGCAGAACAGTAATCAAGACGTTGCCGGTCATCCCGCTCGTTCCCTCCTTGCTTACACAAGCGGGAAATGCGCAGGAAGGATCCCTCACAAACGCGACTCCGTCCGCACGACGAGTCGACTGCTCGTGCGATTGAGGAGACCGACAGCTATCTGAAGCACTTTGAGGTCTTGGTTCTGGGTAACATCGATGGTTGCACTCTTCCGGTGACCCAGGATCGAGACTTGACGCATGAAACGCCCCGGACAATGCCGTAAAAGGACCCTCGTGACACAGCCCTCCTGTCCCAGCCATATGTCATTTGACACGCAGAATCTGTGCCGCGATGGGCGAAGCCACTTTGCCGACAGGCTAGGCGCCCTCGGCTGAAGCAACATGCTGGCTCTTGGCAGCAACACGCGAGTGCCACCACAAGAGAAATGGCATGCCGATGATTTCAATGGCCGCAACCGCAACGACGAAAGCCACGCCTTGTGTTCCTGTAGGGAACCCAAACTGAATGAGCGAGGCGACACGGCCAACACCTCCAAGGAAGACGATAGCCAATGAGCCCCTGAGCAGCGACGAATATTTGTTGATGTCTGAGAGGCAGACAAGCAGCAGCACGCCAAAGCCGAACCAGATCGCACTAAGAAAGCGAAACTGGCCATTGAGGAGTGGATCGCGGAACCCCTCGGGTGAAAGCTGTGCTCCAATAAGAGCTACCGCTTGCAGCCCCAGCACAAGATCCAGAGCCCCGGTGAGTAGCGGAATGACCGCCAGAACGAATAGGACGGCCCTAAATGCCCCCATACATGTCTCCGGTTCCGAAGAGCAACGAATTTCTGGTTGTCAAAGTGCCGCAAACAGAGGGTAGGACCTGAATCGGCGACACGCTCACTGGGAATTGTCCAGATTCCGGGCAGCTAAGGCAAGAACTTCGCAGAAATCATCTGCACTGGCAGAGCCGTAGCATCTGGCATTCGTCCATACGTATTCCGACACTATTGTGGGCGCCCCGTAAAACGGTCGCGCCGAGCAATCTGGCACAGATCTTGAGATTGCGACCGAATCAGCCCGATTTGGCGACGCATCAACCCAACGTTTTCGGGATAGCATCTTCAGGTCGCATGACTGTGTCCTTGGTGCGCTTAGCTGCGTTCGGTCGATGTGAACGGCAGCACTTACGAGCGTCAGCACCACGGGTGGATGCCGACGGTGTGTCCGACGCTTACACAATGCGCGCGATCGTCTGACTACCATAGGCCGGGAATCAGACGGTAGCGAACTCGCCCCGCGTACTCGCGGTAGCCGGGAAGCTCAGCTTGCAACATGTGATCTTCGAGCGCCGTCCGTATCACCAACAGTGCCACCGCGATCAGAGCTGGAAGAGACGTCCAGGCCGAAGTGAGCAGGAGCGGCGTTGCAAGAAGCACCGCTACGAAACCCACGTAGCCAGGATGGCGAATGTATGCGTACGGTCCTTTGTCGATCACGTGATGCCCGTGATTCGTCTGGATTCGCACCTGCTTCTCGAAGAACGGATTCGCGACCATTGACCAGGTAATCAACCACCATGCAGAAACGAAAACAGCCAAGCCGATCAGCCAGATTATCCCCAGCGGACCCGGGGCCGGGTCGCGCGTCTTAAGGTCCTGCACCGCGACGACGACGAGGGTGGCGAAGATTGCGGTGAACAGTGTCGTCCAGACCCAGTCCCAAGCCTTCACCCCCGGACCTGGCCACATGCGACGCTCGATAACTACCGGATTCCAGATTAGCACCCACACTTGGGAAACAACTACATGCGCGACCAACAGTCCCGAATAGATCCTTCCGAGCGTCCAGCCCGATTGGGGCGCACGCACGGAGATGAACACTCCTAATAGGACGACCACGGCGGCTAGGGCCACCGCACCGACCGCGACACGCAACAAGGCGCCGGTATCTTCGCGGTTGCCGTCGTGTCGACGGAGAATGGTTGCTGACGGCTCCGCCTGAAGTTGCCTGCCATGCTCGCTTTCAGCGCAACTGGCTTTTTCAGTGCTCGGCCCAGTCAACAAACTACCAGGCTGGAAGACGTTTGGATTTGAAGCGAAGCTGGCCACCGTTACCGCTTTGTCCGCCTCTCCGAGAGGGCAAATCAGCCAGTCCTTGGTGATGGTCAGCTCCTCCAGACGCTGCAGCACCTGATCCCGCGTAAAGTTTGTGCGCCACAACCATTGAGTTGGTTTCTTAAGGGAAAACAACTGAGAGCGTGTGGTCTCGGGCACGGCCTTGCCTACGGTTCGCTGCGGTGGAGACCAGTCCGGCTACAACTTACGATTCGCTCATCGGAATCTACGGCGAGAAGCCTTTGAAAGTCGAGACCTGACTTCGCTCGTCCAAGGTTACGGCTCTAGTGTGTTTGATTCTACGCGGGGGCGTTCGGTGAGGAACAGCTCCACAGTTGGCACAGCAGGCCGTCACGAGTACCGAAAACCCGTGGGAAGCGGTTTTGATCCTGAGAGTCACCAAGAAACGACCGTCTATCTGACACAGATCGGATTATGCGGCCTTGGGTAACTCTTGGAATCGTCGAACTTGTGCAGCTATGCGGCTGTGAATTGACCATCCAGTTGTCGACCGGGCCCAGGCCATCGTTTTACCTTGTCGGTATCAGACAAGGAGAACGCGATGGCGACGACGATCTGCCCATTCGAATTCGATGCTTCGGATATGCCCGTGTCAGTACCGATGACCAGGACTTGAGTCTTCAGATCGACGCGCTGATCCGATTTGGGATCGACGCTGATGACATCTTCACAGACAAGATCTCTGGCGCCAAAGAGGATCGGCCGGGGCTGTCGAAGTGCCTCAATACGCTTCAAGCAGGTGACACCCTAGTTGTCTGGCGGCTCGATCGTCTAGGACGGTCCATGCGGCACCTCGTCACGCTGATCGAGGAGTTGCGCGAACAGAACATCGGCTTCAAGTCGATTAGCGATGGAGCGATCGATATGACGAGCGCGTCGGGTGAGATGATCTTCAACTTCTTCGCTGCACTCGCCCAGTTCGAACGGCGTCTGATTCAGGAGCGGACCAAAGCTGGCCTGGCTGCTGCGCATGCCAGAGGAAGAAAGGGTGGTCGACGGAAAATGTCTCCCGATCAACCCCGAATCGCGCTGGCTCAGAAGCTGTACGAGGACAAGTCGATCTCGCTGGACGATATCTGCGAGACTCTCAAGGTCTCTCGTTCGACGCTTTATCACTACGTCCGTATTGCGAGGAAAGCGACAGACGATTCTTGAGACTCCGCAAGGCGGCCTACCTTCTTGGGCGAGCGGAGTGCGATCGCGGTTCTCCGTCAGCATCGCCGAAATGTCTCAGTAACTCGACCGTTTTCCGGCAACTGTCACCCAAGGAACGTTTGCTGATAGCCCTCTTCGGTCCAGTGGCAAGCGCAGCTGAGCTTCACCGATTTGCGGTCTCCAACCGGAGATCGCGACCGAGTCCGCAATCCGAAGGCATCTACTTCGCAATCAGCCGCGCCAAGTCCCAGACTTCAGCGGCACCATCCGCGAAGCCGACCGCCAATCTCGAGTGATCTGAACTGAATGCGAGCGACGACGGTTTCCTTTCGATCGTGCGCTCCTGTGCCACATCCCATGAGGGAACGTCCCAGATGCGGATCGATGCTTGTTCATGAGGAGGTGCAATCAGCAGACCGAAACGATGGCCGTCAGGAGAGAACGCCACGCGCCACATATGGTCGGGTCCGGCGTTGGTGATTTCCTTGAGAATCTCACCCTTCTCGACGTCCCAGACAATGACGGTCTTGTGCTCGTAATGCCAGGAGGCCAACATGCGCCCGTCCGGAGAGAACCGTACACTCAAAATCCTGCCGCCGGGACCATTCAGGTGCTTGAGTCGCTCCGACGTCGTCGTGTCGAGAACATGAATTCCATTGGACCATGCGAGCGCGAGTTGTTCACACGAAGGTGAAAAGTCAATCGCCTGAATGAGCTGTGCGTCTGCGTCCTCGCTCAGGTAGGATGCCATATTTGACCAGTTATTCGACAGCGTCTCATTCCCCGTCGTCAGATTCCACGATCGCACACGAAGTGCGCCTTTGGTTGTGCTGCCGACGGCGTACAGAGTGCTCCCGTCAGGTGAATATCGAAGTGCGCTGAGTATCATTTGGAGCCGCCGCAGTTGGAGGCCGCGAGCGTCGAGTGCGAGTTCACCTGTTTCTAGCTCATGGATCTTCTTACCGGTGCCTGTCTGCCAGACGCGCACGCGGTCATCCCATCCGCCACCGGCCGCAACTGTCATGGCATCGGGTGAGAACTCGATGAACCGTGGCCAGCCTTCGCTCTCGTTCTGAGATAGGACTCTTTGCCGAGTCCCGGTTGACGTGTCCCATAACGCGACCGTTCGGTCGGCGCCGCCTGTCGCCAGCAGTCGATCGTTCTTGGAGAACGCAATCGCATGAATAGCGCCGGCATGGCCGTTGGTTTTGGCGAAGCGTTCCTCACCCGTTGCGATGTCCCAGAAGCGGACCCGATTCTCCATAGAAGACATCGTGACGATGGATTTCCCGTCTGGGGTAACGGCAATCTTCAGGATGCGATTGGGCAATCCCTCGTACTCGCGGACGAGGGCGCCTGTCACAATGTCCCAGGCCGCAACTACCGACTCCGTTCCGAGGGAAACCGTGATGACCGTGCTTTCAGACGGGACTGCTGCCACACCATATTGCCGCTGCTGGGCGTCGACCTGTAGCGGCACCTCGGTTTCAGATTGCAAATGCAGCAGTTTCAGGCCGTCGGTGGTTGCCGCCGCCAAAAAGTTGCCGCTTGCTGAAAACGCAACGGCGTTCGATTGAAGCCTTGCCTGGGGGCCGAGGTCCCACGTGCGGATTTCCTCGCCCCTATCCGGATTCCAGAAACGAACCGTCTGGTGGCTGCCGGAGACGAGCGTCGCGCCATCGGGACTAAAACAGAGACTGCCGACGACTTGGTCGTGGCCCTCCAAGTCATGCAGCAGTTTTCCGGAAGGCACGGAAAAAATGCGAACGTGACCGTCATTCGCTCCGGTAGCCAGCTTCGTCCCACTTGGCGAGAACGCCAAGCTGCCTCGCCACCACCCGCTCGGCTTCGCACCTGGTAGACCGTTAAATTCCGCAAGCTCTTTCCCGGATCGCAAGTCTGTAAGACGCACGGTTCCGTGTTGGTCATTGCCGAAGGCCAGCAATTTGGAATCGGGAGAGATTGCCACCACGGCGGCCCTCTGCTGATAGTTTTCCAGCGTGCGTACCAGTTCCCCCGTCTGTACATCCCAGATGCAAACCCCGGAGTCTGTCCCATAGGCAATGAGCTTTCCGTCGGGAGACATCGCAAAGTCACGTAGCGAGCTGTCGTGTGTCAGCCGCGGCGGCTCGCCGATCTTCAGAATTCCATCGTTCGCGCCTGGCGCATTTGCGCCGCCGACTCTAACTTTCGACGTCGAGTCATCGTCAGCGATCACAGCAGGCTCGTGGACCTGGAGCAATGCCAAACACGCAGCCAGACCCGCCGCCAGGGCCGCGCTGCAGCAGAGTCGCGCGAAGCCAATTTGTGGCTTTGGGCTGAAATCCTTTTCGAGTAGGCGACAAATACGGCGTTTCGCCTCCGAAGCGTCTCCCAACACACCGAACAGCAACTTCGGCGAACGGCTGGGGCTCCACACAGTCAGCGTCTCTGCGAAATCGACCGGATCGCTTCCGGTAGACACGGCCCAGTCGTCGCACGCTTCTTCAGCGGACTGACGATAAATTCGTCGCAAGATCCACGATAACGGCTGCCAGGGGAGCACGGTCGTCGCGAGTTCGATTGCCAGCAGCGCCCAACCGTCGCGTCGGCGGACGTGAGCCAGTTCATGGCAGAAGACCGCCAGCCAGTCCGTTCGGGTCGACACGCGAGCCTCATCGGGGATCAGTAGGGTAGACTTGCCGAATGCAACAACCGCCGGAACGCCTACTACTGGGGTCATTCTGACGTCGGGAGTCTTCTTCAGGCCAATCCGTTCGGCTGCCTGTGCGGCTGCGGACAGAATCGTTGGATCGCTGCATGTATTCGACGTTCGGCAAAGCTGGCGCAGTTTCCATCCACTGGCCAAGACGCGGAATGCCACCACAAACGAAGCCGCCGCCCAGCACAGGACGACGAACGTCGTGAACCGGATACGACGGGTTTGATTCGAGTCGCGGTCTGTCAAAGGAAGACTCTCGATCTGCGCCGCATCGTCGTTGAAGATCGTCGCCATGCCAGACAACGGGGCGGATTGTCGGTTTCGCGTTGGCGTTTCCTCGGTAGTGACTGAATCGACAGCCCGCGTTGCGGCGTTTCGCGTGTTTTGTGTCGATGCATCGTGCTTGGCGACCGGCGCACGCGCTGATAGCAGACCATATCCTGCCGATCGTGCGACCAACGATGCAACCGGGACGAACGCGCACAACAGGGCCCCCAATAGAGCAATCCAGGCTCGCGATGCCGGTCGACGAAACACGGTTGTCAGTAAGAACCAGAACACAACGCCGACGAACGTGCTCTGCCAGACCGCGTCAAATACGAACCGCAGCCAGGCTGTGTTTGATGACAGTTCGGAGAGTTCAACCATCTTTCTTCTCCCTGCGCCGTTGGTCGATTAGTCGCCGCAACTCTTTCAGTTCTGGCTCGCTCAGCGGGTGCTCATCGAGCAGGTTGTTCAGCAGCAGTCGCACGTCGCCCGAGAATGCCGATTTCAGCACCTCCCTGAGTTGAGATGCACCGATCGCTTCCTTGGTGCGGGTCGCTCGGAACACGTAGGCGCGGCCCTCTGACCGATGAGAGAGCCAACCCTTCTTTTCCAGCTTCTGCATCGCCACCAGCACGGTGGTGTAGGTCACCGGTCGTATTCGACCGATGTGCTCGGCGACCTGCGAGACGGTCGCTTCGTCAAGCCGCCAGACGATGTCCATCACCTCGGCTTGAAGCGTTCCCAGTCCGTAGCGTCCCTTTTTTGCCATGGGCCTGCTCTGGTCGCCTTAATTACGTTGATTAAACGTACGTTATGTGATTGTAGACGACGCTCTACAGATGTCAAACGACTTTGTCGACTTTGTCCGGCAACTGTCTTTTAATCACCCTTTTTCGGCTCGGGAATCGTATCGTCACCCTGCAGAGGTGTTCCCACCGCTGTCAATTCGCCCGCGATGTAACTCGCGTCGGTTGCATCGACTTCGGCAGGTTCCGTCGGATTCCAACTTGCATCGGTGAAACCAACCGCTGCAGGAAAGGCGTCCCGCAAAGGTTCGTGTGATCGGGCGCGCTGGCAAGCAATTCTGGCCGCAATCGTCGCGGCAGCCGGATTGCGACGAACGTTCGTATTCTGACGCGAACGGATGCGGCGCAAGTTCTTGACGAATTCACTCTTCTGCAATCCAATGAACTCATCTCGTAATCAGAATGCCTTTTGATGTCGTCGAAACGCGATGTTCCTCGGACAATCAATTGCGCTCTACTCGCCATTGAAGTCGTCATGTCAATGCTTCATCGTGTTCATGGTGTCGGTCTTCTCGGAATTCAAGTAGCGAATCGAGCGAGCAATCACTCCGGGGAGGGATGATGGGCTCTTCGATGGCTGTGAGTCTTTCTTCCCGCTTGTTGAACGTTCCGGATGGTACGGAGCCAGTAGGCGCACGAGTTGGTCCCGGCATGGAAGACCCGCACGAGGCGGCTGTCCCAACGCACGCACGACGGCCGACGTGCTCTTTTCGAATGCTGTTGACATTAGGTAGAATTCTCGGTGGCTATTGTCCCGGCGTCTCCAAACGAGGGTAGACCGATGCGACCTTGCCCGCGATGCGGAACTGCGATTGGAAACAAGGCCCCGTGTTGCGAAGCCTGCGTCGGCAAGCCGCTCGCCATGCCGTTTTCAGCGAGCCATAGCGGCGAGTGGGATCTGGACACCAGCCACCTGGAGGATGACGAGACCAGCGACGACTTCGAAGTTGTCGCACTCACGCTCGGCGGGTTGCTGGTTGTCCCGCTGGCCGTCTGCTACTTCAGCTTCGGTGCAGGGGGTGTCGTCGCGGCGCTGGCGCTGGGCATCGCCATGCTCGTGGGCGCGTGGGGGGCGATGGGCGGGGGCTTCTGATCCCACCCTCAGCATGCGGCTTCGGGGCTCGCGTCACGCGCCGATTCCGGCGATGCTCTCCGCAACGCGATATCGAATCGGCTCGGCTGAGTGAATCTCTGGTGAAATCGCGCGTCCGGGCGTTTGTCGAGTCTCGGCGCCCCGTGCTATTGTGATGTTGGTGATCGTCTCGACACCGTTGATCTGGGTTCGTCCACACACGGGAGTCCTGTGCCCAATGCCAAAACTAGAAGACATTCTTCGTCACTCCGGTTCTCTAAGCCGGCGAAACTTTCTCCGGGCGAGCGCGTCGCTGGCGATGTTGCCGCCGGCCGCCGAATTCGCGCTGGGGGCGGTTCAGCGCAGGCCCAAATTCTCGGATCATCCTTTCAAGTTGGGCGTGGCCTCGGGTGATCCTTCGCCGACGGGAGTCGTCTTGTGGACGCGGCTGGCGCCGGAGCCGCTGGCTGGAGGCGGCATGCCTCCAGTGAATGTCGCCGTCAAATGGGAAGTCGCCACCGATGAAGCGATGCAGAAGGTCGTTCGCAAGGACATCGCCGTCGCGACACCACAATTGGGCCACGCTGTGCATGCGGAAGTGAAGGGACTGAAACCCGATCGCTGGTACTGGTACCGGTTCAGCGTTGGCAATGAACTGAGCCGCGTTGGTCGGACACGGACCTTTCCCGCTCGTTTCGCGTTACCGGGCAAGTTGCGGTTCGCGTTCGCTTCCTGCCAGCACTACGAGACCGGGTACTACACGGCCTATCAGCACATGGCGCAAGAGGACTTGGATCTGGTCGTTCACCTGGGCGACTACATCTACGAAAAGGAGGGCTCCGACGGCAGGGTTCGCAAACACGCCGGTCCCGAGATCACGACGCTGGACGACTATCGCAACCGATACGCCCAGTACAAAATCGACGAGAACCTGCAGAATGCCCACGCCATGTTCCCCTGGATTGTGACGTGGGACGATCACGAGTTCGACAACAACTACGCGGATCAGATCTCCGAAGAGCCAAATGTTGCGGTCGCCGACTTCTTGCGGCGACGCGCCAACGCCTACCAGGTCTATTGGGAATCGATGCCGCTACGGCGCAGCGCCGTGCCCCGCGGACCCGACATGCAGCTGTACCGCAGGGTGCCCTTCGGGCGGCTCGCCGAGTTTTCGGTGCTGGACACCCGCCAGTATCGTTCCGATCAGCCCAATGGAGACGGGCTGAAACCCATCAGCGGGGCAGCGCAGGATTCCAAGGCGACCATGCTCGGGCAGCGGCAAGAAAAGTGGTTGAGTGCCAATCTGATCCAGTCGCCCGCCGAGTGGAACGTGCTGGCGCAACAGGTGATGCTGACGCGCGTGAAGTACGTCCTCGAGAACCGCCAGGGGTATCCCATGGACATGTGGGCCGGTTACGAAGTGCCCCGCCGTCGGCTGCTGCAGTTTCTCGAGGAACGGCGGATCCCTAACCCGGTTGTCTTGACCGGTGACGTCCACAAAAACTTCGTCGGCGATCTGAGAATCAACTTCGACGATCCGGCATCGGCAACCATTGCCACCGAGTTCGTGGGAACATCCATCAGTTCGGGCGGCAATGGCCAGCAAAACCCCGAATACGCGGACCGTCTGCGGTCGGACAATCCGCTGGTCAAGTTCTTCAACGGCGAACGGGGTTATGTGCGCTGCACACTCACGGCGGACGAGTGGCGCAGCGACTATCAAGTTGTGGAATTCATCGACCGTCCCGGGGCGCCGCTGCTGACCAGGGCGTCATTCGTCGTCGAAAACGGCCGGCCAGGCGCCCAGCCGGCTTGATACAGCTTGAGAGTTTCTCTCGGTGAGACTTTGAAGAGCGAGTTCGAATTCCGAGTGGATCACTACTCGAGGCCTCTCGGCAAAAGATCTGGGAACACTCCACAAGCGCGGGAGGCGTGAATTACGAACGCGTGCGGGTGCCACTGTCGATCAAGTCGTGTGCCACTGGCCTTGCCAGTGGCCTGTTCCACTCACAGCCTGGGTCGTCGTGAATGACCTTGAGAGCACCCTGCGTCCGACGACTTCGGTTTGGAATTGTCGCATGCAAGGGCACGCCGGGCATGAACACGGCTGAGGCGACGTTTGAAACACTGGCATAGCCAGTGGCACACCCGGCGCACACAAAAGAAAACGGGTGAACGCGGTTGGCCGCGATCACCCGGTTCGGTCTCAACAGGACTCGTCGATGCTACTCGGCAACCGTGATTCGATCGCCCGATTCCAATTGGTACTGGAATCCGTCTCCGCCCTGTGACTTCAGCCATTCGGTCAGCATTTTGCCGCCCTTTTCGAACTCGCCGGCCGGCCGGTAGTTCAGATAGCAGGTCTTGCCGTTGCACTTCGTGTTAACGCCGTTTGTGGAGATGTCTTTGTCGGCGATGAAGGCTTCAGCGGCGTCGATGATCTGTCGGGCTTTGTCTTCGTCCGGAGCGGTGCACACCACCGTAATCGACGTTGGCTGGCTCGGGTCGCGGTCAGCGTGTGGCAGCACGTCGGGCACGACGCGGACACTGGTCGTCAGCTTGAGCGGCGTCGGGGCCCCGACGTCATAAGTGAGTTCGACGAAGTAGGCGGTAAAGCCTTCTTCAGGCGGCGAGACATTTGCCACGTAGACGCCGTCCTCTTCGGTTTCGAGAACGGTGCTGGTGTACTTCTTGCCGAGCGTCTCCACCCGAAAATCGCGGGCGGCCGGGTTGGTCGCCTGCCACAGCCGGACCTGCTTGGGAGCGTCTTCCACGACCACGCGGAAGGCTCCGTCTTCTTCTTCGGTCCATGAGAATTCTGGCAGTTGGCCGTCGGCGAGAATCAGCGAGTAGAAGGCGATCACGCTCATCAACGCATCGCTGCCACCCATTCCATGGTCGGCGTTGGGAATATACCGCAAGCATTTGGGCCCTTGCAGATCATCCCAATAGAACTGCGACGAGTCGGGCAGAAAGAACTGGTCGCCCGAGGCGTTGAGTACAAACTTGGGCTTCGTGAGCCGGTGGCGGTAGTAGTAGGGGTCGACCAGCTCGTAGAGTTCTTGCAGGCGAGGATAATCGAGACGTTGCATGATGCGGTGCCGCACGTAGTCGCCGACCGAAGGCGCCCAGAAACCATAGGCTGCAAAGTGATGTCGCATGGAGACGTTGGCGTTGAGGACGTCGATCACGATGGGAATGATGGCGACCACCCGGTCGTCGAGGGCGCCGGTCAGCCAGGTCGTCCAGCCGCGCTTGGAGCCGCCGGCAACGACGAACTTGTCGACGGTCTGCTCGCCGCCGGTTTCGGTGGCCATGACGGCGGTCATGGTGTCCATGGCGCGGACTGCGCTTTTGATCATCGGGTTGCGGGCGGGCCAGGTTGGATCGCCGGTCTTGAGGAACTGGTCCCAGGTGTAGCCGATCAGATCGTCTTCGCTGCGTTTCTGACCGTCATCATGAAAAATGAGTGGCTGGTTGGGGACCATGTGGAGTTCGGCCACGACGGTGCCGGTCGCCCGGGCGATTTGCTGAACCAACTGCGATGGCCCTTTGGGCGGCTTGCCACCATTTCGACCACCCCCGATGTACAAGAACCCGGTATCGGATTTAATCGTCTCAGGAATCGCCAGCGTGACCCAATGCTGCCACTCGGTCCGATCGACGTCGCGAGCTGTGCGCCAGGTCTGCGAGACCATGTCGATGACGACCGACTTCATGTTGCCTTTTGAAGTCTCGCTGACGACTTCCCAGGAGTAGCTGTCGTCGGGCTTGTTGATGTAGCGGTCGAGTGCCGTTTCTGGCGGCAACTCTGCCGCAAGCGCGACGCTGCTGCCAAGGCACAATGCAAACAGAAGGGCAACAATCGAAAGGGGTCTCTTGTTCATGCTGTGATACCTGGATTCGAGCTGGAAGGCGGTGTCTGTCTCAATCGTAGCCGGTCGATCGAGACGGCGGGACGAAAAAGTCACCCGATTCGTCGATTCGTCGGGTGCGTTACATTCAATGCTAAGCAAAATGGATCAAGACCGTAAGTCTGGGCTGTATCGAAAGACGTATCGGTTCATGTATCCGACATCCCGGGCAGCTTAGCTGATTGATTTCTCACGCTTCGAACCGGCGAGCAAGCCGATCTGCGGCGCGTGCGCAGCTCTTGCACCAGTCGGTGCGTCGAAACGGCGGCTCAAGGATGCCGAAGTGATCCGGGCGGAAGTGAGGGCAATCCTGCCGCGCCAGAATGCCGCAGAGTGTGGCAGGTACGCCCGTGTCCCTCTGCCGCAGGTGCATGCTGGCGAAGGCAGCCACGCGCCGGGCTGCGTGACAGACCACGAGGTTGGGCACGTTCATGGCAATTCAAAGGATGAAGGATGAAGGCGGAAGGATGAGTGCAATTGGTGATTTGGTTTCTGGAGGCCGTCTGCCCCCCAACCTCGGCGGTGATCATGCATTCAATGTTTCGCGCCTGGCTTGAGCGTCGGCCAGACAGGCTTCGACGACCTCGGCGTGGAGATCGGGCCAGCGGTCGACTTCTCGTCGGAACCAGTCGGCGAGTCGCCGTGACTGCCAGTCGCGGGGGACGAACCCGACGATCGAATCGGGGACGCCGCCATGTCGTTTTACCAGGCGGCTCCGCTGGTGCTCTGGATGATTGTCCAGCCACAATTCGACGCCAGTGCATTCGATCTCGAGCAATTCCACAATCGCGCTCTGTCCGGGATCGTGGGGTCCTGCCGGTGTCGATGGCCCAACGCGATACCTGATGTAGAAAGTGCGGCTGCCTTCTTCGGTGTCGTATTCAAAAACGATCGAGTTCACAGAATCAGCCTCGGATGGTTGCCAGTATTCGACGGCCCGGCTTGAACCATCGCGGATCTTTGGGTCGCCGTTGTTTGCAGAGACCCCGGTCGTGTCGGCGCCAGGGATGTGCCGCGAATCTAGACAGCGGCGTCCCAACACGACCGGGGCGGTGCGTGGTATCGCGGTGACGTGCCGCCCTGTCCCACGCTCCCGTGTTTCCGAAGACGATGGCGTTCATATTCCGGCCCCGTCGGTAAATTCGTAGCGCTCGATCGGAACGATTCGAATGCCGCGGGCGATGGCAAAGTCGCGTTCGATGTAACGCTTCGCTTGCAACGCCTTCAGATGGCCGACGATGGCGTTGGTTTGAATTCCAAACTCGGCGGCTGCGTCGCGTACGGTCGGCGGAAACCCGCGCTGCCGCATGAACAGGCGGACGTATTCCAGCACGTCCCGCTGCCGATCCGTCAGCGGCAGTGACGGCCGCACCGGTGATACGCACATTGATCCATTCCCGGTACCGCTGTGAAATCTGGTCATGTCGGCGCGCACCTTCTACGCAGAGAGTTCAGTGGGAGTGTTCGGCATCAGGTTCGAGAACAGGTTTCGATCAGCCGAGTCGACTCTTCACCCTTGTGGGGACTTCGTCATTGTCGGTGGTTTCGGCTGCAACGAAGACAAGAATAACTCGGCGCTGTAGAGGGTCAATCCGCACCGCGCTCCATGTCCAATCGAGCTTGGGTCGCGACACCAATCACGCAGGCCACCTGCGCCATACGCACACACAACGCACCTATTCCGGGGAAAATCAAAAAACATTTCGCGATGCCGCATCTAGCACAATTTTGGGGCACTGCCATTGTTGTTGCGTTAAGCGCGAGTCAGTTCTGCGGTTGAAAGATCGACTATTCCGAGCGAACGCAAGATCTGATTGTGGCAGGCGCAATGAGCATCTACGTCGAGACTTTCGTGCGGAGTTCGCTCGCCGAACTGTGGGCGAAGACCCAATGTCCCCAGCAGCACGCCCAGTGGGATCTTCGATTCAGCCAGATCGATTACAAGCCGAGAGTGGGCGCTATGAACGTGCAACCGTTTGACTATCGCACTCGAATCGGATTCGGCGTTGCCGTCACGGGGCAGGGTGAATCGCTTTCAACCTGTGAAGATAGGAGGGGGCGGCGCACATCATCGCTGAAGTTCTGGTCAAGCGATCGCAAGTCGTTGATCCGCAACGGTGCAGGGTATTGGCAGTTCGAGCCGGCGGAATACGGCGTCCGTTTCATCACGTCGTACGACTACAGGACAAACGGCGGCGCTGCCGGCCGGATGTTTGACCGGATTGTATTTCGGCCCCTGATGGCTTGGGCCACGGCCTGGAGCTTCGATCGCCTTCGTATGTGGATCGAACGGGGCGTACCGCCGCGAACGGCTCTGTCGCAGTTCTTGGTGCATTGGCTTTGCGTCTGGACTCTCGTGTTCGTGTGGAGCTTTCACGGCATCGTTCCGAAAGTCCTGCACAAGGACGCCGATGAGATACGGCTGTTGCAAGACGCCGGGTTGTCGTCGGCATCGGTCGACGTGATGCTGCCGATCGTGGGGATGCTTGAATTGGGGCTGGCGGCGTGCGTCGCCCTGTTTCATCTCCGACGGTGGCCGTTTGTGCTCACAATCGTGTTGATGATCGCATCGTTGGGAGCCGTCGCGTGGAACACTCCGACGTACCTGACGTCGGCGTTCAACCCGGTCACGTTGAACGTTCAGATGATTGTGTTATCGGCGGTAGTGATGTTGACCCAATACTCTCTGCCATCTGCACGAGGGTGCATCCGAAGGCGACTCCCATGACGTCGATCTATCAACGAGCTTTGGGCCGCGACTTCCAGAAACTGCATCCACAGATTCAGCGGCGCTTCGGGTTCTCGAGTGAAGAACGGGTTGTCGCGATTGGACGAGGGACGATGCAGCGCGTCTGGCATGGAGGTGCGCATTTGCGCCCCTTTCTGCAACTGGGCGCTACCAGACACATCATGTTCCCCGAATCCGGGCTGGAAGTACCGTTTCAAGTGCGCAACTACGCCTATCGCGATTCGTTCGGGCGAGAGACAGTCACCTGGATCCGCGAGTTCAGGTTCTCGCCGATGAGGCGTTTCGATGCCTACATGGTCTACAGCCGAAAGCGGAATTGTATTATCGATTATCTCGGCACCCATCAGCACTTGGCGGTCGAGTTGCAGCTCTCAGTCGATGATCGGGGCGGCTTGCGGATTCGTTCAGGAGCACAGCGTTTCTTCGAGGGCCTCGCCGGGTTCCGCTTTCCATTGCTGCTTTCCGGAGTCGCCGACGTCTGCGAATGGTTCGACGACTCGCGAGGATGCTATGCGATCGACGTTGCCGTTCGCAATCGCATATTCGGACCGCTGTTCGGCTATGGCGGAACATTCGAAGTCGAATGGGCGACCGTCGGCCACAGACAGGCTCCCGCCGACGTCATGCCGCTTCGCGAAGAATTCCGGGAGTAATCGTAGCAGCCGAATACGGATCGCCGCTTAGGACGTCCACAGACGCTCGTCGGCTCAAGGCACCAAATCGTTGCCAGACTCGCGGCCTTCGGCGAGTCGCCGATAGTCTTCCGGCAGATTCTCAGGCATCAGCTGCGTCAGCAACTCGGGGCTGCGCGAGACGGTCGCGTATGGCGAGGTGGTCATGCCCGGAAGAAAAAACGAGACCGTGCTGCGGTCGTATCGCTCTTCTGCGGAAATGAGATACTCCGCGACAGCTTCAAGTTCGTCTGCGGTAGGCAGGCGGTCGTCGACCAATGCAACCAGGACATTGAGCGAGATCTCGCCGCCGACCCTGTGCCGATTGAGGACCTGGTGCTCAAGGAAATCGGGTTTGGCGCTCCATGTGAAGTCGGCCGGATCCGGAATCTGTGTCGGCGGAGGGGTTGGCAGCGCCAATGGCCGTGGTTGCTCGCGCATGAACCACAGCAGCGCCAATCCTGCCAAGATGATGATCAACAGAGCCGAGTATCTCATATCGCCAAGTGTAGCCGAGAGCGCGTCCGACATAAACGTAGCGGGCTCGGCGGGGTCGATGCGACATGCAAATGGATCTGATAGCCGCCGCGACCGAATGGGAAGCCAGCCGAACTGCAGCAGCTAGGCTTGCAGACAAATCAGACTGGCGGGAACAGCGTGCGCCGGAGCAACATGGCACCTTTGGGAGAGCCGTTCTCGCCTGCATCGGGCCCACCGTGAGGGGGTGCTCCAGCCTTTGCAGGCTGCGACGCCGCCGGCGTGTCGGCCGGCACCAAGACAAACAACACTTGCATCGGTTTGTCAGCCGGGACCTGCCGTTTGGCGATCTCCTTGAGCTCCTCCCGACCACGTTGCGCTCGTGCATGGGCTGATCGGTCCAGCTTTTCGTCGGGGGAGTCGCGGTTGCCGACCTTGGCGCGGTGCAAGAGTTCTTCGGAGACCTGAACCTGAAGCTGGCGAGACATACGGGCAGTGGTCTTGGCGGTAAGAGCCGGTTTAGGAGGACCGGCGATCTGTTTCTTCACGCCGTCCAGATCGGATGCAGCTAGCTCGCTTTCTTGCGATGGAGTTTCGGGAGCTGCGGGGGCGTTAGCGTTGCGCGCGGTGGCTGCCGGTTCTGCTGGGGCGTCGGCTGGAACTGACTCGGCATCCTTGGCCAATTCGCCAGGCGCGAGACTGCGGAACCGAGAAAACTCGGGGACCTCCTGGTCGAGCATGGCCAGTTCGACGGTTTTCTCGAAGTGCATCCTTTGGTCTTGAAATGCCTCCCTCTCCTTCAAGGAGGCCAACGCCAGCGACAGTTGGTCGCGCGTCGCTTCGGCATAGATCGCAAACATCTGCCCAGCTTGCAGCTGGACATCCTGCCGTTCGCGGGCCTCGCCGGACAGCTCAGACTCCCGATGGATGTCTTCGCGCATCAGCAGGACTTCCAGGTCTCGCAAGCCGGCTCGCATGTCGACCACAGTCACACGAAAAACGACGACCTCTTCGCCCGATGTATCGATCGCCTCCAGAACCTCACCGACATGGGTCGATTTGAGGTCTTTGTTGAATACGAGTTGATGCGTTCCAGCGAGTTGTCCCGATAGCCCACCAACCTCGGTTGTCGCCTCAACGGTTGCCGGTGACGCTGCAGCGAGATCGGCGGCGACAGGGGGATCTGCTTCGATCGTGTCGAGTTCCATCGCCCTCGCTGCCGGTGCCGACTCGACGATCGGAGCTGCGCGGTCAGACAACGCGGCGGTGCGTCGTTCGTCGACACCGGGAGTCTGGGTCTCGGTTTCGATGGTTGCCACGTTTTTCGAAAAGCCGTCGGACCCAGTTTCGGCCCCTCCACGAAACAGCTGGACCATCACCAACACGCCGGCTGCTGTCGCAACAATCGTCACAGCCGGCCACCAATTTGCCCGCCTGGAAGGAGCCTGCGCATCGGGAACTGATCGATCGACGGCGGGTGCCACGCTTGGCCGGGCGGCAGCTGGCTCGTCCAAGAGCATACCGCGCTCGGCAGCCTGCAAGACTTGCGAGCGAAATTCAGGGGGAACCTGTTCCGGGGGCAGGGTCTTCAGCAGCTGCGATAGCGACCGGTAGTCTTCGGCTTCCCGTCGGAGTTCCGCAGATTCACCCAATTGTCGCTCGAGAGCTTCCCGCTCGGAGCCGGAAAGCTCGCCGTCGACGTAGGCGGAAATCTGTTCCTTGTCAGGGAGTTGCGTCATGGCACCGCTGCAGACATGATGCGTGGACCCCGGAGTGTCCGGGGAGCGCGAGCATCATACCGTCTGCCTATTCTATCGGGAAACAGTTCGTATCCCCAATAGGACGCGACTTTAGGGGGCGAAGTTCCCGGAAATACCCAGCCGCCGGTACATCCGTTACAGTGTTCCGGCGATATCCGGGCGTCAGCCACGAAGAACTGATCGGCAGGGTGTGGCAGCGGTGGCAGGGGCTGGGGCTGTAGGTTCCCAAGTATGGATGATTTCGAGAAGAAACCGTTTGAGAATCGCGGCATCGCGTTCCGCGGTTTGGGTCGCGATCCGCTGGTGCAGATGCAGCTATCGGGCTGCCTGCTCGTCAGCATTGTGCTGCTGGCCGGTTGCTTGATCCCGCTGTTGGTGCTCGACATGGCGCAGACAGCGCTGACAAACCTGCATTTGCACCCGACGGTGGCGATGCTGGTGTTGGTCGGCATCGTGTTCGGCTCGGCAGTCAATCTGCCTGTCACCGTCATCGAACTCGACCAGGAAGTTCCGGTACCGGTCTATCCGCCGATGGGTGCTTGGGTGCCGTTTCCACGCTTCGAGCGGATGCAAAAGGAAACGGTGGTCGCCGTCAACGTTGGCGGATGTGTGATTCCGGTGCTGCTGGCGATCCACCTGCTGCGGTTTCTGCTAGACGGGGGTTGGCGCGTTTCGAGCGTGGTATTGGTCGGCATACTTCTGAACACCGCCATCTGTTACCGGATGGCCACACCAGTGCCCAAGCTGGGGATTCGGCTTCCGTTTCTCCTGCCGGCGGCCGTGGCATTGATCGTGACCTGGCTGGGGCTCGGCACCAGCGAATTCGAAGCCTATCGAGCTCCGGTCGCGTTCGTCACTGGAATTTCGGGTCCGCTGCTTGGCGCCGACTTGTTGCACTGGAAAGATTTCAAGCGGATTGCAGCCGGTACGATCAGTATCGGCGGAGCCGGCACGTGGGACGGAATCGTCCTGTCGGGTCTGATGGCGGCGTTTTTTGCCTGACCGCGGCGCGGCCGTCTGAGTGCTACGACGAGAACAGGCCGGACGCGAACGCCCGGCCTGTTCTCGTAACGAGTTTGACCACGGGATGACTCGATTGGTTGTCTCGAGCAACCCTGTTTACCGGCTGGATTTCTTGCGAGAAGAGGACTTCTTCTTCGCCGATCTGGCGCCGGCGCGTTTCTTGGTGGACTTCTTGGCGGCTTTTTTCTTAGCCGTTCCCTTCTTGGCCTTGGTCGACTTGCGGGCGACCTTCTTCTTGGCCGTCTTCTTCTTCGCGGTCTTCTTCTTGGCGCCGGCCCGCTTCTTTGTGGACTTCTTGGCGGTCTTGCGAGCGGCCGACTTCTTCTTGGTAGCCTTCTTGCGTGTGGTCGATTTCGTCGCCATATCCGCAGCTCCTATTGTAGGCACCTTCATGCGTTGACATTGCTTCGCTCCGGCGCCTGAAAAAGCAAAGCAATCGGAAAGGACATCGTGTCCAAACACCGAGTCGACTTGCGCGATCTGCTCCAAATGTCAATTGGGAGTTAGTGCAATTCGACTGGGCGAACTTATATGCAGTTCGAATCCAACCGTCAAGCACAAATCGTTGTCAGACCTGTGATTGGAGAGTTCTGCGCAGTCCTAAGTGCACCTCGCCGATGCCGTCACAATCGACGCAAGTCAGATTGTTCGGCGCGGTCTGCCTCGTCCCTTCGGGTGACGATTCTTCCGCAGCGGTGATCGTCTCGCATCTGGCGGCGCGCATCTTGAAAGGTGAGCGTTGCTTTGCGTCGTCTAAAGCTCGTTGACTCGAAGCTGTCATCTTGCGTGATAGAATACGCGTCTGGCTTCAATGTATTCGATCTGCCGCACCCGGGGAGAAACTGCGTGACGACAAACCTTACGCGACGCGATGCACTCAAACTGACGAGTCTTTCCGCTGCCGCTACCGTGTTGGGCGTCCCTCACTCAACGTCGGCGGCGCCGACGGCGGTGATTGAATCGACCGACGTCATCAGCCGGCAACCGGCCTACTATCACGGTTGGCCTACGCTGGCGCGACGCAGCAACGGCGAGTTGCTGCTGGTCTGTTCTGGGGGACGGGAATCGCATGTTTGCCCATTTGGCCGGGTCGAACTCATGCGGTCGCACGACGACGGCAGAAACTGGACCTGGCCGCGAGTGCTCATGGATGGCAGCATCGATGACCGGGACGCCGGTATCGTGGAAACCAGCCAAGGCACGATTCTCGTGACGACTTTTACATCCCTGGCCTACGAGCCGGCGTTGAAGAAGGCCGAGTCAGGCGCCAGCAGCTGGGAGAAGGAACGACTGGCAAGTTGGCAGGGCGTTCACAACCGACTCAGCGACGAGCAGCGACAAGCCGAACTCGGTGTTTGGATGATTCGTTCAACAGACGGCGGCGTGACGTGGTCTTCTCGCTATGATTGCCTGGTCGACAGCCCGCACGGGCCGATTCAACTGGCCGACGGGCGGCTCTTGTATGCTGGCAAAGACCTGTGGCGTTCAGGGCGCGTTGGCGTTTGTGAGTCGAGCGACGACGGCGCCACCTGGAGTTGGCTCGCCGACATCCCCGTCGGTCCGGGCGATGATGCCCAGCACTATCACGAGCTGCACGCTGTCGAAACGGGCGACGGCCGCATCGTCGTCCACATTCGTAATCACAACAAGCGACACGAGCGCGAAACGCTGCAGACGGAGTCGTCAGACGGGGGCCGGACTTGGAGTGAGCCACATTCCATCGGTGTGTGGGGATTGCCGTCCCACTTGCTGCGGCTGGATGACGGACGGTTGGTGATGTCGTACGGCTATCGCCGGCGACCATTCGGTAACCAGGCTCGCCTCAGCAGCGACCACGGACGAACGTGGTCCGAACCTTTGACGATCTCGTCTGACGGACCCGGCGGCGATCTGGGTTACCCGTCGACAGTTCAGATCGTTGATGGCCAGCTATTGACGGTCTGGTACGAGCTGCTGAAGGGCTCAAACCGGGCGGTCTTGCGGCAGGCACGCTGGCGGCTGGACGGCTGACGGCAGCCAGGCGCATTCCAGTCGGCCAGCAGTGCTGGACTATCCCAAACGGGCACTAGTGTTTGCTCGACTTGGGATCCCAGCTGGCAATGGCTGCGTCGGGCGCCAGGACGAAGATCTCCACACGACGATTCCGCTGCCGTGATTTGTCGCCCTTGTTCGCCACCAGCGGCTGATGCTTGGAGTACCCGGCGGCACCCATGCGGTGTTCGCGGACTCCATACTTTGACAAAGCCAACACGACTGAATCGGCGCGGTCGGTCGAAAGGTGCCAGTTGGTGGCGTGACGTGTTTTGGTGCCTTTGCGAGCGATTGGTTTATCGTCGGTGTGTCCGACCACCAGAATGTTGAGTTGCTTTGCATCCTTGTGATTGACGATCTTGGCGAAGTCCTTCAACAGCGGATGGGCCTGGCCTTTGATCTGGGCGCTGCCGGAAGCAAACAGGATGTCGGTGTTGAATTTGCTGACGCCCGTATTGGGGTCGAACTCGAACTCAGGATACTTCTTGGCCAACTCTTGAAAGCGGCGTGTGGCGTCGCTCGACAGCGGATTGCTCCCGCCGTTGAGCATGCTGATGTACCGCTGCTGCAGCTGCGAGCGTTCGGCGTTGAGGTTGTCGATGCGGCCATCGGCAATCTGAAGACGCTGTTGCAGAGCCGAGTTTTCCTGAGCAAGCCGCTGTCTGTCGCCTTGCAGTGACTGATTCTGCGCTGCGATCGAGCGGTTTTGTCGATACAACGCATAGGCGCGGTGTTGGCTCTGCCGCATCGCCTGCTGAGGCACCATGTTGCATGCGGTCTGGCTCGCGCTCAGCAACCCGGCGAGGCACAACAAGAAAATGCGAATGGATATAGGCATGGTAAGTCCCCTTCACCGGCTTGCAGATGGCGAATGGACCTGCCCACGAGTGCATCGTCAATTGATGCGGCCAGGACCACGAGTTCGCCACCGTCCGAGGTGAACTGCCGTGATTTGAACGAGTTGTACAGGGAGATTGAGAGGGAGAAGTGGTCACATCCGCAGTCGGTGGGATTTAATCCCAAACCGGTGGCATGTGAGCGGCGGCTTTATAGTGATGTTCACAAAGCCTGCCTAGAGGAAGCTGTCGTTTTTTCGCCGTTTTGTAAAACCTGCCTCAAGTCTGACTTACCGGCAGATTTCGCCGGACGCAGCACCTTTGTACGATGCACACAGACTGCGGCAGAATGCGTGAACGCGGCGGCAGCCTCAAGTACGCGTCTCGTACCGCACGCAGCGCGGCTCGGTGCCTCGATGGCTGTTTCCCGCCAAGCGGAACCGGTCGTGAAATCTGGTAAACGCTCTAACGCGACTGGTCGAAAGCCTAAACGATTAGCGGCCTGAAGATCCTGTTCCTGACTCCGGGGCGTCACGTACCCTCGGCACGCTTCCGCGCCGTGCAGTACGTGCGGCACTTGCGCCGCTTGGGACACCAATGCACGGTGGCAGCGGCGCATCCGCCAATGTATGAGCAGTATCGCTGGCTCGGCTGGCGACGCAGCGCGAGTCTGCGGCGTCGTCTTCGCAGTTGGGATTTGTTGCGGGCGCGGTTTGGCGGCTACCAGATTGTGGTTCTGCAACGGGAGTTGTTCGACGATGATTCATGGGACCTGGAACAACGGTTTCGAGACACATCCTCGGTCATGATTTTGGACGTTGACGATGCCGTCTTCTTGCGACACCCGAATAAATTCGAGAAGCTGGCCACAATCTGCGATGCGGTGGTCGCAGGAAACGCGGCGTTGGCGGAGCGGGCTCGCGACTTCAATCAACACGTCACGCTGATTCCCACGACCGTGGATCTGGAGAGGTATGCGGCCAGGCTCGAGCAAAACGGAACCAAGCCTGCCGTCATCGGTTGGACTGGTACATCCGGCAACCTGAAGGAGCTGGAATTGGTACAGTCCTCGCTCCGTGAGTTGGGCCAGCGGTTTGAGTTCGAGCTGCGCATCGTTTGTGACCGACCGGATCCGCTCAGCGCTTTGGACTTTGGCGGAGTGACGGTGCAGTTCGTACCATGGAACCAACACAGCGAAGTACAGGATCTGCAGACATTCGACATCGGCGTCATGCCGCTGGCCGATTCGCAGTGGTCGCGCTACAAATGCGGATTGAAGATCTTGCAGTACATGGCGGCGGGGATTCCAGCCGTCGCGTCGCCGGTCGGCGTCAATTCGGAAATCATCTGCGACGGCGAGAACGGATTTCTGGCCGACACGCCAGCTCGTTGGACGCAGGTGCTCGATACGCTCATTGCAGACCGGGAGTTGAGACGCCGGATCGGTGCCGCCGGACGCCGAACTGTCGAGGAAAGCTTTTCCGTCCAATCGCAGTTACCGGCACTGGTCGAGGTCTTTGAACAGACGGTGCAGCGGGTCGCGGGCAAGACCGCATAGCGACGCGGCGAACATCCCAGCATGAAACGCAGTGGCCGGAATCAAAGAGTACAGATCGAAACGGCAATCGAGACTGGGGAGCATGAGCGATACACCGTTGCTTGACGTCCGGCATCTGGTGCGGCGCGGACGCGACGGTCGGCTGTTGCTCGACGATGTTTCGTTTCAGGTTCGCCGCCGGGAACGTTGGGGAATTTCCGGGCCCACAGGTGCGGGCAAGTCTGTGCTGTTGCGGGCTGTGGCCTTGATCGATCCGACCGATTCAGGCGAGGTGCGATGGAACGGCGCCGGCATCCAACGCGGCGACGTGCCGAGGTACCGCAGCCAGGCTGTTTATCTGCATCAAAAGCCAGCCATGCTGGACGGCAGTGTTGAGGACAATCTCCGCGCCCCCTTCTTGCTGCGCGAGCATCGAGAACGGTCCTTCGACAAGGACCGATCGATCGCACTGCTCGACCAGTTGGGGCTTTCGGCGAGTTTTCTCGACAAGCAGAGCTCGGATCTCTCGGGAGGAGAGTTACAGATTGCAGCTTTGTTGCGCGCGATGCAGCTGCAACCATCGGTTTTGCTGCTTGACGAACCGACGGCGGCTCTCGATGCCGATTCGGTCACCCGCATCGAGCGGCTGGTTGCCGAATGGTTTGCCGAGCTCGATACACAGCGGGCCGTGGTCTGGGTGAGTCACGATGCCCGACAGATGGCGCGGATCGCAAGTCACACGCTCGAGCTGGACCGGGGTCGAGTGCAAGGAGCCAACGGTGCCGCTTGAATACCACAATCTGTCGGCGTTCGAAGTGGCCGCAGCGGCAAGTCTGATCCTGATCAACGGGCTGATTTCGCTGCTGCTGCGTCTGGGGTTACAGCGGAGCCTGTTGATCGGCGCAGTTCGGACCGTCGTGCAATTGCTAATGATCGGTTACATCCTCGGCTGGATTTTTTCGCTCAACAGGGTGCTGGTCGTGATCGGCTTGATGCTGGCCATGTCGTTGATCGCAGGTGTAGCCGCCGTCCGCCGGACGCCCCGCCGTTTCCCTGGAATCTGGTTCAACAGCATTGTGGCGGTCATGGCCAGTTCGTGGTTCGTGACCGGCGCGGCTCTGACGTTCATTATCCGGCCTGAAGTATGGAGCAACCATCTGGCGCAGTATGCCATTCCGCTGATGGGCATGATTCTGGGGAACACACTCAACGGCATCTCACTGGGATTGGACCGCTTAGGCTCGGAATTGACCGATCGCCGGTCCCAAGTCGAGATGTTGTTGACGCTGGGTGCCACGCGGTGGGAGGCGGCCCGTGGGGCCGTTCGCGAGGCCGTGCGCACCGGGATGATTCCGATCATCAATTCGATGATGGTTGTCGGCCTCGTCAGCTTGCCGGGCATGATGACCGGCCAGCTGCTGGTTGGCGCCGATCCCATGGCGGCCGTCGAGTATCAGATCGTCATCATGTTTCTGATCGCCGCCGGCACGGCGCTGGGCACGATGGCGGTTGTGGTGTTGAGCTACCTGCGGTTGTTCAATTCGCGCCACCAGTTCTTGAGCGAGCGGATTCGCAAGACTTGAGAAACTCGCGCCGCGTAACTCAGCGCCGGCTTCTCGATGCCGATGTGACGCGTTCCAGTTCGCGACGGAGGAACTCCACGGTTCCGGGTTTTTCCAAGAACAGATTTGTCTGTTCTGCGGGGTCGCGCTGCAGGTCGTAGAGCTGGCCGGTCGGTCCGTCGGGGACTGGTTCGATACGCCTGGGTTGCGAGAAGCCGCCTGACCCCAACCCGGTAATCAGCTTCCAACGACCGACGCGAATCGTCATCGTGCCGTTACCCGATGCCATCACCAAGGAGCGTCTTACGGGGCTGTCGTCGGGCTGTTCGCCCAACAGCACTGGCAGAAAATCGAAGCTATCGGGACCCGCTTCGCGCGGCAGGTCGACTCCGAGCATCGAGGCGAACGTCGCCAGCAAGTCCGTGAAGCAAATCGTCTGTTCGCTCGTGGAGTCGGATTGCACTTTGCCCGGCCAGCGAACGATAAACGGCATGCGATGGCCGGCTTCCCAGGCGTCGGCCTTCATGCCCCGCAGGCCACCGGCCGAATCGTGTCCGAAACGTTCGATGTCGCCGTCGTACCAGACGGGGCCGTTATCGGAGGTGAAGATGACGAGCGTCTCCCCGGTCAGATTAGCGTCGTCGAGCGCCGCAAGCACTCGGCCGATCATTGCATCAACCATGAGGGCGAAGTCGCCATACAGGCCCGCCCCACTCTGATCCTGAAACTCTTCCTCGGGCAACCAGGGCGTGTGTGGAGCTGGAAATGCCAAGTACAGCAGCAAGGGTTTGCCGTCGGCCGCCTTGGAGTGATTCTCGATGACGCTCGTGGCTTCGGCGGTGAACCGCGGCAGCACATCCGGAAGCTCGAGATCGGGCGCAATGCCGCCGGCCCGCCAAAAGGCACCTTGAATCGGCGACCAGTCATCGCTGTGGTTGGCCTCGATGTGGCCGCTGGGCGGCGCCGTCGCACGATCGTTTCTAATGTAGAAGTAGGGCGGAATGTCGGTCGACGCGCGGATGCCAAAGTAGCTGTCGAACCCGCAATCGATCGGACCACCGGTGAGCGGCCGGTCATAGCCGTTTTCGTTGAAGCCCAGATGCCACTTGCCGACCATCGCCGTGCGGTACCCGTGATCCCGCAGCAGCGACGCGATCGTCATCTGCCCTTTCTCAATAATCGCGCGCGTCCGCCACGGTCTGATGTCGGCGCGGAAGGGATAGCGGCCCGTCATCAATCCATAACGGGACAAGTGGCACAACGGACCAGGCGCATGGGCGTCTGTAAACTGCATGCCTTCCTGCGCAAGTCTCTCAATGTGCGGCATCCGAATCTTCGAGACGCCGTTGTAGCAAAGCGGGTCGCCGTAACCCATGTCGTCGGCGAGGATGATCACTACGTTGGGATGTTCAGATTCGGCGTGAGGGGCGCCGCCGCTGAGAATGGCAACGGTAGTCAGGATTGTTGCAATCATCGAAGCCTCGCTTGGGTGCCCGGCTCACGATTGTGTCAATAAATCGTTGGCCATCATTCTTCAATTCTTTGCCCAATGCGGAGAGGCAGGTGGCTCGTTTCGATCGTCGCTCGCCGCTTAACGGCCAGTGACACTGCTGCGTCCGCTCACTCCACGTAGCCAACGCTCTTGAGCGCCTTAAGCGTCGCAGCATCGACTTCTTGAAGCTCCCCGACGGCGCCAGGTTCCGGCAGGCTCGCCAGGTATGCGTGCACGGCGTCGTCGAGCGACCTGGCCCGCTCTGGATTGGTCGCGAACAGGTTCTGCTGCTCGGCGGGGTCCTGCTTGAGGTCGAATAGCATCCTTTGTCCCTCGCTGCCGCGAATGTACTTCATGCCTTCCTGGACGATCGACAGCCAGTCTCCGGCGTTGCTTTCGTCGAGGTTCGGAAGCGCCCGGCTCTCGATGACGACGGGATGCTGCTTATCGGAGGGCTCTGCGCCTTGTACCGATGACGGAATGGGAAGACCGACGCGTTTGAGGATCATCGGCAGCAAATCAGTCAGCTGGACCCAATCATCGACACGCACGCCTGCGTCGGCCCCGCCGGGCTCTTTGATCATCAGCGGAAGACGGACGACTTCCTGATAGGGAATGCCGCCATGATTGAACTGATCGTGTTCGCCGTAGAGATGCCCGTGATCGGCGGTGACGACGATCAACGCGTTGTCGTAGAGTCCTCGTTCTTTCAACCCATCGAACAATCGCCCCAAATACACGTCCATGTAGAAGATTTCCGAATCATACAGCCCCAGGATCTGATCGAGCTTGAGTTTCGATCGCTTGGCTGGCGGCGGAAGCGGGCCGGTTTGAAACATCCGCTCGAACCCAGGCGGCGGTACGAGCGGTGCGTGCGCATCGAAGTAGTTCAGAAACAAGAACCGCGGTTGACGGCCCGTCGACTCCAGCCAATCGAGCGCAGAACGAGTGACATCGGGCGCGGTTCGTTTCTCCAGCGTCGTCAGGCCTCCATCGTCGTAGAAGTCGAATCCCTGGCTGAGCCCAAATGTCTTCATCAGCCAGGGACCGGCGATCACCGCGCCCGTTGCGTAGCCGGCATCCTTGAGCAATGAAGCCAGCGTCTGTTCGTTCTGAGCCATTGGCCGGATGCGGTACTTGTCCCAGCGATCCGGCAACGACACGCCCTCTTCGCCGGTGTCGTTCAAAGCATCGCCTAGACCCAACGGGCCTTCCGGATCGAAACGGGCACCATGGCTGGCGGTGAAGCGGCCGGTAAACAACGAAGCATGTGTGGGAAGAGTCCACGTGCCGGTTGAGATGGCGCGATCGTATACCCGGCAGTCTTCTGCCAGCCGATCCAGGTGACGTGATGTGGGACGTTGGTAGCCATAACAGCCGAGGTGATCCGCACGTGTGGTGTCGAGCGTGATCAGCAAGATAGTCGGGACGTCGGACTTTTCCGCAGGTGTTCGGCTACCGCCGAATTGACCGCAGCCCACGCTTCCAACAGCCGAACCGAGCCCAGCTAACGCGCAGCCGCCTCTCAACCCGCGGCGCAACAAGTCTCGGCGGCTAATCACCGGCTGAAGCGCGGAATCTGATTTCACTTCTGGAACGTGACCGGTATCCGCCATAACCAGTAAGAATATCAGATGCAAGAAATCGAAGCGAACGGCGTCGAAGGCCGCCCGTCAGTGGTGACGGGCGGCCTCTTTCGGCTCATGACGTGAAGCCTTGCGGACTACCGACCGAAGTTTGCGGCGCGGGAGTTGTTCCTCTCCTGGGATTCACGGATCAGGTTTGCCGGATCGGCCGAGGCGACCACCGTGACGCCGGTCAACAGAGCAGCTTCGACCGTTGCGGTTGTGCTTCGACCAGCCGCGATCGAAGGCAGCTGCAAGGTGATGCCTCGAATCGTTGCTCCATCCGTTCGGCGAGTGACCCTCACCCGCAATTGGGGCGAGTTGGCCGTTCGCGTGCCGTTGTTACTGACCCGGATCATGAAGCCCCGTTGCGTTACCGATATGCGACCAACATCAAGGTCGGGCAGGGCGGGAGCGCTCTCGCCGAGCAACATGCGGCGGGTGTTGTTCCATTCGTTCTTTTCGCCGATTCGGGCAAACGGATCGACTGCCGCCAACACGCGGACGTTTTCCAATTCCAGCCCACGGAATCGAAAGACCTGCGTCTGGTTGACCTGCAAGCTGCCGAGTTGGGCGGTTCGACCGTTGATACGGGCACCGTCTGATCGGCGGTTAATCTCGATTCGGACTTCGGTGCCCTGAGACACGGCGTTGCCGACGTTGCCGACGAGCAGCCTGAGTCCATCGCCCACCTTGGAAAGCGACAAAACGGTCAAGTCTGGCTTGGCGGTGGTGCTGGGGCCGGTCGGCGTGATGGTGCCGCTGCCGAACCGCGTCGAACGTTGGTTTCGTTCGGATTGAGCGGCCTGGGCGGTGATCCTCTCTTGATTCCTACCTGAGGGTAGCTGCCTCAATCGTGATTGGGCTTGAAGCGAACTGGCAGAAACAGCGGCTACCAAAGCCGCCAACATGGTTATTCTTAAACTGAGCATCGTTCTCTCCTGCAGTCGGCTGGGCCGATTTTGTGTGAATGCTGGCTTTGCAGCGGAAACAGTTACTCCTCTGGACCGCTAAGCGTGTTTCCGCTGCATCTGTTACACACAATCTGTCGCCGAGCAGACCAGTACTTTTCGCGTGAACACGGCTGGCAGCCGGCACAGCAGACAAAGAGGCCGGTTGCTCACGAACCGTTGCTACGACGGAGCGTCCTGCTGCTCAGCCCGAAGTCGACGAGACCGCTTGGGCCGGCGGCGCGCCGGTGGCAATCGCTGCACCAGCGCAAGTACTCTGCCGCCGAATCGACGGTAGCGCCGCGTCCCTTGCCGCACTACTGACGGTGCGCGATATCGACGCGGGCCGTGAGCCACTCGACAATCAATTCGTGATATCCCGGGGCCAGACGCGGCCAGTCCCATGGTGCGTCTTCGCCTTGGAACAAGGAGATTCCGTGACCCGCGTTGGGAAAGATCTTCAGTGTCACGTCGGGATTGCCACCCTGTTGCAGAACTCCGCCGATGATCTCGCGGCTCTTCTGAGCCGGGACGTGGGCATCCAGTTCACCCCACATCGCCAGCACTGGCGTCTTGACCTCACCCCACACGCTGGCTGGTTCAACGAGCATGTAATCCCGCTTCCACACGGCGTCTCCAGGCTCAAGCGGCGGCAGCGGTAGTGCAGCATCTTGGAACCAAGGCTCGTTGTCGAATTCCTTTCGTGCCGCCAACAGTCGTTGCTCGACCTTCTGTCGATCCTTCCCGGTGCGCCAGAAGTGGTCGTAGCTGCGACGTACCGCCATGACGCGGCTGACCTGATCAGCCGGTACACCTCTGCGGCGCAGCAGATTCTCTATAGAAAAGTTGTTCTGTTCCTGGGGTGTGATACCGGCGGCAGACCCGACCAACACGAACGCAACATCGCTCTCAATGGAGGCCGCCAAAGGAGAGATCCACCCACCCTGACTCATGCCTCCGACGCCGATTTGTTTGGCGTTGATGTCTGGCCGCTTGGCGAGAGCGCGAACGGCGAATGCGGAATCTTCGGCGAGTTGTCGCAGCGTCGTGCTCCGCCAGTCGCCGCCGGAGTCGCCGACTCCCCGCTTGTCGTAGATCAATGCGGCGATTCCGTGTTGGGCCACCAGATGCGCGCGGCCGGCGTATGAGATCGTCTTTCGAGTTTGCGGACCTGAGCCGTGTGTCCAGACGATGGCAGGATGCGGCCCCGCGCCGACCGGTTTGATTAGCGTACCAGCGAGTTCGACGTCGCCGTTGTGAAACCGGATCTCCTCGGTCACAACATCAGGCTTCGACGATCTGGAACGATGTAACGTAAACTCCGCCTCCACCCGACGGTCTCGAAAGTTTCGTCCCCTTGCCGTGAAGGTCCCGGAGATGGACTCGTCGGTCATGCGCCCACGAAACGTCACCAGGCTGTCGCGCAAGATTCCGCGTAACACCACGTCATTGCCGTCGCGAGTGACGCGCATGTGCCGAGCATACACCCCGTAGTCCCGGAAATCCGCAATTGCTCGCAAGGCGTCGCCGCGCGGTAGGATGCGAACGCGTACGTTCCAGAGCCGCCCGTCTCGGTCGCAATGACCCACCCAACGGGTCTCTTGGGCGTGTAGTGCCGAAACGCAACACACGGCGATGCCCAGGACGGTCGCGTAGGTTAGCCATGCTCGCATTGCAGATCTCCGGTGTCGAATTCGCGATGGCTTCAGCAAGCTACCAGGCTGCACGGGAAATATCGGCCTATGCGGCCACATTCGCCACTCGTCTCATTGGGCTTCGAAATTGGCGACGAAATCTTGGCCGGTTTCAGCGCGTTCTACGGTTTGACGTAGCCAGTCTAGCGTAGACCTGTCGACCTGACGTCGGGACATCACGCCAGCGCAGACGATGGCTCGCCCTTGAGCGTTTGCGTGCCGTCTTGGGTGGTGGCTGAGAGTTCGTGCCGAGCGAATTTGCTCTGCATTTGTTACACAGAATCAAGCCGATGCTCATCGTTTCTATGTTGCTCATTGACTTCGTCGACCATGTGCTAGCTGGGAGCGACCATTCGTAGGAGAGTGGTGTCTGCAGAGGCTGAGCCTATTGAATGCCGTTCAGTTTCAGGTCTCGAGTCAGCGGAGCTGCACCCGACATGCTGCGTGCTGGAACCTTTGTGTACAAGCCGCCTGGAGAGCGACACTCGAATCACTTTCGGCATACCGGTGCCAAGTGCCTGCTGATTGAATTCGAACCATCCCGGTTCGCACATTTGCACGACGCTCTGCAATGGCTCGATAGCCCACGGCATTTCCGTGATGAGAAACTATTGAGCTCCGGCCGCTGTTTGAAGCGCGAGCTGTCCGGTAGTGATCCTTCGTTCGGCCTGTCGGTCGAAGCGCGCACGTTGGATCTACTCTTGGACGGATCGCGCCGCTTTGAAAGTTCCACTCAGGTTCGATTGCCAAGTTGGATCGACCGGGTCGAGGACTATCTGAGGGCCAATTTCGGGCAACCCTTGGCCTTGGATGACGTGGCGCGCGAGGCCGGCGTGCACCCTGCGCATCTGGCCCGCGTCTTTCGCTCGCACTACGGTTGCACCATCTCGGATTTCATTCGCCAATTGCGCGTGGAATGCGCCGCCGACCGGCTCATCAATTTCGGCGAGCCCTTGGCCAAGATTGCCATGGATTGCGGTTTCGCCGACCAAAGCCATTTCGGCCGCGTCTTCAAAACGGCGATGCACGCTACGCCGCTGCAATACCGACGCGCGCGGGGATCGCGCTAATCTGGTTCCAAGCGCTCGATCCGTTCTAAGTCCGATCGTGACGGTCGCCTATCTTCTCAACCGCCCGTTGAGTTACTGATCGAAAGGGGCGTGAGACGATACCCAAGCGTGGAGTTTGGCAGTTTGATGCACTGCAGTGGCGCGGGGAGACGGCCTTCGGTCAGAGTCTGCATGGCACTACTCCGGCTCTCGCTGGTGGGGTTCGGCTGCACAAATTCGTATGCACACGAGCCGTCGAATTCAGATTCCGCCAGCTGGACATCCGAGGCAACTGGCTACAAGTCTGGAGGATTCGGATGGGAGACAGTTTCATTCGATGTTGATCTGGATTTCTATCCGAGCCTGGGCCGCATCGATGCTGTAGGCAGACTTCAGCTACGCTTAGACTGGCCAAAGTCCAGCGGGCCAAATCTAAGATTGGCTCAAAACGGGATGGCGTTTGAGGCCATCAAACCACCTGCAGGGGCGAGCGGCGGCATCCACTGGGAGCGACACGAAGCCAGCGTTCGATTCCCTCAGAAGCTCTCCAGGGGTGCCGAGATCCATGTCGAAGTTCGGTATCGCAATCTCGCGCCGTCTCTTCCGAAGCAGCAAGTGGCGATCAAGCGCTTAGTCGTTTCCGAGAAGGGGGCGTTCGCAAGCTGGATCTACGGCTGGTATCCCTTCTGCCGAACACTTCCGAACAACTCGCGCAGCAGAATGGCCAGCGGGACAACCCGCATCACGGTGCCGGCTGATTGGCGCAGCATGGCTAACGGGCGACTGATCAGCGCGCAGAGCGCCAGCGCGCGCCGAACTGAGACCTGGCACACCGAGAAAAAGGCCGGGCGTGGATTCGTCGCCGGACCGTATACGGTGACTACTCATCAGGTTGGTGACATCGCAGTCAACGTCCTCGTCTCGAAGCGGCGGGGCCACCTGGCGCCCGTCTTCGCCGCATCGTTAGCCGCTATGGTGGAGACATTGGAACACCGCTTAGGGCATTATCCGTTCGAGTCCTATGGCATTGCCGAGATCGCCGACGAATTGACGGCATGGACATGGTCCGGGATGTCGGAACAGGGTTACTTTCTGGCCGCTTCGCGGACGTTTGAGTCAGTGGAGGGCGTTAACGTTCCCCTCTTTGGTCACGAACTAGGCCATAGTTGGTGGGGCAACCACGTCTTCAGCGCGAATCCTGGCGGCGCCGTGATTTCGGAGGGTCTCGCGCAGTACTGTGCCGTGCTGGTCATTGAGGACATCGAGGGCAAACCTGCGGCCAAGAAGTTCATGGAGTTTTCACGTTCCGGGTATGCGCTCGATCAGTGTGCTAAGGGTTATTTCGAGTACTGGCGTGACGGAAAGGATTCTCGACTTCTCTCAAAGCAGCCGTCCATCTTCATTGTGAGATCCAAGGGGCACTGGATCCTGCACATGCTGCGACGCCGCGTGGGCGACGAACACTTCTTCACGACGTTGCAGCGAGTGGCGCAGAAGTACGCTCTCGAACGCCTCGACCTGCCTCGCCTCTGCCATGAATTCGCGCAGGGCGCCCCACCAGATGCGAAACTCGACGAATTCTTCCAGCAATGGCTCAAGCGGTCCGGCGCCCCCGTGCTTGACGTCAGCTGGTCACCGGCCCACCACGGCCCTGAAGACGAGGTGGTTGTCCACATTCGACAGCAAACCGAGACTCCGTATCACCTCTTCCTCGACATCCGTGTCGATGGGGACGCTGGAAGCTGCACGCAACGCGTTGAGCTCGTCGATACGAATCACTCTTTTTCGCTGCGATCAATGGGCAAACCAACAGACGTAATACTGGATCCAGAGCGCGATCTGCTGATCTGGAGACCCGAGTACCTGGATGCCGCGGAACTACCCAACCTGGATTTGTGAGTAGTTGCAACTTCACCGAACAGAGGAGTCAACGCATGAGACCCGATCAAAGAAACCGACGCCCCTTCACGTATGCACTGCTTTTTGCCATCGTGGCGACTGCGATTCACGGGACCGATTCGGCCGCTCAGGACACAGCAACAACGCCGGACAAAGCACGCGAAGGGATTAAGTTATATCGTCTCGACGATGATGGCCTCGCGTTACAGGGCTACAGTCCGGTCTCGTATTTTGACAAGAAGACGGCCGAGAAGGGGAATCCCGAGTTCGCGGTGACCCATCAAGGCATTACGTATCACCTGACTGACACCGCGCAGGTCGAAAAGTTCAACGCAGATCCAGACAAGTATGAGCCTGCCCACGGCGGCTGGTGTTCTCTGGCGATGTGCGGTAAAGCGGGAAATCGCGTGAGTGCGAATCCGGAGTCGTTCAAGATCGTCGATGATAAGCTGCTCTTGTTTTTCCATGGGCAATACCAAGGCAGAATCGTTGATGGTTTGGACAATTGGAACAAGTCTAGATCCAAAGAAGAGGTGAGGGTTCGCAGGGCCGATAGCAATTGGAAGAAAATCACGTCTGGTAAGAAACGCTCCAAAGTCATGAATTTTTGACTTCGAAGAAGCCGCCTACCGCCGTTTGCGGATTGTCGCCCAAAGCTCCGCACTACAAGTCGTCAAGTTCGACTGCGGAATCTCCGACCCTGCTTGAAGGGCGTCAGAGCTCACGGCAGCCATCTTCGCTGCTCCTCTAGAGTTGATGCCGCTGATCTCGGCCACTATTTCCGCCGCATCTGTTGCACAGAGTCTGCGGACTGAGGAGAGCGCAAGGATTATTGGCGGAACGGTTGACCAGTGAACACAACGCACTGGTCGCCGCACAGCAAGGCCAGATTACCCAACCCATGCTTCTGGGTTTTCGTCGCAGCGAATGCGGGGTTTTCCGATTGACGATCAAATCCGCGCCAGCTTGAATAGGGTGACCGAAGGAGACCGATTGCCCGAACGGAGTCCACAGCAACCTTCTGCTCGAACTGACTCCGGACATGTTCAAATTCTCGCAAGTCTCCCCGACGCGGGCTGAGGCCGTCGTCGAAGAAATCACGGTCGGTACCGAGCCGCACCGGCGTTTCTATCTCCTGCTGATCGCTTCGACGATGATCGCCTGCTTCGGCCTGGCGGCCAACAGTCCCGCAGTCATCATCGGCGCGATGCTTGTCTCACCGCTGATGATGCCGATCTTCGGCATCGCGTTGGGCATGTTGCTCGGCGATCTGAAGTTGCTCGGCAAAGCAATCTTCGCTGAATTCGGAGGAGCGTTGCTCGCAGTTGGTTCGGCATACCTCGTCGGCCTCATCCCCTGGACGGCAGGTGAGGCCACTGCCGAGATGCTGGCAAGGACTCAACCGAATCTGATCGACTTGCTGGTAGCCGTCTTCGCCGGGTTCGCGGGCGCATATGCCCTCGTCGACGAGCGGATCAGTCCCGCTCTGCCTGGAGTCGCCATTGCCACTGCAATCGTTCCGCCGCTTGCGACGTGCGGCATGTGCCTTTCGTTGGGAGCGTGGTCCGGTGCCGGTGGCGCATTGCTATTGTTCTTAGCTAACCTGGTGTCGATTCTGATCGTTGCTCTGTTGACGTTCAGTTTGACGGGGCTGGTGCGGCCAACTCACGCCGGGACTTGGCGGGCGTACGTGCGACGGTATGGTGCTGCGGTGGCTGCGTTCGTCGTGCTCGTGCTGATTCTCACGAACTCCCTCCTGCGCATTATGGAGTGGAGATTCATCGAACGAAGCATCCAACAGACGCTGGTGACCGAATTCGCCGAAGACCATGCAACAGAACTCGAAGAATTCGTCCACAATACGAGCCGCGGGCGGACTGAGATCTTGACGATTGTTCGGTCCCCGCGAATTCTGAAATCAGGCCGTGCCGCTGAGATTCAGGATGCATTAGAAGATTCGCTCGGCACACCGGTCGACCTGGTCGTGCGGACGATCCTTTCTAAAGACGTAACGCCGCCAGGTTCGAACCTCTCCGCCACAGCACCGAACCTCAATGGCGGCTTCTTGACCGATCGAGCGGTCGGTGTCGAAGCTAAAGAAGCATCAGCCGAACAGATCATCCGACAGCACTTCGACAACGAACCCGGGTTCGAACTGACGAACGTTGACTTTGGTCAGGCCGGAAGGGGCGAGGGCTTGGTGCTGGCATACGTCAACACGATTCGCAGACTAGGACAAAGTGAGCTCCTCGAGTTGGAAAACAGACTTCGCGATCGGTTTGAAGACCCCGCGCTCAGGTTATTCCTGCGGGTGAACTCGGCCCAACTGGAATTCAGCGAAGGCACCGTCCTGGTCGAGTGGACGAGCTGGCGGGATGCCAGCGAGTCGGAGATCCTTCAACTTCCTGAAAGCGAGCGCGTAATCCGCGCCACGATCGCCGACATGCTGGATGTTCTCCCCATTCACGTACACTTCAATTTCGAGGACGGTGTACAGCGAGTCTTGGTCGAAGTCGCGGGGCCGAATCCAGTGTCGCCAGAAGACGCCGACATGGTTCAATCGCGCCTCAGCAAAGAGCTGGGATCGCCAATCGAAGTCAACCTGTGGTACCGCAGCGAATTCGTCGTGAACACTGAGGGTTACACAACGTATGAGAAGCTGACGACGGCGGGCCTCGGAGAACGCAGCGACCGCCTGCGCGAAACCTTCCAGTCGGTCGTCACAAATCGCCCCGAATAGTCTCTCGCGCAGTCCGAGAACCCTTCTTGCTCAAATCTGACAAACGCCACACAACCATGCCAACGCTCCGCACCAACCGCCTTGGCCGGCTGATGCCGCTCGCACTCGCCTGCGGCTTGTTACATCCCGGTTTGGCGGCAGCACAGTCAGATGTGGAGCTCGATGCGGCAGACACATCGAGCCCGAGAGCCACGCTCAGAAGCTTCATCGACGCCTGCAACGAGCTTTATCACCTCGTCAATGTTCAACAGTACCTCGATACCGAAGATCCGCACAATCTGGCGACTGCCACTCGGATTCTGGATTGTATCGACACAAGTGAACTTCCAGAGTTTGCGCGCGAGCAACGCGCCGGCGAGGTCGCGGTCTGCCTGAAGGAGATTCTGGATCGCAGTCAGCTCCCACCCTGGGAGGCGATTCCCGACGTGGCCACGATTGAGGCCTCAGGTGGATTCGAGAACTTCTCTCGCTGGCGGATCCCGGGCACTCGAATCACGATCGCGCGCATCGAAGAAGGTCCGCAGAAACACGAGTATCTGTTTTCGACCGGAACGGTGGATCGGGCGGTCGATTATTTCGGCGACGTGAAAGTCAGACCCTATCGCACCGACGGCCCGGAAGTCTCACCCGGCTTTTACAAGTGGTATATGTCGATGCCGCGCCACGCGTTTATCGCGGGTGCGGTGCAGTGGCTCCCCGACTGGATACGCTTCGGCCGTACGTTCGGCCTGGCCAACTGGAAGTGGCCAGGGCTGCTCGCCGCGCTGGTCGTCGCATTGGCGCTCATGTTGGCGATCTACTTCGCGTATTTCACTCTCGTCAACCGAGTCTACGGCAAGCGGGTGTTTGCATATTGTTTGACGATCGTCCTACCTATCATCGCGATGCTGATCCCGTTCCTCTTCGAACATGTTGCCGACCACTACTTGGTAATTCGCGGTGATGCTCTGTACGTGGTCAGTTTTTGTGCCAACGCGACAGCCATATTGGCGGCGCTCTTCGTCGTATTCGCGGCCGGTAACCGGATTGCCGAAGGGATTATCGCCTCCCCGCGAATTAATCCGCTGGGGCTCAACGCGCAATTGATCCGCATCGGATCCAAGTTACTCAGCGTGGCCCTGGCCGTCGTTGTGTTCTTGATCGGGGGACAGTACCTCGGCATCCCCGTGGCGACCCTACTGGCCAGTGCCGGAATCGGCGGTGTGGCGCTGGCGCTGGGTGCACAGGACACGCTGAAGACGTTGTTCGGAACGTTGATGCTCATGGCCGACAGGCCGTTTCGCGTTGGAGACCGCATCATCTTCAAGGACTACGACGGCGTGGTCGAAGACATCGGGCTGCGGTCCACACGGATTCGACTGCTCTCAAGCCACCAAGTGACGGTTCCCAACGACGAACTATCCCGCAGCGACATTGAAAACGTTGCCCGCCGCAAGTGCATCCGCCGCGTTGCCGACATTCGCATTCCGCTCGACACGCCCTACGAAAAAGTCCAAGCAGCGGTGGACATTGTTCGTAAACAACTCGACAACCACGAAGGGATGGACCCGGACTATCCGCCACGGGTGTTCTTTCTGGATTTTGTTCCCGATGCCTTTACGATTCGCGTGATCTACTGGTATCACCCACCCAACTATTGGGACTATCTTGCCTTCAGCGAGAAGTTCAACTTCGCGATCTTTCGCGCGTTCGCCGAACAGGAGATCCAATTCTCGCTACCGCAACGGGTCTCGCATACGTCCCTTGCGAGCAAGGAAACGCCGATCGACGTCCGAATGGTCAGCGGCGCAGACGATCAAACCGATTATGAGACGTCGGCAGTCCGCCCCAGGTAGCGCGTTGCGCCCGATCGCCACTGCACGCACCGTCGATGACCGTCGCGTTTGGCGTACGCCTCTGGAGTGTGGCTACTCAGCGCGGCCATCTTCTTCGCTCCACTTCCAGCGGCATTCGTAGCGGTGGTCGGCCCGGGGATTGATGAGTTGAAACGTGGCGATGGCGCCCAGCGGCAGCTCCACTGTTGTGTCGGGAACGACGGTCTTGGCCAACTCAGGCTTGCCGACCGGAAAACCGCTAATCTCGAAGTAGTCGTAACTTCGGCCGGTCGGTAACAGCATCCAGATCTGGGCCAACCCCGTATCATGGGGAATCGTGAATTGAAACATCCCCTGGTCTGCCGTGAGTTCAGCCATCTCAGAGGCCACCACCGCCTCCGTCACGATCTCGGTACTTCCGCCGATCGGCACGTGACTGAGATCCAACTCGGCCTGCCATAAGTAGGTGCCGTCGCTATTGCGCATACGTGTCACCTTCGGCTCGAGGCTTTCGCTCTTGATTGAGAACAGCAGTTCGTCGTCCCGTGTCGACAGTTGGAATCTGAGGTGGGTGTTTTGACTGCCTGCTTCGGTCCTCCGCGCGCGGACCCGGGCATAACTCGTTGGCGCAGCCTGTGCGTTCGTCGGGTCCGCCCAACCTCGCAGATCAAAGACTCTGGTGTCTGAAATGATCTCAAAGCCGGCAAAGTCCGGCTTCTCGATGGTCTCCGCCTCTTCGTAGGGCGCTGCAGCCACCGTTTGAGTCGGGCCGCTTTCGAGCAAGTCCAGGATCTTGCGGTACAGCGGGCTCGTCTCCGCAATGGCCGAGAGGACCATACTCTGCCGCTGGGCGCGCTCGTTCATCTGGTAGAGAGTGTACGGCAAGAAGAGGAGCAGGGCAGCCAGCAACGGAATCCACACATACGTCGCCCAATCGCGCACATCGAACAGGGTGCTCCAGATCCGCCGCGTCGAGGAATTCCTAAGGCGCAGGGCCGTTGACATCGCTTCGCTCTCGTCGTTGAGAGCACCGGGCCCCCGTTTTGAGTCGCCTTCGTCACGTTGCTTTTGAAACGGGTCCCAGGCTGCGCCGATGGGCATCTCGGTTCCGAAGAAATCGGCCTGTGCCTGACATGCTTTTCGCGCAATGCAATAGCCGTGCTGCACCAGCGCAGAGATCTCCAGGTCCGAAAACCGGTCCAGATCGGTTCGAATGCGGGCCACCTGCCTCTGAATCTCTGGATGGGGAGCGAACCGATCCTGAGAAGGTTGAACGATATCAGTCATGGGGAAGAACAGCACGCCCGGCGAGTTCTCGAACGCTTCGAGTTCGAGCTGCCAAACTCGATCCATGAGGATGTCGGTGGCGCGCATGGCCGTGCGAATCAGTCCGCCGGCACGGCGGTCCGGCGTCACCTTGAAGGGCGCTCCCGCGTCGCTGACCAGCACACCGTCGAACCCGTCCTGGCTACTCTTCAGGCATGGCTTGCCGATCGCCTGCCGCAAGGTCGATTCGATGATCTGCCGATTTAACCACAGACGATCGCTCAGGTCGGGTTCGCGGCTCGAGGAGTTCATGTAGTGCAGCGCCGACTGTGCGGTTGGATCGGCCAGCTCCAGGTTTTGGAAGCTTGCATCACGAAACAGGTTCTCTGACCGGATGATTTCCCAGAGTCCCTTGACGATGGCCTCCGCTGCAGCGCCTTGAGGTCCGGAATCATCAGTCAGGCGACAGTCTCGAGGAAGCAGGTCCCACAAGCGACGTATCGGCGTGTCTTCAGGCAGATTCTGCGCGGACATCAAGAGCGAAGTTGCCGCTTCGAATTCCAGAAAGTCCTCCCGGCTCAGCGGCGTCGCATCCTTCATCCAGGACTGCTCGATGTAGCGAAACACGCGCAGCCCCAAATTGTCGAAGACGCCTCCGTCGGTAAACGACTGACGAGTGAATTCCGTGTCGTCAGCTCCCACGTCCCAGCCGCTGAGTTCCAGAGGCGGAAATCCACCTGGAAACGCCGACGAGGCGGCGACCGCCATCGGGACCGTCGCCAGGCCCAGATGAACTCTTTCAAAGCGATCTCGCCGTCCTGCCGACCGCCGCTGCCGGAGCAGGCCATCCCGGTTGAACGAACAGAGTCGGCCCTCGCTGACGTTGGTGGCCAGGATGTGCAGCCGAGGCCGCACCGGCAATTCGAACAGGCAGGTCTTGCCGAAAAGAAACTTCTCGTAATGTTGCTCCAGCAGCCCGGGCCGTGTGAGCTGGCGCTTGGCGCGCAGCTGCAGCAGTCGTCGGATGGAATTGACCGACGATGTGAACGCGAAGCGGCGCACGATGCGGTTGCGCACGTCCATCTGCACAAACCGGACAATCTCATCAGCGGCTTGCTCAAACTCGACGTCAGAACCGCAGTACCGGTCCCAGTTCAACGTGAGGTGCGCGCCCAGAACACTGCCGCCGGAGACAGTCCCGATGTGCGTGACCTTCGACAGAATCCCCGCGTCGCGAAGAAACCGCACTACGCCCAGGTGATAGAGCGTGGCACGGAATCCGCCGCCGGACAGTGCCAAACCCAAATGATGCATTGCGACTCTCTGGTCGAAGTTTCACCAACGAGCCGCCTTGCCGACGAACTTAGCCCTTCCACTTCAATACTACCGGCCGGACCGGGCGCTGCCAAATCACGCAACCCGGCAGTCAACCACCGGCACGTGTGACTTCCTGTGAACCACTGGACATCAAGGCAGGGCGACGACGGCTTCGCCTTTGAGCGTTTGCGTGCCCTGCTGGGTCGTGGCCGAGAGTTCGAGGCGGACACGTTTTTCGCCGTCGACTTCAGTCTTCTCGAGCACCTTGCCCGTGCACGTCACGATATCGTGTACGTGCGTGATGGCAGCGAAGCGGACGCCCATGTTGCGGATCGCCGTCTGCGGCACCCAGTTGGTCAGCAAGCGGCCCATGTAGGCCATCGACAGCATGCCGTGCGCGAACACATCGTCGTAGCCGGCCGCTTTGGCGAAATCGGTATCGACGTGAATCGGGTTGTGGTCGCCCGAAGCTCCGCAGTACAAGGCGAGCGTGTGCCGCGAAATCGGTGCGGATTGGAATGGGGGAATTTCCGCCCCTGCTTGAAGAGAGTCATAGGTCACGGCTGCCATCTTCGCTGCTCCTTATCCGTTGCGGACCACGGTGATGCCGCGGATCTCGGCCACCAACTCGTCGTTTTGATTGGTCACAGTCGTGTCGGTGACTAAGAACTCCAGCGCCCCGCCCTTCTTCTCGTAGATGTCGGAGATCTTCGCCCGGTAGGTCAGTTCGTCGCCGGCACAGATTGGGGCGTGATACTCGAAGTGCTGTTCGCCGTGCAGCACTTTGCCCAGATCGATCCCCAGCGCTTTGTAGCGCGCAAACGGGTCGGCCACGTCCATGGTGCCCAGGCAATGCACGAAGGTCGGCGGAGCAGTGATGCCCCGGTATCCGGCTGCCTTGGCGGCAGCTTCGTCGGTGTAGATGGGATCGGTCTCGCCGATGGCCTTTGCAAAGAGTCGAATGCGGCCCGCTTCAGCCGTCACACTCCGCGGCGGACTCTCCGATCCGATATGTTTTCGATCGATCATGGTGCTCTCTATGCGGCTCCCACGTTGGTTCAACTGTTTTCATTCTGCAGCCGGGCGTCGCGGCGTGCCAAGGCACTGGCGAAGTGTTCCGCGTCGTACATGTCGCGAATCTCGTCGATGCGGGCCGCAACCTGCTCGATCGTCAGTTGGCTGGCGTCTTTCAATACGATGCCCTGGTTGGCGACCATCTGGGCCATGCCGAACTGCCCGCCGCCGGCCATGTAGATTCCACCCGTCTCAGTGTTTTGTTCGCTGACGAGGTAGGCCACCATCACCGAGACGAAATGCGGGTCGTAGGCCTGCATCGTGTCTTCGTCCATGATGGTACCCAACAGCCGGGAAGCGGCGACCGGCGAAATGGTGTTCACCAGGATGCCGTACTTTTCGACCTCGAGCTTCAACGCGAGCATCAGGCCCACAATGCCCATCTTCGCCGCCGAGTAGTTCGTCTGCCCGAAGTTGCCGAACAGTCCTGCACCCGATGAAGTGAACACGATGCGGCCATAGGCATTCTCGCGCATGCGGGGGACTGCGGCGCGGGCCACGTACCATGTGCCGTTGAGGTGGACCTGAATCACGCGGGCGTATTCTTCGTCGGTCATCTTGGCGATGGTGCGATCGCGGAGGATGCCGGCGTTGCAGATGCAGATGTCGAGCTTGCCGAATGCATCGACGGCTGCCCGCACGATTGCCTCGCCGCCGTTCCACGTGTCGACCGAATCGTAATTGGCGACCGCTTCACCGCCGGCCGAGTTGATTTCTTCGACGACCTGATCGGCCATCGAAATCCCGGCCCCGGTTCCGTCCGGGTTTCCACCGAGGTCGTTGACAACCACTTTGGCGCCGCGCTGGGCCAACAACAGCGCGTGCGCCCGTCCCAGTCCTCCCCCTGCGCCGGTCACGACAGCCACGCGGCCGTCAAATCGCACGTCGTCCATTGTCGCCTCTCGATGTGGGTCTTCAGTTCTGCCGGACGTCGAGACAGACAATTTCGCGGTCGTCTCGCAAGTAGAGCAGTCCATTGGCCAGCGACGGCGCTTGGCGCGTCGGTTCGAGCACCTGCTGGCGGCCCAGCTCCTCATATCCGTCTGGTGTGGCCCTCACGACGACGACCTCTCCGTCCATGGTGCTCACGAATAGCTTCCCGTCGGCGGCAATCAGGTTGCCCTTGCCGAAGCGCTGTTGCTGCCACACTTGTTTGCCTGTCGCGGCTTCGACGCAGGTCAGATGCGTGACCGGACCGGCACTGCCGACGTTATCGAGACCGTAGAGGTATCCGTCGCGTAGAATCGACGTCTGCCATTCGTTGCGCATCACGCTACGCGGTCCCTGCGACTCCCACACTTTCTCGATTTCAAAACCGTCGCCCGACGGCTCGAGCGACAGCATCACGCAACCGTGGTTCTCGCCGGCCGATAGAAACAACATGCCGTCGACCACAAGTGGAACGGCAATGTTGCATTCGTAGTCGGTCTTGTAGGGATAATGCCACAGAGTGTCACCCGTCGCGGGATCGACACCGAGGGCAGCACCTCCATCGAAGACGACAATCTGCGCACGGCCGGCAAGCGTGAGCAGCACCGGCGATGAATATCCGGCCGGGTCGTCGCGGCCGGCGGTCCAGCCGACGTTGCCGGTTTTGCTGTTGAATGCGGCCAGTGTCGCCGTGCGAGCGCCGACGGTCACGATTACGTTCTCGCCGGCAACCAAGGGCGATGAGACCATGCCGTAGGCGGCCGGTTTTCCACCGAATTCTTCGACGGTGTTCCTGCTCCAGGCGATCGACCCGTCTTCAGCCGAGAGCGCTGCAAGAATTCCCTCTCCGCTGAGTGCATAGAGCTGCTTGCCAGCTACCGTTGGCGTCGCGCGGGGACCGTCACCCATCTGGTTTTCGTAGGCGCGCGCGATGGGTGTTTCCCAACGTGCCCCGCCGTCGGCAGCGGTGAGAGCAACGACGGTCTGTTTGCCGCCGCGTTCCACCAGTGTGTACAGCGTGCCATCTGAGATGGCCAAACCAGACACGCCGCCACCGCCGGGTGCCCGCCAGACCTCTTTCAGACCGCTCGCCGGCCAGGACTGGATCAGCCCCGTTTCGTGCGAGACGCCGTTGCGTTGCGGCCCCAGGAACTGCGGCCAATCCCCGCCCTCGGCGGTCTTCGTCGACTCTGCCACTTCTTGGGCAAGGCCCAAACAAGAGGCCGCCACCGTGCCGCACAACAGAACGATGGCGATGAACTGCGATCGCGGACTGCGGCTTAGTACAGGCATCATCTGTTTTCTCCGGGCGCACGCGCGTGGCGACTGCAAACGGACAGGGCAATCCTATCACACCGGCCACGGTTCATCATTGCGCACGTAGCGGCCGCCCTGGAACGCGCTGAAAAACTGCGCCAGCAACGGGTGCGAGATCGGCAGTCCGCTCACATCTTCCAGCAGGTTCTCAGACGCCGCGTAGGTGCAAGTGGCCGACTGGTCGACCAGCACGTGGTACCACGGCTGATCGCGGTCGGGCTGCGTTTGGTTCTTTGCGTACCACTCGTCGTCGGCTTGGCAGGCGTCGTCGCGATCGACGATCACGCCGCGATAGCCGTACCGGCGATGCTGAACCAGTTGGCCCGGTTCGAAGACGGGCCGCTGGGGATCGGAATCCGAGCCGGGGCGATTGATTGCAATCATCGTAACGGCAGTATACTTGATTCGGACCGCGAGCATGAGCCCAGCGCCAAGCACGGCCTGCCTTCCCACACAATCAGAATTTCGGAGTGCGCCATGATCGAGCCACTGCAACGAAGTTTGATCGCGCAGTTCGCCGCATCGTTGTCGATGCTCGAAGCGTGCGTTGCACACTGTCCTGATTCGGAGTGGGAACGACCGATCGGCAATTCCCCGTTTTGGCAGGTCGCCTATCACGTGCTGTTCTACATCGACCTGTATTTGTCGCCGAGCGAGGACGACTTCGAGCCGCAAGACTTCCTCCGCAAAAACTACGAGTCGCTAGGACCGACAGCGCTGCCACCACACGAAGAAGTTGTCGCCGACCTCCCTTACACCAGAGAGACTATCAGCGGCTATGTCGTGCATTGTCGGCGCAAGGCCGCAGAAGTGATCGCGGCTGAAACGCCGGATTCGTTCGTGGGCCCATCCGGTTTCTCGTGGTACTCGATTCCGCGGATCGAGTTCTACGTGAACAACATCCGGCACGCCCAACACCACACCGCGCAGTTGAGCCTGCACCTCAGAAGAGCCGCCGGTATCGAGATCGAATGGGTTGGCTCGGAATAACAGTGCTGCCAAGCGGCCGACGCCGAAGTTCGATTGCGTCGAAAGCCGCTGCCCCTCAAACACGAGCGTGCCGACGGCGCCTACTTCACCGTGAAGTTCAGCGAGTAAGTCGTCAGCTTGCGGCTGAGTTGGTCTTCGATCGTCAGCTTCATCACGTGTGGACCCAACGAGATTTGCTGAGGGATCGTCATCTTGTAGCTGTGGAAGTAGTCGCGGCGGTGGTTGCGGCAGTTATCTTCGGTGGCTTGAAACGGAGTGCTTTGCACCAAGACGCCGTCGCCCGCCCGATGAATGTCGATGGTCGAACGCAGCAGCGTGCGGAATCGGCCATCGCTGGTTGGCTCGCTCTTGAAGTTCTCAACCTCCGCATAAACCAGAACCGGCTGACCCGGCGTGAATTCGTCCTGTTGAAAGCGCTCGTAGTCGCCGTAGCTGTTGATGGTGTGGCAGAAGTTTACGTTGCGGATCTCCAGTCGCGCGCTCTCTTGAAGCCGTTGGACAGCCGTCCGCAGCTGAGCGATCGTCTGTGTGGCCCGATCGCTGGCGTCAGGCATGGCGTCGGCGTCGAAGTAGTTCGCCAGAGACCAGAACACCTGTTGCCAAAATTCCTGATCGGAGGGATGAATGTTCGGGATCGCCTCCAGCGCCCGCTCTTGCTGACCCGACATCAAGTACAGCATCCGCAGCTGCACCTGCTTGTGGATGTATTGTTGTTGCTCCTCCCTTTGCGAACCCATCGGTGTTTGAGCGGCCTCGAATGCGACGGCATCGATCATGTGGCCGAGATCGCGCTGGAAGTCCGAAGGGACCGCGTTGTAGCCGGCCGGAGCATAGGCCGACGTGAGCTGACTGCTGGTCGGTTCGGAGGGAGCGGTGGCCGGCTGTTGCGCGTCGCGCCCCGGAAAGTTCGAGACAACGGCCGAATACGCCGAACCCAACGTGCCCATCGCGGAACTCAAGACCGATGAGGGCTGCGCAGGAAGTTGCTGCGGATGTTGCCCTGGTCCGGGAGCAGGTTCCAATGGTCCGGTCGAGTTGAGGACGGCGGGGGGACTCACGGTGGAGTTGGTGGCCAACCCGGGTGTGGCCACCGTCGCACCAACAGCTTGCTGCGGAGTGAAGGCTGGTTGAGCTGGAGCTTGATTGAACGTTCCCACCGGCTGGCCGATTTGCACTGGCTGCGCATTGAAGATCGGCTGGGCCGGCTGCGGCGGATTCGCTGAGTGCCCAAATGCCGGCGCCGCCTGATGACCACTGACGTTGGGGTCTATCGTCGGGGAAGTCGGCCTCTGCAGGGGATTGGGCGCATGTGGGGGATACTGTGCCGATCCACTCGGGTTGGGCGACCCGGCGGTGGCCTGCGGTGCACCAGCCGGAGCTAGTTGCGGATTCGCGCGCGGGCCTGCGTTGACTGTTTTGACTGCTGGCGGAGATTGGGTCGTTGGTCCGGGGGTCAAGCTGTGACCACCTGCGTCAGGCTGAACCTGAGCTTGCCCAACGCCCCCGTGGGACGAGCTGTGGGCGTCGATCTGAGCGAATTCAGCTTTCTCTGATGCGATCTGTTCCAGGCTGCGGGTCATCATCCGCCGAATCTTCAGCACCTGCCGAGCCATCCCAGAGTCCACACCGGCCAGATCGTTGAGCAATTCTTCGCGCTCGTCGGGCGTGGCTTCTTTCAGTTCGTCCTCGATCAGCGCGCGGGTTTCCGGATCGAACGCGAGCAGCCGCGAATCGCCCTGCGATTGTTCGACCGACTTTTTGTCGCTGATTCGACCGGACTCGTCATAGGTGGCCCGCTTGATGGTCTCGTCAGAGTCGTTGTGCGTCGGGGTGAACGGGTTCTCGTCGCCACCCTCGGATGGCTGGGCTGCGGCCCGAAACCCATTGAGCGGCGCAAAAGTGACCAACGACCGCCCACCCGGCTTCCCGGCGCAACCGGCGGTCATGCATAGAATTAGGACTACGTTGCCAACAATGGCGGTAGTCTGTCCCATATCGCTTCCTAACAGCGACTCGACACTTCTGAAATTTGAGGTGAAGCAGCAACAGGCGGACTTGAGGTCCGGATGCTTGTGGAAAGGGCCGGAGAAAGTAGCCCATTGGCCATTTGACCTCAAGAGCAAGTCGAATACCGGCCCCCAGCCCCTCATGCGACTGATGGGCTTGCGTCCTCTGGCTTGGCGAACACTCTTCGGCTCAGACCGGCCGCCGCCAGCCACAGCATCCAGGGCGCAAACTCGATCCAGACGACCACAAAATAGAAGAACTCAGACGCCTCATAGGGCGTTCCAAACACGGGTGGCTCGCCTCGGTGGTACAGCAGCCAAAATCTGAAATAGTAGAAGAAGCACAGCCCGGACATCGCCAGCCACGCCCGTCCCCTGGCGAAAGGAATCAACGGCAGCGCCCAGACCCAATACCAGGGATTCTGGGTTGGCGAGAGAAGCCAGAACCAGGCCAACGTCAGGAACGCGGATTCCAGCAGGGTTGACGCATCGCAGTTGCGCATCAAGCGCCAACAAAGCCATGCCACCATCGCCACAAAGATGGCCGTTGTGATGGCCCGCGCCGCGAGGAACACGATCAGCGGAATCGGCTGACCGAAAGTGTCGGCCGCTTGCTCCACGCCCGCCACGCGTATCGATTCCGGCACGATGACAAACCACACCCGCGGATTCTCACCTCGTTCGCTGTCAGGGCGGAGGTTTTCGACCACAAGCAGGAACAGAAAGTCGTTCATTTCCCAGCGGCTCAGAAACTCCGTCAATCCAGCCAGCGGGTCGACGGACTCATGCTGCAGAGATGAGGCTTCGGCCAAAGACGTTTCGCTCGGCATCGGCGGTGCATCGGCCTGGGTGGCTCTCCATCGCGGAGCTGCCGGTTCGGCGAAGATCATTGGGCTGAGACAAAGCGCACTCGCGGTGATCGACGCAACACTGAACACAGCTGCGAATCGCCAACCCAAGCGGTGTATGGTGGCTGCCGCTATCGTCGGAACAAGCACGATGGGGTAGAGTTTTGCCCCCACGGCGCCTCCCAGAACGCAACCTGCCAAAACGCAGCTTGCCGAGGCAACCAACGAGGAACGGGAGCGCGCCGGTGCGTCGAACAAGGCGCGCACGGTCAACCAGATTGCCAGCGTCGCCAACGACACGGCGATCGCGTCGAGATGACCGCTGTTGGCAAACTCCTTCAACACCAGTGGGCACCACGCGTAAACCACCAGCCAGCCCGGATGAAGACGTGCGAAGCGCAGCAACAGCCACACCACCCCGATCGTCAGCACGTCGAAAAGCAGCAACACCGCCTTCATGATCGTCAGATGCGTCTGGATTGACGATTCCGGCGGCGTCGCCCACTGCGCGGCGACGAACACCAGTTGACTGACCGGTGGATAAACCGTCGGCAGTTCGGCGAAGTGCACTCGGATCAAGATCTCACGGACGACCGTCGAATCGTCTCTAAGATTGACGAGTCGCCTCAGATCATCCGGCAAACTCTCGAACTGGTTGGCGTCAAGGACCGTTGCGGGACTGTAACGAAACGGGTTGACCCCCTGCGCCGTGACTTGGGCATCCCACAGGTAGCGATAGATGTCGGTTTCCTGAATGGGAACCGACCCGACCAAGATACCGCGAAACAAGATGGCCCCGGCAACGATCGTCGCGTGCAGCCGCCAGTCTGCCGGGCAACGCACAGCGAAACGCAATCCCAGCAGATGCAGAACGAAGCAGACGCCAAACAGACACAGCACCAACAGAAGCGGACGCTGGGCATGACCCTGGGCAAACACAAATGAACCGCTGAGCCAGGCAATCCAAGCATAGATTGCCGCTTGCAGGCCGGCGGTCACGAGCAAACCTGCCAGCCGCCTGCGCGCGGCGTCGACCTCGGCAGCGTCCGTTTTCAGCGGGTCGTGTTGTTCTGAAGCGGCTTTCGTAACCAGCTCTTCCAACGATACTTGCCGATGGTGTACAGAATCTTGTATCCCGCCTTGATGGTCCCGCTGACGGTTCCGCTGATTTTGCTGATACCGATCCGCCGGCGGTAGGCCACGGGGACCTCTTTTGTCCGCAGACCAGCTTGGACGGACTTGATCTGCATTTCGACCGTCCAGCCGAAGTTACGATCCTCCATGCCCAGCCCGCGCAGTGCGTCAACGCGTATTGCGCGAAAAGGGCCCAGGTCGGTGTAACTCACGCCCCAGAACAACCTCATCAAAAAGCAGGCCAGCTTGTTGCCGTAAACGCTCTGCGGCGGCATGGCCCCCGGCTCGCGCTCCCCTCCGATTCTGGTGCCGAGCACGAAGTCGCAGCGATCCTTCAGAATGGGTTCCACAAGCCTTGTCAGCTGATCGGGGTGATCGCTGTAATCCCCATCGAGAAATACGATGATGCCAGGCTTTGCGGCCCGATCGTCGAACCAGCTGTAGGCGGCGGCAATCCCGGCCAGACAAGCCGAACCGTAGCCTCGCCGATCTTCTCGAACGACGTGGGCACCATGCGCCCGCGCCACCGCTGCAGTCGAGTCGCACGACGCATTGTCGACCACGATGACGCAACCGACGTCGGGCAGATCGCGCAGCACCAACGGCAGCGAGGCTTCTTCGTTGTAAGCGGGAATGATCACCGCCACATCACTCAAATCGCAGGCCTGCGTCGCCTCTCCAAGTGACGCTTCTGATACACCGCTGAGCGTTGTCGTCATATTTCGGCTCGCAAACTCGCACGCGTTGGTGATGTTCGCATTGCGTATCCTATCGTGATCCCGACCCGTCTGTGAGCGGCAATTGCCGTGTTCCTGAACCCGATGCCGGCTGAGATCGATATGGCGAAGTAAATCCGTCGGTCGGATTCACTCCCTGTGGAACCCCTGTAGGAGGCGACGGATATCCCACCGGCGTGGTTGGCGGCCGGTTCCAGCACCCCGACAATACTAGCAAACAAGAACAGGCAACCAGCCGATACTTCGGACCCTCATCAGCGACTCCTTCGCTGTGTTTCACAATTCCATTCCGCGACAGCCGGCCGCAGCATCGCCAATCGACGCCGCGGCTCCGTCTGCAGTGAATATTGTGGCCGAAGTCCGCTGTTGCGTCTGTGAGCTGTGCCACAATGCTTTCGCGCAAGCCCTGCCGATTGTGTGAACAATCCAACAGACGCATTTCGGCTGAAGCTCCACAATGACCGCAGAACAGATGAGTTCTCACGGCGCCGGCCGGTCGTTAGCGTGTGAGACGCCGATTCAATCCGTTTGCCACAGAAAGTGCTGAAATGACATTTGGCAAGAATGGTGCATATTTCGTCGCGGCCAGCCTATTGGTGCTCGGGGCGGCGGTTTCGCTGATGACCGCCGACGTGGTTCAAGCGCAGAGCGGTTCCCGCTCCCGGCAGGGCGGTGCACGCACGCAAGGTGGACAGTCTTCAGGGACTCGCTCTCAAGCCCCGGCGGCACAGCGCCCGTTTGAAGATCGCTTCTGGGAATGGCTGCAAAAAGTCGAATACCAGAACTGGGGGCCAATGCCCGGACAGTCGGCAGACTACTATCCCGGCGAGAGCCCGCACGGCGCGTTTCTGAAGGTGTATGCCAACCGCCTGGCCAGCGGGAGCTCCCAGAACATGCCGTACGGTTCGATCATCGTCAAGGAGAATTACGGTGCCGATCGACAAACACTGATGGCCGTCACCGTGATGTATCGGGCCAAAGGGTACGATGCCGACAACGGCGACTGGTACTGGGCCAAATACGAGCCAACAGGTCGGGCAGCGCGCATGAATGGCCGGCCAGTGGCCGGGCGGGTGGCGACCTGCGCCGAATGCCATAGCGGCGCGGGCGGAAACGATTTCGTGTTCCTCAATGATCAGTAATGTCGAGACAAGCCCGCTTGTCAGCAGTCTGAGCCGCCATCGTATTTGCGGCTCGCGGCTACTTGCGGTGAAGCGCACCGTCGCCGTTGCTTCTAAAAGTGTGGCGAACTTTTCCGCCGAAACGTCCGGTCGAGCAAGAGCTGCAGCAAGCCCAGCCGAGCGCCGAAGTGCTTGACAACCAGCACCGGCGTTCGTGCCTCGATGATCACTCCCTCGGTTACGCTGCCCAGTAGGATCGCGCTAGATTGGCTACGACCGCGGGTGGACATAACCTTCAAATCAACCGATTCTTCTTGCGCCACACGGTGTATGGCCTGCGCGACGTTGGCCGCCTCAACGAACAGCGGCCGAGTCTTCACTTTACGGCAGTCGATCGGCGCCACGAACTTGCGGTATGCATCTTCCTCCTGGCCATACACAATCGGGTCGTCTTCTTCGTATGTGAGTACGGCCTCATTGAAGTACACGTGCAACGGTAGGCACTCGTCGGCACTGGCGAGTTGGGCCATGGAAGTTGCGACGACCATCGCATCGGCCGAATGGTCCGAGAAGTCGAGCGGGATCAGGATTTTCTTCAACCTCGGGGAAACACCGTCCGGCACGATCCAGACAGAGCACGGTGCCTTCATCGAGAGGCGTCGCACCAGCGAGCCTCGACCCGGCGGATGCTCCGGTTGGTGCCCCATCATGATCAGGTCGACTTCCTGTTCGGCAGCGAACGATAGCAACCGGTCGACCAGCGGACCCTTGAGGACGTCGCAATAAGTCTTGACCGACCTTGGAACGTTCAAGAAGGACTCGGCTACCTGGCCTTCGATATATGCCAGAGATTCATCGTGTTGAGGTCGCTCGTCCTGCGAACCGCGCTGTGGAAGGATGTGGACGAACCGTATCTCTACGGCCGTGTCCAATCTGGCCAGCATGGCCGCGTATCGAATCAACCCGGCGTCGCGGTTTGTCCGCGTTAGAGCAACCAAAACGTGCCGAAAGCGTTCCATGACTCGGAACTCCGAACCCGCCGTCTGCCGAGTGTCATCGCAAACCCGACCGCAATTCTTGCTTAAGCTCGCGACGGTGACAAGCGCAGCCGATCTCAGGCGGCACTCTCTCCGGACGATTTTTCGGTTGAGGACTGCGGCTGGTCTGCATCTCCGCTGGCTGAATCATCTGGCTTGTCGAAGAACCGGCGCAGCAACGCGTAGATGACTATCGCGCTCAGCACACCGGTCAGAAAGTCCTTGAACAGGACTCCTGCGGCCGTCAGATACATCAGAAAAACGTGAAACCCGTTCATGGCATGGATCGATTTGACTTCTTCCCATTTTACCATGTTGAAAGCCACATAGGCCAAAATGCCGGCAATGCAGGCCATCGGGACGAGGTCCAGGTACGCGGCTAGAAAGAATGCCATCGCCAGCTTCAACCAGCATTTCAAGATGCCGGCCAGCGGAGTCATGCCCCCGACTTTGATGTTGGTAGCCGTTCGTGCCAGAGCACCGGTGTGCGGAAAGCCATTGAGCAGCGGCACGATCGAGTTGACCATGCCTTGGCCGAACAATTCCTTGTTCGGGTTGTACGGAGTTCCCTTGTTCTCGGCCATCCGGTCAGCCATGCGTGAACACAGCAACGATTCGATCGCTGCAACGAACACGATCGCCACGATGTAGAACACCATGTCGAAAGCCATCGACGCAGAAAACTCCGGCAGCATCGGTGCAGTGAACGTAAAGAAGTCGGCAGTCGGTATTGGCCCATATTTGTCGCTGGCCACTGTCAGCCCCTGGGTGTTGAGCAACGTCTCGCTGAGCGCGTATCCGAGGCCAATCGCGATCAATGGGCCAGGGATGTAGACGCTAATTTTCAGCAGATACTTCGTTATGGCAAATGTGCCTGCCGCCAGCAGCAACGCGTAGAGGTTGAACTCGCGAATGTTCTTGAAGATCGCTTGCACTTTTTCGATCAGCGGATAGGGAAGTGTGGCTTTGATTCCCAAAACATCGCCAACTTGAGTCAACGCGATGGTCAAGGCGATTCCGATGGTGAAGCCCACTACGATCGAATGCGGGACTCTCGCTACAAAGGTGCCAGCACGGAATAAGCCCATTAGAATCAAAATGATGCCCGCGCAGACCGAACAAAAAATCAGCGCACCGTACCCGGCGGCGTACTTCTCATCCAGAATCTGTTCACCATCGCCGCCGTAGGTCACCATGACACCGAAGATGATGGGAATGTAAGCCGCGGTCGGTCCGTACACCTGATACTTCGAGCCACCGAACAGCGAGCCGATGAATCCGGCAAATGCGCCACCCACGATGCCGTGTACGGGATTCAATCCGGACGCAATGGCGAACCCCATGGCCAACGGGATGGCGACCATGGCCACAATCAGGCCGGCAGTGAAATCACGAAAGACGGCCCCCTTCCAGTTGCCGCGCATGTCTTCGTAGCGGCCATCGTGAAAGGGGCTCAGGAACAGTTTGATTCGATCCCACATCTTTATTGCCTTGAGTCGGCTCAGGCCGGTAGACCGGCGGCATCAGCTCTCGGCGCGCCGTCCAATTGGATTCGCGCGCAGCGCATCAGGGTGACGGGTGACAGCCTGATTGATCAGCGCAGCAGCGGCGCCAGCAGCCCGTTGGAAAGACGGTGGCCACCCTGGTGGCTGGACCAAGTTCGCCGGCGATGGGGCACAGCAGACGTCGCGGCCCAAGAAGTCGAGGCTAGGCGGCGGGTCTCAGAAGCGGATTTCACGCGCTGGCGGTGAGAGCGAATCCCCTGAGACTCCTCCTCCGCCTCCCGCTCCTTTTCCTCCTCGATCGGAGATTTGGATTCTTCTCCGGGCAGTCTCGCGGGCCGGCTCATGGCCGGCACAGCCGTACAAACCACGACGGCCACCGCAATGGCCAGACACAACACACGGCGCAGTGGGGACCAAATCGGAGACGCGCTATCGACCCGCCGATCAAACATCGTAGCCAGGACCAAAGGAGGAGTGGTTTGAACCCTCCAGCAAGACCTGGCATATAACGGACGTAGGCCAAATGTCAAGTGCGGCGCAGAAGCGAACCGTTTTTCAGCGGCAATCTCTGGCAGTTTAGCGGCACGGCCGGTTGCGGGACGCGTCGCAACGTGCGCCGAATGGTCATAGCCGCGCGGGCGGAACCCCTTCGTGTATCTCAATGACCGGTAGTAGGGGTAATAGATGTGACCATCGCATTGGCTCACATCGTGCGCCAGCATCAAGCGCCGGATGACAGAAAGAACGCCCGCCAACAGTAATCGGCGGGCGTTCTCTCTGCGCGATGCCCTACATGTGACGCATGGCGCACTGGCCCAGCAGGTCTTTTCCGGACAGGAAGTGACCCGGCACGAAGCTGACAACGTCGAACGACAGCGTCACGTTGACTGTCACCAGGTCCCGGATGTTGGCGTCGCCACACTCATTGGCGGGATCCGGATTACCAGCCGCCGGCGTGACGGTCACGGACACACCGACGCTGTTGGGATCGACGCCCAGGCTCGAGTTCATGAACGTTTGCACGACCTGGGCCACGGTCGCGTTGGAACCATCGTCACGAATCGCGACGCGAGCGCCCTCTCGGGCTGCATTCGTCACAATTTGGCTGACCATCTGGGCGCGACCGAATTCGACCACTCCCAAAACCATCGTCACCATGATGGGCAAGACGAGGGCGGCCTCGACTAACGCGGCGCCGCGTCGTTCTTCCTGTGTCCGTCTGTGTTTACGCACGACTTTTTTCATGGTCCAACTCGCTGTTGATTCAGCCACGCACGTCCGCTCTTAGCGAATGAGCGTGGGAGCTGAGAAAATGTAACTGTCTTGGATCGTTTCGGTCCCGTCCCAGGTCACGGTTTGTTCCGAAAACGGCGCCATCTGAATTCGAACGTACTTCGGATTCCCGGTCAGCTTGACTTTCATGATCCGAATGCCGACGAACTGCACGATGGTGTACATCGCGTTGTTGCCTGGGCCGTTAACTTCGGAAAAGATCGGAATCGCGCGCGGCTCTCCGATGATCGATTCGAGTTCGTCTTTCATTCCGGCGCTAATGCCCGTGTCACCGTTGACGATCAGTGGCGCCGCGTGCGACGCCTTAATTTCGCCGCCGAAGTACGACAGATCATTTTCATTCAGTCCGTAGACGATCTGGCGAGACAGGTCAGAGGTGCTGTTGCTCGAACTTCCGAAATCGACAGTCCCTCTATTTCCCGGAGGCAAAACCGTATTCCCTTCCGGATAGAGGTTAATCTCGAACTTGCCATCCGATCCCGTCGAGACGGCGCCCGTTGTGTCGTTGTAGTAGTGGTTGTCCGAAAACTGGCCACTTGTCCCGGCGAGTTGGTCAATCACCAAGGCGTCCCACGTCTGCTCATCGAGAGCAATGGGCAGTACGCCGGCTGTCATTCCACTTCCGCCGGCGACCTTGAAGCCGGATCCGGCAATCAGCGCCGAAAGCGAGGCCGCCGAGACGCTGGCCTGGCTGTGACCGATGACCGGTGCAAAAAACAGCGACAGCGGCCGGTCGCCGCCGGTGTTGGGATTGCCTTGCGCGTCGGTGGCTTCGCTGCGTCGCAGCGTCACCTCGACAAGGTTGTACGGGCTGGCTCCCCAGGTCTTGGACCAACTATTCGTCCCCGCGTTCCAGACCACCTGGCCGAAACGAACGTCGCGGTCACCGTCGGCGGCAACCGAATCCAAGCCGCCGCCGCGATTGGCCGAAGCCACGGCGACGGCCGCGTTGCGGGCCAGCGTATCGACCTCAGAGATCGTTTTGGTGGCCTGCGGGCCCAGTCCATCGGTCAGCTCCAGAGCGGCTCCCATCGCCGATCCATCCGCTGACTTCTCCAGCTCCGCTTTGGTCACCGTGATGTAGCCCACGTCGACCGTGAATGCGGTAAACGCCATAATCACCACCAGGATCACGGCGGCCAACACCACGATGGCACCTTTTCGATTTGCAGTGGCCTGGTTGGGCCGACCCGATTCTCGGGATTTGAGTTGGTTGTACATGATTCTCACTCGCTTGCGTCGCACGATTGAAATGCCTGCCCAACAGCACAAGGTTCCGGGTTTGCTACGAAATTCCGCCGCGCAAACCCGGAGCCTTGGGAGCGATCACGCTCCCTTACGAACCCGACTCGGCGAGATGCTGGTGAACGACGTGCTCGGTCTCGTCGGTCGCGACCAAGGCATTATCGGCGTCGTAATAGCGAACTTGCGTGCGGACGAACTTCTTGACGCGATGCGAAGCGAAGCCAATCCGTGAATTCCCCACAGAGGTCGCCGGATTGTAGTTGTCCAGATCGGTAATGATCGTGTCTTCGCTGTGCTTCAAGTAGCCTTCACCGCCGAAAGTGCCCCACGTTTCCGAGTTGCCGTCGACGACCTCGAACTGCAATTTGCCTTCACCGACCTTCATGCGGATCGTGTAGGTGATGGTCTCGTTGTCGGTGTTGAGCAGGTCGGTGCCAGGCGCATTTCGATAGTCGAGTACGTATTCGCCGAACCACCGCTGCAACTGCATGCCGCCTTCGTAGTACTCCGGCAGCGTCGCGTGGTTGATTTCGAAGACGGCGTGCGTCCAGTCCAGAGAGCTGAGCGGCGAGATCACGTTGACGATCTGTGGTGCGTGATCGAGCGGCTCGGGAGCGGTGATTTCAACCCGCCAGTCTTCTTCGATCCGCACGACTTCCGCGGATGCCGCACCTGACAGTGCGAGGCAAATGCACACAGCCGCACTCAACCGTCCGCCTTGCACAACGATCCTGCGCATCCGATCGCGGGCGACACCAAACGTGGGCCAATGGCACTGAGCTTTCATCGCTTCTTCCCCCAAGGACGTGACGTGTTCGGCAGCCTGGCGATCTCACAACGAGACCCATGGCTTTGCGCCCCCACCTTTCGATGGGTTTGCCTTTATCGCAATCACTCCCGAGGGAGTGGGGCGATCCAATCTGCAGAGGGGGGAACCTGCATCTCAACAACCGGCCACAACGGCCGGCAAATTCAGATCCGCATGGCTGCGAATACTGATGGCGGCGAATGCCACTGATTCAAACGTAGTCCACAGATCCAAAGGTGCCTCCGTCTATTCAAAGGAACCTGCCGGTGGCGGGTGCCAGACGACTTTACGTGACGCGGCGTTCGCAATCTGCAATCCACAAATCCTGTGTGGGCAGGGAGATCGGAATGAACCCCAAAAAATCTGGGGAATATCCCCCACACTTGAAATTCCTTGAGCTAGGGTTTTGATGGCGAGGCAACAGGTTGACTAGCTGAATTGGCTGTAACATCCTGTCGCATGTGGTGAGGGGTTCTCCTTCGCCGAGCCACCGCCGAGTTCTTCGGCAACACAATCCCTGCTGCAAAAGAAGAGAAACGAATCCGTCACCCGGAGACGCTTTGGATCGTCCACTCCCTCGGGAGTGATTGCGATAAAGGCAAACCCATCGTGAGATGGGGGCGCAAAGCCATGGGTCTCGTTGTGAGATCGCCAGGCTACCGAACACGTCACATCCCTTGAGGGAAAAGCGATGACGACTCAATGCAGTTGGATTGCCTGCCAGCGGATGCACCATTCGTCGTGGACGGTGGATCAATGCGATTCTGGAGAGTCTCCGGATCGTTTCGGCTACTCCAACTTCGGCGAGCCAAGTCTGTGATGGCAGAGCAACAGGTTGAATAGCCGGTTCAGCCAGCCACTTCAGCCTGTCGCATGCGGTGAGGGGTTCTCCTTCGCCAAGCCATCGCCGAGGTCTTCGGCAACACATCCCCCTGCAAAACAGAAACGACTCCACCACCGGAGGCGGTTTGCCGTCTCGGAACAGGTTTCTTGCGCGCGAGGAAAGACTATGAAATCCGCAACGACTCGTCTTGTTGTGAATTCTTCAGAGCGCCGCGGGGCGACGCTGGTCGAAACGGCGGTGACCTTGCCGGTGTTCTTCCTGTTTGTGTTTGGGCTGCTCGAATTCGGCCACGCCTTCATGGTCATCAATTCGATTAACGCAGCCGCCACCAAGGCCGCGCGTCTGGGAATCAGCGAGGGCATCACCACCGCCGACGTCGAAGCACGGCTCGACGAGTTGCTGGGCGCGTCGATCGACATGACGCACGCAACCGTCTACGTCAAGGACGCCAGCGTGTTCGACTCGGGTGGCGTCGACCCCACCAGCATCAACTACGCCACACTGCCCGCGATTGAAGTCGGCGATGCGGAACCACGGCAGCTGTTTGTGGTGCGGGCCGAAGTTCCCTACGAGGACGTGGCCATCATGCCCCCCTTCTGGGTCACCAACATTACCTTGTCCGGCCAATCGGTCATGCGACACGAGTAGAGCAAGCAACGTTTCATGTCGATCAACGGCCTTCACATCGGCACACCTTCACGGCACACCGCCGTTCCGCGCCACGACTCTCTTGGGAAACCGGGGATCGCGACCGCGAAGCGGCGGCTGCAATTCGTCTACTTGTGGCACCCAATCGAGAGAAGCTGAGAGGACTCAACCATGCGTCGCATCCCAGTTAGAAAACAGAACGAATCGAAGCGAAAGGGTGCGGCGATGGTCGAGTTCGCCGTCATCGCCCCGGTGTTCCTGGCTTTGGTGTTGGGCACCATCGAGATGGGGACGGCGCTTAAGGTCTCGAACACACTCACTTCCGGCATTCGGGGCGGCGGGCGATTGGCCTCGATGGATTGGGAAGGGATTGTTCCCGACGGGATGACGACCAACGCCAAGGTTATCGAAGACATCGAGAACTTTCTGGCGGCATCCAATCTTCCCGTCGATGACGTGACGGTGACAATCACCTCTGCGGAGGGTGAAGACGAAGGTGCACCATTCGATTTGACCGATCCAGACAACCGCCTGCGGTTGTTCAAGATCACCGCCGAGGTCCCCTATTCGGCGATCAGCTTGTATCCATCGCACTTCATGACCGGACAAGTCATCAAGGCAGCCATCGTGTTTCGAGCAGGGCGGGTGCAAATGATGATGGAATCGTGATTGCAGTGACTTCGATACGTTCCGGGCAGACTTGTGAGTTTCAACGATTGATAGGCGTTTGACGGTTCACTTTGGGGGGGAGAAACGATGAAGAGGCACTTTCGAGAATCGGCAGCAGCGGTATGGAACAGCGGCACGAACGAACGCCGCGGGGTGTTCATGGTGCTCGCGTTCTTCGTGTTGAGCGCGGCACTGGTCTTTGTGGCACTGAGTGTCGACTTGGGCGTGGTCTCACTGACGAAGACACAGTTGCAAAACGCCGTCGACGCGGCCGCATTGGCGGCGGCTCAGGAGATCTCGGCTGCATTGGAAGACGTCGCGGGCAACGTGGGCGAAGGTGGCGACGTAGGCGGCCAGGTCCAAGACGCTAACGCGATTGCCGAAGATGCTGCACGCATCATGGCGTCGCACGTGGCCGAGTTGAACGGCGTGTTCGTCGATCCCCAAGCCGACGTGCGGTTTGGCAAGCGAGTATTTGACGAATCGACGGGCGACTTCTCGATCCAGTGGGGCTCCGATCCGTATAACGTGGTCGAAGTCAAAGGGCGCCGCGACAATCCTGACACCGATGCCCCCGACGGCATGCTCGAACTGTTCTTCGCCCCATTTTTGGGACAAGAATCGGTGGCGCTGAAGGCATCGGCCATCTCGTTTGTCGAGGCCCGCGACTTGGTGGTCGTGCTCGACTTCTCCGGTTCCATGAACTACGACAGCCAGCTGCGATCGGATTCGATCGACAAGCTCGGACAGACGGCCATTGAAGACAACCTTTACGACATCTGGCAAGATCTGGGCGCTCCGGCCTACGGCGACATGCCCTTCGAACCTGGTTGGGTAACCGTCCCCGACGCAGTCGCCGACGTCACTTGGAAGTCTTCACAAATCGACGTCGAAGCCGACGTCGCGTATGACGAGGTGCAACTCAAGTTTTCGAACGGAAACTATGAGACCATCGACGGTCTGTCGGCAACGACAGGTACCTATTCGGGCACCGGTTCCAACGCCGGCAGCCGCATTACCAAGTGCTGGGTCACGTCCGGTGTGGATGTCGCCGAGTACGACTTCTACGATAACGACACCATCATTCGCGGGCTGGGACTGGACGCGGTCGAGTACCCGTTCCCTGACGGTGAGTGGTATCAGTACGTCGAATACATGCGGGACCACAGCTCATCGATGTCTTCCTGGTACGAGTACCAAATGTACGCCACCGGCTATCGCCGCAAGTTTGGCACGATGACGTTCTTGAACTTCCTGTTTCGGCACAAGCGAGAATTTGACCAGACGCCCGTGTTGTGGCAAACGCGGCACTATCCGTTTCACGCGGTCAAAGAAGGCACATCGCTGTTGTGCGACTTCCTGCAAAACCTGCAGTTCGGAGACCACATGGGAATGGTCAGTTACGACACGCAACATCGGGTTGAGTCGGTGCTCGACGATCCGGGAATTGAGGCCTACGTCGACATCAGCAGCGAACCCATCACCAACGACTACTCGGCGCTGGACACCATCCAGCGGCACAAGCAGGCCGCCCACTATTACGGTACGACCAACATCGGCGGCGGCCTGTACGATGCAACGCAGTTGCTGGCCGCCAACGGGCGCTACGGAGCCCGGCCGACCATTCTGCTGATGACAGACGGCAACGCCAACACCAGCGACGAGGGCTGGAGTTTTCCGTCGAACTGGGACTGGACCGAAATGACGGACTACGACGGCGACGGAACCGCCGACTACACGACCAGCGATTACCACAAGCAGTACACCTTCTATCGCGCCAAGCAAGCGATCGACATGGGCATCACGATTCACACCATGAGCGTGGGTGCCAATGCCGACCGCAGCTTGATGCAGGCCATCGCCTATGCCGGTGGCGGCATCTGGATCGACGTGCCGGGCGGATCGACCGTGGATGCCATGGAATCGCAGATGTTGGAAGCCTTCGGCCAGATCGCCGCCAACGTTCCGCCGGCCAAACTGCTCATCGAACCGGAATGAGCCGTTCCACCACAGACATCCCTAGAACTCCCAAGCCCGCCGATAGCTATCGGCGGGCTCTTTTTTTGACAGCGATCGTGATCACACGAACGGCGCTCGACCTCTACGCTTGGATGGCGAAAGGGTTGCTAATTCTGCAAGTAGTCCCTCATCGACTCCCTCATGATGGTTTGCATCTGATTGCCGGTATCGCTCTTCACGAACTTCTTTGCCATCTCGCCGTAACTCGGACCTGATTTGGCAACTCGAAACACGGGCGACCAATTCTTGCTCTTGTTGAGATAGGCCTCGACGACCGGCGGCGTCGCATGTTTGGCGTCAATTTCGATGAAATAGCCGTCACCCAAGTTGCCGGAAAGCTGATACGCCAGAATGACCAGCTCCGAACAGATCATGTTCTTGGGCGCGAAGTTCTGCCGTTTGCGGTACTTCTTCAGCCGATTCTTGGCATTCTTTTCGAACTTCGAGGAACCCAACTTGGCGATGACGGCCCGCCACTGCCCCCAAGATTGATTGTTCAGCGAACATCCCGTGTAGCCGATATTGGAGTTGGCCCAGCCTTCGGCGATCTGGGCGGCGCGGTAACCAGGATGGAACTTCAACTGATGCTCGCCTTGAAACCTCCAGACCGCATACCGACTGCTTGGCATTCTGCCTGACTGGACGCCCGCATGGATGCTGTGGACCAGACTCTCGCGGCCTCGATCCACTAGCGCACAGTGAGTCGGTGTGAAGCTGTTGTCCAGCTTGATCAGCACGTCACCAGCCTCAATGTTCATTCGATTCGAGTAGTAGTACGGGAGCTTCTCGAAGTCCGTCCGGTTGATTACGCCTGGCATCGTCTTATCTCCTGAGGCGAAAGCTCGTCGACTGACGAGATTGCACGTGGTGGCACCATCTCTGCACACCGCATAGCCTGCATCCCAAGAATATATTCTGCCGCCAATCACTCAACAAGCGGCCCCAGCGTCGGTCGCACCGCTACCAGGGAGCTAACAACAGGATCGTACTCAAAGCGAGTCGATCTGACATCGAACTGACGACGGATTTGGGCTTGGATCAAAGTCGTGGCTTTGGCACGTTTGTCGTTTTTACAATCGTCTAACACCTTGTCGCTCAACAAGTTGTTGCGTATGCTGCAATTGCCGGGATGAGGGGTGGTCGATTACCGGCACATCGTGCGCTCTTGAATGATTCCAATTTCCAATCGTTCAAGACGGGCAATTAATTGAGGGCGGTCACATGACGACTCAGGGACGTCGATGGCGCGCCGCGATCGCGGTCGTGTCGCTGGTGGTGTTTGTCTCGGCCGAGATGTCGAGCGGCGAAGCACTGGCCCAAAAACGTGGAGGCGGCCGATCGTTTGGAGGCGGAGGCCGATCCTTCGGAGGCGGACGCTCCTTTGGCGGCAGCCGGTCGTTCGGAGGGGGGCGCTCCAGTGGCCGTTCGTTCGGAGGGAGTCGCTCCAGTGGCCGCTCGTTTGGCGGTAGCCGCTCGTTCGGCGGCTCGAGCGGTCGATCCTTTGGCGGTGGCCGGTCATTCCGCGGGCGATCATCTGGCGGCGGTGGCTCGTTGAGCGGGCGCTCCTTCGGCGGAGGTCGGTCGCTTGGTACCCGGTCGCTTGGTACCCGGTCGCTTGGTACCCGGTCGTTTGGCTCCCGCACGCCGACCGTTCGCCCAAGTACACCCTCCACGCGGAGCTTCCAACCCAGATCGTTCGGACGCAGCGGCGTCACACAGGGCAACCGGTCGCTACAGGTTCCCCAAATCCTGCGTCAGCAACAGAGATCCCGCGGGAACGTCGCACGCCAGAACGCTAACTCCGGCGCCAACCGACGACAGCTGACGCTGCCGGGCAGCACGAACGGACGCGTTCAAACACCGCGGCAACTCCAGTCGAATTCCGGCAGCGCCGGCAATTCATTGCAACGCCAGTTTCGGGGTCAGTCTCCTTCCGGAGCGGCAACCGGTACGCGAACCACGCCAGGCACCGGAAACCGCGTTACCGATTTGTTTCGTGGAAACCGGACACGGCAGAACGGCGGAACCGGCCCGGCTCTCACCGCGCCTCGGAATCGATCGAACGCAGCACAGAATGCGCAAGTCTTCGACCGTCTGCGGCGCGGAACAGGTCGCGTAATCACTCCGGGTGACGAAGGGGTCATTCGCCAATCGATTCGATCCCTTCAAGATCGTCGCAACCAGGCCGGCCAGGGTCCTCGTTCCGGATTCGCCCGGGCCTTGACACCCAACGGCAATCGCGGACCGACTGGTCAGGATGCGGCCCGCGCGGGAGGTCGTCTGCGCGACGGTCTCAACAACTTGCAGCAACAAGGTCCGCGGCTGCGTGATGGCTTACAACAACGGGGGCCCAGACAGCGTGACGGCAATCTCGGGGGCGCTTTGGCGAACTTCCGCCGCACGGGCGTTCGAGAGGGAGTCGGCAGAGGCGGTTCGCGGTTCTCTGACCGATTTCGTAAGGGTGATCTCGACCGCTTGACGAAAAGCGGTGTCGGCCGTCGCCTCGGTCTGGACAAGCAATTCGCTCTGGCCCATCGTCACGGCGACGTCGCCCATCGGCTGGGGTTCCACAATCGCCTGCACAAGCACGGTGGTTGGAGGCATCGCCGGCATCGCGGCTTTGTCACGAATCGGTTTGTGGGCCTGCACTTCAGCTCATGGTATCCGGGACCCTATTGGGGACCTTCCTATAGTTGGACTCCGTACTGGCGACCGTGGGTCAACTGGTGCTGGTGGGACTATTGCGATCCGATCTACGATCCGCGTCCGACCATCTGCCGGCCATACGCCTATGATCCCGCTCCCGCTTTCGTCGGGTACGACTATCCGGCGTGGCAGCCGTTGTATTCGTCGGTTGCCGGCACGTGGGTCGACGCGCCGAATGTTGTGGTCGAATCGGGCAACGACGTGCAGATGCTGGCCGTGCGGTTTGTCGATCCGGGACACCCGGAACAAGACCTGGGCACACGGTATCGCGTTTGGGTTCGCAGCAACGGGCCGCAGCCGATCAACACGCCCTTTAATGTTGTCTTGCTGGCCGCCAACGGCACCGAGCCTGGCGAAGGACTGCCGGAAGCGGGCGTCCGTGTCGAGTCGATGCAGGCCGGAGAAATTCAACCGGTCGACATTCGATTACCGCTGGCAGCCAACCGCATGAACACGGACGACCAAGACCGCAAGGTGCCGTTTTCGCATCTGCACGTCATCGTCGATTCCCACCGGGAACTCAACGATGTTTCGCCGGACAACAACGGCGCGGTGATCGAACGAAGTCAGATTCTGTCGGTCGACCCGGCAGCCTTCTCGGCCGATTCCGACGTGGCAGCCGGCGGAGCGCTGTTGAGCATCGCCGGTGAAGGCTTCGGTCCCGAGCCGGGTAAGATCGTGATGACGGTCAACGGCTTGGAACTACAGGCGAAGGTCGAAGGCTGGTTCGATCTGGGCGTGCGATTCGAACTCCCGCAACTGCAGTTGGTCACCGAGACTCCGGCCGAAGTGATCATCGTGCGGGGCGACGGGGCGGCCTCAAACCCGCTGAAGATCACACTGCGTCCAGGCGTTGCCCAACCACCGGTGCCTCCGCAACCGCAACCACAGCCACAACCCTAACAACGGTTGATGTCACGCATCTTGCTCTCCCCCTTATTGGAAGGGGGAAGATGGAGGGGTTGGCGATTCGTTCTTTGGCGCTCTCGCCAAGAGCACTTGCAAAGCCCTTTGTGGTCCGGCTCTTGACCAAGGGCACGTCGTTCGCACTTCTCGCTGACGATTGCGACCCCGCATTCGGCCGATCTCTATGGGACGGTAGCGCGCGCTGGATTCGTCGGTACAGCCGTGTCGTTGGCGTCCGGCACCTTTACGGGAGGGCTTCCCCCTATCCATATGGCGTTGCAAGGGGTAGACTGCGCCGACGTTGCTGCGCAGTTTCTGTCGCGTAATTAGGCGGTCTCGCTGCGCCGACTTGGCAATATACGACGCGCGATTGCGAAGTGCTTCTGGGGCTGACAGCCGTCGGATGTCGATTGCGGAGATTACATGAACGGAGAGTCTGCGTTGCACGAAGGTTCGCTGGTGCTTAAGGAGAGTTCGTCAGGTTTGGCGGAGGTCGACCGATCATCGGGTCAGACCCTGAAGTTTCGCGCCCAAACCGAATTCTGGAGTGTGCTGCGCCAGCGTGTCGACGATTACTTCGCTGAAACGGGGCGTCCGCGGCGCGACTGCCCGCAGATGTATGCGAAGACCGCAATCATCATCGGCTGGTTTGTCGCGTCGTACGTTTTGCTCGTGTTCTTCGCCTCAGCATGGTGGCAGGCCTTGCCGCTGACAATCTCGCTCGGCTTGGCGATGGCGGCGGTGGGATTCAACATTCAACACGATGGCGGGCATCATGCCTATTCGAACCACGCCTGGATCAACAAGCTGATGGCGATGACGTTGGACATGTTGGGAGGCAGCTCCTACGGCTGGGACCGCAAACACAACGCCATTCATCATACTTACACAAATATCACCGGCCACGACGGCGACATCAACCTCGGTGTTTTGGGGCGACTGTCGCCGCACCAACCACGGCTGGGGTTTCACCGGCTTCAACACTTTTACGTGTGGGGGTTGTACGGTTTCCTGGCAATCAAGTGGCAGCTCGTCGATGACTTTTGGTACCTGTTTACCGGTCGGATGGACCAAATCCACGTCGCTCGGCCGAAGCGTTGGGACTTGGTCGTTTTCATCGCCGGTAAGGTCGTGTTCTTCACGGCGGCGTTTGTGATTCCGCTGTTGTTCTACCCAGTATGGGCTGTGCTGCTGTGCTATTTCGCGGCAGCATTCGTGGAGGGCGTCACGTTGAGCATCGTGTTTCAGTTGGCGCACGCCGTGGAAGAGGCAGACTTTCCGATGCCCGCCAGCGGGACAGGGCGGATCGAGAACGATTGGGCCGTGCACCAGGTCGAGACGACGGTGGACTTTGCCCGCACAGACCGGCTGGTCTCGTGGTTTACCGGCGGGTTGAACTTTCAGATCGAGCATCACTTGTTCCCACGCATTTGCCACGTCAATTACCCGGCGATTTCCAAGGTCGTCGAAGAAACGTGCAGCGAGTTTGGAATCAGGTACGTTGTGCACGAGACATTTCTTGCAGGGATGGCGTCGCATTTTCGCTGGCTCCGGCGGATGGGGATGTCTGAGGCGACGTGATTCCAGTTGGAGCGCGGCGATGGATACCGGTCGGTGGCATGTGTGGTTGACGTGGATTGCCATTGGCGCGGCGTCGCTTCTAAGGCCTCAACTCACTTCCTCTCACGCCGCGCTGCAGCCTGCATCCGCCGACCAACCCGATGTGAGCCAGCCGGAACCTCCCGACCCAGCGGAGTTCGAAGAGTTCGGCTGGAAGTTTGTGGAGGCTATCTGGGAGAACGATCCCAAGGCTGCCAACAAGCTGATCGATTGGGTCGCGATCTTGGATCTGGCGACCCCGAATCTGGGCAGTTCGCCGATGGCCACCCGCTGGCGAAACGAATTCTATGCCGGCTTCAAATCGGCGACCGACGGCCCAAACGGCCTGCCCGGCAGGATCAGCAGCTACTTGCAAAAGGGAGGCGACTTCACTTTCTTGCGAACTCGAAACGTTGATGGACATCAACGCGTGATTCTGCGGCAGATCCAGGCGGGTGGCGGGGTCGAGTACTACGACATGGTCGTCAAACGTGGTGACGACGGGGTGCTGAGGGCGGTCGACATCTACGTTGCAACTTCAGGCGAAATGCTCTCCGACCTCCTGCGTAGAACGATTCTTCCAGCCCTTCAGAACCAGTTGCCCAACGTGCTCGGAAAGCTCTCGCCTGCAGATCGGGACTATATCCAATCTCTGCCCGCACTTCGGCGGATGGACAAGCATCTCATCGATGACGAGCCGGCGCAGGCTCTGGAAGTCTATCGAAGCTTGCCGAAATCGGTCCGCGAACGCAAAGTTGCGCTAGCGCGTCGCATGCAGGCGGCGCTGAACGTTGACGATGAGGAATACCTGGCAGCGATTGAGGACTTTCGGCGACTGCATCCTGAAGATCGCAGCGTCGACATCATCACCATCGACTGGTACACGCTCAAAGAGGACTACGACAAAGCCATCGAAGGCGTCGATCGTTTGGACGCTCAAATCGGCGGCGACCCCTACTTGCAGGTGCTGCGGGGCAGCCTCTTGTTTGCACAGGACAAGCTGGATGGCGCCAAGGCATTGGCGCGGATCGCAATCGAGGAAGAACCAACTTTAGAAGACGCCTATTGGCTGTTGGTCAACATTTCGCTGCAACAAGAGGACTTTACCGCCACGGTCGAGCTGTTAAACACACTCGAACGCGAGCTGGAAATCGAATTCGAAGACTTGACGACCGTCGAAGGGTACGAAGAGTTCGTCAAGTCGAAGCAATACCGAGACTGGCTCGCCAAACGGTCGGTCGATTCCAGCAACTGAACCGGCGGTTTTGCTGACCTGCAGATGGACCCTGTGAGCGGCGGGAGAACTGCGGGGAAGGCTCACTCGTCGTTTTCGCGCTTGAGCCCCAGCATCCGCATCCAGCGGCCGCTCTTTTCTTCCTCTTCGTCTTCTTCCTCTTCGTTGTCTTCGTTGAGATTGACGCCCATCTTCTTCAATTGGCGGCACGCTCTTTCTTCGAGCATTCGCAACCGGGCCTCTTCGCGGCCGAGTCGCGCTCGTTCCAACGAAGATTCCACCTCGGCAAGTCGAAGACGCTCTTCGAGCTGCGTTTCGACCTCTTGCAGCTTGGCAGTCAGATCTTCGGGAGCGCTTTCCAAGGTCGCCCAGTCGATTCGCGGCGTGCGATGGGTTTCGAGGATCCTGACCCGTTTGAGCAGATAGCTGATGTATGCGTCGCGGGCCTCGATGCCCCCCTTCAAATCGTCCGTTTCCGCCTCTTCAAAATCGATTGGCGGCGGCGGATCGACGTGCTCGGTCTCTTCGAGCGTCTCCGGCAGGTCGGTTGCGTCAAACGAAGGAGCGGAAGGCGCGACGGATTCTTCACCTTCGGCCGGCTGCTCCTCGCCGCCCATCAGATCGGCCTTCATCGCCTCCCAGGCGCTGCCTTCGGGATCGGTCGCTTCCGACTCGTCAGCATCGTTGGACTCGGTTCCACCGGCCAACCCGAATCCTGGAGAGTCGATTGCCTTGCCGGCCATTAGGTCGCGCAGTTCGGTCAGCTGCATTTCCACCCGCCCCATGGAGGCGGCCAGCTGCATCTCTTCCCACTGTTCGACAAAGGTCCGCAGATCGTCGGTAACCGACTTCTGCTGCTCGAGAAACTCGACTGGGACACCGCCTGCCATCTTGAGGCCGCGATCGGCACCTGTGCGGTGCATGCGGTCCAGCTGCTCGGCCGCTTCCTCCAGGCGTTCCGTCAGCGCACAGACAAGGGCGTCCTTCTCTTCAAGCTGGCTTTCGAGGGATTCCACATCCTGCGACATAAGCCGAGTCGTCCTGCCAGAATCCATTGTTGCCGCGAGGGTTAACGGCGGCACCGCTGGGGGTCGGCTCCAAACAATGGCTCCAACCCGGTGCCCGCAGTCAGACGAGTTCGCTAAGGAAACCGTCACTCCATAGCGTAGCTCACAAACACCACATGGGGCCTTTTGGCAGCAGCGTCCCCCAATGTGAGTCACTCCAGCGTGCCGGATGGTCCGATTATGCGAAGACCTCCGGATTGACCACATGATCGGGTCGCCGGCCCTGGAGCACTGCCGCGATTTGCTGCATTGCCCGGGTTCGCAGCTCCAGTAGCGACTCCGCCGATAGAAAGGCGGCGTGCGGTGTGACGATGACCCGCGAATCGGAGAACAACGGTTGTGACAAATCGGGCGGTTCGGGGTCAAACACGTCCAGCGCCGCACCTGCAATGTGTCCCGCCTGAATCGCGTTCCACAGTGCGTGATGATCGACTAGTCCGCCGCGCGACGTGTTGATCAGATACGCTCCAGACGGCATCCGTTCGAACTCCCGTTGCCCCAACATTCCGACCGAATCGGGAACCAGGGGGACGTGCAGCGAGATGAAGTCGCTACGTGCCAGGAGTTCGTCAAAAGAAACCATCCGGCAGCCGGTGTTGTGCGCGTCTCCTGACGGCGTGTAGGCAATCACCTCGAATCCCAATGCCCGTGCTTTTGCAAACAGCGCCCTTCCGATGTGCCCCAAACCCACAAGCCCCAGAACCTGCCCTTCGATCCGCCTGAGCGTCGCGCCCTCCTGCAGGTCGTAAACGCCTGACTTGGCACGCTGGTTGAAGAACGCCACTTTGCGCCCACAAGCAAGAATCAAGGCGAGGGCATGATCGGAAACTTCTGCGACGCAGTAGTCGGGCACGTTCGTAACGGGAATACCCAGCGACGTCGCGGTCTCGACGCTGATATTATCCAGCCCGATCCCCATCCGTGTGACGACTCGGCAGTCGGTGGCGGCACGAATCACCTTGGCCGACACCGGCGCCCAACAGGTGGCAATCGCGCAACAATCGCCTGCGAGTTCACACAACGTCGACTCGTCGGAATCGGCGGCCTCAACCAGTTCGGCGTCCACGCCCTCAAGGATTCTTTGCTCGACGTCGGCGCTGGGCCAGGCGCGATCGGTGAGCAGCACTCGCTTTGGAACATTCATGGGTACGCCCCAAGTTAACACATGTTGGCCAGCGTACGTGCCGGCCCATTGCGACCGCACTTCTGGTAGGGTCGCTTACGCATCGGCGTCCCGCTGTGGAAGAAACGGAAACAGCCGCGGAATGTTCTCGGCGGTCAGGGGCGAGCCGTACTCGCACGGTTCGAAGGCTTCGATGTAGCGAATCTGTGGCCCGCGATCAGCACCGTAGATCGAAACCAGCAAGTCGCGGTAAGCATCCGCGAGGGGGACCAGCCGTTCCTGATAGCGTTGCCTAAGCCAGGACTTCCTCTCAGCGGCACCGTCGGGCAATTGGTCGGCGTAATGCATGTTGAAGGCCAGCCATTCGTAAAACTGCGACTTGTGGCAATCGAGCATGTCGATCAGCGAATCCAGCGTGTTCTCGATATCGACGGCGACTGTTGGAGAGAACGGATACGGCCGCGTGAAATGGTCCGACAGGTAGGCGATCACGGGATTGTCGGAAAGCGCTGGAACGTCCGGGACAACGGCGGGAACGGTGACCATGTAGGCGGCGTCGCAGACAAGCTGCGAGGTGTAGCGATGGTCGGGGTGATAGTCGTTCGGGCGGTGTGTGAGGATGAGGTCGGGCCGCTCTTCGCGAATCAGGCCGATGATTTGGTCGCGGGCATCGAGGGTGGGCTGCAGTGCACCATCCTTGAAGTCGAGGACGTCGTATCGAATTCCAAGCACTCGGCCTGCCGCGGCGGCTTCTGCTCTGCGAATCTTCGCCAGCTCTTCGCCGCGAATCTCGTGGTGGCCAGATTGGCCGTTGGTCACGCTGACGAACCGTACTGCGGCGCCGCTTTGCCGCCACAATGCAGCGGTGCCGCCAGCCTTGACGTCACAGTCATCAGGGTGGGCCCCAATAGCCAGAATGCGAAGAGTCGTCTCGCTCATAGGGATCCAATGTCGCGGGAAAGTTCAGTTGCAGAAGTTCGGCCCGCGCACGAGGATAGCTCTTTCATGCTGGCGCCCGCTGCCAATCGATGAATCGCATTCTCGAAGGCTTCACGTATAATTCACACTACGGCAACTCGAATGTAAAGAGTCCGCGCCCGACCCAGGCGGCAGACGTGCCGTCTTGAACCGTTACCGATGCGGGTGGAAAAGGGCGGCATAATCTCGCCACTGGATTTAGACAATGATTCTGCCGGTTGTTGATTCAAACCAGAGTGAGGCCAACTACGAAGATCCGCTCGACTTGATGGACGAAATCGATCGTCTCAAAGTCGAGCAGGATGCGGTCATCCTGGCTCATTACTACGTGGACGGGGAGATTCAGGACATCGCCGACTATACCGGCGACAGCCTCAAGCTGGCCCGCGACGCCGCCAAGATCGAGAATGCCAAGATCGTCTTCAGCGGCGTGCACTTTATGGCCGAGTCGGCCAAGATCTTGAGCCCCGAAAAGGTCGTGTTGATTCCGGACGTGTTGGCCGGTTGTTCGCTGGCTGAGAGCTGTCCGTACGACAAGCTGCTCGCATTTCAGAATCAGCTGCGCGAAGAGGGCCGCGACATCGTCACCGTCGCCTACATCAACACAACCGCCGCGGTGAAGAGCTTGTGCGATTGGATCGTCACCAGCGGCAACGCCCGCGAAATCATCGACAGAATCCCTGAGGATCGGGACATTCTGTTTGTCCCGGATCGGCACCTCGGACGCTACTTAAATGAAGTCACCGGCCGACAGATGATACTCTGGCCCGGCTCATGCATGGTTCACGAGATCTTCAGCCTGCAAGACCTGTTGCGGGCCAAACGGGACAACCCCGATACGATTGTTATCGCACATCCGGAGTGCCCGCAGAACATTTTGGAGGCGTCGGACTTTGTTGGCGGCACCGAGAAGATGCGACGCTACGTCTCCGCGATTTCCGAGCCGACCACTTTTCTCGTCGGTACAGAAGCCAACATGATCCACGCCTTCGAGAAGAGCGCGCCACAACACACTTTTGTCCCGGTGCCGGGCATCATGACCGACACCGGCGAGACGTGCGCCTGCAATCGCTGCCCGCACATGGCGCGCAATACGCTGCAAAAGGTCCGCGATTGTCTCAAGACGGGCGAACCGGAGATTCATTGGCAGCCCTACTTCGATAAGGCACGCGACGTGCTGCAGCGAAGCCTGCTCGACTGACGCAACGCGCGCAGTCGTCACAGGTGGAACCAGAATCGGAGCTGCTGCTGCTCTGGTCACAACTTCGCACGCCGCAATCGTTTCGGCACGCGTAGAATCTTGACGACGCGCACCGGCGGTGCGTCCGCTATCACCCGAATTTGCGGCGCGACGGCCCATTTGTGACTGTTCCGCGGTCGATAAAAGGACCGTCTGGCGCGCGATGGGAGCAACCGCCAGCCGCAAATGAACCGCAGCCGATTGAACGACGACCGGACACAGCATGGCCGATCTGGGGAAGAAACCGGTTGCGTGGCTTCTACCACAAATTGTGACGGCGTTGACGCTTTTGGTTGCCGGCGCCCGGATCGGCGTTGCCGAAGAAATCGAAGCCGACGCCTCCACGATGGTTGCCCAGCAGCCTGCAACTGCTGCAGAGCCCGGAGCTTCGTTCGAGCATCAGTACTGGGTCGTCAGCACGCGGCGGTGCCCTCAAGACCGCGTTGGTCCGGTGGCCGGGCCCATCGACTACTTCCATCGCAGCCCGGGAGGTCGCTTAAGGCGGTCCGACGCCACTTCGTTTGCCCAATCGTTCGAGCCGGGCGTGCCCATTTGCATGATTGTGCACGGGAGCTTCGTGAGTTGGGAAGCACTGGTGAATCACAGCCGTCCGCTGCATCGCTGGATCCGTGGTGCAGCTCCCGAGCGGCCGCTGCACGTGGTATTCGTGTCTTGGCCGAGTGACGGGCCGCTCTCATACTTTCTGCCGCTGGACATCGCCGTCCTGGGACGCCGCAGCGCACTCAATGGTTTCTATCTGGCCGACATTGCGTCCCGACTGCCCGAGTCAAGCCCGATCACATTCGTGGGCCACAGCCATGGAGCGCGGTTGATCTCTTCGGCGCTGCATTTGATGGGTGGCGGCAGCGTTCAGGGCTACCGGGCGGCGCCGCGCATTCTGGCGGCGCGGCATCGCGTCCGCGCGGTGCTGTTTGCAGCTGCCATGGATCATCCGTGGCTCAATCCGGGCGAACGCTACGGCCGAATGCCCTTTCGCTCCGACGCGGTGCTCAGCCTCCGCAATCGCGAAGACATTGCGTTGGGGTTCTATCCGCTCAGAAAGTTTAATTCCGAAGCTGCTTTGGCCCGGGTGGGTCTGACGAATGGCGATCGCAGCCGGCTGGGGGGACTGAATCCGAAACTGACGGAGCTCGACGTGACAGCCGTAATTGGCTCCGGCCACGTTTGGCAGCACTATTTCACGCGGCCCGAAATTGCATCGGTGATCGCACCATACGTGTACTACACCGACCAGCAGTTCCAGCAGCCAGTGGCGGCCCACCTGGCACAACCGGGCGACCAGCCGCTGCAAGCCGGGAATCAGCGACGTCAAACGGGACGCCCTGTTTTGCCAACCCGTCGACCGGGCGGACCGATTCTGCCTGCAGGGGCCGAGTGACGGAGACTGCCCTCGGCGGCGTCCGAACGCCCAACATTGCAGGATCTTGACTGCGAGTGCACGGCAAGCCGGCAACGCCCGCCTCAGATCCGTCTTGCCCCATCGGCCGGCATGCGTATACTCCCCGCACGTCGCGAACCGGCGTCCCGGTAGGCCTCTGCGGCCCGGACCGGCTCTGCGCGATTCCACCAAGGAGGGAATGAGAATGGATCTGGCGGGAAAGCGAGTGCTGGTCATCGGTGGCGGGGGCTTGATCGGTTCGCACACGGTCGACGCACTGCTCAAAGAACCGGTTGAAGAGATTCGCATCTTCGACAATTTCACGCGCGGCAGCCGCGAGAACCTGTCGGCCGCCCTGCAGGATCCGCGGGTCAATATCTTCCCATTCGGTGGCGACATTCTGCATCGCGACGTTTTGAAACGGGCGATGGAGGGGATTGACGGCGTATTTCACTTCGCCGCCCTCTGGCTGCTGCATTGCCAGGAATACCCCCGCTCGGCGTTTGAGGTGAACATCGGCGGGACTTTCAACGTGTTGGAAGCCTGCATCAATAGCGAGGTGCAGCGGCTGGTCTACTCTTCGTCGGCTTCGGTCTACGGCGACGCCCTTGAAGAACCGATGACTGAAGACCATCCGTACAACAACAACAACTTCTACGGCGCAACCAAGATCGCCGGCGAACACATGGCCCGCTCGTTGTACCACCGCTACAAAGAGACCGAGCGCTGTTTCGACTACGTCGGGCTGCGGTACATGAACGTGTACGGTCCCCGGCAAGACTACCAGGGCGCGTACATCTCGGTGATCATGAAGATCCTTGACCGCATCGATGAAGGGCTCTCGCCGCTGGTCTACGGTGACGGTTCGCAAGCATACGACTTCGTCTACGTGGGCGATTGTGCCGCCGCCAACGTCTGCGCCATGAAAGCAATCGCCAGCGACGAGTTCTACAACGTGGGAACCGGCCTGCGGACCACGATCAAGGAACTCACCGAGATGATTCTGGAAGTCACCGGCGCCAACCTGGAAATTCAATACGAGCCGGGCGGTACGACGTTCGTCAAGAACCGCGTGGGCTGTCCCCAGAAGGCGGATTCGCAACTCGACTTCCGCGCCCGCGTCACCCTGCAAGAGGGCATTCAGCACCTGATCGAATGGCGCGACACACACAAAGGTGAAGTGCACCGGCGACGCCAGGAATTGGCGCGGGCCGCGTAGACCGCGTTTGACGACTGCTTCAATTGCTGAATCGCCGCCTCTTTGATGAATGGGAATTCTGTGGCAAGACAAAGCGGACACGGTACGGCGACAGCCGAGAAGATCCAGATTTCAACACCCTGCACCGGCGAGGAAGAGTGGCAGGCCGTCCGCGAACCGCTGATGAGCGGCTGGCTGACGCAGGGGCCGAAGGTGGCCCGGTTTCAGGAACTGTTTGCCGAGCGGCATCAGGTTCCGCATGCCATCGCCACGACAAGTTGCACCACCGCCCTGCATCTGGCTTTAGCCGGGCTGGGCGTTGGGCCTGGCGACGAGGTGATCGTGCCGGCGTTCACGTGGGTGGCCACTGCGAACGTCGTCCTGTATTGCGGAGCGACGCCAGTCTTTGTCGACGTTGACCCAGTGACCTACAACCTCGACGCCGCGAAGGTGGCGGCCGCCGTTACGCCGCGCACGAAAGCGATCATCGCGGTCCACTTGTTCGGTCTGTGTGCCGATATGCGGGCTATCTCCGAAGCTGCCGGCGACAACATCCCGATCATCGAGGACGCAGCCTGTGCTGCCGGTGCGTCGTATCAAGGACGACCCGCTGGAGCGTTGGGACGCGCAGGTTGTTTTTCATTTCACCCGCGCAAGAGTATCACGACCGGCGAAGGCGGGATGCTGACTACCAGCGACGGGGCGCTTGCCGAGCGAATCAACATTTTGCGAAACCACGGGGCCACGGTTTCGGAAGAACAGCGGCATCATGGGCCACAGCCGTACTTGTTGCCGGAGTTCAACCTGCTGGGGTTCAACTATCGCATGACCGATCTGCAGGGCGCAGTCGGAATCGTACAGTTGGGCAAGCTAGATCGCTTCATTGACGAGCGGAGCGAGTGGGCCGATTACTACAACCGCGAGTTGGCGGAGATTCCCTGGTTGCACACGCCGCAGGTTCCCTCCGGCTGCCGTCACGGCTGGCAGGCCTATGTTTGCCGGATCGACGAGGCATCTGCACCGCTGAGCCGCAATCAAATCATGCAAACCCTGGAGGGCCGAGGGATCAGCACGCGACCCGGCACACACGCCGTTCACATGCTGGGATACTACCGTGACAAATTCGGCTCCAAGCCGGATGACTTCCCGTCCGCCCGCGACTGCGACCGCTTGACGATGGCCATTCCGCTCCACAACGCGATGTCGGCTGAAGACTATCGGTACGTCGCCGAAACGCTCAAGCAGATCGGCTAGCGCGCCCCGTCAACGCCCCAACGGCATCTTGCCGGAACCAACATGGCGTAAGCGGGGCACGCGACCTCGCCGCCTCCTGACCCCAAACGAGTGATTGCTCCATGTGCGGCATCGCTGGAATCTTCCACCTCGACGACCGTCCTGCTTCGCCTGTGCTGCTCAAGCAGATGACCGACGCGATTGCCCATCGCGGGCCGGACGGCGAAGGACAGTATGTCGATGGCCCGTTGGCACTAGGGCACCGGCGATTGTCGATCCTCGATCTCTCCTCAGCCGGCCAGCAACCGATGTGTACGGCGGACGGACGGTTTGTGATCAGCTACAACGGCGAAGTCTACAACTTCCGCGAACTCCGCACCGAACTTGAATCGCTGGGTCACTGCTTTCGTTCTCAGTCCGACACGGAAGTCGTGCTGGAGGCCTACGCCGAGTGGGGGGAACGGGCGTTGACGCGTTTGAACGGGATGTTCGCGTTCGCCGTCTGGGACCGGCGCAACAGGGAGTTGTTCCTGGCCCGCGATCGCTACGGGATCAAGCCGCTGTACTACTCATTGCAGGGACAGACGCTGCTGGTGGCATCCGAGACCAAGGCCATCCAGGCACACCCGGCATATCGCTGCGACATCGACAAGGAAGCATTGCTGGAGTACTTCACGTTCCAGAACATATTCACCGACAAGACTCTTTTCGCCGGTATTCGCATGCTGCCGGCCGGCTGCAGTCTGACGATGACGATGGATAGCCACGACGTCACGCCCCGCCGGTATTGGGATTTCGATTTTCACGAGCCTGAGCAGCCGCTGAGCGACCACGAGTACCTGGAAGAGCTGACACGTCTGTTCAAGCAGGCGGTCAACCGGCAGCTCGTCAGCGACGTCGAAGTTGGCTCTTACTTGAGCGGCGGCATGGACTCCGGCTCGATTGCCGCCGTCGCCGCTACTCAATTGCCCTTCATGCGGACCTTCACGTGCGGTTTCGACCTGCACTCGGTGTCGGGCCTGGAGCAGGGTTTCGACGAACGTGAAACCGCAGAACACATGTCGTACCTGTTCAAGACCGAACACTACGAAATGGTGTTGAAGGCCGGCGACATGGAGCGTGCGCTGCCCGGTCTGACCTGGCACCTGGAAGATCCCCGCGTCGGCCAGAGTTATCCCAATTACTACGTCGCCCACTTGGCGAGCAAGTTCGTCAAAGTCGTTCTGGCAGGCACCGGCGGCGACGAGCTGTTCGGCGGTTACCCCTGGCGTTACTACCGGGCCGTCGTCAACGACAACTTCGACGATTACATCGACAAGTATTACAAGTACTGGCAGCGGCTGATTCCCAACCGGCACATCAAGAAAGTCTTTCGACCGATTTGGAACGACGTGTGCCACGTCTGGACGCGGGATATCTTTCGCGACGTATTTCCGCATCCCGTGCAGGGGCTGACCCGTCCCGAGGACTACGTCAACCACAGCCTGTACTTCGAAGCCAAGACCTTCCTGCACGGCCTATTGGTGGTCGAGGACAAGCTGTCGATGGCGCATTCGTTGGAAACGCGCGTGCCGTTCCTCGACAACGATCTGGTCGACTTCGCAATGCGCACGCCGGTGCGGCTGAAGGTCGGCAATTTGAACGAGGTCGTTCGGCTGAACGAGAACGAACCCGACAACAGCCCCATTCGACACTATCAAAAGTCGCGCGACGGAAAACTCCTGCTTCGCAAGGCGACACGCAACGTGCTGCCGGACAAGATCACCGATGCCATCAAACAAGGGTTTTCGGCACCCGATGCCACTTGGTTCAAGGGGGACAGCATCGAGTTTGTCCGCAAGCGGCTGTTGAATACGTCGAGCCCAATCTACGAGTTCTTCGACCCGACGGCCGTGCGGTCACTGGTCGACGAGCATCTGCACGGCAATGTCAATCGCCGGCTGTTGATCTGGAGCCTGCTGAACTTCGACCAGTGGCTGGCGAAGTTCATGGAGTCGGGAGTCGAATCGCCGACGGGCTCTCGAGTGGCTGCGTAGTCCCCTTGCGGCAGTCTGCCAGCGGGCATTCATCTTGACGCAAGTCGCGGATCTGATAGAGTCCGTCGCCGCTTCGACAGGATGTCTGGCAATGGCGTGGATCACGGGCCGCGAGACGTTTGTCGCGTCTGTTTCTGCCAGGTCCCCGCCGGATGGCATCCGCCCTGCTTCCACGGTGGAACGTCGGCGACAGCGGCTCCGTGCGGGGCCTCTGCTGTCTGCCCGGATGCCCCAAATCGCTGGCGAGTTGGCGGGGAAACACGCCCACATTTCCATTGATCCATTGACGGCCGAAGACCCGACAGGATGAGCAGTCTCGGATTAGTCGCACGAGCCCTCAAGAGCGCACACAGATCGCTGCGCGAGACAACGTTCCGACGTTGGAACCGGGATCTACCCTTCGCCGACCTGCTCCTCGATCGTTGGGAACGCGCCCGGCGGCTGGGCTTTGGTCATGGCGCGAGCATCTACGATAGCAGCTGCGTCTTTGGAAACGTCACGGTTGGCGACCATACTTGGATCGGACCCAACACGATTCTGGACGGCAGCGGTGGATTGACGATTGGCAGCTATTGCAGCATTAGCACCGGCGTGCAGATCTATTCGCACGACTCGGTCACATGGGCCCTCTCGGGCGGCAGGGCAGATTACGAACACGCGCCAGTTTCGATTGGCGACTGCTGCTACATCGGACCCCAAGCGGTAATCGCCAAGGGAGTCCGCATCGGAGAGCATTCGGTCGTTGGCACGCACTCTTTTGTGAACGGCGACATCGAACCCTACACGATCGCCGTGGGCGCACCATGCCACCCGATTGGGCACGTCGTGGTCCATTCCGACGGCTCGGTGGATCTACAGTATGACCGCGAGCCGGCAGGTTCTGCGGACCCCAGTGTCGTACCACACTCAATCGCCGTTCGCCGCGGCGGCTTGAATCCAGCAGACTTTCACACGGTGCGAGAATAAACATGGCATCCAGCGCATCGCCCACGTTCGACGCAAGCCTGGCTTCGAGCGTTGCAGACGTCCGAACCAAGGTTGGCTTCGACAAGAAGTTCTTGCTGGCAACAGGATTGGTCCTGCTACTGCACCTGCTGCTGTCGCTGTGGTTCTACCAGTTGTTTCTCACCCGCGCGCAGTTGGTTACGAAAGTCATCGAGCATTTCGCCGGGATCGAGCTGCCGGTGTTTGCCCTGTATTCCGACGCTGTGTTTCACCAGTGGAGCATTCTGCTGTCGGCCTCGATGCAACCATTGTTTGCGGTCGCCGTACTGCTGACGGCCAGCCTTCCCTTCATCTTTCGTCGCGAACTGCGGTGGGCCGAGTTCGACGCGACGGGTCGGCTGAAAGTGGCGATCACCGTGCTCTCGGTCGTATTGACCTGGCAGTTGGTGACCTACGACTACAATCTGTTTCTCGATCAAGCGCATTACGTAGATCGGGCGCTGGTGCTGTGCCTGGCGCTGCTTGTCTGGAAGCACCCCGGTTTCGTGCCGCTGCTGCTGGTCGCAGCATTGACCATGCTCTCGAGCATCCGATATCCGTTCGAGTGGCTCTCGATCACAGACCGACGGTTGTTGATCGACACGCTGATTCTGTTCACCAGTTGCTGCGCCATCCGCGTGGGCATCGGGCGCGGCTGGATTCCGCGACCGGTGCGACTCAAGCCGCTGACGCTATTCCTGTTTCTCTTGCTGTGCCTGATCGGAGCCTCCTACTTCGCAACAGCCGTCAAGAAAATCTGGATCAGCCCTTACGGCTGGGATTGGTTCTGGGAAGGCAAGCTTGGCCTGCACACGGCCTTCTGCGTCAGCCGCGGTTGGTTGACCGTCCTCAGTGCCGAACAGCGAATGGAAGTGGTGCGGTGGGTCACCGCCGTCCAAGTTCCGTTCCTGTTCGCTGCGTTGTTGATCGAGATCGGCGGGCTGTTCACGGTGGTGCGACGGCGATTGAGCATGTGGCTGTTGCTCAGCATGATTTCGCTGCATCTGGGAATCTTCGCGGTTTCCGGCATCCTGTTTTGGAAATGGATCGCCGTCGACATTGTCGCCATCGGCCTGCTGTATCGCCTGACGAGTGCCGAATCAGCCGAGATCTTTCAAGGGCGACGGATGGTTGCCGTCGCCATCATCCTGATTTCGCCATTCTGTTTCAGACCTGTGATGCTCGGCTGGTTCGATACGCCGCTGCACAATCACTTGCAGTTGGAAGCTGTCGGCGAAAGTGGCGAGGTCTACACCATCGACAAGGGGGCGATGGACCCCTACGACATGTTCTTCCAGTTCAACCGATTCGTGTTTCTCGTCGATCAGCCGCTGATGGTCGTCGGCCACAGCGTGCGGGACTATGACGTGGCAGAGTCGATCCTCAACGCGGGACCCGACGGTGTCGAGCAATTGTGTCAAGAACAGGGCATCAATCACTTCGATGCCGAGAAGTGCCGCGTGTTCGATCAGTTCATCGGCACCTACTTCGCAAATCTCAACCGCTACGGCGGGAAGCCCCTGACGTTCGGCCCGGCCTCTCCGTTTCATCACATTTACGGCTGGTCCCACGGACAGAAATTTATCGGCCAAGAGCCGGTTCGCTCAGTTCGAGTGCGGTTCATTCAGGAGTACTACGACGGAGAGCAGAACGTGCCGCTATTCAACGAGATCGTGCGTGATGTGCCGATTGAACCACAGCCTGCCGGGGATCAACAAGCAGTTGAGGTTGAACCGAATCTGTTGAGCCACCTGCAATGAGTCGCGTAAGCCAACCTGCAAACGAACTGTCAGCGACGACCGGCCCCAACGCGGCCGGCATCACACTCGACATCGATTGGGCGCCCGACTTCGTCATCGATCGTGTGGCGGAGGCGTTTTTGGAACACCAGGTGCCGGCAACGTGGTTCGTGACTCATGCGAGCCCTGCGGTCGACCGCTTGCGCCGGGAGCCCGAATTGTTCGAATTGGGCATCCATCCGAATTTCCTATCGGGTTCGACGCACGGCGACACAATACCCGCCGTCCTCGATCACTGCATGCAACTTGTGCCGGATGCGACGAGCATGCGGACGCATTCCCTGTATCAGTCGACACCCATGTTGTCCGCCGTTGCCCAACAGACGCCGATCACCGTCGACGTGTCATTGTTCCTGCCGGGCGCCACGGGGTTGCGACCGATCGAGCATTGGTTCGCGCATCGGCCACTAGTGCGGGTTCCCTTCTTCTGGGAAGACGACGTGGCCATGCAACGGCACCAGACGCGTCTGGAACCTCAAGCCCTGCTGTCTCACGGCGACGGGCTCAAGGTGTTCAACTTTCATCCGATTCATGTCTATCTCAACTCAACCGATATGGCCGCGTATCAGGCCCTGAAGAAACAGTGTCCGCGACTGAGTGAGACGACGGCCTCGCAGGTCGACCCATTCATCCAGCCGGGCGAGGGAACCGGCCGTTTCTTCAACTCTCTGTTGGCGGACCTCTCGCAAAGAACAGTGAGTTTGATCCGCGACTTTGCCGACTCCGTGGATCCGATCGTCGATATTCGTGAAAGCAGGACGGCAGCATGAAGGTCGCCGCGTTCGGCAGAACGAGCTGGCTGTATGAGAGCGTCAAAGCCGTGGCGGCTCGAGGACACGTGGTCACGCTGCTGGGAACGGCCCGGGCTGCCGACGAATATGGCGTCGGCCACGCCGAGTTTGAGTCGCTGGCGGGCGACCTGGGGTGCGACCATTTCTACGCGTCCAACCTGGGCCGTGCCGACATCCGAAGCAAACTCGTCGACTCCCAAGCCGACGTTGCTATCAGCGTGAACTGGCCAACGGTCATTGACGAAAGCGTGCTTGCCTTGTTTCCTCACGGCGTGCTGAACGCCCACGCGGGAGACCTGCCGCGGTATCGCGGGAACGCAGCGCCAAACTGGTGCATCCTGCAGGGTGAGGCGGAATGTGTTGTCTCGGTTCATCAGATGTCGCCCCAACTCGACGCAGGTCCGGTCTTCTTGAAGCGCCGGATGCCGGTGACCGACCGAACGTACGTGCGTGACATCTATCGATTTCTCGACGAGCAGATTCCGCAGATGTTCGCAGACACCATCGACGGCCTGGAATCCGGTCGGTGCAAACCGCAGACGCAGCCGGATGACCCGCGGCTCTCTCTGCGCTGCCTGCCGCGAAAGGAACAAGACGGCCTGATCGAATGGGGGCACTCTGCCGAAGCCATCAGACGGCTGGTCCAGTGTTCGAGCGAGCCGTTTCACGGGGCTTTCACCCAGCTCGATACTCAAAAACTCATCATCTGGCGAGCTCGGGATGAGCCTTTGCCGAGTCCACACGTTGGAATTCCCGGGCAAATCGTCGAGATCCGTCGAGATTGTGGCGACGTCTCGGTGTATACCGGCTCCGGTTTGCTCGTGCTGGAAGAGGTTGAAACCGAGTTAGAGGGTCGTTGCCAGCCTTCCGACGTGATCAAGTCGACTCGGATCAGGTTGGGGATGAATCTGGCCATGCAGGTGTCCGAACTAACCGGGCGACTCGCAGATCTGGAGAAGCAGATGGCGATTGTTACGGGCACACAAGAGCAACCGAGTTTGTGCTGAGACGCGTCCCTTCCTTTCGATTGGCCGCATCCACATCCAGGAGAATTCTGAACACATGGAAGAACTCGGTTACTCGCTCGAGAGTTACAAGCTCATCCTTTCCACGTTCCAAAGCAGTGGATTCCAGATTGTCCCGCTACGCGCACCGGTCGCTGACGAAGATGCGTCTGTGCTCTATCTCAGACACGACGTCGACTACAATCTCGAAGTTGCCGAGCGGATGGCCGAGGCGAATCAAGAGTTAGGTGTTTCCGGCTGCTTTTTCGTGAACCCGCGGTGCCCGCTGTACAACGTTGCCTGCGAGGATTCGCTCGGTTCGGTCGCAAGGATTCGTGCGCTGGGACAGACGATCGGTCTGCACGTTACGTTGTTGGGTGACGAGGTGGAATCGATTGTCCACGACGCCGATCGCATCGCACGATATGTCCAGCGAGAGCACAACCTGCTCTCCTCGATTGTCGGCGAAGTCGAGCCAGTCATGAGCTGGCACAATCCCAGTCTCGCCGGCGAGCATTTTCAAGACCGGTTGTGCAACGAAATCCGCGGAATCTTCAATGCCTACAGCCTTTCCCATCGCGGTGTCGCATACATGGGGGACACAAATCACCGGTATTCGACAGCGCAATGGCTGGACGCAGCCCGGTCGGGACAGGGGTCCATTCAAGCCACGTTTCATCCCTATACGTGGGTGCTGGGCGCACCGACGATGGAAGAGACGCTGGCCCGCACGTGGCCGCTGCTCATTCGCCGGTGCGAAAAAGAGTTCATGAGCAATCACACGTATCGTGCCGCTTGCCCCGACGGTCTGCCCGCCGAAGCGTTGTCGCGCTGGGTCGACCCGCTCTACAGGTCTGCCCTCACCAGAGATCGTGCCGTATGAACCAGGTCGATATCAGTCAGTTCGAAGAACGGCCGGACGTTTTGGCAGACACCGATTGGATGCTGGTCGTCAAGAGCCAGGACCAACTCGAACGCCGCCAGCGGATGATCGAATCGCGCTCGAAGGGGCGCATCGGTCGTCTCAAACCGCGGGCCACTGCCGCAGGATTGTTGGTTCACGGCAAACTAGGCGACGGTGCCTTTCGGGCGACGCGGTCCCACACCTTCCGCGAACCACGCCACATTCGCCGGATCGCCGACGACCGCTACCTGTTCACCGAGATCAACCGACTGCTGGAAATCGATTCCAGCGGCAACGTGGCTCGGAGCTTCGAGCATCCTTACTTCGCATTCTTGCACACGGTTGACTGTACGCCCGACGGCAAGCGAGCCTTGGTCGTCTCGAGCGGTTTCGACGCGGTATTCGAGATTGACCTGGAAACTGGTTGCGAGACATTCTGCTGGTTTGCCTGGGACCACGGCTTCAACCCAGACGACGACGGTTGTTGGTTGGCGGCCGACAGGCGGAAATACGAAACGTATCTCGCTGAAGGCAAGACAGCCGTCTTCATCGATCCGGCCGACTATGGCGAACAAGGACTCGTGACCGCACGACGCTCGGCCCATCCCAACGTGGCCGTTTATGATCCGCACGACGACTATCGATCATTCGTGATCTCCATCGGGCATCACGGCGAACTCTGCCGGGTCGAACTCGAATCGGGAAAAACGACCAGCATTGGCAACTTTCTCAGCCAGATGCCGCATGGGTTGAGCCCGACTTCTGACGGATGGGTCGTGGCCAATACGACGCGCGGCGAGTGGCTGCACCTCGATCGAAAACTTCACCCGACCGCTTGCTACTCGCTGGCCAATGTGGGCGGCAAGGTGCCGGGCACCGAAAGTGTCGAATGGGTTCAGCAGATCGTGCGGATCGGCGATTCGCAGGCCCTATTCCTCGATGCCAACCGCGGTTTGGTCGCGGTCGACTTCGAACACCAGTGTTACACCGTTTACCAAGCCGATCCGAATTGGTGCGTGCAAGATGCACTTTTGTGTGAGGCGGCCGAATACTCGCAGTTACGCGAGGCTGCATAGCCAGGCGGTCGACTTGTAGGTCTCATCTGCCGGACGCGATCGGCGACGCCAATAGTAAGCGACTCAACGAATCCAGGTCCCGCTCGGCAAGCGGGACCTGCCTAATGACCGCCGACCGCTCATGATCGAACTTCTCATTGTGACGCTCATTCTCGGATTCGGCGGCTTGCTGCGTCTGGCGTACAGCAGTGCCGAGACCACCGACGACTGGGTTTCGTATTGGCTGATTGGACGGCAGCGAGGCAGCCGCTGGGTCAACTACGACGTTCGCGATTCGCTGCTGGAAGGGACCTACGGATATCCGTCTCTGCAGCACTTTCTCGTCAGTCGCTTGCCACGCCGCTGGTGGGGACTTGCCGGTCGCTTGAGCAATCTCAGTTACGACTTGCTGGTGGCGGTGTGCGTCTATTTCATCGCCGCCCAGTTGGTCAATGACCTACGCATCGACTCGACCATCGCTGGTTTGAGTCTTCCGTGCACGGCGATGCTGCTGTTCCTGACGACGCCCGGGTTGATGCCCGTCCAGGCTCGCATGGCGACCATCAAGGGCCGCTCGCTGGGTATGCTCTGGACGACGCTCTATTTGATCGGCTTGGGCTCTTTCATTGGCCAACCCAACGGCTGGGGTCTGGTGCTGGCGGTCATCGCCGGCGAATTGGCGATTTTAACTTCGCAGTTTGCGTTGCAGGTGGTCGTCTTGTTTTCGGTATTCCTCAGCCTCATTCTTTTATCGACCGTCCCGCTCGCTGTTTTGTTGACCGTGCTGGCCATCGGCTACGCGATCCCGAAACTGGGCACTCGCCCGGTGCTGCAATTCTACGTGAACCACAAGATTTGGTATCTGCGCAATTACAATCGGGGAACGACGGCGGCGGCAAGAAACGCACTGCTCGATTACTTGCGGCTGCCGCTGGTGTTGTTGACCGACCCGCAGCAGTTCCTGAATCTGGTGACGCGGCGGCTGTCGCTGGTGGTGGCCGTCTGCTCGGCGCCGCTGGCCTTTGTGGTGGCTGCAGCATATTTCTGGGGATGGCCAGCGAGTGCCCCGTCAGCCGGCGTGAACCTGCTGAGCTGTGTTGTGCTAGCCTCGGGCTGTGCGTTCGTGGCCACGTCCTTCCCGTTGCTCAGCTCCTTCGGCCAGGCGGAACGCTATTTTGAGTACAGTGCCTTTGCGTTTTGCCCACTCTTCGCGATCATGCTCGCCGCAGTGCCTGCGGGTCTCCAGCCGGGCCTGTTCTGGCTGACGTTCGTCGGACAGACGTCGATGGTCCTGCTGAACCTGTCGGTGATGAAACGCCACGATCTCGTTCGCTCCCAGGCGACAATCCCGGGAGAGCTGCACGATGTGGTTAACTGGGTGCAGAGGCACGTCGGCTCCGGACAGTTTCTCACCGTCCCGTCCAAGTTGGGTTTCCTGCTTTCGCCGGTCTTGAACAAGGAAGAAGACGAACGGCATCGACTCTACTATCGCTTCGTCAAGCGCCCGGGGGAAATCGGCTTTCGATACTTCGAACAGGATATGGGAGGGCTGTCACCCACCGCGGACGGCTGGACGGTCTCGTTCGACGTCCTTCGAAAACCACCCAGTCAGCTTGCAGAAGACTACGGCGCGACGCACGTGATTGCCGACAAGCGCTACGAAGCAGGACTGCAGAAAAGTTGGCACACCAACAGCGGCTCTCATCTTCCCTTGACCGTCTTTGAGAACGATCGCTACGTGGTGTACGAAATCCGGGCGGTGCGCAAGTGTAGCGGAGCGATCGCTGCATGAGCCAACTCGCGCGCCTGGCAGCCAGGCTGACCGGAACCTACGCCATCGGCAACGTATCGCAGCGGCTCCTCGAGTTGCTGGTGTTGCCGATCTATACACTCTTTCTGGGACCGGAAGAGTTCGCAGTCGTTGCCTTGGCGTACCTCACCGTCACGTTGATCAGCCTGGCTGTGACGAACCCCCTCAGCGGCGCTGTGAACCGCTTCTACCATCATCCGGCCTACGTATCAGATCGGCGCGAATTCCTGGGCTCGCTGTTCTTGTTCGCGTTGCTGAAAGGCACCGTGATCGCGGCCTTGTACTGGATCTGCTGTCGTCCGCTGTGCTTGCTGATGTTTGGCGGCTTGGAATACCTGCCCGCCGTGCGGTGCTACACTCCTGCGGTTGTTTTCCTGCCGCTGTCAACATTGCTGATGTACACGCTGCAGATGCAGGAGAAGGCCAAGACATATGTGGCCGTCCTGTTGACCGGAGCCGTGCTGTCTGTGAGCGTGACCATCGGCTTGTTAAGCGTGGCGAATTCGGGGCTGGTGGCCCTGGCATGCGGTCAGGTCTGCGGTGTGGCGTATCGGACGTTCGTCGCGCTGCCCGGTTTTCTCAAGTCGGCACGGTTGTGTCTCTCGCCACGACGGTTGAGAGAGCCGCTGAAGTTCGGGTACGGGTTGCTGGTGGGGGGCTACGCCCAATCGGCCGTCGGCGCGGGCGATCGATACGTGCTCATGGCCCAAAGCACGCTGATGAACGTCGGTCTGTACGATTTCGGTTACCGCATCGGCGCACTACTTTCGTTCCTGGTGGTCGATGCAGTCAAACGCGGCGTGCAGCCGATTTTGCTTCGTCACGAAAGCGATCCAGCCGGGCAGCGGCGTTTGATTCGAGAATTCGCGAACCATTACACCTTGGGAGCCACATTCTGCGGGCTCGCTTTGGCACTGTTTGCACGCGAGGCGATCATGCTGTTCGCCTCCAAAGAATCGTTCTGGGCGTCATGGGTGATCGTTCCCATCATCGCCTTGGCCTACGTTCAACATGGATTGGGCAACTTTCTGAACATGGGGCTGATTATGGCCAACAGGCCGTTGCTGATTTCGGCCAACTTGATCATCAGCGCCGTCGTCAACGTCGGACTCAACATCGTGTTGATCCCGATCTGGGGCATCATGGGGGCGGCGGTGGCTACGCTCGCGTCGTACGCTGTGTGGAACGCGCTGAAGGCCTACTTGTCGGCATTGAGCTATGACGTTCGTTTCGATTGGAACCGCATCGCGCACGTGACAGGCGTCGGCATCGGACTCTATTTGTTGGGGCTGATCCCCACGCTCACACTGTCGTTGTGGCTGGCGGTTCCGTTGAAGTTGCTCGTGTTGGGCGGCTTCCCGGCGATGCTGTGGTTGACTGGCTACTTCACGGCTGAGGAACGTAAACACGTCTTGCGAATACTCGGACGAGCACATCCTGCGGTAGATCGCTCGACGCTTCGAAAGGCTGCGTGAGTCGCTCGAATGCGGCGTCAGGCACACTTTTCTGCCAACCGGGCCCGATCGCTAAAGAGCACTGCCCGGTGGAAGAATGAGCCACCCGGCCCGCGACCGGTCAGAGGGTATCTCAAGAATACCGTTTCGCGAACCCATCGATGCTCACGCCAACGCGGCCGGGAAGATAAGTCCGCGCGACTTCGATCATCCGCGCTCGATACTCAAGACTGATTGAGCCAGGATCGACTGCCTGCATAGCGGCCGGCAGTGTAGTGCGCAACGTACGCGAACCGTCGGCCGATCCGTCGCCTTGAATGAAGTGGTCGATGACGACTGCGTCAGCCACCTCGGCGACACGCTTGAAGAATCTTTCTGGCTCGTCGATCGGCAGCAACGGAGAAACGGTCACCACAACCGGCAGCCCGGCTTGCTTCAACTCGGCACACGCGGCGAAACGGTGTTCGACTGAGCTTGCAGGCGGCGGCAGGCCCGGCAATCGCTCGCGGTCGGTCTCAATGCTGACATGTAGCCTGAGTTCACATCGCTCGGCCAATGTCTTGTAGACGTCAAGGTACCGCGTTGCCAGGTGAGAATGAGTCTGCAGGATAAGTTCGTCGGGTGGCAGTTCGCGCATGGCTTCGAGTAAGGAACGCGTGATTCCGTATCTTCGTTCTTGCGGAACGAAGGGGTCGGTTGCGCTGGAACAGAAAATGGAGAATGAACCGCCGCCACGTCGAGCCCAGCGGGCCTCACGCTCAAAGTTCGCTCTGTAGGAATCAGCCGCATTGGTGCGGACTTCGAGAAACCCGCCCCACGGCCTGCCTTGTAGGAGATGGCCGTTGTGCCGCACGTAGCAGCCGACGCCGCAGAGCGAGTTTCCGTAGCTGCACCCGCGATATGGCTGCAGCGAGTGGCTGGTGACCGTACGTAGATAGCCGCTCGTCCGCGTCAAGACGTTCTTGATCGCCGTTTCTGTAATCTCGATCGGCACTGCATCACAGACGCTGCATGGAGGTCACTCGGCGACGCCGCTGCAATTGGATGTAGCTACTTCGTTCGAGTGCGTGTTGTGACTCGCTCTCGCTTTGTCGCCGGGAAAGAAGGCTGTTGCTCGGCAAACGCCGATCCGCAGGCAGGCTTCCCGCTGGAGTTCGCGCAAGCACCGTTTGGGGCTCGCGGAGGCCAAAACCTTGAATTTTCACGTCCAATTCGATTAATTATAGAGATCGGCGGCGCGGATGTCGCCGCCCATAGACCTGCTCTCACTATCAGGCGACCGGCCGGGAGGCTTACTCATGTTTCGCAGCGTCAAATCCGTTCTAACGATGCTTCTTGCGATCGCGGTCTCTGCCGGGGTGGTTGGATGCTCGGAAAAGATCACCGATACAGTGAACAACACTGGTTACACCCGCCCCGAACCGGCACCCGACCCAGGACCGCAGGGCCCGACCGGATTCATCAAACTCACACTCGACCAGCCAATTGAAACGCAGGGCTGCTACCTCACCTTTGAGACCTTTACCACCAGTCGCCCCTCAACGCTGAAGATCGCCAGCTATGCCGATCCCGAACAGGAAGAGTTCCCATCCGTCATGTTGCAGGCTCAGGTCGATGTCGACTCGGCTACCGCCTTGGCCGGCGCGTCGATCCAAGCTGAAGCCTATGTCATGACGGCCGAAGGCGGGGCGGTCTGGCATTCGATTCCTGGAATGGTCGAAGTGAAGATCACCAGCGTTACCGGCTCTAAGGTCGTCGGCGAGATCGTCGGTGGAGAATTGGAGAACACCTTCACCAAAGCCAAGGCGAACGTCACAGGCACGTTCGATGGCACGATCTGATCAGAGCCCGGACAGACGACCTCTCCGGTTGCAGTCAGTCCGCCAGCGGCGGTAGTGTGCTCGGGTGACGGCCCGGTGTTTCGGTCCGCTGCACAAGGCAGCACAGGCCGACACAACGTCTGCTACCGGCGTGTTGAGACGCACCGTCCGGACCGACGATCTTTCCCCCAACAGAATCGGCAACATGTTCGAACGCATCAAAGACCGGCTGGCTCGCAACGAACTTATTCTCGCAGCCGGAGTGGGACGTGTGGCTCATCGAAACTTGCTGCAGATCATCGGTATTCAGGGTGGTTTTCACGCCCTGTGGTTCGACCACGAGCACGTCGGAATCTCAACCGAAGATCTTGAAGTCGGCACAATGGCCGCGCGCAGCCAGGGTCTGGATTGTTTTGTGCGCGTGGCCCCCACTGATTACGCGCTGGTCACCCGCTGTCTGGAGGCGGGGGGAGGCGGTGTGATGGCGGCGCAAATCTCGTCCGCCGAGCAAGCCGAGCAGTTTGTTCGCTGGTCGAAATTTCACCCGCGCGGCAACCGCGGACTCAACGCCGGCGGCTGGGATGCGCAGTTTGCGAGCATTCCCATTACCGAGTTCTGCGAGAAGGCCAACCGCGAGTCGTTCGTGGCGATTCAAATCGAAACCCGCCCTGCCGTCGAACAGGCGGCCGACATTGCGGCCATCGACGGAGTCGACATGCTGTTTGTGGGGCCGTCCGACTTGAGCCAGGCGTTCGGAGTCACCGGCAAGTTCTTCGATCAACAATGTTTGGACGCCATCGACCAGGTGGCTGCCGCCTGCCAGCAGCACGGCAAACACTGGGGAGCCGTCTGCCTCAACCCGGAGCACGCCGACATGCTGATCGACAAGGGCTGCAAGATGCTCTCACCGGCCAGCGACGTCAAGATCATCAACGCCGGCATCGCGGCCATCAAGCAACAGTACTCGAAGTACTTCGCGTGAACGCAAGGCGCTGGGCGATGTTTGCCCGTTGGGCGGCGGTGAACTCGCCGAACTTCGGCTACAACCCAGCGACCTCAAACCCTTGCCGATAGCTGCGGCGGAGAAGCTGGTTGGCTTCGGACAGGTTTGTCACCTTCATTCCGGCGGCGTCCCATTCGAGGGTGGTATCTGGAAAGCGATTGGCCACCACACCCAGCAGCAACGCCTCGGTCAAAGGCCCCCCGTACCCGAAATGGGCGCTGGTCTTCGTTTTTCCCAGACAGGCGTCGACGAACTGATGATAGTGGTCCAGCGGTTCGAGCTCAGGGCGTTCGTAGTCGGCAAACTCGTCGGCCGGTAAGAGCTGCCACTCGCCACCGTGAGGCAGCAGGAATGCCCCCTTCTCACCAATGAAGATCGATCCCTGGTCGGGCAGCTTGGCTCCCTCGGGAATCGGAAAACCGTGATCGGCCGGCGGCGCCCATGCGCCGTCGTACCAAACCCACCTGAGCGTGTCGGTCGTGTGCCGCGTGCCGGGAAACGTGTATTCGACGACGTTCTTCTCGGGATGGCCGATTCCGGTCGAAGGGCGGCAGGTCGTCCGCACGTTCTGTGGGGCAGTGAGTTGTAAGGCTCGATACGGCGTGTCGAAGATGTGGACCCCCATATCGCCCAGCGTCCCCGTGCCGAAGTCGACGCGCTTCCGCCAATTGCCGGGATGGTAAACACCTTTCTTGTACGGGCGCTTGGCGGCCGTGCCCAGCCAAAGATCCCATTTCAAGTGACTCGGAACGACGTCCGCGTCTGCCTTCAGCCCGCCGTCGTATCCCCAGTTCTTGAACGACCACGCGTGCACTTCGCTTACCCGGCCAATGGCGCCCGATTGGATCACCTGCACGGCCGAACGGTAGGCCACGCCGGCGTGTCCCTGAATTCCCATTTGTGTGACGAGCCCCTTCTCGGCGGCGACTTCGTTGAGCCGGCGGGCCTCGTACACGTCGTGCGTCAGCGGTTTTTGACAGTAAACGTGCTTGCCGAGGTTGAGTGCCGTCATCGCAGCGGGTGCGTGTGTGTGGTCCGGTGTCGAGACGACCACGGCATCGATGCGATCCGACGTCTGTTCAAACAGTTCGCGAAAATCGCTGAAGAGTTTGGCATCGGGAAAGTCCTTGCTGGCCGCCGCCAGCCGGTTGCCATCGATGTCGCACATTGCTGTAACGTTGACGTGCGAATGTGATGTCAGCGATCTCAGATCGCTGCGGCCCATGCCGCCCACGCCGATGTGCGCCGTGTTCAACTTGTCATTCGCCGAAACAGCGCGGACTGAACTCGGGAAGACGGTGAGCGCCAAGCCGCCGGCTGCGGCCGTCTTGAGGAAATCACGTCGAGTGGCAGTGTTCACGGATTCGATTCTCCAAGTTACTCCGGTGGAGTGAGTATGCTCTCAAGACCGAAAGGGGCGTGTCAACTGGTGCCTGTGAAGTATCGACTTCTCCTGTTCAGCCGCTCGTAGAACGCATCGGCAGGGTTACCGCAGAGGACGCAGAGGTACGCAGAGGATTCTGTCGTCGGAATTCAATCAGTTGCGGGGGGATCATTCGGGTTCACTCCCCGGTCACTCTTCACCTCTGCGCCCCTCTGCGTCCTCTGCGGTAAATCCAAAAGGGACTCAACACACCGCTACAGCTCCTGCGGGATACCCAGGCGCTCTTTAGTGGCCGGGTTGAACTCCCAAAGGACGTTCACGATCTGCCAGCGGCCGCCCAGTTTTGAGAGGTGCAGATAGTCGACCCAGTCGGGACCAACGACTTTGACGCTGGCGGCGTTCTCGAAGACGTCGAGGATCACGACCTCGCGTTGGACGTCGGAGAGTTTGATCGCTTTATCCTTACGGGCGCGGGTGCGTTGCACGAGCCGCATGGCGCCCATGTGGTCGATGCGACCTTTTCCCGTACGGGGGTCGCGAACCAAGACACGCTTGGCGAGTTCTGGATACAGGGCCTGCTCCATGCGCGTCGCATCAGCCGTGTACCAGCCTTCGATGTAGTCCAGCGCCGTCTCGGTAATCGCTGCATGTTCCGGCTGCGGCCTGTCTTCGCCGAATCCCACACCAACGCAGAGTGCGACCAGGCTCAAACAAATCGTGCCGAACAGAAACGCCAATCGACTCTTCATGGCTGTTGCTCCTCTTTGGTGGGGCCGCCTGTTGACTGAGTGGCCGGGTCGCGTTGATGGCGGGCGAACCAGGTCACCAGGTATTCCTGTGTCCGCATGAAATTCGAAGGCTTCGAGCTGGTTCCGTGGTATTCGCCGTTGAAGCGAATCAACGTGGCCGGCACATTCAGTTGCCGCAGTGCCTGGTAGTATTCTTCGGTCTGTCCCATGGGGGTCCGCAGGTCGAGTTCGCCGGTCATCAGCAACGTGGGCGTGGTCACGTTTTGAACGTACATCAGCGGCGAGTGCTTCAGACACCGCCCCGGTTCCTCCCAGAATGCGGGACGAAAGCGGTAGAAGCCCCACGACGTGATGTCGGTCGTCCCCGCAAAGCTGATCCAATTGATGACCGGAGCCCGGACGGCTGCTGCCGCGAATCGATCGGTGTGACCGATGATCCAGCTGGACAGCACGCCGCCGCCGCTCACGCCGGTGACGTACATCCGCGCGGGATCGACTAAGCCGCGATCCAGCACGGCATCGACGCCGGCCATCAAGTCATCGTAGTCGACGCTGGGATAGGCGTTGTCGATCGCATTGCCGAAGTCGGTCCCATAACCGGTACTCCCCCGTGGATTGGTGTAGAGCACGACGTACCCGTTGGCGGCCAGATGCTGAAACGAAAGGTTAAACCCCACGTTGTACATCCCGTGCGGTCCGCCGTGGATGTGCAGCACCAGCGGGTACTTCTCGTTGGCGTCGAAGTCTGGCGGATAGACAATCCACCCTTGCACCTTTGTGTCTCCAGTAGAGTCGTACCACAGCTCTTCCACTTGGCCGAGGCTGCGCTGCGAGAGCAGGTCCTTGTTAATGTGAGTCAGTTGAACGCGATCGCCGGCCGCCTCGAGATCGAAACAGGCGACATCGGCCGGATGATGCGGCGAAGTGATCGTCACCGCTGCGCGTCCAGCATCACTTACCGAACCAAGTGAGACCATCTGCACGCCATCAGTCAGCTGTGTGACCGCCCCGTCGAGCGCCGCCACGTGCAGATTGCTGGAGCCGCGGTCTCCAGCCGTGAAGAAGATGCCGCTGGAGTCGGGCGTCCAATGGAGGCTGCGCGGGTCGCGGTCCAAGTCGCCGGAGACTTGACGATTGCCGGCACCATCGATCCCGATCACGTATAGCTCTGAAGTCTTGTAAGTCTGCGGCGTCCAGGCGAAGCCGGTGTAGACGATCTTCTTCCCGTCCGGAGAAACGACCGGTCCCTGCCACGGTCCTCGGTCCGTCGTAATCTGACGGATCGCTTTCGAGTCGACGTCGACGGCATACAGATGCGTCTCCCGGTAGCCTTCGTCTGCCTCCTCGGATCTGTTGCCGTCGAACACAATCTCTCGCCCATCGGGCGTCCAATCGATTCCGGTTCCATAAGGTAGACCGGTCGGTCGCGCCCCGACGTGCCAATCGCCTTCGGTCAATTGTTTCGGCGCGCCGCCATCGGCCGAAACGACAAACAGGTGGTTAAACCCCGCGCGAAAGAAACCGCGACGATCCTGCCGATAGTGCATGTTCTCGATGATCCGCGGCGACTCGGTCCACTTGGCCCCTTTCGGCGGCGCGGGCAGATCGATCTTCCACGCAGGCTTTTCTTCGACGAGCATCGTGAAGGCGATGCGTGTGCTGCCGGGAGACCAGTGCAGATTGCTCGGGCTCTGGGTGAGATGCGTGATCTGCGAGATCGCGCCTTCGGCGTCCATCCATCGCACAAAGATCTGCGTGCCGTCCGGCTCTCCCTCATGCAGAAAGGCGATGCGTGTTCCATCGGGCGACCAACGAGCGCCGCCCCCTTTGGCCAGCCGCCGGTTCTTCGAACCGTCGGACCCGACCACCCACAGCTCGGACTCCCACTTGTCTTCGAGTTTGTTGACCCACCGCCGCGTGTACACGACTTGGCTCCCATCCGGCGAAATCTGCGGGTCGCCGACTCGCTCCCAGTCCAGAATATCGGCGGTTTTCAGCGGTGTCCTGTTTCGATCGAGGTCACTGCCGTCAACCGGCCCACAGGCCACGACAATCGTCAGCAACGCCAAAGAACATCGCATGTCTGATCTCCAGATGCAGTGCGCAGCGGGCGGCGTGATGCAAGAATGCGAGCCATCACGCGCGACGCCCGGAAACCGGTGTGGAACTGATCATTCTACCAGGAGTTTCCGGTACGAGAGAACCAAGCAGAGTTGCGAAGCACTGATATTTGTTGTCTGGTTCCCAAGCTCCGGCTTGGCCGGCTTGGGAACTCACATCCGCGAAGTTCGGCTTCGCAGTCCGAGTGTTGTCTACTGCAACCGTCGATGCGAGCGTCCAAAGGGCGTTCCCAAGCCGGACAGGATTTTTCATGCTGCGACGTAAGTTGGGTTGGTACACCGCTTGATGGCGTTGAGAATGAGCTTGGCTTGTACCCAACGATGCACTCTGCGGTGAGTTCGGATCCAGGGGGGAAGATGAGTCAAT